>ERZ780013.70-NODE-70-length-56957-cov-4.40403_pt1 | contig 56957 bp, 49 predicted proteins | sample MGYA00511178_ERZ780013 | MGnify/ENA primary metagenome ERZ780013 (study PRJEB29588, sample SAMEA2149568) | human gut metagenome | biome: human gut; feature: human-associated habitat; material: faeces | place: Denmark | collected 2008/2010 ... | reverse complement strand
ATAATAATCCGAATGCGCATAACATGTATTTACACCGATTCTTTTTCATGGTATTTATCATTTTAAATGAACATAACGATATTATTAATATTCTTTTATATTACCAAATCAGTTTAAGCCATTATTACCAAACGTTCGTTTTTCGATACCGAACGTATACTGTTAGGCCTCATTTGAATTAGCATACAAAAGAAAAGCTTCCCGGACTAACTTTTTTCTGCGTTCGCTTATTTTATATTCCAAGCCTCTTTTTAAGTGAATCCAATATGCTCCATCTTTAAATATCAATTCAGAAGCATGGAACATGTTAACAATGACTTGACGATTTATTCTTATAAAATTATTTTGCAATAAGTCTTCTATTTGGATCATACTTATATGAATTAAAACCTCTTCATTTTTAAATATCAACCAAATATTGGGCTTATTGTATACGAGTGCAACCAAATCATTACACAAAGATGATTTTAGGCCATTCTTATAAGAATAAATGATTATATTGTCCTTTACTTTCAGTGTATCCATGTCTCTTGTTCTTTTTCTAACTCGGTCTTATTCCAGATTGAGAAGCAGGCGGTATTTTGCCGTATCTCCCAACAACAGCCAAGGAGTTGCCAGATTGGGTAGCGCATGAACCGCTTATTGCAGATATCCGGTGGCCTGTAACGTGTCTCCCAATGTATAAGCCAAATAGCCGTAACGGGCATAATCGGCGGGTGTCACATGCGGTGGTAAAACAGGCTGACCGCATAAGTGAAATCCAACCGGAGAGCATCAACAGGACTTCCGCCCAGATGTTAGTGATATAGCCTAACGGACTGAACAGAAAACGGAACGCATCCGAAAACTTGTCAATCGCCATCGCACTGAACAGTTCCTTTTCGTAGAGAAAGGAATGCTTCTTCTCTTTAGGTACGAACATGGGCGTAATGAATTTGTCGATAATCATCCGTACTTGTTCGGGCGTATATTTACCTACCTTCTTTTCGGCATAGGCGATAATGGACTGTCCTTCCGTCTCGTGGCGTTGTAACTCTTCCACCAACTCCACTATGGGCTGACTGGCTTCGTAGTATTGACCGCCACACGAGAGCAGTACACGCTGCTCTTGGACAGATGCCGATAATTTCTGATGGATGATGATGCCGTTATATTTGTCCATATTATCTTACTTTTAAGATGGCACTGTTGATACTTCTATCCACATCGTTGTTTTCTCGCGACGTTTTCTTTCCGAAGTCGAAGGTGTAAGCGAGTTTGACGTAGGCGGTCTGTTGATAGATACGACTGGTTTGTACTTGGTTGTAACGGTACACGCCATAGTTGGCATACTCGCGGTAATGCTGATGTTTGGTAAATGGATTCTCAGCCCCCACCTCTGCCATCCAGTTTGTGCCACTGTAGCGGACGGACAGACCGTAGATGGCGGGTGTCTTTGTGTAAATCAATGTTGATTGATCTAACATCCGCTCCGTTGTCTTGGCATACGCATTGATAGCAAATGCTTTAATGAAGTAGTTTACATCCAGGGAGGCAAAGAAGTTGTTTTCGTGCAAGCCGGAGACTTCCGGGACATTCATGTAATTGTATTTCAGATTTACATTTGTACGGAAATTCTCAGAAAAACGGCTGGATATGGCAATCTCCACATTAGTGGTACTAAATGAATTATTAGAAGCATAACTACTAATCAATTTATTACCTTCCACTGAGTAATGGTTATAGATATTATTCTTATTATATTCATAATATAACTTTCCTTGGACATTAAACAAGGGATGAAACGAACCTTCATACATTCCAAAGATTGTATAAATTTGTGTATTATCCAAATATGGATTACCCCGTTTGATTTGATAAAAATCAATAGTCTGATTCGCTGTATTCAGATAACTAATATCTGGTTGATTATTTCCCAAAGCAAAAATTAAAAACAGCCATTGTTTGGAATCAAGAGAACAACGTACCCCCGTGTTCAACCTTAAGTTCCATATCTCTTGCAAGTCCTGTCCACGCAATTTATAATTGATCCAAGAAACTCCCGGAGCAAAGATAGCCATGACTTTTTTGTTAAATGTATGGGTGTATTCTGTTGCAAGTAAAGTTTCACCTTCCCAAAGATGTTGCAAGGAGGAATAATCACCACCATAATTAGTAGAGGTAATATTGTGGAAATGAGTAATTTTAGTATATAATGAATTCTTTTCATTGGGCTTGTAATTATATCCCAAGAAAGCATCAAAAGAATAAAGATCTTCATCTACATTGCTTAATGAACGTTGTTCGTTTTCCGTATATAGCCGATTGTACTTGTTTTTAGTATATGCTCCGTTCAAACGTACTTTTATGAATTGCCGATCATCCACACGGAACACACCCGTTAGGTTGATTGCTCCTTTCTGGCTTTTATAATCCCTCCTTTCAAATGAGTGAATAGAGTCATGTTCCTGCCTGTTATAATTTAATATCCTGTTTTGCTCATCGTTCGGCGTATCATCACGAACAAACGATGCCGAAGCAGACAAGTCGCATTTTTTCGTATTATTACTCACTTTAAATTGCGCATATTGCTGATTACTTTTATAATGGGCATTATTATTCATTGTAGTTCGATGAATCGTATGGTCAGGAAAGAACAAATCCTCGCTCTTCCCGATTTCCGTTCCATTATATTTTGCCATTTTAGCCCCTCCAAAGAAAATATAACTCGTATTATTATGCAATATCTTGGATGCGATATTATAAATTCCTTTCGTATATCCAATAGTTTGATCTCCATCCAGCGTGATATAACCACCTGTTTTATATATTTTCGTTATATAATTCACCGATGCCGCATCCCCGGTAAATTGCCCGGTTTTCGGCATAACATAATATTCAACCCTTTCAATGTCTTTTGGCTGTAAAGCTTGGATTTCGCGCATATCAGCTTCAACTCCATTGATGTATAAAGTAACTTTTCCAGCTAAGGATGTTACCGTTTTGTTCTTTCTATCAATAGTTAAGCCTGGAATCATCAGGTTGTAAAGTAAATCATATCCACCAAATGCATGTTTAATTTGTTGTTTGTCTGGAATTATCAGCAGGTGGTCTTTCTTTTGAATAAATGAATTACCGGTTACTTTAACCTCATTCAATACAACTTTATCAGTTTTCAAGATTATAGGAGGAAGTTGATCGTCGGTAGTTGGCATTTCGAATGGAATAACCTGAGTAATATATCCAATATAACTAACAGAAAGTAAGTATTTCCCTGCCTTTACGTCTCTTATAGTAAAACACCCTAAACTATCTGTTGTTGATCCTTGCAAAGGAATGGAATCTAATGAGAGTATTTGTACATTTGAATAAGGTAATTCCATTTCATTTTCATCTACTATACTACCAGTCAATATTTGCTGTGCTTGCAAATTAAAGAGACAAACAAAGAGACAAAAAAAAGCCAATTTCATATTCACCACTTATATATTTAAATGTAACAACTGCTTCATAATATAAGAATATTCATTATTGTATCACGTTATAAAGATTCTCAATCCTACTTATTATTGTTTAGCAAAGTCCACAGCGTAGGTTTGACCTTCTTCAGTCGTCAATGCCATCTGATAAATACCCTTTGGCAAATGAGCCACTGAAATCACATACATACCAGCAGGCACATCCACGATTTCGCAATAATAGAGAGTACCGTCTTCATCTACAATTTGTATTTGCAGATTATCATCGCTTTTGCAGATTCCAGGACAAATTCATCTTCGACCGTTATCATGTCAAGAGAGAGGTTTTCAAAGTCTTCACACAGAGAAATATCTGTCTCATGGATTTCGGCAGGTGCATTCATACAAACCAACCACGCCATACTTACTACACATATAACTTTTTTCATATGCTTATAACACCGTTTTAATTTCAAAACGGTGCAAAAATAAAGCTATTAGTTGGGGGATGCCTCAAAAACTTGTTCACAAAAAGTTCACAAATTGCTCACTGAGATAAGCAATTATAAATCAGCGATAAATTTATCTAAATCAGTCGCTGAACCATCTTTATTGAAAAACTTCTTGTATAAGCGAGTACGCAAATTGGAGATGGCAGAGGCGTTCCCTTTATTCATGATTTTCGGAAAAGCTTTGAGTGGAACTTCCAGTTTTAATAAAAAACAAGTCCGCAATTCTATCTCTGAAATTTTAGGATAAAGGGTATGTAAACGCGGAATGAATTGTGGAAAACACTGTTTGATCAAGTCACGTAATTCTTCCCATTGCGGGGCATTCTCTGGTACATGATCCCAATGTTTTTCTTCATGGAACCACAGATAGATTGGCGTCTGCCGCATTTCCTGTTTGCGAAGTTCTTTTTCTTGTCGTGCCAGCACCTTTTCATCCATATAAAGTTGGATATGCCGGTTTGAAATTTCCAGTTGGGTTATTTGATATTGTAAATGTTGGCACGTTTCGGTCTTTTTGTCCCGTTCTTTTTGGGCTGCTTCTATCAATAGCTCCAATTCTTTTATTTGGGTTTGGTTCTTTTGTATTTCATGTTTCTGTTCCTGTTCCGTATCCTTCTCTCTTTCCAATTCAAGCCTCAAATCGGCTAACTTTTTTTCTTGTTCCGCTACGTTTTGCCGATACTGTTTGAATCTCCGAATGCCCCTGCTGACCAGTATACCCAGTCCCAATAAGATGAACAGGGCTAGATAAAGAAGTTTTTGCTGGCGTTCGGTTTGCAGTAATAAGCGATCTTTCTCTTGTTCGATCTGTTGGTAATTATAAAGCGTATGTATTTTGTAAATCGCTTCTGTTTGTGTCCTTCTGGCAATACTGTCTTTCAGTTGAGAACTTTTGCGCTCATAACGGAGTGCCTGCACCAAGTCTCCTTGTTTTTCACTCAAAGAAGCAAACTGCCGGTAAACCTCACGCTGCACATCCAAAGAAGCCTTTTGTTGTAAAGACTTTCGGAAATACATCGAGGCAGAATCAAGTTGTCCGGCATGGAGGCAAATCTTCCCTTGTGAATACAGCGCGATCGGATTTTTGTTTTTTATTTCTTGTGGCAGCTTGTGTATCAAGGCAGCACCTTTATCGATCATTCCGTGATCCATAAATGCTGAGATGTATTCATTTAGAATAAGGTTAGTTGCAATAGAATCTTGAGCTATCAAAGCGGTATTATAGGCTCGTTGGTAATAATAGGCCATACTATCTATCTGTTGGTATTTATCGAAAATACGGGCGATATTCCTTAAACTGACAGAAACTCCTCTTGCATCTCCATGCTTCTCATAGATTCGGTATGAAACTTTGGTCGCTTGAATAGCTTCCGAATATAATTCTTGGTAAGCGAACAAGTAGCTCATCTGTTCATAGAGGCGGCCTGACAATTCTGGTCGGTCACATTCGTGACTGATTTCAGCAGCTTGCTGGAAAGCTTGTAACGATCGTGGCGAATCCCCCAATGTGCGATACACCCGTCCTAACATATAATAAGCTTCCAACTGTTTGGCAGGATCACCTTGTTTGTCGTAATAAGACACAATAGGTAGAATGATAGAATCCGAAGTCTGCCGGATATACAATTTGTCTTCGGCACGTAAAGTCAAAAGCGCATGGTACATCCTCGTTTCTTCCGGCTCTTCCGAAAGGATCGAATCGACCGATGATAAATAAAAAAGAGCACTGTCCGGATCTGTCTCCAAACAACGGATCGCCTGCCGCATCGCTTCGGGATATTCTTTTTGAAACCCACAAGCCGAAAGACAGAGACAAATAAATAAGGTGATGCAGCTTTTCATAGGCGTTTAGTAATGTGCTTACAAAGATATAGTTTTTTTTGCTAAAGACTCACACAAAAAACAAGGCAACTCCCGCCACACTTATCACCGCACCAAGAACCTGACGGAACGTAATTACCTCCTTAAAAATCAGCTTCGAAGGCAGGAGAATAATGATAGGAGTGAGGGCCATCAGGGTAGAAGCCACGCCGGCATTCGTATACTGTACAGCCATAAGAGACAATGACACACCGACAAAAGGCCCGAAGAAAGTACCCGAAGCAGAGGTTACCATCGCGGATTTATCGGAAAACGAAGAGATAAGCTTCCTGATTTCGCCCCGGCAGAGAAGTATGATCAGAAAGCCGACGACACCGGCGAATGCCCTTATCTGCGTGGCTTCAAAGGGCAACATAAACTCTTCCAATGAGGTGGCCGGCGGATTGTAATCAAGATAACAGTTCATCCCGATCTTGCTTAATACGAGACCTAAGCCTTGTCCCATGCCGGCACCGATACCATAGAGGACACCTTTCAGCGGCAACTGGATGCCTACCTTATGACTGTTTCCCTCACTTTTGCCAATGATAGAGAAACCTATGCCCAGGATACAGACAAGCATCCCGATAACGGCATAAGTACCCATTTTCTCGCCAAGAAAAACATATCCTGCGATGGCAGCCGTAGGAGGCGCAAGGGTCATAAACAGTTGCCCGAAACGGGAACCGATGAGCAGATAGGAGTTGAACAGGCAAAAATCGCCAAATACATAGCCTACCGCTCCAGAAAGAATAAGCCACATCCAGGCATCTTGTCCGGCATCCCACGGAGCTATGTGCCCGGTTGTCAGCTTCAACGAGACGGCCAGCATAACGATGGCCATCAGTAATCGTACGATATTGAGGATCAGTGCACCGATTCTCTTCCCGGCATATTCAAAACAGATGGCTGTGATTGTCCATGATACGGCTACAATCAGCGAAATAATTTCTCCCGTGTACATAATCCGTATCAGTATTCAAAACTACCGCCACCCAAGAACTCTCTCAACAGTGAAGTCTTGGGCAAATCTTCCTGTGGGATATATTTAAAATACCGCATGAATCGCAGCAAACGGTAGGCTTCAGCATTGGCAGGCGACTTTTCCGGGACATTTGCCAGAATGGGTTCTGCATACGCCCGAAGAGCAGCCAGCTCATACAACATCGCACTGTTGAAGGTCGCATCCGCATATTCCTGATAGGGGAAGATCCATTTATCTTCACCCCGACGCACACTTGGCCAGCGGTTGATGGTCTCTTCTGCTGAATATCCCCGGTACCGATAATCCCGGATGATACGACGCAGCAACCGGTTGTCGGTCGTAGGAATCCAGTTGTGATTATCCAGCGAAATAGAAGTCAGGGCTGAAACATAAATCCGATACTTCAGCGAATCGTCCAAATGAGCCGTCAGTTCCGGATTCAACCCGTGGATTCCTTCAATGACGATCACCGAATTATCATAAAGCTTCATTTTCTTTCCTTTATAGACCCTTTTACCCGAACTGAAGTCGAATGAAGGCATTTCTATTTCTTCACCATTGATCAGTCGCTGTAAATCCGAATTAAAATAGGGCAGATCCAAAGCATACAACGACTCAAAATCATAATCGCCCGATTCATCTTTCGGCGTATCTTCCCGATTCACAAAATAATCGTCGAGCGAAATGCCTACAGGATGGAGCAAATTGGTAGCCAGCTGAATTTCCAGACGCTTGCAGGTCGTCGTCTTCCCCGACGAAGAAGGGCCGGCAATCAGCACAATGCGTACTCCTTTCTTGTACCGTTCGGCAATCTCATCCGCAATATGGGCAATCTGCTTTTCCTGCATCGCTTCCGAAATCATAATCACCTCCGAAGCATGGCCTTGCTCCAGCGCCTTATTCAGATCGCCGACATTGTTCAGGCCGAGAGCCCGCTGCAGGTTCAAATGCTCTTTATAAGCTTCAAACATCTTGTTCTGAAGGACCTTTGGCGCCAAGACTTGCGGATTCGTCCGCTCCGGCACACGCAGCAATGCACCATCCAGATAAGGCTCCAGGTCAAAGACGGGTACATATCCGGTAGAAGGAGCCAGACCGCCATAGAAGTAATTGACATATCCGTCCAGTTCATAATACGAAGCATAGAGCATTCCGCTCGATTCAATCAGAGTCGCTTTATCTTCCATCCCGACTTCACGGAACATACGAATAGCCTTTTCCGACTGTACCGTATGCAGTTTCAGAGGAATATCTGCATCCACTATCTCCTGCATCCGCTGACGGATCTGCGCGAGCATATCAATATCGGCAGACTTCCCGTTATGAATCGTACAGAAATAACCTTTTGAAATGGAATGTTCAATATTTAATGTAGCTTCCGGAAAAACATCATGTACAGCCTTCGAAAGGACATAACACAACGTACGCACATAGGTACGCATACCCGATGGATTTGTGTAATCTACAAACTCAATATCTTTCGGTTGCCAGCAGGTATAAGTTAAATCTTGTGTCCGGTTATTCACCTGGGCATTCAACGGACGATAAGGTAAGGGCTCTCCTACAATTTTATATATATCCAAAAGCGAAGATCCAACCGGCACCTCATAGTAGTTACCGGTGTTTTTGCAATAAATAGTAATCTGTTCAGCCATAAAATTCAGTCTATTTTATTATTTTTGCATCACTAAAGGTAGAAATATTAATCGGATATTCAATCCACTTAAACTTATTTTAGATGGACTATTCATTTTTTGACCTTCTCCGTCTGATAGGATCATTGGCTTTGTTCCTATACGGCATGAAAATCATGAGTGAAGGTTTACAAAAGTTCGCAGGAGACAGCTTGCGAAAGATCCTGACGGCGATGACAACCAATCGAGTCACAGGAGTGTTAACCGGAGTATTGATCACCGCCTTGATTCAATCTTCATCTGCGACCACCGTGATGGTAGTAAGTTTCGTCAACGCCGGACTTCTCACCCTGACACAGTCTATTGGAGTCATTATGGGAGCCAACATTGGAACCACCGTAACCGCCTGGATCATCTCGGCTCTCGGATTTAAAGTGGATATATCCGCCTTTGCTTTACCCCTTTTGGCTTTTGCCATTCCTCTTTTCTTTTCGGGTAAAAGTTCGCGCAAGTCGGTAGGTGAATTTATCTTCGGTTTCTCTTTCCTGTTCATGGGACTGGCCAACCTAAAAAACAATGCGCCGGATTTGAGCGCCAACCCCGACATGCTGGCCTTTGTGCAGAACTATACAGATATGGGTTTCTTCTCAATCCTGTTATTCCTGTTTATCGGAGCCATACTGACCATGATCGTACAGGCTTCGGCAGCAACGATGGCCATTACGCTGATCATGTGTGCTAACGGATGGATTGACTATCATTTAGGTGTAGCCCTGGTTTTAGGCGAAAATATCGGAACAACCATTACAGCCAATCTGGCGGCACTGACCGGGAATACACAGGCCCGAAGAGCGGCCTTAGCACACCTGATGTTTAACCTCTTCGGTGTCGCATGGGTACTAATTGTATTCTATCCGTTTACCGGAGCTGTTTCCTGGTTTGTCACCCATGTCATGAAGGTTACAGATCCGGCAGTCGCAGTATCTTTTAAGCTTGCTGCTTTCCACACAGCCTTCAACATCAGCAATACATTCATTATGATCTGGTTTGTCAACGTGATAGAAAAAACCGTTTGTGGAATCATCCGGACTAAACAGGAAGACGAAGAATATCGTTTGTCGTATATCACTGGAGGTATGTTATCAACAGCAGAACTCTCCATCCTTCAAGCTCAGAAAGAAATTACCCTGTTTGCCGAACGGACGACAAAAATGTTTGGCATGGTAAAAGAATTACTATACGAAAAAGATGAAAACAATTTTCTCAAGACTTACAGCCGCGTAGAAAAATACGAGAATATCAGCGACCGTATGGAAATTGAGATTGCCAATTACCTTACCCAAGTAGCCGAAGGCCGGTTAAGCTCGGAAGGTAAAGAAGAAATCCGAGTACTGCTACGCGCTGTCAGTGAAATTGAAAGTATCGCCGACTCCTGCAATAATCTGGCACGCTCCATCAAACGCCGGAATGAATTCAAATCCGTATTCACAGAGGAGCAGAACAACCACATTGATCAGATGTTCAAGCTGGTAAGCAGCGCCTTAGACCGCATGAACGCAATCATGCACAAATCGGATCTAAATCCGAACGACATTAATGAATCATACAATATAGAAAATGAAATCAACAACTACCGCAATCAGCTGAAAGCACGTAACATTGAGGATATCAACAACAAGCTGTACCAATATCAGGACGGTGTTTACTATATGGATATGGTCAGTGAAAGCGAAAAGCTGGGCGATTATGTTATCAATGTAGTTCAGGCTTTGATAGAAAAGAAAATTTAAAGGATAAATCTTGTCAGGCTTACGAACTAAAATTTATTTATATGAACCGTTTTAAATCATTTGTGCAGGTATCCGGCCTGTTGTTGATGAGCTGGATCCTGTTTTCATCTTGATCAGAGACAAAAGAACAGGAACATTATGTAGTAGTTCTGTCGATGGACGGCTTCCGTTCGGATTATCCGCAACGGGCTCATACGCCCATATTGGACTCGCTGGCACGCGTAGGAGTAAAAGCCGCTTTCCGCCCCTGTTATCCGAGTGTTACCTTCCCTAACCACTACAGCATGGCTACGGGGCTGCATCCGGATCATCATGGGCTGGTACACAACACCTTTTGGGCAACAGATTTAGACAGTAGCGTGTATAAGATCAGCGACCGGAAAGCCGTGGAAAATCCGGCTTACTACGGGGGTGAACCCATCTGGAATACGGCCGAACGCCAAGGAGTACGGACAGCCACTTATTTCTGGGTAGGCAGTGAGACCGCAGTAGGAGGAAAACAGCCTTCGATCTGGAAGAAATTTGATTCGAAGGTTCCGTTTATGGACCGGGCAGACTCGGTTATTGCCTGGCTGAAGAAACCCGAAAAGGAACGTCCGCACCTTATCATGTGGTATATGGAAGAGCCGGATCACAGCGGACACGTCTATAGTCCGGATTCATCGGCTGTAGTACCGGTCATAGAAGACTTGGACCGTGTCCTGGCACATTTCTTTAACCAGGCACGCCAGCTGGATATTTTCAAACAGATTGACTTCATCATTGTTTCAGATCACGGCATGGCTACTTACAAGCCAGAGAATTACGTAAACTTAGGAGATTATCTTCCGCGTGACAGTTTCGAAATGGTGGTAGAAGGAGTTCCGACTTTGCTGTATCCACGAGCCTCATATACAGAAAAAGCCTATGAAATCCTTAAAACGGTACCCAACGTAACCGTATGGAAAAAAGGAGAAGTACCGGCTCAATTCGTATACGGCACAAATCCGCGTATCGGCGACCTGATTGTAGCCCCCAACATCGGCACCATGGTTCATTTCCGCTCTAAGGAAAAAGCCAGTCCGGCTTTAGGAGGAGCGCACGGATATGATAACTTCCAACCGGAAATGGAAGCCATCTTCTATGCGGCCGGCCCGTCATTTAAACAGGGGATAGAAGCACCGGCTATGGCAAATGTCAACTTATATAGTCTTATAGCACATTTGCTACAGATTGAACCGGCGCCCAATGACGGAGATCTGTCTGTCGTCCTCCCATTATTACGTGAATCAAATGAACAGAAATAAAATCCGTTTAGAAAAGAGAAGGGGCGCCATCTGACGTCCCTTCTTCTTTTAGAACTTATTATAAATGACCACGGGACGGGTCCGGCGAATACTCATCGTCGGGAACCAGAGATCATCGGGAGTCAGACCACAAGCCTTAACAGCTTCCAGACTGTATTCCAGCTTTCCGAAGTTAGCATCTACGTTATTTGTACCAAAAGTAAACTTAATACCCCGTTCTTTCGCCATACGGATAATCTTCAGACTCGGGATCTGGTAACGGGCATTGATTTCGAGGGCAATCTGATACTTTTGCAGCACATCCAATACCCGGTTAATCCGGTCATCAGTCCAGTATGTATCATAATCAGCCTGCATATCTTCGGGCAGATAAGTCGGATTGGCAAAGATATCAGCCGGCTCGTTTGTCAGAATCTTTACCGTCTGGTCCACCAGATGATCCATGTACTGTTCTTTTGTGATACCGTCATAATGCACTTCTTCCGGACGATAGATACGAGAAAGACGGCCTTTATGATCGACAATCGTCATAGCATCCGTAAACAAATAGTCAAAAATTCCCAATGCTTCCTGTGAGAAAGTGGCCGTCCACTTCCGGCCTTCACCCTGTACGCCACAAAGGAAAGGCATATTCTTTACTTCATCATAATAAGCATAAACTTCATCATCATTTACCAGCATACGGCCCACTCCGCCTTCTCCCGCATTAGGAGCCACGCCATAATTGATACCGTAATTCATCGACATGGCCTGTGCCATTTCTTTTGTCAGTCCTCCTTTCAGATGCACATGGTAATCAATTACCGGAAAGTCTTCCTGCTGAAAACGGATAACCAGATCCTTTTGTTCATCGACAGCCGGCATGGTATCACATTCATTGATCGCATCATCCGGCAATGCCGTGATCTGCAGATTCCGGAAAGACACCTCTCCCTGAACTCCACGGAGAGCAATATGACCGCTTCCCAGCAACTGCTTGGCATGAGCTTCCGTACGATAAGGCTGAGAAGGTTCGGTATAACAGACCACCGTCGTATCCTGCACAGAAATGGAAATGTTCTTTCCACGGACAGCAATCTCGAACGGGAACCAATCTCCGTCTTTTGCCAAGGAACGGTACAAGTTGCGAACCGAAGCCAAGCTACCCGTTTTACAAGACCCATCTATCGGACCGTTGTGGAAAATCACCTCGTATCCGCTTTTTCCATCCGTATGAAAACCTAACCGGGCTTCAGCCTCCGACTGGGTTAAGGCTTCCCCTTTCAAGATAAAGTTCTTATAGGTTCCTTCTGCCAACCATGACGATCCGGCCTTCACTTTCAGTTCGTTGCCTTCCAGCGTTTCTTGCTGAGCATTCGTAAACCGGTCTAAAGTCTGAGTCGTACGCGACTGCGTACAAGCGGTTAAGAATCCGGCACAGACAGCCATCACGATTCCCATCCGCTGTAGGCAAGTTCTAACCTGCCTCTTGAAAAAATGTCTGTTCATAAAAGAATTATTTTTAAGATCTGTAATAGCATCGCAAGTTATAAATTTTTCAGCTAATATCGAATTTCAGAAAGAATGGAAATATAATGATATTTGTCAGGATCCTATTCAGGTCTATCCGGATATTGTTTTTTAGTACTCTTACACAATTTATAGGCCAATCCATCGTTAATTTGTAAATGCAAATATGTACATTTGCATTTGCTTTGCATAAAAGCTTGTAGACTAAGGCAAAAATAATTAATAATTACTTTATACAACGTATGGAAAAGTATAAACTGATCAACAACACATTGGGGTGGATTGTCTGTATTATCGCTTCGTGTGTTTATTTGATGACGATGGAGCCCACCGCCAGCTTTTGGGATTGCGGTGAGTTCATTTCTTCAGCGTATAAACTGGAAGTAGGGCACCCGCCCGGAGCACCGTTCTTCATGCTGACGGCCAATCTGTTTACCCAGTTTGCTTCAGATCCTTCTACCGTAGCCAAAATGGTGAATACCATGTCGGCACTGTTCAGCGGTCTGACCATTCTGTTCCTCTTCTGGAGTATCACGCATCTGGCAAAGAAAATTGTAGTAGATGATACAAAAGAAATAACCATGAGCCAGATTATCACCATTATGGGTGCCGGTGTGGTGGGAGCTCTTGCGTATACATTCAGTGATACATTCTGGTTCTCAGCCGTAGAAGGTGAAGTATATGCTTATTCCTCTTTATTTACAGCCCTGGTATTCTGGCTGATCTTAAAATGGGAAGCCGTAGCTGATGCTCCGCATGCCGACCGTTGGATTGTGCTGATTGCCTATCTGATGGGATTGAGCATCGGTGTCCACCTGCTGAACTTGTTGTGTATCCCGGCCATTGTGTTGGTCTACTACTATAAGAAATTCCCGAACCCGACCATGAAGGGTATGCTGATTGCCTTACTGGTGTCATTCGTTATCATCGCTTTGATGATGTACGGTGTGGTACAGGGACTGGTTGAGATCTGCGGATACTTCGAACTGTTCTTCGTGAACGTGTTAGGCATGCCATACAATACGGGTGTTTATGTATACGTATTGGCATTAGCCGGCGTATTGATCTGGGCGATCTGGGAAACTATGCGGGATGAAATTCATCCGCTTCGCCTTCGGATCTCATTCTTATTATCCGTTATTCTGATTGGCATACCGTTCATTGGCAGCGGCTATGTCATTGCAGCCATATTGAGTATTGCACTGGCAGCCTACTTGTTCATGAACAAAAAATTAAATCTGAAATTACTGAATACAATTCTGATCAGCCTGATGGTCATTGTTGTAGGATATTCTTCTTATGCTCTGACATTGATCCGCGCTACGGCAGATACACCGATGAACCAGAACGCGCCGAAGGATATCTTTACATTACGAACCTATCTGGCCCGTGAGCAGTATGGACAGACTCCATTATTGTATGGACAGACTTATGTTTCAGAAATCAAACGAAAGAACGAAGGAGGTGCCTGTGTTGCGGATACAAAAGAAGGCGATCCGGTATGGACACGTATTTCTAAAAAAGATCCGAAAGAAAAAGACCGGTACTATGTATCACGTCATAACACCGAATATCAGTATGTAGATGAGCTGAATATGTTGTTTCCACGTATGTACAGTTCGGATGGGCGACATGTGCAGGCCTATAAGGAATGGGCTCAAATTAAAGGGCAGCCTGTGAAGTACAACCAGTGCGGAGAGACCAAATCGGTAATGAAACCGACGTTTGCTGAGAACCTACGTTTCTTCTTCTCCTATCAGCTGAACTTCATGTACTGGCGTTACTTCCTGTGGAACTTCTCCGGCCGGCAGAATGATATTCAAGGACATGGAGAGGTACAGAATGGTAACTGGATCACCGGTATCAAGGCCATCGATACCATGCTGGTGGGTCCGCAAGACGATATGCCAAGCGATATTATCAACAACAAAGGCCATAATGTCTATTATATGTTGCCTTTACTGCTCGGTCTGCTAGGTCTTTTCTACCAGGTATATGCTGGAAAGAAAGGAATACAGGGATTCTGGATCACCTTCATGCTCTTCTTCATGACCGGTATTGCCATTGTGCTTTACCTGAACCAGACTCCTTACCAGCCCCGTGAACGAGACTATGCTTATGCGGGTTCTTTCTATGCCTTCTGTATCTGGATCGGTTTTGGAGTAATTGCTTTAGTAAAATTACTGGAGAAATATGTCAAGCTACCGTCTGTTGCGGCAGCCGGTATTGCTTCTATCGCGGCTTTATTGGTACCTATCCAGATGGCCGGACAGAACTGGGACGATCACGACCGTTCCGGACGTTATGTCTGCCGTGATTTCGGTGCCAATTACCTGGAATCTTGTGAGCCGAATGCGATCTTGTTCACCAACGGTGATAACGATACCTTCCCATTGTGGTATGCACAGGAAGTAGAAGGCATCCGTACTGATGTGCGCGTCTGCAACACCAGTTATCTGCAGACCGACTGGTATGCTGATCAGATGAAGAAACAGGCGTATGAATCGGAACCGCTGCCTATCTCATGGACACATGATGAGTATGTGCAGGGTACACGCGACTTCGCTTATATCTTCCCGATGACAGACAAACCGATCGATCTGAACACTGCCTTGGAGTTTGTGCGCAGTGACGATCCGAAATACAAGAAAATCCCGGGATTCAGTCAGCCGCTGGATTATATCCCGTCTGAAACCCTGATTTATCCGATTGATTCGGTAGCTCTGGCACAAGGCGGTCTGTTGAAAAATATGGATGTGCCGGTACCGGCCAGGGAAATGACTATCAACCTGAAAGGCAAGGATGCACTGGGCAAGCAGGAACTGTTAGTACTGAACATGCTGCAGACCAACGACTGGAAGCGCCCGATGTATTATGCGATCACGGTTAGTCCGGATCAGTTCGTAAAACTGGATCCGTATTTCCAACAGACAGGTATGGCTTACCAGATTGTCCCGATGCAGACCAAGAACACGGTGAAGGCTGTCAATGCAGACAAGATGTTCGACAATGTAATGAACAAGTTCAAGTGGGGCGGTGTAGACAAACCAGGTATTTATCTGGATGAAAATGTCATGCGGATGTGCAAGAGTTACCGTATGGTATTATTCGGAAAACTTGCAGCTACACTGATTCATGAAGGCAAAAACGACAAGGCTCTGCAGGTTCTTGATAAGTGTATGGAAGTATTGCCACCTGAAAATGTTCCGCTGGATTATAGCGCACTTTCAATTGGTGAATATTATTATACACTCGGACAAAAAGAAAAAGGGCATAATATTCTGAAAGCAATTGGAGATGACTCTATGCGTAATTTGAACTGGTATTTCCGTCTGAACCCGAAACAGTTTGCTTCCGTTGCAGATGATTTAAATACCAACCTTTATGTTCTGCAGGAGATTATCAACATCACAAAGGATAAAGATCCGGAGCTGATGAATCAATATAAAGAAGAGTTCGACAACTTCCGTATGGCCCTCTCTTCCTTACAACCTAAAGAATAAAGACAAAATGTTTATCGAACAACCGCCCTGGTTTTACAGGGCTTTGTTCCCGGGGGTAACCTGGAGAATTCCGGCACAGCCGAAGTGTGTGTATCTCACCTTCGACGACGGCCCAATTCCCGAGGTTACCCCTTGGGTTTTAGATATATTGGACCAGTACGGCGTGAAGGCGACCTTCTTCATGGTGGGAGATAATGTGCGTAAGCATCCGGATATCTACCGGATGGTGGTCGAGCGAGGTCATCGTATCGGCAACCATACCTTCAATCACATCCAAGGAATCCGCTTCCTGACCCGCAATTATCTGGCAAATACTGACAAGGCTGCCGAGTGGATTCCGAGTAATCTGTTCCGCCCGCCCCATGGGCACATGCGTATCCCGCAGGTCTTCAAACTGCGGAAAAAATACCGCATCATCATGTGGGATGTCGTGACCCGCGATTACAGTCCGCGGCTTACGCCCCCACAAGTACTCGACAACGTGAAGCGATACGTCCGTAACGGATCAATCATCGTGTTCCACGACTCACTCAAAGCCGAGAAAAACATGCGTTATGCCATGCCCAAGGCCATCGAATGGTTGTTGCAGGAAGGATACGAATTCCGCGTTTTTGAATAAAGGATTGATTGATTATTCTAATCTATTTTTTCTATCATCTGCCAGTGCCCACCTTTATCCGGCCCAACGCGCTTGAGTATTCCTTCTGCCTTCATCTTGGCGATATGCTTTTCCACTGCTTTGGGGGTTATACCTATCCGCTCGGCAAGGGCAGCCGCACTTAATGAATTATCTTGAGATAGCAGAGAGATGATTTTCTCCCTGCTTTTCATCTTTTTCTCCCTAATTTCTGTCAGTTTCTCCCTACTATCCTGAATATCTTCAATGGAATTACGATAAGTTTCAATGTCATGAGCAAGGTTCTTGACCATAGTGGCAGTCATAAATTTCCGGAATATACTTAAATCATCATTTTCCCGGGTTTCCACCAATGCTTTGATATATTCTTCCTTATCACCCTTAAGAATTTTGGTTGGAATCAGCCCAAACTCAAATTGAAGCATGTGCATTACAAGACGTGCCATTCTACCGTTACCGTCAGCCCACGGATGTATGGTCACCAAATGATAATGAGCATCAAAGCTGAGCTCGTACAATTGCGCAATACTTTTATTTACATAATCTTTTCGTTCTTGATTCAGCCAATTACAAAACTCTGTGAGTTTTATCGGAACTTTACTGTAGTTTATATATGATTTGCCTCCGACTCCTGCCGTAACATTCAACAAACGCAAGTCTCCCTGTGCAGATGAAAAATCTCCCAATGCCGTCTTATACTCCTGTCCGGTATTCTTCATGACAAGAGCAGAAAGACTTTTCAGCAGATCAATGGTGATATCAGTATGTACATGAACCAATTTTATAGCCGTTTCATAAGCGTTTTTAAGATCAAGATTCATGTTCTGCTCTGTGATAGTTTTCCCTTTCAGGCTGATTCCCTGGTCGAACATGATTTGATTTTCAAGCTCTGTTATAGTCGATCCCTCGATAGCCGTAGAATGGGTAATAAGTGAATACAAATAGAACTTGTCATAATCTATCTGCTTGTCTATTTCCAATTCCCGATACAAGGAAATCAATTTTTCGAGTTCGGTTTGCATATGATCTTCTATTTTCCACAAATATATATTTTTCTCCCTACTTTTCGTTTTTTTCTCCCCACTTAATTTGATTTTCTCCCTACTTTTTAGCAATAAAAGAAAATAGAATCTGTATTCCTCTCCTGTTTTATATGTGATAAGTTTGTTGTATCTTCGTACGATAATCCTTTTGTACCAAGGGGAATGGTGCATAAAAGGGAGATACACAATTTTTTGTTTGTCGATGAGTGATCAAATAGCTATAACATCTCAAAAGATCAAGGAAGAGGCAACTCGGCTGGGATTTTCAGCCTGCGGTATCGCCCGGGTAGAGCCGGTGGAAGAGGAGATGAAGCGACTGGATACCTGGCTGGCGAAAGGCTACCAGGCAGGAATGGCTTATCTGGCAAACCATCGGGAGATACGTCGTGACCCACAAGGACTGGTGGAAGGCGCACGAAGCATCATATCAGTCGCCCTGAATTATTATCCGGCTTGCAAACGTGATCCAGATCAGCCCCATATTGCCTATTATGCCTATGGACAGGATTACCATGTAGTGGTCAAAGAAAAGCTCCGCCAGCTCTGGCAGTATGTGGTCCGGAACCTCCCGGAGGAAACGGCAGAAGAGGCTCGTGTCTTTACCGACTCAGCCCCTTTGTTGGAGCGCTATTGGGCGTGGAAAGCCGGATTGGGCTGGATTGGGAAAAATACCCAGCTGATTCTGCCGGGGAAAGGCTCATTTTTCTTCTTGGGAGAGATCGTGACAACCTGGGAAGCCGATGCTTACGACGAGCCTGTCCCGTCGCGCTGCGGGAACTGCGACCGTTGTCTGCGGGCCTGTCCAACCGGAGCATTAGAAAAAGCCTTTACCCTGAATGCCAATCACTGCCTGTCGTATCTGACAATTGAAAACCGGGAAGATATTCCGCCCAGAGAAGCCCAACTACTAGGAGATCGGTTGTATGGCTGCGACACTTGCCAACTGGTCTGCCCCTGGAACCGTTTTGCCCAACCGACCCAAGAAGCGGCCTTTCAACCTTCGGAAGCTCTTCTCCGTCTCCAAAAAGAAGACCTGAAAATGTTCACAAAAGACGATTATAGTCGTATCTTTGCCAAGTCGGCCGTCAAACGGGCGAAATATGAAGGATTATTACGAACCATCAAACATTTAAAATTAGAATAACCATGAAGAGAAAACTGAATTTATTATTTCTTTCATTCTTCTGCGTGCTGCTGGCAATGGCTGCCCCCGGTGAACTGAAAGAAAAGCTGCAGTCTTTACAAGGAGTGAGCGATATCGAGACCCTGAAGACAGAGTTGTATCCCGAAAAATACCTGGTACGTGTAACACAAGAGGTCGATCCTATAGGTAAACAAGCAGGAACCTTCAAACAGCGGGTCGTATTATGCCATATCGGATTTGACCGTCCGACAGTTTTGGTGACAGAAGGATATGGCGGAGCATATGCACTGCGCGAGAACTACCAGGAAGAACTTTCCAAACTTTTGAATGCCAACGTTGTCTTTGTTGAATACCGTTATTTTCTTGAATCCAAGCCAGATCCTCTCAACTGGGACTATCTGACTGCTGAAAACTCAGCATACGATTTACATCATATTACTGAACTTTTTAAGCAGATCTATAAAGGCAAATGGATCAGCACAGGCATCAGCAAAGGTGGACAGACAACAACACTTTATCGGGCCTATTTCCCGGATGACGTAGACTTCTCTGTTCCTTATGTTGCTCCTTTAAACCGGGGAGTAGAAGACGGACACCACGAGATCTTCCTCGAAAAAGTAGGGACCAAAGCCGAACGTAAAAAGATTCGGGACTTCCAGATGGAAATTCTGAAACGCAGAAGTGAATTTATGCCGTTATTCGAAGCCTATGTAAAAGAAAAAGGATATGTATTCCGCGTTCCTACTGACGAGATCTATGATTACAGTGTCCTTGAATATCCGTTCGCTCTCTGGCAATGGGGTACTTCGGTAAATACCATACCGGCTTTAAATTCTGATAAAGAGACATTGTTTAAACACTGGATGCAAATCAGTGATCCTTCCTATTTCTCCATCGGTCAGGATACTGAACCTTTCAATGTTCAGGCAGCCCGCGAATTGGGATATTATGGATATGATACTAAACCTTTCGAAAAATATCTCTATATCAAAAGCAGCAAAGGTTATTTGAACCGTATCATGCTGCCCGACGAGTTACGGGATAAAATCGAATTCCGCCCGGAATTATATCAGAAAGTCTATAACTTCTTGAAAGATAATGACCCGAAAATGATCTTTATCTACGGTGAAATCGATCCATGGAGTGCAACCCGTATTCCTATTTTCAAAGGGAAGAAAAATGAGCAGGTTTATATCCAGCCACGTGGCAGTCACCGCTCACGTATCAGCAACATGCCGGAAGATATGAAGGAAAAGATCATGAAACAAATAAACGAATGGCTGGCGGAATAATAACCGTCAGTCGTTCGACTTACTGTTTCGGTATTCCTGCGGACTGACACCCACGTACCGCTTGAAATACTTGCCAAAGAAAGAGACATTATTGAAATTCAACGAATCGGCTATCTGATAGATTGGAAGGTTCGTTGATTTTAATTGTGCTTTGGCATCCATGATCACCATATTGGATATAATTTCCATACATGTGCGTCCTGTGGTCTGTTTGACAATCGTACTCAGATAAGCCGCCGTAATACCTAATTTACTGGCATAAAAAGCTACATTCTTTTCCTTGGTATAATGATCCAGTACCAGTTGCCCAAAATCCTGGCTGATCCGTTCGGCAGGCGATAAATTACCCGTATCGACCTTACGGTTACTGTAAAGCGAGCTGATCGCATAAATGAGACAATAATACAAATGGCGGGAGAGCTCTCGATTCTCAAGGCTAAAATGTTCTTTTGTCCGAATCCCCAATTTAAAATAATCTTCAATCAGTTCCACCATTTCTTCCTTGAGAGGCACAACCGGATTATGATTGATAGTATAAGTAATATCCAGCAACGATTTAACAGGATTGAGAGAACGGAGAAAGTCTGATGAAAAACCAGCAAAATAAATCTCCACATCCCCACGAATCTGATTCACCTGAAAGATACTACCCGGTAAAACCACCAAAAACGAATTGTCAGAGACATGATAGTCGACCAGATTGATAGAAGCGTCAATGTCACCTTTCTTACACAGCACCACAATCTCCGCCTTGATCCGGCAAGGGAAATGGGCATATAAGTTCAAAATGACCGAATCAGTCAGGACACCAGTCAAAACATCTTCCGGCAAATCTATTTTAGGCAATTCGTTTTCCATGTTCTGTTATTCTTTTATCTAAGTAACTGTCCCTTTTTGGTTAACTACAAAGAAAAGCATTTTTCCGCATATCCTCAATACCCATTCAGTACTTTCTGATATGTATCCAACGTCTTCCGGGCTGTTTCTTCCCAGGTAAACAGTTGAACACGGCTCTTCCCTTTCGCGATCAGTTCCTGCCGCCGCTCCTCATCTTTCAGCAGATGAGATAAAGCCTCATACATAGACGCTTCATCTTCGGGATTAAAATATTCTCCGGCATCGGCCGCCACTTCCGGGAAACAGCTGGTCCGACTCAACGCAACCGGGCATTCATTCAAAAAGGCCTCCAGAATAGGAATGCCAAAACCCTTATACAAGGAAGGATATACGAACAAACGGGCCTGCTGGAACAACTGTCCCAGCTCAAGATCATTTGCCTGGAAATGCAGTACACGTTTATTTAATCCGGACTTTTCTATACGTTCCTGTTCACGACTCCTCCAGGGCTTTCCCGTACAAATCAAACACAAATGCTGGTCCTCAGCAGCCAGACGGACAAAGACATTCCAAAAACGGTCGAAATTCTTGTATCCGTTCCGGTCACCAACATACAAAACATACCGTTCAGGCAAATGCAGCCCGTTATACGGTTGTTTCTGTTGCTGGATACCATGATAGATCACATCAATTTTATCCTCCTCAACAGGCAGGAAACGAAGTAAATCCGCCTTTGTCTGTTCACTGATGGCAATAACCCGGGATGCATGCAGAATTGTCTCATGTTTCCAGGCTTTCATCTGCTCAGCACGCCCTAAGCTGGCCGAGAATAACTCATGATTCATATCATGGACCGTAATCACATAGGGTTTATTGGCAGGTAATTCTTCTAAAAAATACGGATGATAATCGGATGGAAAAGATCGTAATCGCCCCGATGAAGTCGCTTAATACTGCCTTTCCGGTTCCACTGCTTTACTATGCCTTTAAACCATTTATAAGGTCGTTCAGGCACATACATTCCCTGAAAAGGACGACAGGCTCCTTCCCGCAGATAATGATTGGTAGTCAGCCGTAAGGAAAGCTCCGAATGCAAAGGAAGGTTCTCGATCAACTCATAGAAATAACGCGAAATACCTCCAAATTTCTGCATTTCGAAGGCCTGATGATCAAATAATACGGTAATATCTTTCTGAGAGTTCATTTTAATCTCTTTTTAGCAATCCGATGATAGTTTTTTTCGCGCATCTTCTGCACATAAGATTGAGGCAGACAATGCTGCAAACCATCCTTCAACTTAACACGCAACACTTTAAAAACGAACCAGAGCTTCCACGACAAACGATCAGCTTTCCCTTGAATACGGGCATATTCCCGATTTACCTGCAACCGGTTCTTGGATGAGGCTCCTTCTTCTGATTCATACCAGGCAATCGTGCGGTGCATGTATCTGAAATGTCCTCCTCGTTGATAATAACGATAGAAAAAAGCATAATCAGCAGCCAAACGATAGTGCAGATCAAATTTTTCACGCCGCATCAGATCTCCTGCAACCAGGGTAGACTGATGACAGAAAGCCATTTTCTTCCGCATATAACCAATCGGCTTAGGTAACATCGTAACATCTCCAAATTGAAGATGCAAAATCGTATCGCCATATATTACTTGTTCGGACGGCTGGATATCGGTCTTGAAAAGGTCTTCCAGCACTTGTGAATCAGCAAAACGATCTCCTGCGTTCATGAAGTTTATCCAATCGCCTTTCGAATAGGAGAGGCCCTTATTCATTGCATCATAAATGCCCCGGTCGGGTTCACTGACAACGATCAGACGGATCCCTTTGGCTTCAAACAGAGGCTTCATTTCTTCTATCAGCGACAGAGTACGATCAGACGAACCTCCATCAATCAGGATATATTCTAAAAAAGGATAAGTCTGCTCAAGCACAGAATCCATTGTCATCCGAATGGACCTTTCTGCATTAAAACAGACAGTAATTATAGATACAAGCGGATTCTTCATATCAAACAGTTTGTGCTTTTTTCTTTCGATAATCCAGTTCTTCATCTACATATTTCCGGATGAGAGTCAGGCATTCCTGCGCGTTAAAACCACGGGCTTCGGCATAAGCTTCGGCCATGACCGACAACATCTCATCGCTTCCAGGCAAACGCTCAAAGTTCTTGCACCCTTTTTCCAAACCGATCTTTCCGAACGACAAGCGGTTCAAGTCGATAATTTCGATCTGTATTTCCGGAAGGTCATCCCGAAACAGGATATTCCCTGCCGAATAATCTTCATGATAAAATCCAGCGTCGTGCATTCGGGCCGTTACCCGACCAATAGCTCTAAGGATCTCTGTCTGACGAGAAAATGTATGGGTAGCAAAATCACGGTAGGTATAAGGACACTCAGACTTGAGGCAGACAAAATAGCTCTTGTCAAACAAACCGGTATGGCCTCTGGTCAAATAACCGACCGGTTCTGGAGAACCAATACCCTTCTCTCGGAACATACGGGCATACAGACAGGCTCTTTCTGCCTTCGAGGGACGAACATAGGCGTAAACAAAACGATTCAACAGATGAGGCCGTTTATACGACTTAACCACAAAGGTCTTGTCTCCAATCGAGACTTCCCGCAGTTCGTTTCTTCCCTTATAGATACAAACACCTTCTTCCTCAAAATGAGCTGGTAACTGAAAAAGCCAGTTACCCATTTCTGCATACTTGGGATATATGAAAGCCTTTATCGGATGAATCAGCCGACTGAAGAAATTGATCACACGTGACCAGCTTCGCTGATATCGTAAGGGACCACCTAATTCCCGGAAAAAGAAATCTGCATGACGCTTGTTGAGTGTATCTACCACGTGCCGCTTCAACTGCCGGTCACCTACGCGTTTCGACTGATTTCGCACCCGGTAATGCAGGCGGATTTCGGGTAATCGTACAACTTTCCCTCCATTCTTCAGGACAGCAATCCAGAACTCCCAGTCCTCACGGGCAATAATCTCCCGGCAGTAGCCATGCACCCGCTCCCAATCAGTTTTTCGATACATAGCACAGGTATCCATGATATTCTTCCGAGCTAACAAATGTAAAGAGAATGGCGGTAAAATCCATTCACCACTTCGGTCTCCAAAGAAATCGGAGCGGGGACAAACGACCTTTACCTCATCACTACGCAACAACTCACGGACAGCCTCGGTTATGAATGCGGGATGAATGGTATTATCGGCATCAACCGGAAGAATCAGACTGCCTTTCGCCCGTGCTATCGCCTGGTTACGGGCTTCGCTGACACCTCCGTTCGGCTGTGTATAGACATGAATTCGGGGATCTTCTTCAGCCAGGCGACGGGCCACAGCCAGAGACTGATCTTTCGATCCGTCGTCCATCAGTATAATTTCCAAAGAAGGATAGGTAGAAGCCTGTACTGAACGGACGGTTTCTTCCAGATAGGCCTCCATGTTGTAAACGGGAATAACGACTGATACTAAAGGCTGCTGTTCCATAGATGCTCAGATTTTATCCAGTCCTTTAGTGAATTTCAACCAATAATACTTCAACGGATTGGTATATTTCAACTGTTTCCACGGACGGCTGCCATGCGGACGATGCCATACGGGCAGATCCATAAAGAGATAATTACGGAAACCCAATTCAAGAGATTCGTGCGAAATCGTCACATCAAACCAGTTCTTGTTCGGATCGAGTCTGTGAAAATCAAATGCCTTCAACAAGTTGAGGGAAAGCAAGGAACAGCAGAAGCTACAATGTTTCTTCACCACACAAACCTCTTTAGGATAGTTGGCGGCATAGAGATACGGATAATTCACCACGCCTTTCTCATCGACCGTTACCGCAGCTGCAATACCGCAGTCCGGATGGGCCAGGGCACCATCGAATAAACCTTGCAAGGTATTTTCCCGTACAATCACATCCGATTCGACAATCAGCAACCCTGCTTCGGCTTCGATAGCCCGTTTTTGAGCCGTTTGTAATACCAGCAGATAATTGGGAGACGGATGCGTAGTGATATCACGCAAATGAACCAGTTCGAAACCTAACTCCTGAGAAGCTTCCTCCAGGCGGCGCGTATTCTCCTCCGTACTGAAGTCATTATATATCGTATAAGTCACCGGAATCTGCCAGTGCGAGGCAAGTACCGCCCGAACCGTTTCAAGTGTCAGATCGATTGAATCTTTCACTGGTGTGATGATATGAACCCGTTTCATGCTGTTATCTGTCGTCATGTTTATAAAGGATTTATCCGAATGCAAAGGAACGCAATCTTTTTGGATGGGCAAAATATCCTATAGGGCTTTTCCCCTCCTCCCGCCGAGGAAATCATTTTCCGAATCTTCGGAAACCTTCCTGCCGTCGGAAAGCCATTTCCCGGCTAAAAAGAATATCCTATCGTAAAGCTGGCTGTATGGTATTCAATGCCAATGCCTTCCCATTTATATTCATTTCCTAAGCCCATATCATAACTGAATCTGGCGGAGAAGCGATTGATTTCTACTCCGGTTTCAGCAGCTACGCCCCAGTCGAAGCGGTTCTCATAACCATCAAAAGGATTGTATTCGTTTTCAAAGTAGGAGTGCTCCGAACTCTTTAGGTCAATTGTAGTACAAGATCCTGATACTTTTCCGTTTATACCAATAGTAATATAGGGGCCTAAAGCCGCATGAATCCGAATGTTAGATTTCACACTCCATGTGTAACGGGCTAGGACTGGCAATTGCAAATAACTGTATCGAAAGGCATTCTTCTTGTAAAAAGAAACCGATTGCCATTCTATCTGTCCCGCAGGAGTTGTAACGCTATACCCATTATCGTTACCATAATATCCTCCTTCGTAAAACGAATTTGAAAAGATCCCATTGGGGGTGATATAGTTGATAACTGTCATTTCTTTTCCTTCACTATCAATAGTTTTACCATACATATCCGCTCCCTGGGAACTTCCGCTACCCCTCTGCACATAATATAATCCGCTTTGCAAGGCAAATCCGCTTTTTCCGAAATCATAACGCACGGCAGCTCCGACTTTATATCCCATTTTAGCTTCCGAATATTTATATTTCGTTACGTTAAAGCCCGCTTCCGGGGTAATTCTCCACTGTGCCTGAGCAGCTAAAGCGCTACATAGCATCACTCCAATCATCCAACTCTTTTTCATATTTCTTGTCTTTTAAAGTTCTCTTTTACTCCTAAGACAAGAAATACCGGAAAACCCCTATTCTAGGAAGGAAGAAAAGTCAAAAACAACGGATATAAGCCAGCGAATAAGAATCATACAGGAAGTCGTGCAAACCGTGGCGGTACCGGAAAGAGATGATATTCTTTTTGATCTCATATTCCAATTTTGTGCGGAGAAGCAACGGGCGGTCACCATTGTCCTGATAACCGCGGAAGCCAACCAGATCACAACGGGCAGAAAGATTCTTCCAGGCACCACTGATGGCACCACCATAGCAGATGGCATCATTCTGACGGTTATCCTCCAAGTTGGTCATCCAACAATAGAATCCTGCCAGACCTTCAATGCGGATAAACGAATTGTATGCAGGATTCTTCCAAAGATCACGCCCAATATTAGCGTCAAACCAATAAGAAGCTGCATCAGTATAACGGGCATCACACAGACGGTTACCACTGGCAGTCTTTAAATTGGCACTCACACTGATATCAGCCCATTTCTCACTCCGAAGTACCTGATAGAAGAAGTTCAATACGATATCCCCGTGACAAGGGATAGCCGGTTCTGTTTCGACAGCCGAACGCTCGTCGCGCACCGCTTCCGATGTCTTATACCATTCCGAGATGGTCCAGTTAGCCATCACACCAGCTTTCCCTTTCGCAATCGGGATATATAAACGGGCAAAAATATCCTGTGTCTGGTCGCCCGGCATGGTATGATATTCTCCCCTTACTTCTACTTCCCAGCGTGAAGGCAGCTTTCCACCCATCAATTCAGGAAAAGGGAAAGCGTTCGGACCAAAATAACGGGGAGAGTAAGTCAGGAATTGTCGCTTTTCCCACCATTCTTCAGCCTGCAGAACGGATATACAACAGAAAAGGGCCACAAGAAGGCCCCACAGTTTTCTATTTGTTTTCATTTTGATTCAGGGGCGATATAACTTCATTTGTTTATACACTTTCATAAGTTTCCGACCTTGGCGAATCTCCGTCAATAACTGATCGATAGCAGTTGATAAATCCTTACGCTGCTCTTCCAGTACTTCCAGTTTCTTCCGAAAGCGGGCAAGATATACGTCTGATACATCCGTTCGTTCTGTTTCCTTACGGGTATGATAAATCTTCAGTTCCAAAATAGACAGACGGTCGATGGCCCATGCCGGACTCTCCGTATTTATGGTCGCCTGGGGCAAAGGTTTCACTCCTTTATACCGGTCTTGCAGCAAGCTGTCTATCAGTTCCACCAAATCGACCCGTTCCTGATTCATCTTTTCGATTCGCCTGACAACTTCCATCATTTCAGCTGCATCCTGACCCGGTTGATGGATGATGTCCATCAAATGCCATTGAACAGCATCCACCCAATGTTTCAGATACAGGTAAAATTCGAAGCTATTGACAGGATAAGGATTATGCACCGTGGCATTCACACTGTCTGTTACATGATAGGCCTCAGTGCCTTGTTCAAAAATACGATAGGATGATTCACTAAAACTCATACGCGCCTCTTGTCTTAAAAGTCTGAGAATTCTGCTCACCATGTTATTCTTCCTCGTACTGTTGGAAAAGGAAGTCATTATACGGGAAACGGGTTACATGTATCTGTTTTACCCGCTCATACAACAAGGCTTTCAATTCCTCGATATTTGTCTTTTCCTTGGCCGAAATAAAAATACAGTTGTCCTGCATCTTTGCCATCCAGGTACGTTTCAGTTCATCCAGGTCTATATTTTCCCGTTTCCTCGGAGTCAGATCATCTTCATCTTTCGGAACAAATGTAAACGCATCCACTTTATTAAAGACCATGATCATCGGCTTTTCCCGGTCATCTATTTCAGCCAGTGTCTTGTTGACTACTTCAATCTGCTCCTCGAATGTCGGGTGTGAGATATCTACCACATGTACCAGCAAATCGGCTTCCCGGACCTCATCCAAGGTCGATTTAAACGATTCTACCAGCTCAGTCGGTAACTTACGGATAAATCCGACAGTATCAGAAAGCAAAAACGGAAGATTCTCAATGATGACTTTCCGGACAGTTGTATCCAATGTAGCGAAAAGCTTATTCTCAGCAAAGACATCACTCTTGCTCAACAGGTTCATCAAGGTTGATTTTCCTACGTTCGTATAGCCCACCAACGCGACGCGCACCATCTTCCCACGATTCTTCCGCTGAACACTCTTCTGCTTGTCGATATCCACCAGTTCTTTCTTCAACCGGGATATTTTATCTAAAATCAAACGCTTATCGGTTTCCAGCTGGGTTTCACCCGGGCCACGCATACCTACACCACCACGCTGGCGTTCCAAGTGGGTCCACAAACGGGTAAGTCGCGGTAACATATATCGGTATTGTGCCAGTTCAACCTGTGTCTTGGCATGGGCCGTCTGAGCACGTCGGGCAAAGATATCCAGAATCAGGTTCGTACGGTCCAGAATCTTCACCTGCAATTCCTTTTCAATATTTCGGAGTTGCTTAGCAGAAAGTTCATCATCGAATATGACCAGACCGATTTCATTTTCTACCACATACTCTTTGATTTCCTGTAATTTTCCGGTACCGACAAAAGTAACAGAGTTGGGTCCGTCCAGCTTCTGATAAAAACATTTGACGGCTTCAACACCGGCAGGATCGGCCAGGAATGCCAGTTCGTCCAAGTATTCCTTCACTTTCTGTTCGTTCTGCTGTGGTGTAATCAATCCCACCAAAACAGCTTTTTCTGATTGTGCTTCGCTAATGATAAATTCTTTCATGCCACAAAGATAATCATTTCAATTATTTTCTTTATCTTTAGGGCGAATTATAAATCTGGTATCATAACGATACTAACTAAAATCAATTGACTATGAAAAAGTATCTTCCTTTTCAGGCTATTTTGATAGCTATCGTGCAATGGGTTTCCAACAACCCGATCAGTGCACAATCTGAGTGGTTCTTTCCGCAGCAATGGGAATCTTTGGTTCAAGATCCACAGAAAAATCCGATTATCAGGGATACTGTATTATATCAGAGCTTTGATTCAGACAATCCGCTTTCCATCAATTATTCGGTTTCCGGCCAGTATGACTTCTTTTATCCACAAGAAGAAGGCATACTGGGAGCATCCGACAGTCGGGCTATCCGGCTTTACCCCGGAAGTACATTGACAATTGATACCTTGATCTATCCGGCATTGAAAATGGCAGAAATACATATTCCTTTTGCTTTCCAGCATGTCAACAAAGAGGAAGATATCTATTTTACAACTTACTTCTATTCAGGGGCTACAGAATCTGATGCGCGCCCATATACTGTGATGAGCAACGACTGTTCTCGGTATTTCAGACAAGTATATGCTGGTAGACAATGCTTCTACAGAGGCAGAAGAGCAGATCCCTACCAGCTTCAAATCGAAGTTACGAAACCGGTTTCGGCAAGTAATGGCTATTATTGCATAGACAGTTTATTCCTGGTAGGAAATATTGAACAGTATTCTTTATTACAGCAATCAGGAACCTGGCATGATCATGCCTTATGGTCGCATGATTATCCCAGCCTCCGTCGAGTAGCATTAATCGATGCGGATGTCCAGATCAACCAGGCGGCCGAATGTCTTCATTTAATCAATAACCAGAAAGGAATACAGATACAGCCTGGAGGAAACTTACGGACTCAACAAATGACCACCTTTCATACTTTCGAGGAAAAAGGAAAATGGTATTTTATTTCTTTCCCGCATGATGTATATCCAGAAGGAATTGACTCTCGCTTCCAGCTGGGTGATGCCTCCACCATAACAACCGAACCTGTCAATAATATACTTTATATCCTGACATACGACGGGAAAAGAAGAGCGGATAACAATCAGACAAGTGGAAACTGGAAAGTCATTTCTACCGATGAAGTTGTACCCGGAGAAGTTCTTCTACAAAGAGGGAAAGGTTACCTGATTGCTATCGATGAGACTGCAGCCTATCAGACCTTAACCTTTTCGTCCCCCGAGCAACAGCAGATTCGTCTTACAGACAACACTTCTGTCGGAATAGAGGCACAGCTTCTGCAAAGTGGGAGTGAAGCTCACAACGGATGGATTTTATGCGGGAATCCGTATCCTTCAGCCTTATCGCTCCAGGAAATTCTGCCCAATCCTGCCTTAGATGGGAATATTTATATTTATAACGGGACAGATTATGATAGCTATCCCATTGGTAGCAATTATAAGATACCTGCTGGCTCTGCCTTTTTTATCAAAGCCAACCAAGACACCCACTTGGCTTTCCAAAAGAAGGATGATGAAGCCTCATCAACGATGTTGAGGCAGATGACTCTTCCTTATCAAGGCAAAGAGCCGGAGAATCGGCTCCTTACACAAACGACTAAACCGACTCAGCGTTTTCACTATGCAATCCAAAATGGAAAGATCCGAATCACAACGACTTCTCCGGGAGAATTAACACTATATAATGCTCTTGGAATAAAAATAAAACATTGTCATTTGACAAGAGGAGAGAGGGAATATGCTTTACCTCAACAGCCAGGAATCTATTTTCTGCATCTTATATCCGGTTCACAAACTGAATGTATTAAAATCAGAAAATAAAAAATTATACGCAGGTAATGGCATTCGCATAATCAATTGATATTCCATATCGCATGAAAATTTTCTATTGAAGATTAGCATCAAGCATATGTGTAACAGGGTTCTTTATCTCTATCTTTTCCCATTATTTCTCTCTTCTAATCTAAGAGGTAACTAAAAAGACAAGGCTTCTACTCAAGTACTACAAATTCCCCACGAGAAGCTGAAATCCCAGCTTGCCTACCCAAGCAGCTGGGATTTCTTTACACTTCGCCAAGAATTTGCTTTACGCCGCTTCCGTTAGGCCGGAGACAATAATTCAATCCTGTTTTTTCTTTTCTTTCCATTCTTTTCTCCATAACATAACACCTTGTATCACAAATATAGGAATAGAAATAACAGACAATGGTATCAGTACATCATCGTTTTTTGCAGGAATAAAAAGAAATGAACAAGCCATTGATACAAATACGACATTCCAAAAACACACTTTGCTTTCTTTATTACCATACAATAAAGTAATATAAGCTATCGGTATCACGATTTTTAACAAGGCAGAAACTTCTCTAAAACCACTTGAAGAGCTTGATAATACGCTCCATAATAATAATGCGCAAATAAAATAAATCCATTTCATATTCATAACAGAATTTATTTCCCCTCTCCCAGCCCCCCAAAGAGAAGTGGTTTATAAAACGAAAGCGTGGAGCTGCGTGCTATTTGTAAGTGAAGGTCCTAGGAAAACCTATATACGCAAATAGACAGCAGTCCCACGCACGTATACGTGAAGACCGCTGTGCCATCCTTGCGTATAAATGAAAATTTCCTAGGTTCTCACTTACAAGAGAAAGCACAACGCTTTATTTTCAAATATGTCCGACGGACGGAATAGCTCCGATCCAGCGGTAAAGGTAGTAAAAAACGAATAGGATTCCTCTTTTCTATAAAAAAATCTCCTTCTCTGTAGGCAGGAAAGTTTTAATCCGGGCGAATTTGAAGTTTCTGATAGGCAGGAAAATGTTAATCTTGACAGAGTGACAGTTTCCTGAGGACAGGAAAGTCTTCCGCTTAACAGAGTGACAGTTTTTGGTACACAAAAAAGGCCTCATCTGGACGGATCAGCGTTTTCCTGCCTATGGAGATTTTTCAAGCAAAGAAAATTGGTTCTTACCAAAAAGGGAATTATCTTTAGGGCAATTATCTTATTTTATTCACTTAATAAAATCAATGATGCCATGAAGCAAATTGAAGTATTTTATACAAAAAGTTTACGTAACAACGAAGATTATGGTTTCCACACATTAGTAATCAAAGCCCTCAACTATTTGCCGGTCGTTTCTGAAGGGACAACAGATCCGTTGAAAGCCACACGAGAAAATTACGTGTCGAGGTTTGAAGCGTTCGATAAGGCTTATATGCAAAACACCAAGCTGGATGAGGTGGAGGCGCTCAGTGCGGCCGATGCTGCCGTCGACGAGGCGTATTCGGCTTCGCGGGCTTTTATTAACGCCATGCGCCGGCATCCGGATGAGACTAAGCGTGCTGTAGCAGAAGAAGTCGGTCGGATTTACGACAAGTATGGTAACCCGGTAAAATTAGGACATTCCGAAGAACTGAGCGTCTTGCGTAATCTGCTGCAAGAAATTCAGAGTTACATCAACAGTTATCTGGAACCAATTTATTTTACAGAATGGAGGGATTATCTTTCTGAAACGACGGATGCTCTGGAGGAAGCGATGAGAAGCCGTACCAATGCAGAGAGCCGGAAAGACAAAGGGATTATCCAGTCAACCCGAGAAGCCACAGACGAAGCGTATCGTCAGTTTACTGACCGCGTCAATGTCGTAACGGCCTACGAAGGAGGTACCAAGTACGACCAGTTCATTGACTATGTGAATGCCCTTATCAAGCAACACCGGGCAAATCTGAAGGCCCGTACGACCCGAAACAGCAAGAAAAAAGACGAGAACCTGACGTTCGAGCCGGTTGAACAGACTGAAGAAAATCCTCAGGAATAACAACAAACAGGCGGGCAGCCATCAGAAGGTAACTGACCGTTACCCGGAGATGGGAGCCCGCCTGCCGCTTATTGTGTATTTATGATAAAATGAGGGAAAGATCAGAAGCAGATACCTACCCGAAAACCGATGTTATTACGTCCGTCTTCTACGAAATTCAGCAGATTAGTCTTGTTGGTAGCATAGCTGTAATAAAAAGCCACATGAAAGCCGTAGCGGTAATAACGCTTCGGATTGATGTTCATACCGACTTCCGGTGAAACATAGAATCCCCACGGACGTTCGTAGATACTGGATACATTCAGGTATGTCGTATTCTGTTCGTACATGGCACCCAGTTTGGCAGCTACATAAGGACGAATATATCCGTTGTCGTATAAATAATAACGGCCAAACGCTCCAAACGGAACCTGGAAGGAAGACTGCTGCTGGTCGGTCGTCAATGTAGCCGTTGAAGACAAGGGGAACGTAGCCCGATCAACATAACGGTGATTCGTATGGAACGAGGCAAACACACCGGCCGTCCATTTAGAAGTAATTTCATAGCCGGCATCCAGGTTCATTCCCCAGCCGCTGAACTGATTCGCATAATCGTTCTTGCCAATCGGCGCATTCAATTGCCAGTCGAGGTTAAAGCTCAGATCATCGGCAAACGACCGTGCCTGTCCTTTGATTCCTATCAACGACAAACACAACAGGCATAAACTTGTTAATATCTTTTTCATTGTATGATTCTCCTTTTATTTACGATTGATATATGATGATTGCTCAAACGACTGCTGGATAGCCCGCTGGATCAGCATTACATCTGTATGCGAATTACCGTATGTCAGGCCTTCGCTGCTGGCTAACCAGATAACCGGAAGCCGGTTACTGTCGGATTCAGCTTCCCGTAAATCCACCATTTCAAGGACGATATTGCCGGTCTGATAACTATAGCTTACCGGATAAGGATAATACCATCCGCCCGTCCAGAACGAGCCCCAGTAAAACGGGTCCCACCAGCCGTCCCAGAAACCACCGACAAAACCAACCATATTGACATTATTCTCGATGTAAGTCATCTGCACACCCAGATCGGCATCCGCCTTGTTGTCGGTCCGTGTGTACCCACGACTGTTCATTTCCGTTTCTACCTCGGCCACCAGTTTATCTGTATTCTCATTGCTGACATAAGCTGTTTTCAAGCCACCTCCGGCTGTCAGTATGCTATCAGGCAAATAATATGTCTTAGCACTTGCGAAGTCGGCCTGGTCGTCATACTGCGTATATACGGTAAAATCGCTGTCAAGCTGATTGAGATCAGGGTCTTTCTCACAGCTGCTCAAAGCGATTCCTGCAAACAGCAGGTAAAGTATGTTCTTTTTCATCTTCATAAAATTTTAATCGTTCTTTTACACCATTCGTTATAAAGCATTCCCTTTAAAGATAGAGCTTTGCTTCAAAGGCAAGATATGCCCACTCAACCGCAGTTCATTAGAATTGAATGTAGGCAAGATCAGCAAATCGGCCGTATTGCTTCCATTGGCCAGAGAAATCGTTACACGGGCTGAAATACCCACACCCATCACATCAAACGAAACATGCAGGTTTCCTTTCTTATCTTCTGTCAACTTATAGTTACTGATGCTTCCATCCAGCGTAATGCCACCCAAACCGTTCGGACCGCTTACGGGGATGTTAAAGGCCACCTGCACGGTTGCTTTATCATCTTTGACGGCTACGAAGTTTGTATTCGAATTAACATAGGCAGTCGCTCCGTTCCTCAAGACTACCCGGTCGGCTTCCAAGGCAAAATCCTGATTCTCGAGAGAGGTCTTTGCCTGTTTAAAATAAATGGAGTCCAACACGGCCTGTTCCTGTCGAGCTTCCTCTTTAGCCTTAGCTCTTTCTTCGGCTGTATTCTGTGCCTGTACCTGTAGACAAGCACAAAGTGCTATCAAAATAGTAATCCATGTTTTCATAATGCTATTTGTTTTATTGGTTTCCTGACAAAACATCTACAAGATCCCGACCAAGCGACTAATTACGAAAAGACATATTAACAATCTGATAAAGGGCAATATACAACAAAAAGTCACTTATGGATAACACTTTATTCACAAAACCGCCTCAATTAAGCAACTTCGGCGAATCTTTTACAAAAACCTCTTATACCGCATTTTATAGAAAATAAACGTAAGGAAGGACTTCTACACGAAACAAATTGATTAAAACCTATGCCAGTTTGGCAGGCTTCGTTAAGAAACCTGCATAGATTTAAATTGATGATAAGCTCAATGACAGGATGTCAGCTTTTATTTGCTCATCTGATTATTGATGGCCAATAACTCATCCAGGATCTTCCGGTCGTTCGACAGACGGGGAATCTTATGCTGTCCACCCAGCTTGCCTTTACTGCTCAGCCACTGATAAAAACAGCCTTCATGTGCCATAATCACCTCCAGGGGCTGCAAAGAGATTTCCTTATAACGCTTCGCCTCATAATCCGAATTGGCCCGTTGAAGCGCTTCATCCAATAATCGGGCAAACTGAGAGAGTGATTCGGGAGCTTTCTCAAACTCGATCAGCCACTGATGACGGCCTTTGGCCCGGTCGAGCAGAAACAAAGGAGCAGCTGTATATTCTTTCACCCGTGCCCCTGTGACCACACAAGCTTCGTGAAGAGCTTTGTCGGCATTATTCACCATCAGTTCTTCCCCAAAGGCATTGATAAAGTGCTTTGTTCGTCCCGTAATTACAAACTTATAGGGTGAAACAGAGGTAAAACGAACCGTATCTCCAATTAAATAGCGCCACAAACCTCCGGGAGTAGAGATAACCATGGCATAGTTCTTACCCACTTCCACACCTGTCAGCGGAACGACAGCCGGATTAGGCGAATCCAGTTCGCTCATCGGGATAAACTCATAAAAGACACCATAATCCAACATCAATAACAATGATGAATCAGCCGGATCATCTTGAATGCCGAAGAAACCTTCAGAGGCGTTATAGGTTTCCATATAATGCATCTTGTCAGACGGAATGAGAGATTTATACTCTTCTTTATAAGGAGTAAAACTGATTCCTCCATGGAAAAACACTTCCAGATTAGGCCATACCTCAGTCAGGTAGTTTTTCCCGCTCTTCTTCAAAACAGCTTTGATCAGGACGAGCATCCACGAAGGAACCCCAGAGATGCTGTTGACATCTTCCCGCCAGGTACTTTCCACAATCGCTTTGATCTTGCTTTCCCATTCGTCCATCAGAATGATTTCTTTTTTGGGTACCCGGATCAAATTAACCAGAGGATTCAGGTTCTGTAACAGGACTGCTGACAAGTCTCCACAATGAATTTGCGAATTGACGGGCGACGGACTATGGCTACCACCTAATATCAGGCCCTTACGTCTGAAGAAATGACTGGAAGGATTATTACGCAAATACAAACTCACCGTATCAAAACCACCCTGATAATGGCATTGTTTCAATACTTCAGGCGTAACAGGCAGAAATTTACTTTTATCGCTGGTAGTTCCACTGCTCTTGGCAAACCAGCGGGTCATGCCCGGCCAAAGGACATTTGATTCACCTCGCAGCATCCGCTGGATATCGTCCTTTATCTGGTCATAGCTCTGTACCGGAAAACGATTTTTATAATCATTATATCCTTTCACATGACGATAGTCATATTTCTTTCCCCACGAAGTATCCTGAGCCTGATGAAGCAGTTTGCTGAGCTGTTGCTCCTGTATGTCGCCCGCCTCAAAAGTATATCGTGTAATTACCTTATTTCGCGGTCTAAAGAACTGATATATGAAGTTTGTCAGAAAATCCATAACCCATTTTTATTTCTTGCGGAGCAAAGGTAATTATTCTCCTTTTATTTTTACCTTTGTGAAGAACAAAAAGAATAACTCTATGAAAATCGGAATTCTCTCATCGGGCGGTGATTGCCCCGTTATTAACGCCACAATCCGCGGCGTCGGAAAAACGGCCATAACTCATTATGGAATGGAGGTTGTAGGTATTCACGGCGGTTTTTCAGGACTGCTCAACAAAGATACGGAAGTTTTAGACGAACATAGTCTGTCGGGCATTCTGAATTTAGGAGGTACTATTTTAGGGACCTCGCGCGAGAAAGGCTTTCGGGAAATGCTGACTTCTGTTGATCAGGAAAAGTCGCAGTGTATTCTCCAGGCCTATCAGGAACTGGGACTTGACTGCCTGGTATGTATTGGTGGAAACGGTACCCAGAAGACCACTAACCTGCTCTCGGAACATGGACTGAACGTAATTGGCTTACCCAAAACGATCGACAACGATATCTGGGGAACAGAAATCACCTTCGGCTTCGATACGGCCGTCAATATCGCCACTGAGGCCATCGACCGTCTGCATTCGACTGCCAGCTCACACAGAAGAGTCATGCTGGTAGAAGTCATGGGACATAAAGCCGGATGGATAGCCCTGTATGCCGGTATGGCCGGTGGAGCCGATGTCATTTTAGTACCCGAACTCGGTTTCAATCCGGAAGTGGTGAATGAAGCTATCCGCGAACGAGCCCGCAAAGGCAAACAACATTCGATTGTTGTAGTTGCTGAAGGCGTGAAGCTTCCGGATAAACGCAAGGCTACAGACTTTCTGATGAAAGAAATAGAAGAAGCAACCGGTATAGAAACCCGTAAGACCGTATTAGGTTATATCCAGCGAGGTGGTAATCCTTCACCGTTCGACCGCAACTTGGCCACCCAGTTAGGAGGTTATGCTACCGAACTAATCGCCAACCGGCAATTCGGACAGATGGTTTGTGTCAAGGACGGAGCAATCAGTTCAATTCCTTTAGCTGAAGTAGCCGGTAAACTCAAACTGGTGACACCAGAGCATAATCTGATCATTCAGGGGAAAAGAATGGGGATTTCTTTTGGAGTATGAAGGGAAAGCGTACCTTTGTACCCAATTTTAGAATAAGACCAGGATGTTTGAAGGGTATGTAGGGATTCGTTTATGGAGCGGACAGTTGATGGAAGACGTTTGGTTCTCCATCCTGTTTGTTCTGTTTTTTCTGTTCGCCATTCAGGCGCGCATCCACGTAAAATCGTTTATTAAAATATTCCGAAACCTCGGATTCAGTACTTCCTCTAAAAGTGGGAATACCGATCTTTCAATCTATTACAGCAAGTCCCTGCATATCTTTTTAATAGTTCAAGCTCTGATACTGACTACGGTCGCCATTACCCAGGAGGCGTATCATCTTGGATTTCTGAATAGTATAGACAAGAATAAATTGTTATTTGCTTTATCTCTTACCTTTTTGTCGGTTGTATTATTCTACCTCATCCGGCGTATTATTTATTACCTGTTGATTTATACCTTCGGCCGCCCGGAAACTTACCGTCAATGGGTTATCCTCTACAATTCCATTATCAGTGTATGGGGAATCGCCCTTTACATTCCGGTTGTCTGCATGAGCTTCCTTGGGAATTATCATATTTGGGCCGTCTGTTTATTTATTCTTTTCTATATTTTGTTCCGTTTTGCAATAATTTATAAGTCGATACGTTTATTTTACATAAAAAAGTTCGATTTATTCTATTTAAGTTTGTACCTTTGCGCCCATGAAATTTTGCCCCTTTTAATTTCATATAAGGGCTTTGTTTTTTTGTATAACTTTATCGAGAAAAGTGCTTTATGGCATTGAATATCAAAAGACTATTAGTATCACAACCCAAGCCGACATCAGAGAAGTCGCCATACTTTGATCTAGCAGAAAAATATGGAGTGGAAATAGAATTTCGCCCATTTATCAAAGTAGAGCCTTTGTCATCAAAGGAATTCAGACAGCAGCGAATTTCCATATTAGATTATTCGGCTGTAGTATTTACTGCCCGTACAGGTATTGACCACTTCTTCCGGTTGTGTGAAGAATTGCGGGTAACTATTCCGGAAACCATGAAATATTTCTGCATCTCGGAATCAATCGCAGTATATTTACAGAAATATATTGTTTACCGCAAGCGTAAGATCTTTTTCGGTGCAAGCGGAAAGCTGGATGATTTAGTAACCATTATTGCTAAGCATCCTAAAGAAAAATATCTGGTTCCGGTTTCGGATGTACATAAAGACGATCTGAAGTTAAAACTTGAGGCTAAGAAAATTGACTTTACGGAAGCTGTCATGTATCGCACGGTGAGCAACGATTTCAAAGCGGATGAAAGCTTCGATTATGATATGCTTGTATTTTTCAGTCCGGCCGGAATTTCTTCTTTGCTGAAGAATTTCCCGAATTTTAACCAGAAAGACATCCGTATTGGATGCTTCGGACCTACTACGGCTAAAGCGGTAAAAGATGCCGGCTTACGTCTAGATGTAGAAGCTCCGACACCCGAAGCACCATCAATGACGGCTGCTTTGGAGCAATATTTGAAGAAAGAATCTGGTAAATAATAAAAGAATGACAATTCGCAGGTACACTTTGTCGAAAGCCGAACGCCTGTCGAGGAAACGGGATATCGACCTTCTCTTTGCAGAAGGACAGTCGTTTATCGCTTATCCTTTACGCGTTGTCTATACGGTAACCGACGAACAAAGAAGTGTACCTGCGTCTATTTTAATCAGTGTCTCAAAAAAGAAATTCAAGCGAGCTGTCAAACGGAATGCTGTCAAACGGCAGATCCGCGAGAGTTACCGACTTCGTAAGTCGGTTCTTCACGAACCACTCCTGACGACTGGCAAATTCCTGACAATTGCCTTTATCTACCTGGAGAAAGAGCTTGTCTCATACGAAAACATGGAGAAAGCCATGGAAAAAGCCGTCCGTATGTTAGGAGAAAAAATCCAATGAAGAAGTTTCTGACAAGTCTGCTGCTCATCCCAATCTATTTCTATAAATACTGTATTTCTCCTTTAACTCCGCCTTCTTGCCGCTTCACACCGACCTGTTCGGAATATGCGGTTCAGGCACTCAAGAAATACGGTCCGGTAAAAGGACTGTACTTGGCCGTCAGACGTATTCTGCGTTGTCATCCATGGGGCGGCAGCGGTTATGATCCCATTCCCTGACAAAGAATTACAGCCACTTCAGCGGCTCTTTGTACACGTTGGTCTTGATCTTCTGGATGCAGGCCTGCATATCATCGGGCATATCTGTTCCCATAATCCACAATGGGCAGCTATCTTCATCTTTCCGGTACGAAGGCTGAACATAATCCTTACAGATTATCCGGAATCCATTCCGTTCATAGAACCCGATCCGCCGGACAGCCATCGCTTCTATGGCTGGTTCAGCTTCAAGAACCTGCAACTTGGGAAGATGCTTTTTCCAGTAATCCAGAATCTGTTGTCCAATCTTACGATTTCGCATTTCCGGAAAAACGGCCAGATGCTCCATGTAATAAAAATCTCCTAAATCCCAATAAATAGTCAATCCGCAAAGTTCACCATTATCTTCAACGGCATTAAACGACATGTCGGGGACTAACTCGAGCATCCGGAACAGCTGTTCCCGGTCTCTTCGTTCTTCTTCCGGAAAAGAAAGCTCATACAAATCCATCAACCGGGATAAATCCGGATCATTCACCTGTGTAATTCGTCTCAGTTGTATCATAAAAAAACTATTTAGTGCTCAAATATAGCTAAAAGCCTTGATTTTTTCGTATATTTACCCCCAGTTTACTAATTGGGAGAATTTGACAGGAAAGCCAGAATAACAGATATGAGACCAGAAGATATCGATAAAAATAATATATCCGAACAAGACGAGCTGAACATAAACAAAGCCCAAGATACGCCGTCAGAAGAGAACGAAGTGAATGATGAGCAGGAAAACAGCCAGGAACATTCTGAATACAAAGTACCGGATAAATCGTCTGACCGCATCACACACCATCTTTCCGGTATGTACCAAAGCTGGTTCCTCGATTATGCCTCTTATGTCATTCTGGAACGTGCTGTACCTCACATCAACGACGGTTTAAAGCCTGTACAACGCCGTATCCTGCATTCTATGAAACGGCTGGATGACGGCCGTTATAACAAAGTGGCCAATATCGTTGGTCATACCATGCAGTTCCATCCGCACGGCGACGCTTCCATCGGCGATGCCTTGGTTCAATTAGGACAAAAAGACCTGCTGATTGACTGTCAGGGAAACTGGGGCAATATTCTGACGGGCGACAGCGCGGCTGCTCCCCGTTATATCGAAGCACGCCTTTCCAAATTTGCCTTGGAAACGGTATTCAATCCGAAGACAACCCAATGGCAGGCTTCTTACGACGGCCGCAACCGCGAACCGGTTACACTGCCGGTCAAGTTTCCACTGTTGCTGGCACAAGGTGTGGAAGGAATTGCCGTAGGTCTTTCTTCCAAAATTCTTCCGCATAACTTCAACGAACTGATTGATGCATCCATCTCATACCTGAAAGGAGAAGAGTTTGCCTTGTATCCGGATTTCCAGACAGGCGGATACATCGATGTCAGTAAATACAGCGACGGGGACCGGGGCGGTTCGGTGAAGATCCGTGCCAAGATCAGCAAACAAGACAACAAGACCCTGGTCATTTCTGAAATTCCGTATGGAAGGACAACATCATCGATCATCGAATCCATTCTGAAAGCAAACGATAAAGGCAAGATCAAAATCAAGAAAGTAGATGACAACACGGCGAAGAATGTCGAAATCCTGGTGCATCTGGCTCCGGGCGTTTCATCAGATAAAACCATCGATGCTCTGTATGCTTTTACGGACTGCGAAATCAGTGTTTCTCCCAACTGCTGTGTTATTAAAGACGACAACCTGCATTTCCTGACCGTCAGCGACGTTTTAAAGCACTCAACGGACAACACGTTGTCGCTGCTGCAAAAAGAGCTGGAGATCGAAAGAGGTGAATTAGAAGAGACTTTGTTCTTTGCTTCATTGGAGAAAATATTCATCGAGGAACGTATCTACAAAGATAAAGAATTCGAACAGGCAGCATCGATGGACGAAGCAATCGCCCATGTAGATAGGCGACTGACACCTTTCAAGCCCCAATTCATCCGCGAAGTCACCCGTGATGACATATTAAAGCTGATGGAAATCAAGATGGCCCGCATCCTAAAATTCAATACGCAAAAATGCGAAGAGCAGATTCTGCAGATCAAGACAGACATCGCCCGCATCCAGGATCATCTGGCCCACATTGTCGATTACACAATCCAATGGTTCCAGATGCTGAAAGAGAAGTATGGAAAGCGTTATCCACGACTGACGGAAATCAGGAGCTTCGACACGATCCAGGCGACTAAAGTGGCCGAAGCCAACGAGAAATTATATATCAACCGGGCGGAAGGCTTCATCGGAACCTCCCTGAAGAAAGACGAGTTTGTGTGTAACTGCTCGGATATCGACGATATTATCATTTTCTACCGTTCCGGTATCTACAAGATCGTCAAAGTTTCGGAAAAGATGTTTGTTGGGAAAGATATCATTTACCTGAATGTATTCAACCGCAACGACAGCCGGACGATCTATAACGTGATTTACCGCGATGGGAAGATGGGAACCAATTTCATCAAGCGCTTCGCTATTGGCGGCATTACACGCGACAAGGAATACAATCTGACCAAAGGAACGGAAGGCTCGCGTATCTTGTATTTCAGTGCCAATACCAATGGAGAGGCAGAAACGGTGAAAGTAATCCTGAAACCAAAGCTGCGCCAGAAGCTGCTGATGTTCGAAAAAGACTTCAGTACGATTGCCATTAAAGGACGCAGCTCGATCGGTAATACACTGACGAAGGCTGAAATCCATAAAGTAGTATTAAAACAACGGGGAAGTTCTACGTTAGGCGGACGCATGGTATGGTTCGACTGGGATGTGCTACGCCTCAATTATGATGGAAGAGGAGAGGAGCTGGGAGAATTTCAGAGTTCAGACCTGATCTTGGTAATCCGCCGTAACGGCGAATATTATACAACCAATTTTGACTTGAGCAATCACTATGAAAGTGATATCCTCGTCATCGAGAAATTCCAGCAGACAAAGATATGGACAGCCGCCTATTATGACGCCGATCATAAGGCGCCTTATCTGAAACGCTTCTATCTCGAGCCCGGCAACCGCAGGAATCTGTTAGGTGATAATCCCAAAAGCAGTATTTATCTGCTGACAGATGAATGTTATCCCCGCATAGAAATCATATTCGGCGGCTTTGACAGTGCACGCGAACCGCTCATCATTGAAGCGGAAGAGTTTGTCGTGGCACGAAGTGTCAAAGCCCGGGGAAAACGCTTGACTACGCACCTGGTAGAAACCATCAATGAGCTGGAACCGACCCGTCATCCGGAAACTCACCAGCCTTCGGAAGAAGAGGAAGAACAGGCTGAACCGGAAACGACACCTGCCGAACCGCAGGAAAACCCGGAAGATGTACGGGATGAAATCATGGGACAGATGAAGTTGTTTAAAGATGATGATGTATAGAATTCTTTCCTGCCTGCTCCTGCTTTTCTGGTCAATTCCCGCTTTCCCGCAGGAAGAAGAACCCACGGAACTGGTCAACGCCGCTACGCTGATCGGTTTTGGCGGTTACAACCTGATGGATACTTATCTGACACCCGGAAGCCGGATTCCTTATACAGGCTGGGGACTTCGCGTGATGAACGAAAGGACGAAAATGACCCGGCTGGCAGATCACCGTATCTCACGCCAGCAGATTTTCAATGCCGATATCGCAAGTATCCGGAACGGAGCAGGCACGACACAGGCCTTCAGCGGCTTTTTAGATTACACGTTGGGATATCACTATCACTTCCATCCCATTCCGGCCTTAAAGCTGCTTGCAGGTGCTTCTGTGCACGCCATGGGCGGATTCATCTACTGCACACGTGTCAGTAATAACCCGGCATCGGCCAAAGCCGATCTGGATCTGAATCTGTCGGCCCAGGCGGTCTATAATTTCCAGATACGGAATTATCCGCTGACCCTGCGGTATCAGGTGGAAATACCTTTCATCGGCATTCTTTTCTCGCCTCATTACGGGCAATCCTATTACGAAATATTCGACCGTGGGAACAAGTCGGGCATCGTACCGTTTACTTCGTTCCACAACAAACTGGCCATGAAGAATTACCTGACAGTCGATTTTCCTGTCGGAAAATTCACCTTCCGGGCCGGTTACTTGAACAGTCTTTATTATCTGGATGTGAATCAGATCCAGAGTCATATCATCTCGCATTCCTTCGTCATCGGCTTTGTAAGAGAATTTATAGCCTTTGGCGGCCGGAAAATGCAACAGACATCCAAACATAACAGCGTATATTATTGATGAAGATGAAACAGTGGTGGTTGATAATCAGTTTACTCGGTCTCTCCGTTCTCGTTTCCTGCCAGGATACGGATGAGTATTCGACGGATCCGCGAGAGAATTTCGAAGCTTTGTGGAAAATACTGGATGAGAATTATTGCTTCTTTGATTACAAACAGGTGGACTGGGACGAAGTGCACGACCGGTATTCCGCCCAATTGACGGACACCATGAACCAGTTTGCGCTGTTCGACCTGATGGCTGAGATGCTGGCTGAGCTGAAAGACGGGCATACAAACCTGTATTCCAGCTTCGACGTGGCACGGTATTGGGAGTGGTATCAGGCTTATCCGCCTAATTTCTATGACGACCTGAATGATCTGTATTTAGGGAAAGACTATAAGATTGCAGGCGGACTGAAATATAAGAAAATGCATAACGACCAGATCGGTTACATCCGCTATGCCAGTTTTTCAAGCGGCATCGGTGAGACGAACCTCGATTATGTGCTCTATTACTTCAAAGACTGCAAGGCCCTGATTATCGACGTACGCGACAATGGAGGAGGAACGCTGACCTATTCAGACCGCTTTGCCTCCCGATTTACCCAGGAACAGGTCTTAAAAGGATATATTCAGCATAAAACAGGCAAAGGACATCAGGATTTTTCCGAGCCTTATCCGGTTTATTTGGAACCAACTGCTTATATTTGTTGGCTGCGTCCGGTAGTTGTGCTGACCAACCGTTATTGTTACAGTGCAGCGAATGATTTCGTACAGACCATGCGGATCTTTCCGCAAGTAACGGTTATGGGCGATAAGACAGGCGGAGGAAGCGGATTACCGCTCAATTCCGAGCTTCCGAACGGCTGGCAAGTACGTTTCTCGGCTTGCCCGATGCTCGATCCGGACAAGAATCTGACGGAGTTCGGTATCGATCCGGACATACACGTTGAAATAACAGAAGAAGATTTAGCACGAGGTGTGGATACAATCATAGAAAGTGCCATTCTGTATTTACAAGGGATCATCGACAAAAACGAATAACCCAAAAGTGAATTTGGCGGAAAAATTTGTTTTTACAGAAAAAAGCATTACTTTTGTAACCGATTTCAAGCGGCTGTGGTGTAATTGGTAGCCACGTCAGACTTAGGATCTGATGCTTCACTGCGTGGGGGTTCGAGTCCCTTCAGCCGCACAAACAAACTCCTCGTAAACAATTTCTGTTTGCCAGAAGTTTTTTTTATAGCTATAATTAATTACTGAGGTTATGAGAAGAGAGTCAAAATGTATTTTCTTATTCGTCTGTTTCAGTTTGCTGGCCTTTTTCGGGCAAGCACAAGCTGACGACTTGGGTGCACGATTGAAACAAACGCTCGCCGGAAAAGCGGCGACCGTCGGCGTCGCTGTCATATTCAACGGCAATGAATTAGTAACGGTCAATAACATGTACCGCTATCCGATGATGAGTACCTATAAATTTCATCAGGCCCTTTCCGTGCTCGATTACCTCAATAAAAACGAGAAAGACTTATCGACCGAGGTTTTAGTCAAACAATCGCAACTGCTAGCCAATACGCACAGTCCGATGCGTGACGCTAATCCGAAAGGGAATTTCCTCATGAGTGTAGGAGACTTATTGAAATACTCGCTCATCGACAGCGATAATAATGCCTGTGATGTCTTGTTCGATCTGATAGGCGGCCCGAAGGAAACTGAGAAATATATTCACAAACTGGGAATTGAAGACGTGGCTATCTCGCAAACCGAATCGCTAATGCACGCCAACCCCGACAATTGCATGCTTAATTGGTGCAAGCCGTCGTCGGCCGTCCTCTTGCTGGAAACATTCCTGCAACAGCCGGTATGCAGCAAAAGCCAGAAGTTATTTATCGAACGGGCCATGGCCGATTGCAGCACCGGAAAAGACAAGCTGAAAGCCGGACTTCCGAAAGACGTCTTACTGGCTCACAAGACAGGCAGCTCTGATCGCAACGAATTTGGCTACAAGATAGCCGACAACGACATGGGCTTCGTCGTATTGCCTAATGGACAATATTATACCATTGCCGTTTTCGTGATGAATTCACGCGAATCAGACAAGAAGAACGCCCGCATCATTGCCGATGTTTCCCGCGTTGTCTATGAATATTTCATCGAACACTATAAAAAATAAAACTATTAACATTAATTATGTACGAAAGACTTGTCTGGTCTATTGACAAGCCGTACATTTGCAATGTGGTTTTTTCATAATAGTATTAGATTTAAGGTTAACAAAGTTTGATTAGGGGTTGTCGTGAGACAGCCTTTAATTGTTTATAGACGTACCAAAACTTTTTCCCTCTTTCCAAATCCATTTTCAAGACTTCATTATTCATCACTCTCGGGATAATCCTTCTTTTCCGATAGGTTTGTCATGCAAATCCTACTACTTTTTAATTGTTTGACAGCTATGCTAAAGCTTTTCCATAGAAGTCAAAAAGCTTTAGCACATATATGGAAAAGCTTTACGACAGTTGTCAAAAAATTAATTGATAACGAGAAACCAGGGCTAATACATTGTTAAAAGTATTGATATTTTGATTATCTAATATTTAGATATATCCATATATTAAGGGGAAATACCTTTATATCTATATTTTTGAATTGATCCTGAACAATAAGAGTTTATCAATCAACATTATTTGCAATGTACTAGCCCCACAACGAGAGTATAGATTATTGTCAAGAAGTCAAGATATTTACAGAATTCATCTGCTTTATATGATTTTTTCATAATTTTGTATTCAGTAAATATAGTAATAAAGCAATGAAGAAAAAGACAAAACGTAATTTGATTATCGTGGTAACATTGATAGTCTTAATTGGCGCAGGAGTTGCTTGGTTTGTTTATCCGTTTGTTCGTTATAGTTCACATACACTTGCCTACCGTTCAACCCTACCGGAAAATGCGTGCTATCAATCTTCGATTCAATACAGCAAAGAGGGCTGGTTTTTGATTGATTGTATCATTAACGGCACGCATAAAGTTCCTCTCCGCATTGACACACAAGCAACAAGCCTTATGCGAGAAGATTCCATTCATACATATAACGGTGAATACTGGGGGAATTTGCCGATTAAAAGTACCAATGCGTATCAAGAAGAATACTCTCCTGAGTTGTACACATTTACTTCCATTTCTTTTGGTAAGACAAGCATCCAGGAACCGATGTTTAATAGTATCCGTAAGGATAATATAATATATGACGTGATAGATGAAGGCATTTTTGGAACAGATCTGTTGGCTATCGGCACATGGAAATTTGATACGGAAGCGGGTACGATGACACTTTTTCATTCCAATAACAAAGACTTGTTGATAAAGGAGACCGTAGGAATGATCTATTTTCCTCAAGGTCTTCGCGAAGATTCCATTTCGGTTTATATGGAAGGAATAAATGAAAAAGTATGCTTTACGCTCGATTTGGGTTATACAGGAGTATTGGAGATAAACAACGCGCTTGCAGATCGGCTGAAAACACATTTCCATTACGAAGAAGAAATCACACAGCACGGAAAAGAACTAACAGATACACTCACTATTTTCAAGATTCCTGTTACGGTTGCCGGGACTCGTATTGATTCTTGTGAGGTAGTGAACAGTCGAATAGTGAATGCTAATTATATCGGAGCTCAATTTATGCACCGTTGTAATTTTGTATTACATTATTCTCTCAATGAGCATGGTAAACCGAGCAAAGACCTCTATCTGAAAGTGAGAGAATAATTGATTAAAGAACGACTTTTAATTGTATGATAAAAAGATTTTCGTTATTTATTCCGCACACAGTCTGTTTACTTTGCATACACAATTATTTGGATTATAAACTTCAACGCAGAACAGCGGAAAGCTTTAGAAAAGACAAGTGAAAAGATTATTATCATATCTCATACACCTATGGATAAATAAACTTTCCACATTATAATCACTGCTGGAAGATTCCAATTTTGCCATCTTCCGTTAGAGTTTCAACCGTGATCCGGGGAGATTGGCAACGACTGTTGTTGTAAAAACGGATAAAAGCCTTTCCAAATTGTTCCAAAGCAGAGGCAAAACCCTGTAAGCGGACAGCCATACTATCCGGAATCGGATGGGCACAAACCGAAGCAAACCTGCATGATCCCAGCAGGCCGATACCTCGTCTTATGAGCTTACGTAAAAACATCGTCGTTTATTTTGCTGCTTCTTCCAATTGTTTCTTCAGTTCATCCATCTTCTCCAGAGAAGCCGCTACTTTCTGACGGATCTTTCCATCTTTACCGATGATCGCGCAATGTGGAATATACAAGGCTCCATTCGAACCAAACGTATCATAAATCTCCTGCTTGAAAGCCTCTTGAACGCGAACATGTTCTCCTTTCAGATCATAATGAGCAGCCATCTTCTTCCATTTCTCTTCGGCTTCCGGATTATCAATCGAGAGATACAGCAAAACAATGTCTTTTTCCTGAGCATATTCCTGTAACGGTTTTACAAAGGCAAATGAATCACGACACGGGCCACACCACGTTGCCCAAATATCCATAAAGATCACTTTTCCTTTATGCGGTGCGATAATATCCTGAAAAGTTTTTGCTTGCGAGACATCCGGGAAATGAAGATCTTCCAGAATCCGGGTTTGATTAAATGCCCGGTTCTTTTCCATTGCTTCCTGCACCAGCGGTTGCCAGAGAGTTTCCGGATATAATTGCAGGAAACGTTCGGCATAAACCGGCATCTCCGGATCGTTCATCTGCCTTTCCTGATCTTCCAAGAAAAGCTGTGCCATAGCTGCTTCTTGTGCCTTGCCCTGTAAACGATGTTCAAAACTGTAATACATCAAACCAATACTATTTTCTACACCTTCCGGCATAGGTTCCTGACGCATATAATATCGGATACCTATTTCATTGGAAACCACATCATAAAAGGCCGGACTAAAAGTACTGTTCAGATTATCCAAGACGCAAAAGGCCGTCATCTGCTCCAACTCGGTAAACCAATCCTGCCTTGTTGCTTCCGATGTCCGATAAAATGCACCCATCGTCTGGTTCTGAAAAGCCAGTAACAGCTGCATCCGTATATCTTGTCGGGCTTTTTCCTGTAAGTCTTTATCCAAACCCGCCAATTGCGATTCCATAGAAGCTGCATCATCTTTCAGCTTTTGGGCAACAGATGTCCCAACCGTATCTTTAGCTATCTGCCAACGGTCGCCATAGCGGGCACGCAAATCCCATACATCGGCATTCAGCTGATTAAGCAATCGAGAAACGGCAACCTCTTTTTCATCCACTCCTTGGATAGTCAAAGGTTCTTGCGCTGTTGCATCCACATCCAATTGTATTTTTCTCCTTTCGATATAACCGAACCCAATACCGCCTTTCCATACCAAATGAAATTCACCCGTTCATAATCTTCGGCCGGTAAGGTCAATGTAAATGTACTATCGCTTTGGATTTGTAATGTGTCTACCGTTTTCGAATTCATCATACCGGCAATAGATTGCTGATAAACGATCATCCCGCCGTTCAAGTTCCGTACGGTTCCGGTAATTTGGATTTCTTTCTGATCTGAACAAGAGAACAAGGTTGTTCCTAAAAGAAAAGCACAAACAACCTTCTGCATTTTTCTACTTCCATTCATGGTATCTCAATTTAATAGTTCAAATTTATACTACCACTCGTTTCAGGCAAAGTTAGTATTTACAAAAATAGAAAGAAGATATTTCTGGTATATATAGGTTACATACATCTAATAAAACATAAAATAATGCAAATTGATACTTTCACAAAACCTCTAACAAGAAAAGCCTTCTTTTGTATCAATCAGACCTCAAAAAACAGTTCTAAAACCAGAATTAGATTTTTATCATCTATTCCACTAGTTATAAAACAATTAAAAGTAAAAATAGACGATTTAACCCCTTCAAAACTCGAAAATTCGGAAACGACCTGACCATCGGTCCGAAATACGCGAGTTTTGGAGGGGTTAAAATAGGGGAGAAGCAGTATGATTATTGAACCGTGATCTTCTCAGGAGTTCCTTTCGTGATGTAACGGATAGTTACATCTACCGGATCTTCACCCAACGATTCACAAGAGAAAGAGACAGCCGACGAACCCGACGGAATATTGGATACACCTTCCGGTTGGACTTCTTCGATCACATTATAATTCTTATCCGTCACGACTGCCTTTCCATCGAACGTATAAAGCAAGTACTGCCGGTCGGAAATTTCACAAGGGAATTTGATCACACCATTCGGAGTCGTAAACTTCGGATCTTTGATCGTACCATCGCCATCCACTTTCAGGCGGATCGCAAACGAACCTTCATAAGGAGTCGTCCACGACCAATCCGAACCGCCCGGTTGTCCCGGTTGCATTTCTCCCAAGTTACAGGTAAAATGTTTCGAGATATACAATGGATACAGGTTAAAGTTCTTTTCATCCAATTTCTCCAGATGCCATTCCGTCTGCGGATCACGCAGGCGAGTTTTCTGTTCCTCGGTGAAAGCCTGCTGCTCGCGCAGATAATCCCAATCATGGATAGCTTGCAACAAACGGTCGATCTGTCCATGACGGCGGAATGTATTGCTGCGAATCGTCATACCATAACCAGCATCAAAGCCGGCTGCTTCCGACATGGCCCATTCCAGATCTTCCAACGATGTACATTCCTGCCGGCGATCAGCCAAACGGATCAGAAACCAACCCAACATTCGTGGAAAAAGATTCCGCTGATAAAAGGCCTGATTCTTGATACGGCTTTCTACTTGTCCGGTACGCATAGCTTCGCCCCAAGGTTCACCCCAATTAGTATAAGTATGAATATGCCATGTATTATGACTTAGTCGGCTCGCATCATTGCGTAACGGATGATTGACCTGATTAAAGAAACGGGTTACAAAATGAGACATTGCATATTCATCCTGCCCCGTATAAGAACAACCTTCCAAACCATCGAAAGAAATCTGACAAATACCGGTCTTATTCATAATCTCAGCCAGACGATCGGAAAAAGCATCCTGCAAAGTGAGATCCGGGAACAAGGTTTTATAAGGATAATCCCACAATTTATACAAAGGCTGTTTAACATCATGCGCAGCTGCCGTTGTTCCCCAAGCTCCACGCTTACAACCTTTCAATAACATCTGCTCGCCCTTATCTTCTACAGAACCGAATGCAATTAACTCATCTTCGATCTGCAGCGCATTCAAGGTCAATGGCATGGCAAACAGTTCTGATTTCTGAATCAGGATATCCGTTTGTTCCGAATTAATCGGAGAGACCAGAGTCAGTTTTCCCTGTTTAAGCAAATGCTTGGAAGGCACAGGTGTCACATAAGCATCATTCGTTGTCGTAAAGTTACTCAGCGTATGTACGCCGACACCGATACCCAACGCCTTTGCTTTATCAACCATCTTCTTGACTCCGGCATCACCTTCAGCCACAAAATCAGGATTCCAGTTAAAGTGTCCCCAATCAAGGAAAGGACCTTCGTGATAGACATAATCAAAGCCGGCAATCTGCGCCTTTGCCAAAGTCTGATCAAAGTTCTTCTCGGTGAAATCGGAGATTAAATACGATTTCATCGATTCACGAGACATCTTTGCCCATTCGCCATTCAGCATCGGGTGGGGAAGCCCTTCAGCCACTTCAATCTCACCAATCCGTTCCAATGCATCCGTCTGTTTACAACCGAACAATCCGACAGCAGCCCCTTTAATCGGACCATCTTCCCCTTCTACCGGCAATGTCCACGACTGTTTGATCTGCTGTACCTGACGGAATTCTTCCCGGTCACGACGTCGGGCAGCCAACTGGAAAACGGTTCCGTCTGTTGTCTTCGTAGCAGCCTGTTTATATCCCAACAACGTACTAACCGATAAAGATGTCGGTTCCCCTGTATAATTAAACTGTTCTGTAATTGGTTCCACATATCCGTCCGGAATGCCGGCCGTCGTCTTGATATTCAATGCCTGCATGCCAAAAGCCAAACCATCACCTTGAGCCACACCAACGACTTCACCTACAACATCGTCAATCTTAACTCCTACCGGACCAAAGACCAACACATCATATTGCTGTGGAACCGATACGGCTTCCAAACGGATACAAGCATCCGATTCCTTATACCGCAAAGTGATCTTCCCGCCATCTGCCATCGTCAGCTTCAATTGATTACCCGAAGCCTTCATCAACGTTGGTAAAATCAGTTTTCCCTCCGTACCGACCGAGACTACAGGAAATTGTTTTCCCTGTAAAATCTCCTGTTGGTTTACCTGAATAGAAGCATAGTATCCTTGTTCATTCAATATAACTTGTGCATCGCGCGTCTTCAGCAATTTGTCTTGTGCCTGCAAACTTCCGGCCAACAACAAGCCTAAGAGCATCCATCGGCCCCGACATACCCAGTGTTTCATTCCTATTATGATTTAAGTTATGTGTTTCTTTCCGCCTATACAGAGTTAATGCGCCTCCAACCAGTTTTTCCCTTTACCACAATCGGCTATCAAAGGCACACGAAGTTGCAGGACGTGTTCCATACAATCCAATACAATTTCCTTGACACGGTCAAATTCTTCCTTCCGGACATTAAAGTTCAATTCATCATGTACCTGAAGAATCATCCGGCTTTTCAGATGCTCCGCTTCAAACTGCTGATGAATATGGATCATCGCCAGCTTGATGATATCGGCTGCACTTCCCTGAATGGGTGCGTTGATCGCATTTCGTTCAGCATAACCACGCACGACAGCATTGTGCGAATTGATATCCGGCAAAAAGCGCTTCCGCTTAAACAAAGTTTCAACATACCCCTTTTCTTTGGCGACACGAATACTTTCTTCCATGTATTCTTTGACCCGCGGATAGGTTTGGAAATAGCCATCGATTAGCTCTTTTGATTCGGCCCTCGGAATGCCCAAACGCTCGGCAAGGCCAAAGACCGAGATTCCATAAATAATACCGAAATTGGCTGTCTTGGCTTTCCGACGCATATCGCTGGTGACTTCTTCTACCGGAATGCCGTAAATCTTTGCAGCGGTAGCCGCATGAATATCCGCTCCGCTGCAAAAGGCTTCTACCATGTGCGGATCATTACTCAGGTGAGCCATCAGACGCAATTCAATCTGCGAATAATCAGCCGAGAAGAAAATGCAGTCATCATCGTCGGCAATAAAAGCTTTGCGGATCTCACGCCCCAATTCATCCCGCACCGGAATATTCTGTAAGTTCGGATTGGTGGAACTCAAACGTCCGGTAGCCGTTACAGCCTGGTTGAACGAAGTATGAATCTTTCCGGTTTCCGGATGGATCAACGCCGGCAACGCATCAATATATGTACTCAGCAGTTTCTTGATGCCACGATATTCCAACAACTTGCCGACGATCGGATGTTTTCCCCGTATCTTTTCCAAGACCTCTTCGCTGGTACTATAACCGCCTGTTTTGGTTTTCTTCGCCTTTTCATCCAGCTTCAGCTTGTCAAACAAGATTTCACCGACCTGTTTGGTCGAATTGATGTTGAAGGTTTGGCCCGCCAGTTCATAAATAGACTGCTCCAGGACGATCAGCTGCTGACTCAGGACTTCAGATGACTGCTTCAAGGCTTCTGTATCCAGTTTTACACCCGTTGCCTCCATTTCAGCCAGTACATAGATCAAAGGCATTTCCATCTCAAAGAACAAGGATTCCACGTCTTCCTGCTTCAATAACGGAGCAAAGTAATGCTTCAGCCGCAATGTCACATCCGCGTCTTCGGCGGCATATTCCTTAATCTGCTCGATCGGAACTGTTCGCATCGAGGCCTGTTTCTTTCCTTTCGGACCGATTAAATCTTCAATCGGAACCGTCTTATATTTCAGATAAGTCTCCGCCAGATAATCCATGCCATGACGTAATTCCGGATTCAGCAGATAATGAGCGATCATCGTATCAAATAAAGGTCCTTTCACCCGAACCCCATACTTCCGCAAAGCCAAGATATCAAACTTAATATTCTGGCCAACCTTTTCAATCTCCGGATGCTGTAAGGCTGGCGCCAAGCGCAAAACGATTTCAGTAGCTTCTTCGCGGTTAGCCGGAACCGGAACATACCAGGCTTCCTGTTCCCGAATGGCAAAAGACATACCGACCAAAGCAGCCGTCAACGGATCTAAACCTTCTGTTTCCGTATCGAAAGCAAACGATTTCTCCCGTAACAACTGCTCACATAAAGCGATTTGTTTCTCTGCTGTATCAGCCAGGTAGTAGGAGTGAGGTGTAGTCTGTATATCGGCCAGAGAAGAAGTCTCCGGCTCGGCTGGCGGATCTGCCGCAAACAGATCAAACTGGACAGCTGCCGCCGGTTCCTTCGAGGCTGAAGAAGCCGTTGATTCACCTTTCAACCGGTTGATAAAAGTCTTAAATTCCAACTCCGTGTACAGCTCAACCAGACGATCTTCGTCCGGTGCCACCCGTTTACACTGGGCAGCATCAAATGTAATCGGCACATCCGTCTTAATCGTTGCCAAGAACTTCGAGAAACGGATCTGCTCTACATTCTCTTCCACCTTCTTCTTCTGGGCACCTTTCAGTTTATCTGTATTTGCCAACAGATTTTCGATCGAACCAAATTCGGCTAACAGCTTCTGTGCCGTCTTCTCTCCAACGCCCGGACAACCCGGAATATTATCAGCCGTATCGCCCATCAGACCGAGCAGATCAATCACCTGGGCCGTAGATGTCAGCTGATACTTTTCCAGCACTTCCGGAACACCCAGCACTTCATAGTCACCGCCAAACTTCGGACGATACATATAAATATGATCTGCCACCAACTGGCCGTAATCCTTATCGGGAGTCATCATATACACCTCAAAGCCTTCACTGGCGGCCTGTTTGGCTACCGTTCCGATCACGTCGTCGGCTTCATAATAAGGAACCTCCAGAATCGGAATACGATAGGCCTGAATAATCTCCTTAATGACAGGAACAGACTGCCGGATAACTTCGGGCGTCTCTTCACGCTGCGCTTTGTACTGTTCAAAGGCCTCGTGCCGGAAAGTCGGTCCTTTCGGATCAAAAGCAACAGCAATATGTGTAGGTTGCTCACGCTTCAGAATATCTTCCAGCGTATTGATAAAGCCAAAGATAGCCGACGTATTTACTCCTTTTGAATTGATTCTCGGATTCTTAATAAAAGCATAATACGAACGATAGATCAATGCATACGCATCTATAAGGAATAGCTTCATGTCTTTTAACAGGTTTTTTGATGTGACAAATCTCGGTAAATGTACAAAAAAAGTCGCTTACTCGATACTTTTTGTTACATTTGCGCATCGTTAATTCAGATATGGTAGATAGAAGTATTATAGAAAAGCCTGTAGCCGCAGAATTTGCCCGCTTCAATGATGAATTCGAATCATCATTGCGGAGTGACACGCGTCTTCTTCAAGCTGTCATAGACCGGATTCTGACATCAACTGGGAAGCATGTCCGTCCGTTATTGGTCTTATTGGCAGCTAAAGCTTGTGGGAATGTAACTGAAAGTACTATCAATGCCGCAGTATTCCTGGAATTATTGCATACAGCAACACTGATACATGATGATGTCATTGACGAGACAAAACAGCGCCGTGGCGTTCCTTCTCTCAATGCCGTCTTCGATAACCGGGTAGCTGTACTAACAGGCGACTATGTATTATCATCTGCCTTAATCCGCTCTATTCAGACGGGGAACCTTCGGATTATTGGAATCGTCTCCAATTTAGGGAAAGACCTTTCGGAAGGAGAAATCAAGCAGATGGAAAATGCCGACGAGAGCATCGTAGATGAAGCCTGCTACATGCAGGTCATTTATAAAAAGACAGCATCCCTGTTAGCGGCCTGTACCACGATCGGAGCCATTTCTGCGGACGCTTCTGAAGAGAATATCCAGCTGCTGCATGAATTTGGTGTCAACTTAGGATATGCATTCCAGATCAAAGATGATATATTCGATTACTTCCACGAACTGAATATCGGGAAACCGACCGGGAATGATATTCGGGAAGGAAAAGTAACCTTACCTTTACTGCACGCACTCAAGCAGGGTAGGGAAGAGGCGGCTCATTTCCTTGACATCATCTTGCGGAAAGATTTCACCGATGAGCATATTGAACAGCTCATTTCGTTTGCCAAAGCCAACGGCGGTATTGAATATGCCGAAGCCAAGATGCAAACATACTATCAACAGGCTGTAGATATTTTACAGAAACTGCCGAATTCACCGGCAAAAGAAGCCCTCGAGAATTTAGCGAAATACGTCATTACACGTCAGAAATAAGAAAGAGGCATAGAAGTTCCAAAATCTATGCCTCTTTTTCTTATTTATGCGAATCAGGAGTTGGCAACCTGATTCAGGAATTAAAAATTAACAAATGTAAG
>ERZ780013.67-NODE-67-length-58636-cov-9.49615_pt1 | contig 58636 bp, 37 predicted proteins | sample MGYA00511178_ERZ780013 | MGnify/ENA primary metagenome ERZ780013 (study PRJEB29588, sample SAMEA2149568) | human gut metagenome | biome: human gut; feature: human-associated habitat; material: faeces | place: Denmark | collected 2008/2010 ... | reverse complement strand
AATATATTTTTTATATTTAATTTATTTAATAAAAAAACTATGTATAAAACAATTACAGAAAAATATCCTGTTGTAGATTGTGTTGTAAACAACGCTATCAATAGCCACCATATATTTTTATTCCTTTTAAATTTAACACCATATTGACATAAATTACAAAAAATAGCTAAAGAAATCATAATTGCAAAACGCCCAGGTTCCCAAGAGCATCCAGCATTCCTTATAATACCAGAATAAACCTGGCCTTTTGCAGGATCCATCCATGTAAAAAGATACAAAACACTATTTCCATAAGTTGTTTCGGGAAATAACCGAAATATGAATGATGAAGCTGGAACTAAAACTGATATTGCCCATAACCAAACTGCTATTTTACATAAGAAAACCATAATATTCTCATATATTGGAACAATCTTATATCCAAATACTTTATTATGTATATAAGCAATTATAATAGCATATATCATAAAAAAGTGATATGATAGTTCTTCTGTGGTATAAATACCATATTTGACTAAAGAACAAATAGCCCATATTAAATATAAGATAATAACAATAAATAATTTTTTATTGTTAAAAGTGATAGGATTCTTCCTACATAAAATAAATGTTAATACTATTGGCATCAAGAAAGGTATAGGATTTCCTGATAGACTAGCAACCATACGGCTCGTTTCTGGTGTTGCTTGAGCCATATAAATAATCATGACAAACATATAAAATATGCTGTAACGATTGTATTCTTTTTTCCTTTTTGTATTAAAAAAAATCATTATATTTCATCCTTAACAAACTACATTCCGATTCATTCCACGAAATTTTCTATAATAGAATAATAAAGAAAAATAATAAATTGAAGAACTCAAAATTCTTGTTATGATTGCTGCTGTAATTCCATAAAAATATATTCCTATTGTATAACCTACCAACGATATAAATCCACTAATCCATGCTGCATTACGTAAATATGTACCTTTACCATGAGCACCTAAAAAACGATTATATACATCACCCAATCCATGAAGTGTAAATCCAATAGCCATTACACTTGCATAAAATGCTACGTTGGCATAAGAATCATTATATAATATATCCACTATTGGATAAATCAATATTATAAAAGCACATAAACTTGCAATAGACATTAAATATGTTCCCAATAAAAGCTTACGAGGAATAAAAGATTGATGTGCAAATTGCTTAAAATAAGTTGTTCCAATAACATTTGGCAACATCATTAAAGGCGATGTTACTGTTAAAGCTAATGTGTAATACCCAACATTAGTATTATCATTACCAAACACTCCTAAGCTTACTCCTGCAATATATTGAATAGACACATTTGCCAATGAACCATAATATACCTGCAGACCATATTGTTTGTTTTCATCCTTTAATTTATAAAGTGTTTGTTTAAGAGAAGAAAAATTGGGAGAATTCTTAAAAATTAAGAATAATAATATTATTAGCGCAATACCATTTTGCAATAGAAGCATTTTCTCTGCTGATGCGCCACTATATTTATAAACAAGAAATGCAATAATTAAATATATAAATTGTGGCAATAAACGTGCAAAGGCTATTGTTGTTATGCTGTTGTCCCCTTGAGATGAAGTATTAATATAATTAAGTAAAAGAGTTGAACCGCATACAGGTACAACAAGATAAAAAAGATAATAAAACTTTTTGTGGAGACAATAATCATGTATAAAACCGCTTATTAACATCACCACAATCATTAATATTATAGTAATGCCTAATATAAAAACCAATCCTCCTTTTATTTTGTTTGCTTCATCTTTATCCTTTGCCAATGCTAAAAGCCTACTCCCCGAAACAAAATATCCAAATAAAAATATTCCAGAAAAAAAAGCAATTATATTATTAACATAACGTACATCACCATAACTTGAAGGTTCTAGAAATCTTGTATTTACAATAGATACTAAAACTCCTAAGAATATACCAATTATTGTGCACGAATACAATAAAATTACTTGCCGTTTAGATTTATTTAAATTCATTATATAATATATAAACTATCAATCCTATAAATTACAAATTAAACATTTTCTTCGCCTCTTCATAACTATCCAAGCTACCTATATCAAACCTTTTTCCCGGCATTACCCAGGCATGCATATCGGTATTCTCACAAAGATAATGGGCAAGATTACCCGGAGCATCAAATCCACAGCCGTGGCTCATGCAGTCTTTGATAAGCGGCAAGTCCTTTTTGCTGTATATATAGAATGGAGGAACAGCCCAGTTTGATACAGGTTTTTCAGGCTTCTCCTGCATCTGCAGCACTTTCATATTTTCATCAACGGCAATCACTCCTGTACGCTGCAGCTTCTTCAGTTCAGGTTCGTTATGGCACATTATCACAGACGTACCTTTCTCCTTGAAGAAGTCTACAAAGCCCTGCAGCGAGAAGTCGAGTATGTTGTCTGCCGCTACGACCATCATGTCGTCATCCACATTGCAGCTGTCAATGGCCAGCAGCAGATCCTTAACGGCTCCAAGGCGTGTCTCGTTAGTCTCTGTCCCGTCGTCAATAATTCTTACGGGCTTTGACATTTTATGCTCTGCCGCCCACTTCTCAAAATGACCTGCAAACTTATGATTTGTTACAATGATATGCTCGTCAATATCATCAATCTTATCTATATCGTCAAGTAGTCTGCCTAAGATAGTGCTGTTACCTATTTCTAACAGTGGCTTCGGAAAATTCTCTGTCAACGGATAAAGCCTCGTTGCATATCCGGCTGCTATTACTATATTTTTCATATTTAGCTTATTCTGTTATAATTTTAAAGAAACTCAACACCGTTACTCGGGTTGCAGAAGTACACTTCAAAGGTGTCCTTATATTGTGGAAAACGATTCAAATATTCTTCACTTACATATTGTTTTATCTGTTCCTCCTTCGACGGATCAACCAAGGCTATACATGCTCCTTTAAATCCCGCTCCGCTGAACCGTCCGCCGTATATGCCATCAGTTGTCCGCATTATTTCATATAAGGCAATCAGTTCTTTTGAGCCACATTCATAATTGTTTATCGAACTTTCACAGCTCTCAAATATGAGCTTTCCAAAAGCTTCTATGTCACCACGTTTCCATGCTTCAACACCTTTTCTCACCCTCTCACATTCTGTATAGAAATGCCTTCCACGCTTGGCAAATCTTTCAGGCATCAGGTCTGCATATTTCACGAAGTCAGCTTCAGGTACATCTCTAAGGCGCGTATCTTCCAGTTCCTTCAGCGGCTTGTTCATGTATGCTTCTGTAATCCATGCAGCTGTTTTACATTCAGACACACGCAAGTTATAGTCGGTGCCCGTCAGCTTACGTGTCACTCCACTGAAGAATACTCCTATTTTGAACGGCATCTGCACGTTGCCACTACCAAAAGGAATAAGTTCATACTCTGATGTCTCTGTGTCAAGATACAGCAGTTTGTCTGACTCACACAACACCACACAGGCCTGATCCAATATACCATTTCGCAAGCCTACATATTCGCGCTCTGCCTTGCTTGCATAGCTTATCACGTGCATTTTGTCAAGGCTTATGTTGTTTACCTTTGCTATAGCCATTACAAATCCGCATAGCAGTGCTGCCGACGAGGATACTCCGCCTACCGGCATTGAGCCTTTAACTATTCCGCGCACACCTTTTTCCAGATGATAGTCCTGCTGTAAAGCCCAAACTGCCCCACGCAGATAGTCGCCCCAATTGTTTTGTTTTTCATCCACAGGCTTCTGAACATTGAAAGTCATCAGTCCTTCAAAACTCAACGAGGCCATTTCTACCTTTCCCGTATCTGTAGCCGAAAACAAGAAATCAATGCCATTGTCAAAAGCAAAACCGCTTACCAATCCGTGCTGATGGTCAACATGCGCGCCTAACGGACAAATGCGGTATGGCGAAAATAACTGATATAAGGCATCACCCTTACCAAAGAAGGTACGATACGCCTGATGTAAATCTTGCATGATTAATTCTATTATTTTCTATTGAAAACTATTTATAAATCATTGATTTTTTAATCAAAACTCAGTGGTTTTCTTTACAAAAACAAATGAGTTATAAGAAGAGCAGGCGCCAAAGCGCAATTAAAAATTAATAGTTAAAAGTGAAAAAACAAAGTTCGACGTTAGTCAATCCAAATGCTCTGTTAGTTCTTTTCGTAAGAGTTGGGTTTGCTATTGACTCTAACTTCTAGCCAACTTGTTGGCGATAACTTCTATAACTACTTTAACCCCTATCCGGATTCTGCATCTGTCCTTCTTTTTTCACCTCTGTTCTTAGTAATTTATCTTTACATATCGAAAGTATAATCACCTTGTAGTAAGGTTGTATATATTTTGTTCGTTATATAACATTTATTGTTCTATATCAGAAAATCTTTTTCGGGTTTTGAAAAAGATTTTGAAAATAAATATTTACATTTTATTTTTCGGTTTTATTTTTTTATTTCAAAAAAGATTTGGCCTTTTTCGCGTTTTTTGCTACAGGTAGTGATTAAAGCCTGCAGCGCTCAGCCAAAGGGCAACTGCACAGATGCAAGTCGCTGTATATATGCGTGTTATGTTTGTTTCTTATGCCGTTTTCAGCCTCCCAGAGCACTGTAAGAGTGATAGGCTGGTAAGCTGTTTTCAAAACTTTTTATATATATGCGATAAAATAAATTATCGGCATGTATATATATTCATTTTATTTTTTTTGCGCGTATATAATATAAAAAGTTTATAAAGTAGGTGGTAAACCTGTCACTGCGTGAGTTAAAAAGCCCCACCAAACCTCCCCCGTGGGGAGGCTTTTGTTTAGCCATATGCCTTTATTGCTTCTTGTCAGCATCTGGACTAACTTTCTTAATTTTTAATTGCTCAAGCCTGCTCTTCACTTAATAATGCTTCTTTAACTCCTAATTCTTTGTTTTCTTCTCATTTTCGCCCGAACTGCCATTCACTTTATTTCCTCTTCCGTCTTGAAGTTGCCGCGCCAGGCGATGGAGCCTTTAGTGATGAGGCGCTCCATGGGGAGGCACTCGTAATAGACGAAACTTCTGAGGAAGGCCAGTATGCTGTTGTCGTTAGACTTTCTGGTACCGGTAGTGAGGTCCATAGTGTATGACTCAATGAGATGGCCGTGATCCCATACTTCATAGTCGATGCGGCACTCCGGTGTATGCGAAAGATCCATGGTCCACGTGCCGTCGGGACGGCCTTCGGCATCACAGCGGCCAGTGAAGATCTCGCCGGAGAAATGACCGTTTATGGCACCACAGGGATGACCGTCGCTCATTTCCACTAAGAGAAGATTGTCAACGCCATTTCTGCCGTTCTTGCCGGATGACTTATACTTATAGATGCCATTGTGACGGCCCTCGAAATAGTCGACGTAGAGCAGCTTGTTGGAACCATGGCGCTTATGGTGGAACTTCCAGCGGCCATGCTTGCTACTGTGCAGATAGGTGCCGCTGACATAGTCGGTCGTCTTGCCGTGAGGGTGGTAGTAATATTTGCCCAGATAATAGAAGCTGCCTTCGTAAACGCGGCCGTCGGCACGCTCGTCGTAGTAATAATAGGCCTTTCCGTCGAGATAGCGGCCGGCATAGTGCTTGCTGCCGTTACGTATTTTGTGGATAAAGGGAAATTTAAGTAGTTCCTTAAACTGCCTGGACAGTGTGTCAAACATATTTTTTCTTTTTGTTTTATTTGTGCCCTCCCGGCTGTAGAGGGCATTAAACATCTACTATGGCGTCAGCCGCAACGGGTCAGCAGAAAATAGTCAGTAAGAATGAATTAACCGATGTCAATGATTGATATTAAGAGTTAGTCGGTTTTATATTATATGATGTATTTGTTTTTCTGTACTGCTGACACGTTATTACGCCAGATTTATCATTATTGCAATATTGTGATTTGTATATTGTTGAAGGCAAGACCTTAGCATCAGGACAAACCTTCTTAATTATTAATTGCTCAAGCCTGCTTTTCGTTCTTCATTTAGAAAAATCGAAATATAAGCCTCCACACGGGGGAGGTTTGATGGGGCTCTTTAGTTGCGCTTTTGCGCTCTCGTACTGTAGTTTTAAAACTTTTTGTCCCCGTGGGGACAATTTTGTTAATGCTACAAAATGTTGTTATATATTTGTGGCCATCGCAGACAGTCTGCGTGGCAAAAAACTAAATCTAAAAGAATAATATGCAATCTACTATCTTCAAAAACATGTACAGCCAAGACTGCCGGAGCATTGAGTGGCAGGAGATAATAAACATCATTACCGGAAACACTCTTGCCGGAGATACTGCAAAATACAGATATTACTTAAGCTGCAAACTGGACGATGACGCACAAAAGCTGAAAAAGCGCATGCCGGCATTTACGCCTGCCGTGGTGTGCAACGGCGGCAGAAAGCCGGAGAACTTTGTAAGCCTGACAGGCGTGGGTATGTGCGACTTTGACCATGTGGACGATGTCGAGAAAGCCATGGCTGCTGTCGCAGACGACATTCACACGATGATGACTTACAGGACTATATCGGGCAATGGTGTAAGAGTGCTGTTTCGCTATGAGTCTTCAAACGGTGAAGCATGGCCGGCCAACGGCGACGCCAGAGGCATGGCAGAGATGTATGACAGGGCCTTTGCCGAGGGTAATGCCTATTTTGCGCATCTGCTGGGATGCGAAGCCGACGGACAGTGTAAGAACCTTGGGCGGCTGTCGGTGTTATGTCATGACGAAAAAGCAGTCATGAAGCCAGACTGTGTGCCTTTTGTGATAAGCCGCAGCAAAGACGGCACGAAAAAGGAAAACAGAAAGGCCCAGGGACGGCGCCCCATGTTGGGCAACGCCATAGATGCCATAGAGCAAAGACTCGATGCCGACGGAGTAAGGTATATTAAAGGTTCATACAACAGATATGTGTCGCGCACAGGATATTATCTCAACATGCTCGGCATAGACGAGAACGAGGCTACACAATGGGCGGTAAGAAACTTCAGCGACTATGACGAAAAGGACGTGAGAAGTATATTCAGATCGTGCTACTCACACACTGACGAGTTTGGCTCGCTGTCCATCAATGCCTTAAAACGCCATGACCAGACCGACGGCAAGCGCAGGCGCAAGGCTGACGCTAAAAGCGGCAGGCCGAAGGCAGACTATGCGTCGGTGGACGATATTGAGAGTTTTCTTGACAGTCAGGCAAAATTCAGATTCAACATCATCACGAGAAAGATAGAGACTAACTTCAACGACAACGGCGACAGAGCCGGACGCTTCAGAGAGCTTACTGACCGCGACGAGAACACGCTGTGGTCAAGGATGTGCAAAAGCGGCATAAAAGCCAAGAGCTGCGATGTGCACAGTGTGCTGGGGTCTGAATTTGTGGCTGAATGGAACCCGTTTAAAGAGTATTTTGACAATCTGCCCGAATGGGACGGCACCACTGACCATATAGGCACGCTGACGGCTATGGTGCACGTCAGGAAGGGCGACTTATGGGATGACACCGAAGACCCGCAGGGCCTGTTTGACATGTGTTTCAGAAAATGGCTCGTGGCCATGGTGGCGTCGCTGCTCGACAAGGAGGTGGTGAACAACGTGATAATGGTGCTGATAGGCCGTCAGGGCATATACAAGACCACATTTTTCAACTATCTGCTGCCGGAGGAGCTGCGGCCGTATTTTTATACTAAGACCAACAGCGACACGATGACGAAGGACGACAGGCTGTCGCTGGCGGAATATGCTATCATTTGTCTTGAAGAGATCGACTCGATGCGCACGCCGGAACTGAACCAGCTGAAGGCTCTCGTAACGACGAAGACGATAAACGAGAGGGCGGCTTACAGCAGGTATAAGGAGAACAGGGCGCACATAGCCTCGTTCTGCGGCACGGGCAACAACATGCAGTTTCTGACGGATCAGACGGGCAACCGCCGCTGGCTGCCCTTTGAGGCTGACTATATCGATGACCCGCGCACCGTGAGGTATGACTACCAGGGCATATACAGTCAGGCGCTGGCACTATGGCGCAGCGGCATGGCTTACTGGTTTAACGGGTCGGAGATTAACACCATGGCGCGCCACATAAAGTCGTTCGAGGTGCCTAACGTTGAAGAGGAGCTGATAGTGACCTACTACAGGCTGCCGCTAGAGAACGAGCCGTATAAGCTGGTGAACGCCACAAATATCATTGAGCATATCAACATCTTCATCAAACGTGCCCTCTCGACCATCAAAGTGGGCGTAGCTATGAAAAAACTTGGCTTTAAACAGAAAACAACCAGTCGAGGACGGATGTATATGGTGGTAGAGAGGGAAAGGGCGAATTAAAAGCCCCACCAAACCTCCCCCGTGGGGAGGCTTTTGTTTCGCCAATTGTATTGTGCCGGCGGATCTGCGCTCCATGAGTTTCTTGTCAGGAGTTAAAGTAGTTAAAGAAGTTATCGCCAACAGCGTTGGCTAGGAGTTAAAGTCATATGCCTTGTTGATTATTACCATAGAAAGACATACGAATTGACTTGCGTCCAACTTCATTTTTCTCGCAACCACTACGTTTGCTATTGTGCCGGCTGATTTGCAATCTGCCGGAATTAAATATAAGAACCGAAGGTCAGCGTAGCTAATTTGTGATCCGATTACTTCCTATTTTGTTTCTCAGTAGTTAGAGTAGTTATAGGAGTTATCGCCAACGGAGTTGGCTAGGAGTTAGAGTCACATGCAAACGTAGTACGTGTGAAACAGACCAACAAAGCAATTGGATTTTTCACTCTTCGTTCTTCACTCTTCACTTTCGTAAGACGCACTACGTTGGCTATTGTGCCGGCTGATTTACAATCTGCCGGAATAAAGTATAAGGATCTGAGATCCGATTACTTCCTATTTTGTCTTTATCATGTTGTATTAAACTCCGATTACTTCCTATTTTGTCTTTATCATGTTGTATTAAACCTGCTTAAGCACTTGTTTTTATTGCCCTGTGCGTGTCTCTACTCTAAATTTATCTTCAAAAAATCTATGAGGTTTGACATGGCTTCAGCATCCATATTCCAATGGTTGCTGTCAAGATAATTCCTTTCACGCTCCTTGATTTTCTCCTTTTCTGATTCGGAAGCCCCCAACAGTACTTCCAAATAGGCGTATATCTTTGTTTTCTTTGCTGGTATTGTAAGGGGTAGCCCATTCCGCCAAGGCAAGTCAATTTCTTTCAGAGAGTCTTCATAAGTTTTCCAACAATCCATAACAGGTTGGTTCTCAGGATTTATGACAAGCTCCAACAAGTCTTCAAGCTCGCCGGAAGAACTATTGTCTGGAAACAGGAACAATTGAAAATCCACATTGTTTTGTTCCTTCCATTTTACAAGCTCGTCCTTTTTCTTGCCATAATCATCGTCTGCGTCGAAGATGACAAGATTTACCCCATTGTCGGCAGATGTTCTTTTCATCTGGTTGATGTATGCTGTCTGCTTCTTGGGTGACATAAGATTGGAGCATCCATTAGTCTTGATTATATTTATCCGTTCTGAAATATCTCCAAAAAGATGTTCTGCCAATTGCCATATAAACCGTTCGTCGGCAACGCCTTCAACAAAAATAGTATTACTCCTCATCATCTCCTTATTTCCATTTCGTTGTCTATCGCCTCTTTCAGTTCATCATAAGAATACCTGTAAGCCTGGAATCCCTCTTTGGCAGTTCTGGCTATATTATATACATTTGCTACCGCCTGGAACTCAGGAGCCTCTTTCATCGCATTAGCAAGGCTTTGCAGGCATTCGATATTATGGGTTGTAACAAACATCTGGATATCATGACGAACAACAAACTTCATAATGGCACTCCACAGCAGTTTGTGCGCACTATAATGCATGCCATTGTCTATTTCGTCAACCAACAGAATATTATAATTCTCTACGAATACTGAGGATATGATATTTATCATACGTCTGATTCCGTCGCCAGCCATACTTATAGGCAACAGTTCGCACATATTGCGGAGTTTCAAGTAAAGTCCGTCGGGCAGCGCTTCTATCGTCTCTATAGCAGGGTCCAAATCATGCAAGGCTTCGACAACAAGCTGCTTCTTGTTATATTTCACTATCGAAGCAAAATTATTTGTAGCATTTCCGTCATTCTTGTCTGTAGAAATAAAAAGACAGTTCAACCCTTCCGTATACCTATTGTCTATCGTCTGCTGGAGGCTACCATCAGACCCGAGGAACAATGCTGACTGGAAATTGAAATCACCCGTTAGGTTCGTATCAAACTTAAAGTCAAGACGTATTATATCAGAATGGATTGACGTTCCGTTGGATGGTTCGTCCGATCCCCTCATTGTTGGTGAAAAAGTAAGACGCCTTACGCCGTCACCTATACTTGCCCGCAACAAGGGTGCATTATTAAAATCCATATTATGGAACAAGTATCTTGCATTGTTCAAATCAGCGTTTACCGCCGACAAGGCTCTCAAATAATTTACTCGTGTAGGAATAAACGGATTCGACATACCTGCAAGCATGAATACAGCTTCAAGTACAGAGGTTTTCCCCACATTATTGGCACCTACAAAAACGTTTATTTTTGACAGAGCGCTTATCTTAATATGGTCAAATCCCCTGAAATTAGACAGCTCAATATCCCTAAATTGATTTTTCATCTCCGGCAAGTATTATTATATCTTTAGAATATTAACACTGCAAAGATAATGAAAGGTGAGAGCAATGCAAAATGAAAAAACATATTTTTTTATTTTTATTGCCGAGCAGCATCCTAGCTTATTTAAAATTAGCAAACGTAGTACAATCAGCCGGCACAATAGAATCAAAGTGAAGAGTGAAAAATCCAAATGCATTGTAGCTATCAGTCTTTTCCGCCAGACGTTTTCACTTTTTATTTTTAATTGCTCAAGCCTGATTGAGCTCAGCGCCCTAATATACCGGCTGCCCGAAGGGCTTAACTTTGGTAACCGTGGGGCCATTACCCACGGATTAAAGCTCTAGCAATGCGAGCACCCGAAGTGGTGCTACTCTTGTTATTATGTCACTTCCTTGTTTGCTATTATGTCCGTTATTTGCTCTAATATAGCACCACTTCGGGTGCTCATAGTTTGCCTTGCACAAGCCGTGGGTGTATCACCCACGGTTACTGAAGTGTAGCCCTTCGGGCTATAAGTTAGCAATTGTCTAACAGCGGTATTTAAGCGGAGTTCCTTACTTTCGTAAAACAAGCGGTATTTTAAGCGGATCTCAGATCCTTATATTCAATTCCGGCAGATTAATTTCATTGATTGTCGGCTGCGCTCGGCATAACCAAATATAATTTGTTTCTGCTCTCACTTGCACGACAATTAATTTCATTGATTGCCGGCTGCACTCGGCATAACCAAATACAATTTGTTTCTGCTCTCGTTTGCACGACAATCTCCAAATCAGCCGGAACATTAGTCTTGTTGATTATTATCAATAGTAATATATTGAAAAAAATCAACAAAGCAATTGGATTTTTCACTTTTAACTGTTAATTTTTAATTGCGCAAGCCTGCTTGCGCACTACGGTTCCCCTAATGCCTCTACGATCAGTTTTACCTGTGCGGGCGTATAGGTGCGCGACTTAGGCGATGCGCCTATGGCTGCGAGTTGTTCACGAAGGTTAGGATAGCGGTCTATCCATAACGAGAGCTTATGATAGGCGGCACGGGGATTCATGTCGGGGCAGTAAGCCTGGGCAAGCTCCATGCGGCCGTATGTGCGTATCTTGAAACATTCCATATCTGCTTTGACTTAAAGACTCCGTCGCTCCGTAGAAAGGCATGAGATGCCTGCGGCAACGGGGACTGTTATTATGTAGCTAAGATACGAAAAATTTGCGAGATAAGCAAAGGTTTATGTAACTTTAAGTCACTGTAACTCACCATTTTACACATTATCTCATTTCTGACTTTTGCTGCTTTGTATCTTTGCAAAAGAAAGTTCAGTAAATTGATAATTATGAAACGTAGTTCAGCGTAAGCTAAAAGAAGTTCAGCATAAGCTAAATGGTGAAACAGGAAGTAAGCGGATTGAAAATCCTGATACTCCTTTCCGGCGGAGCACAGATCCGCCAGCACAATAGCCAACGTAGTGATTGCGAGAAGAATCAATAATGCATTTGATTCTAACTACTAACCAGCTCCGTTGGCGATAACTACCATAACTACTTTAACTCCTGACAAGAACGGGTAAATTAATTATGAATTGTGAATTATAATCGTATTATTAATCTTTAAAACTTAAAAAACTATGATTCGTTACAAATTGTATCAGAACAAGATGGAAGGCAACACGGGGTATAACCTATGGTACGCCCGCGCCGTGTGCGACGAGACTTACGACACGGAGATGCTTGCCAAGCACATGTCTACTCACAACACTCCCTACTCGCCCGGAGTTATACACGGTGTGCTGAAAGACATGATTGCATGTATCAAGGAACTGCTGCTCGACGGCAAGAACGTTAAGCTGGACGACCTGGCTATATTCTCCGTTGGTATAAGGAGCAAGGGTGCCGCCTCTGTTGCCGCCTTCAACGTGGCCGAATATGTCAGCGGTCTGAAACTCCGCGCACGTGCCACCGGTAACCTCTCAACCTCTACACTGAAACAGGACGCCGTGGTGAAACAGCTCACGAAATACTCGGTAACTGACACCGGCGAAGGAGGAGGAATTTAAGTGAAAAGTGAAAAAACAGAGTTTGACGTTAGTCAATCCAATTGTATTGTAGGTCCTTTTCGCAAGCATTATGTTTGCCGTTGACTCTAACTTTAACTCATGGTTGAATTGAACCAACAAGACATATGGATTTTCATTCTTAAGTTTTCACTTTCGTAATACTGCGATAGTTTAAGCGGATTGAAAACAGCCCTACGCAGAGTGACGAAAAGAAGCCACTTTGAAGCCTCCCCACGGGGGAGGTTTGGAGGGGCTCTTTTTCTTTAACTTAATATTAAATTTATAATAAATATGAACGACCAGAAGAAAACTATCTTTAAGATTATTATTCAGACTGTAATCAGTGTGCTGTCGGCCGTAGCTGCAGCTTTCGGCTTACAGAGTTGTATGTAAACCTACATGACCGATGAGAACAATTACTCTTATCATCATTCACTGCTCGGCGACTCCCGAAGGGAGGAGCCTGAGCTTTGAGGAGTGCCGTCGTGACCATATCATGCACAGACACTTCAGGGATATCGGATATCACTTCTATATCACACGCGACGGCACCGTGCACGACGGACGGCCCATAGAAAAGGTCGGGGCGCACTGCGAAGGCCATAACTCCCACTCTATCGGCATCTGCTACGAAGGCGGACTTGACGCCAACGGCAAGCCGGCCGACACCAGGACTGAAGCCCAGCGCAAAGCCTTGAAATCTTTAGTAGAGAGAATGCACCGTCTGTTTCCTAAAGCCCTTATCGTAGGGCATCATGACCTAAACCCACGCAAAGCATGCCCGTGCTTTAAAGTGGAGCCATAATTGGGTCGGAACGAGGATTCCGTAATGTCTATGTCAGGAGTTAAAGTAGTTAAAGAAGTTATCGCCAACGGAGTTGGCTAGGAGTTAAAGTCATATGCAAACGTAGTGCGTGTTTAAGTGAAGAATGAAAAGTGAAGAGTGAAAAATCCAAATGCATTGTTGTCTTTTTCACAAGCACTACGTTGCTAATGTACCGGCGGATCTGCGCTCCGCCGGAATGGAATATCAGGATCTGAGATCCGATTACTTCCGCCGGAACATTAGTTAAAGCCATGTGCCTTTATTGCTTCACGTCAACTGCAAGACTAACTTCCTTAATTTTTAATTGCGCAAGGCCTGATTGCGCTTTTGCATCTGCTTTTCCTTCCTTACTTTCGTAAAACAGCAGTAGTTTGAGCGGATCAGGAGATCCTTATATTCGATTCCGGCGGAGCGCAGATCCGCCGGAACATTAGTCTTGTTGATTATTATCGATAGTAATACATTGAAAGACAATACCCAACAAGGAGCCATGTGCCTTTATTGCTTCACGTCAACTGCAAGACTAACTTCCTTAATTTTTAATTGCGCAAGGCCTGATTGCGCTTTTGCATCTGCTTTTCCTTACTTACTTTCGTAAAACAGCGGTAGTTTGAGCGGATCAGGAGATCCTTATATTCAATTCCGGCGGAGCGCAGATCCGCCGGCACATTAATTAGCTAACCCAATTGTGAATTGTGAATTATGAATTGTGAATTATGAATTATAAATCATTTTCATATTTTCTCCAGATCCGTTGGCGATATGTTCATGCGGGCACAGCCGAGGATGTCGAGCTGCACTACGATGTCGAGGTTGGCGGCATCGGCAGAGTCGTGGCTTTCGCATCTTACGATGTTCCCTTCTAGTCCAAGGAGTTTGCCGCGCACAACACGCACCTTGTCGCCAAGACGCAGCGGCAGGGGCTCGATAGTGATGGCGGCGTCAGAGTTGTAGAGGATAAAGCGGAGCTTCTCTATTTCACGGTCAGGCACGATGGCTACGGGATGCCAGCCGTATTGGTTGGTGGCAGCGGCGCGGTTGACCATGAAGCGCTTTACGAAAGGAAGGTTGACAACATGATGGCGGCGGTCGGTCTCGGTGCAGCGCACAAAGACGGCTGCAGGAATAACAATACGGTCGATGATTTTACGGCGCCCGTTCTTCCAGCGGCGCAGCTCTTTTTGTGTAGGAACGTATGTGTCGTAGCCCAATGCAGCTATCTTTTCGGCACACACTTTTTCGGTGTTATTGCTGACTATCGCGACGTACCATCTGAAAGGTTGAGATACGCCTACGGCGTCGCCAGCGTCATTATTAGCCGTCGCAAGATTGTCGTTCGAATTTACATTTCCGTCCATGAAAGTCCGGTTTATGTTTGCTCTTTTATGATGCCCCACGTTATTATATAATATGTGAAACACCGGTGCAAAAGTAATATTTTTTATATAAATAAGTAAACAAAAGCGGCATTTTTTTTGAAGCCGTACTGTAGGCGGAACAAACAAAACGAAAAAACAGACAACAACGCATGCACGTAAGCATCTGACATAAAAGAATTTACAGGCACAAGCATCCAACAGCCAACCACCTTGGTGCATAATGGTTCATTTGCATCGTGAGAAAACAAAGGTGCTGAGAGTCACAGACAATAATGGTATTGTAATTGGGAGTTAAAGGAGCATTTTCTAAGTGAAGAGTGAAGAATCCAAATGCCTTGTTGGGTATTGTAATTGGGAGTTAAAGAAGTTAGAGGAGTTATCACCAACGGAGTTGGCTAGGAGTTAAAGTCATATGCCTTGTTGATTCTATTCTTTGTAATAGAATTGATAATAAACGACAAGGCTATTGTGCCGGCGGATCTGCGCTATTGTCATTGGGAGTTAAAGTAATTAAAGGAGTTATCGCCAACGGAGTTGGCTAGGAGTTAAAGTCATATGCCTTGTTGATTCTTTTCTTTGTAATAGAATTGATAATAAACGACAAGGCTATTGTGCCGGCGGATCTGCGCTATTGTCATTGGGAGTTAAAGTAATTAAAGGAGTTATCGCCAACGGAGTTGGCTAGGAGTTAAAGTCATATGCCTTGTTGATTCTTTTCTTTGTAATAGAATTGATAATAAACGACAAAGCTATTGTGCCGGCGGATCTGCGCTATTGTCATTGGGAGTTAAAGGAGTTATCGCCAACGGAGTTGGCTAGGAGTTAAAGTCATATGCCTTGTTGATTCTTTTCTTTGTAATAGAATTGATAATAAACGACAAAGCTAATGTGCCGGCGGATCTGCGCTCCGCCGGAATTGAATATAAGGATCTCCTGATCCGCTTAAAATACCGCTTGTTTAGGTGAAAAGCTGACGCAAAAGCGTAACTAAAAGTGAAAAATCAAAATGTATAAGCGAACTTAAAACAACATGACAATACAAAATAGGAAGTAATCGGATCGCAGATCCTGGTATTCCATTCCGGCAGATTAATTCTATTGATTGTCGGCTGCTCTCGGCATAACCAAATGAGATTTACTTCTGCTCTCACTTGCACGACAATTGCAGATCCGCCGGCACAATAGCAAACGTAGTGCTTGCGAAAAAAGACAACAATGCATTTGGATTTTTCACTCTTCACTTTTCATTCTTCACTTAAACACGTACTACGTTTGCATATGACTCTAACTCCTAGCCAACTCCGTTGGCGATAACTTCTTTAACTACTTTAACTCCTGATAAAAGCGCAGATCCGCTGTAATAATACCAAACGTTGTGCTTATTTAATTTCTAACAAGAACCACAAAAACATCAGACATAAATCAAAACATTTGATAAGATTTTGTTTTTCGTACGATTTGAAGTATCTTTGCATAAGATATACTGCATCTCAGCATAACATTTAAGCGTGGCTTAATGATTCTGCATTCGATTTGCGATATCTTTGCATAAGATATGCGGCATCTCTGCATAACATTCAAGCATGGCTTGAGGATTACGCACACGCAATGAGGACGTTATCTTCGCTTTGATTTTTTTGTATTATGAAAGAATATATTGTTTCTGCACGCAAATACAGACCTATGACCTTCGACTCGGTTGTGGGACAGGCAGCTCTTACCACTACGCTGAAAAACGCGGTGAAGAGCGGAAAGCTGGCTCATGCCTACCTGTTCTGCGGACCAAGAGGCGTGGGCAAGACAACATGCGCACGTATCTTTGCCAAGGCCATCAACTGCCAGAACCCTACTGCTGAAGGTGAGGCCTGCAACGAATGCGAAAGCTGCAAGGCGTTCAACGAACAGCGCTCGTATAACATCTTTGAGCTCGACGCTGCCAGCAATAACTCGGTGGAGAACATCAAGGCTCTGATGGAACAGACAAGAATACCGCCGCAGGTGGGTAAGTATAAGGTGTTTATCATCGACGAGGTGCACATGCTGTCGACAGCGGCATTCAACGCCTTTCTGAAGACGCTGGAGGAACCGCCTGCACACGTGATATTCATCCTGGCGACAACAGAGAAGCACAAGATTCTGCCTACCATCATATCGCGCTGTCAGATTTATGACTTTGAGCGCATGACGGTGCCCAACATCATCAACCACCTGAAGATGGTGGCCGACAAGGAAGGCATAACTTACGAGGAAGAGGCGCTGAACGTGATAGCGGAGAAGGCCGACGGCGGAATGAGAGACGCGCTGTCGGTGTTCGACCAGGCGGCAAGTTTCTGTCAGGGCAACATCACATATAAAAAGGTGATTGAGGACCTGAACGTGCTCGACGCCGACAACTACTTTAACATCATCGACCTGTGCCTGGAGAACAAGGCGGCAGACGTGATGGTGCTGCTGAACAACATAATAAACAAGGGCTTCGACGGCGGACACCTGATAAACGGACTGGCGGTGCACGTGCGCAACGTGATGATGGCCAAAGACGAACAGACGCTGCCGCTGCTGCAGGCGAGTGCATCGCAGACGGAGAAATACAAGGCGCAGGCTGCCAAATGCAGTTCGGCGTTCCTGTATAAGGCGCTGCGTATTATCAACGACTGCGACATAAACTACCGCCAAAGCAGCAACAAGAGACTGCTGGTGGAGCTGACACTGATAGAGATAGCGCAGATAACTCAGCCTGACGACGAAGGGGCTGCCTCGGGGCGTTGCCCTAAGAGACTGAAATCCCTGTTTAAAAGACTTATGGGCGAAAGGCCAAAGGCGGCTATGCAGGTGGCCGCGGCCGAGCCCAGCGTTAACCGCCATACGGCCATTGCCAAGCACAATGCCGAGAAGGCGGCAGAGAGCGTCGTGTCTGCAAGCGAAGGCAGCAGCACCGACAACAGCATCAACAACGGCGACGGAGCAAAGGCCGCACAGCCGGCAACAACAACGAAGCTGCGCAACCTGAAACTGGGCAGCATCGGCAAGACGTTTGCCAACCTGAGACGTCAAGGCGAAGAGCCGCAGATAGTGGCGGAGCAAGACGTAGAGGTGGTTGACAACGGTGAGCACAACACGTTCACCGAGGACGAGATGCTGACGCAATGGGTAGGCATGTGCAACCGTATGCCGCAGCAGATGACGGGAATAGCGGCGCGCATGAAGAACATGATGCCGACAATAAAGGAGTTTCCGAACATCGAGGTGGTGGTTGACAACGAGATTCTGCTAGAAGAGATAAACAAGATTAAGGGCAGAATACGCAACACGCTGATAAAGGCCCTCAGAAACAGCGACATAACACTGACGCTAAGACTGGCAAAGCCTGAAGAGATAAAGCGCATACCGACAAACCGCGAACGCTTTGACGAACTGAAAAATACAAACAAGGCCTTCGAACGACTAAGCGAAATACTCGGACTGGAAGTAAGCTAGGAATTGATAATTACGTTCTTGTCAGGAGTTAAAGGAGTTGGACTAGGAGTTGAATTAGGAGTTAAAGGAGTTATAGTAGTTATCGCCAACAGAGTTGGCTAGGAGTTAGAGTCATATGCAAACGTAGTACGTGTTTAAGTGAAGAATGAAAAGTGAAGAGTGAAAAATCCAAATGCATTGTTGTCTTTTTTCGCAAGCACTACGTTTGCTATTGTGCCGGCGGATCTGCAATTGTCGTGCAAGTGAGAGCAGAAGTAAATCTCATTTGGTTATGCCGAGAGCAGCCGACAATCAATAGAATTAATCTGCCGGAATTAAATATAAGGATCTGTGATCCGATTACTTCCTATTTTGTATTGTCATGTTGTATTAAACCAGCTTATACATTTTGACTTTTCACTTTTAGTTGCACTTTTGCTCTTTACTTAAACAAGCGGTATTTTTAAGCGGATCAAAGATCCTTATATTCTATTCCGGCAGATTGCAAATCAGCCGGCACATTAGCCTTGTTGGTGTTAAAGGAGTTATAGTAGTTATCGCCAACGGAGTTGGCTAGGAGTTAAAGCCAATAGCAAACGCAGTGCGTGTTTAAGTGAAAAATGAAAAGCGAAAAACGAAAAATCCAATTGCTTTGTTGGTCCTTTTCGCAAGTACTACTTTAGCACATGGATTTTTCACTCTTCGTTCTTCACTCTTCACTTAAATATGCTCCTAGCTCACCTTAGTGAGCGATAACTACTATAACTACTTTAACTCCCAAGTCTTATGCTAGCTCGGCATTCATATTTTCACTTTTAATTCTTAATTTTTAATTGCTCAAGCCTGCTTGCGCTTTGCGCCTGCTCTTCGTTCTTCACTTAAAATTATATTATCGTCATTCCCAATTCTTCACCCTCTTTTCTCATCTCTTCGGGCCATATGCTGGCCTGTATCTCGCCTAAATGGGCTTTGTGGAGCAGCACCATGCACAGGCGGCTCTGCCCTATTCCACCTCCGATGCTCAACGGAAGTTCACCGGCAAGGAACTTTTTGTGGAAATACAGACTTGAACGATGTTCCTGACCCGTCAGCTTCAACTGGCGCAGCAGTGCTTCTTTGTCAACACGTATGCCCATTGACGACAGCTCGACAGCACGGGCGAGCGTGGGATACCAGATAAGGATGTCACCGTTGAGACCGTTGCGGCCGTCGCTGTTGGGCGTAGTCCAGTCGTCATAGTCGGGAGCGCGACCGTCGTGCGGCTTGCCGTCAGACAGGTTGCCGCCGATGCCAATGATGAACACGGCGCCATACTTCTTGCATATCAGGTCTTCACGTTCTTTCACGCTCTTGTCGGGATACATCTGCAGCAGGTCTTCGCTGTGGATGAAATGGATGTCGGAAGGCAGAAACGGCTTAAGGGCCGAATAATGCTCGCACACAAGATACTCGGTGCGGAGGATGGCAGCATAGATGCGGCGGACAACGCTTTTAAGGAAATCGAGATTGCGTTCGGCGCGCGTCATAACCATCTCCCAGTCCCACTGATCGACATAGAGCGAATGAAGATTGTCAAGCTCCTCGTCGGCCCTGATGGCGTTCATGTCGGTGTAGATGCCATAGCCCGGCTCAACAGCATACTCTGCCAGGGTGAGCCGCTTCCACTTGGCAAGCGAGTGGACCACCTCTGCCTGAGCGTCGCCAAGATCCTTAATGGGAAACGTCACGGGGCGTTCCGTGCCGTTGAGGTCGTCGTTTATGCCAAGACCTTTAAGCACAAACAGCGGTGCTGTTACACGGCGGAGGCGAAGCTCCGTTGAAAGATTCTGCTGAAAAAAGTCTTTTATCATTTTTATGCCCTGCTCCGTCTGCCTAACGTTCAGCAGCGGCATATAGTCTACAGGCCTTATCAATTTGCTCATATTCTCTCTCATTAATCATAAAATACGGCAGCAAAGATAATAATTTATTACCAATATGCAATAATAATGGATAATTTATTGTCATTACTTCAATAAATACACAAACAAAGCAACACAAAGACTACAGAAAAGACACAAAGAAAGCATAACCGTAATTTATCTTACATATTGATTTAGCAAAATGACATTAAACGGCGACAGAATAAGATTTAGGTGAAACAGTGCCATTTTTTGCGCAAAATTGTGTGCAAAAATAAAATGCAGTACATCAGAAAGATATAGATATATAACGCCTGGATGTGCAACAAGAGGAATGACGACGCCGTGCAAAAGGGCACAAACAGGAAGCCGAAAGACCGCAAATCAGAAGGTGAAAGACGGCATAATGCAAAGCGAAATGTATAGTAATAAAACGGCAAAAGCATGCCTTTTGCAGACCGACGGCCATAAACCGGCACTCAAAACGCATGAAAACAGGCAACAAAAAGCGCAAAGCGGACTTATCAGAATACTAATACGGCAACAAAAGCGCGTATACGCAATATATCATTATGAAAGAGCAACGCGCCATTTACTTACATTTTAACATAACACAAATCACCAGATAACAGCCCCCGACAGTCTGAACCGCATACACAAGGCACGAACCGGGCGCAAAGACACGAAAAAGGGCCGGGGGCTGAAAGCCCGGCCCTGTCATCACAAGAAGAAAATTCAGCAACGCTTTGCTTATATTATGCAAAAAAAATATATGTTCATAGCATTAAACCTTGGCGCAAGCCACATGACGGCAGAGCCGCTGTCTACTTGCCTATCCATCCGAACATCCTGTCGGGATAGTTGGTTATGATGGCATTTACGCCCGCCTTAACCATCTTCTGCGCATCGGCCTTGGTGTCCACGGTGTAAGGAATGACGCGCATTCCGGCAGACTTTGCCTTTGTTACGAAGGCTGCGTTGACCATGGGATAGTCGGGACCGACGGCATAAGGCACAAAGCCGAGCTTGGTCATGGCCGCATCATAGCCGCCCGACGTATTGTCTATCAAGTAGAGCAGGCGCATCTGCGGATACTTGGCATGGAGATACTTCAGCGTGCGCACGTCGAAGCTCTGCACAAGCAGGCGCGAACCGAGGTTGCGGGTGCTGAGAGCCTTTACACACTGGTCGGCAAAGGTCTTGTATTCGGGCGTAAGCTTGCCGTCAAGAGCGGCGTCAGACTTGATTTCTATGGTGTATCTTACAGGCGCAAGGCGGTGCTGATGGCAGTATGTTTCAACAGAATCGATGAGCGCCGTCACCATAGGCACATGGGTGTAGAGGCGCTTGCTGTCGGGGAAGGCAGGGTCTTTTACGTTGCCTATGACCTTTGCCGAAAGCTGTTTCCATGTGAGCGAATAGATGGGATACTTCTGTCCGTAGCCTTTGACATAGGGATCGTGCGAAACCACCACTACCCCGTCCTTGGTTACGTGCAGGTCCATCTCAAGGTCTGTTACGCCGAGCTTCACGGCATTGAGCATTGCCTCGATGGTGTTCTCGGGATAAAGTCCGGCACCTCCGCGATGAGCTATGACAGAAACGCGAGGTCTGATGACGTCAGAGACGGTGCGACCGAAGCGGTTGGTCATAACCACCTTTATCTCCTTATAGTTGCCCACGGGCTTGCATCTGAACAGGTGCGACGTGTTGGCGGGGCGTCCGGCAGCAAGCGTGCGCGAGCCAAACTCAAAGTCGACGCCAGTGAAGCGCTGCATGGTGCCCATCAGTTTGCCGTCCTGATACCATTCAACCTTGCATGCAGGGTCGTAGTCCCAGATGTTGGCAACGACATATCCGGGCTGCGTGCCGAAGTCGCCCTTGTCGTAGAGCGTCATCTGGCGCGAGAAGGGGAAGCCCGTGGCCTTATACTGCCACTCGACAGTGTTGCCGTTAACATCTACCACCATATATCCGTTAGGCGCTCCGCAGCGGTTGAGCCATCCGTTCCACCATGCTCCGCTGGCAGCTCCTATGTTGTGCTGATAGAGGTTGCTGTTGACCACCACGTTCTGAAAGTAATGGGTATGGCCGCAGAACACATGCACCTTGTAGCCCTCGAGCAACTTCTGCAGCGAGGCAGCCCCGCGCATGTTCTGGGCTGGGTCGTCCTTGTTCCATGCGGCGGCGTGCATGTTGAGGATGACGAGCGAACCCTTGGGCACAAACTTCAGGTCGTTGGCGAGCCAGCGCAGCTGATTCTCCGTGAGCGTCTCAACATACGCCTTGTTGCCCTTATAGTTGATGTTCTTCAGCGTAACGACGTGGGCCTTGCCTATGTTGAACGAATAGTCGGTAGGTCCGAACACAGCCGCATAGGCCATCTCGCCGTAGGCTCCGGCACCAAGGCGCGCGTTGTTGAGTCCCTTGTAGCGCTTGTCGAAGTCGTGGTTGCCGATACACTGAAACATGGTTATCTTCATGTTCTTGAACGACGCTGCATAGCTGCGCAGCAACGGCAGATTATCGAACACGATGTCGCCCACGGTGATGCCCACCACCTCGCGCGTCTTGCTCAGCGAGTCGACCACGGCACGCATGTCGGGCACCAGTTCGGTGTTCCATCTCTTCATGTCGGCAGCATCAAGCATCTGCGGGTCGGATATGGCTATGTAGCTGAACCTGTCGGCAGGCTTGGTGCGCTTTTCGAGCACAAAGTTGCAGCTCTTAGAGCTTACGGCCGTCCTGACGGGCACGTAGAAGCCGGAGGCAATGCCGTTCTTGGAAGGCAGCTTGTAGGCAGCCGGCGTGGAGATGCTTATAAACTTGCTGACAAACGTGTCGGTGCGCAGCGTCCAGTAGCCATTGGCGTCGGTACGGGTGAAGGCCATGCCGTTGTTGACCACCACTCCGCTGATGCCCCTGCCCGCCTTGTCGGTAACGCGGCCCTTTACGGTAAACACGTTCACACTGGCCTGACCATTGCTCAGAAGCATCATGGTGGCCATAAGGAATAAACATATTCTCAACTTCATAGGCTTTATGTTTTTGTTTTTATACGTTCGCTCTCTGTTATACCGCACCCGTCATCGGCAGACAACGCCCTGCGACGTGCCGCTGCATAGGCAAAACACGCACACGCCATACAGCAAAACTGCGGCTGCGGACGGCGCAAATCCGGCGGCTTGTAAATTTTTGTACAAAATTACCAAAATATGTTTACATTGATGATGCATAAGAGGTTCAATTGCTTTAAAAAAGTATAACAAAAACATTTCTGCCGTGAAAAAGCCGTCAGAATGACCGATTTTTATGTCTGTCAGGCACATAGGGGCACTGACGGCACGGCACAATAAGGAGAAGAAAAGATGAAAACTGGCTACGGAGGAGAAGAAAAGCACGCATTGTTACAATAAAAAATTTAAAGTTACATTAATTAATATGATTACAAACCTAAAATCTGAGCGTCATAACATAAACAAGAAAAACTGAAATGAGAAAACTTTTTTTGTCTGCCATCGTTATGTTGACAACGACGGCACCAAATCTTTCTTACGCGAAAGACATTTACGTTTCCACATCATTCCATGAGCCGGCCAACGAAGGCCTGCGCTTTATCTACAGCTATGACGGACTGAGATGGGACACCATACAGGGCACATTCCTGCGCCCGGCGGTAGGAGAACAGAAGGTGATGCGCGACCCTTCGATAGTGAAAGGACCCGACGGCACGTTCCATCTGGTATGGACATCGAGCTGGAAGGGCGACAAGGGTTTTGGTTATGCATCATCAAAAGATCTTATCCACTGGAGCAAGCCAAGACTGATAAACGTCATGACAGACCCTACAACGGTGAACGTATGGGCACCGGAACTGTTCTACGACGACGTGAAGAAGCAGTACATGATTATATGGGCATCATGCATACCGGGCAAGTTTCCCGACTATAAGGAAGACCACTACAACAATCACCGTCTGTACTACGTTACGACAAAGGACTTCAAGAAGTTCAGCAAGGCCAAGGTGCTTATCGACCCAGACTTCAGCAGCATTGACGCCACTCTCGTAAAGAGAGGCAAGGACGACTACGTGATGGTGCTGAAAGACAACTCGAGAGACCAGCGCAACATCAAGGTGGCTTTTGCCAAGTCGCCCTACGGCCCATGGAGCAAGGCGTCAGAGCCGTTCACAGAGAGCTTCTGCGAAGGTCCGTCAACGGCAATGGTCAACGGATGGTATTACATCTACTACGACTCTTACCGCCACGGCATATACGGAGCGGCAAGGACAAAGGACTTCAAGAACTTCCAGGACCAGACGGGTGCCGTAAAGTTCCCTGTAGGACACAAGCACGGCACGGTGTTCATGGCCGACGAGGAAATTGTGAAAAACCTGATAAAGGAGAACCGCGACGCCGTTCACTACACCGGCACGACCGTGGCAACGCCTGCACGACATGACGGCGGACTGTCGCCCGTGGTTGGCGTACACAGCATTCAGACTATGAGAGGAGAACAGGGATGGCTCTATAACCATCAACCCATGATGGCATACTGGAAAGGCAAATTCTACATGCACTACCTGACCGACCCGAGAAGCGAGCATGAGCCGCCCGGAAAGACCATGCTGCAGACTTCTGTAGACGGATACAAATGGACTAAGCCCGTTGAACTGTTCCCTGAATACAACGTGCCCGACGGATACACCAAGCCGACATGGCCGGGCGTTGTGGCAAAAGACCTGAAGGCCATCATGCACCAGCGCGTGGGCTTCTATGTGTCTAAGAGCAACCGCCTCATTGCAATGGGCAACTACGGCGTGGCGCTCACTCCGAAAGACGACCCCAACGACGGCAACGGAATAGGCCGCGTGGTAAGGGAGATAAAGGCCGACGGCACATTCGGTCCTATATACTTTATATATTATAACCACGGATTTAACGAAAAGAACACCGACTATCCTTACTACAAGAAAGCAAAGGACAAGGAATTTGTTAAGGCCTGCGACGAGATTCTGGCTAACCCGATGTACAGAATGCAGTGGGTTGAAGAGGCAGACAGAAACGACGACATACTGCCGCTGAAGACTCCTTACAAGGCGTTCAGCGGATACACTCTGCCCGACGGACGCAAGGTGGGACTGTGGAAGCACGCGCTGACAAGCATAAGCAGCGACGGCGGAAACACATGGAGAGAACCGGCAAAGAGAGCTCACGGCTTTGTGAACTCTAACGCGAAGATATGGGGACAGCGCCTTTCTGACGGCACTTATGCCACTGTGTATAACCCGGCTGAATATCGCTGGCCGCTGGCTATATCGCTGAGCAACGACGGACTGGAATACACAACACTCAACCTGGTGAACGGCGAGGTTACGCCCGAACGCCACTGGGGCAACTACAAGAGCTACGGACCGCAGTATACACGAGGCATACTGGAAGGCAACGGAACACCGCCGGACAAGAACCTGTGGGTTACTTACAGCAACAACAAGGAAGACATGTGGGTGTCGTGCATACCCGTGCCTGTAAAGATAAAGGCTACAGAACATGCAGGAGGCAGCTTCAGCAAGTATGCCAAACTGCAGGACATGAAAGACTGGAACATCTACTCGCCGCTGTGGGCACCCGTAACGCTCAACGGCGAATGGCTGACGCTGAGCGACAAGGATCCGTATGACTATGCCAAGGTGGAGAAACTGATACCGGCTACGAAGGAGCTTACTGTAGACTTCGACGTTAAGCCCGCACAGAACGACCACGGACAGCTCAACATAGAGTTCCTTGACGACAAGGGCAACATGTGCGCCCGTATCGTGCTCGACTCTGCCGCAACAATGAAGGTAAAGGGCGGAGCGCGCTATGGCGGCATGCTGAAGCACTATGACGCCGGACAGACATATCATATCACAGCCAAGCTGTCGGTAGACGGACACGTGGGAACATACTTCGTGAACGGCAAGAAGGCAACGGCACGCATGTTCGACACACCCGTTGACGCCATAACACGAATAGTATTCCGCACAGGCGACCTGTTCACCGAGCCGAGCATTGAGACTCCTGCCGACCAGTATGTTGACATGCCGCGTGCCGACGAGCAGGATAAGCTGGCATCATTCTCTATTGCAAACGTGAAGACAGCATCGGCAGACGCAGACTCAGCATCAACAGTGCTGAAGTATGACGACTTTGCACACTATGCCGAATACTTCAACAACATGGAGGACGAGAACATCGTTACGGACATACCTAACAGCAAGTCGTCTGAATGGATGAGCAAGAACATCCCTCTGTTTGAATGTCCCGACAAGGACATGGAAGAGATCTACTACTTCCGCTGGTGGTCGCTGCGCAAGCACATCAAGCGCACTCCTGTAGGACTGGGCATGACCGAATTCCTCGTTCAGCGCTCTTATGCCGACAAATACAACCTCATTGCCTGCGCAATAGGACATCACGTGATGGAGACACGCTGGCTGCGCGACTCGACATATCTGCACCAGATACTGAACACATGGTATCGCGGCAACAACGGCAAGGCAATGCAGAAGATGAACAAGTTCAGCTCATGGAACCCTGCTGCCATATATGAGGCTTACAAGGTGCTTGGTGACACATCGTTCGTAATGGCGCTGAAGCCGTCGCTCGAAGAAGAATACGCACGCTGGAAGAGCACCAACCGACTGAAGAGCGGACTCTACTGGCAGGGCGACGTGCAGGACGGAATGGAAGAGAGCATCAGCGGCGGAAGACGCAAGCAGTATGCACGTCCGACAATAAACAGCTACATGTACGGCAACGCAATGGCTCTGGCAGAACTGAACAAGCTGGCAGGCGACACAAAGAAGGCGAAGGAATACACAATGGAGGCCGACACGATAAAGAGCCTGATACAGACAAATCTGTGGAGCGAGAAGCAGTCGTTCTTCGAGACTATGAGAGGCGACACTCTGGCTGCCGTGCGCGAGGCCATAGGATTTATTCCATGGTATTTCAACCTGCCTGACGCAAAGAAATATGACGAGGCATGGAAACAGGTGGAGGACGAGGAAGGATTCTCTGCTCCCTACGGACTTACAACGGCAGAGAGAAGACATCCTGAATTCCGCTCGCACGGAGTGGGACGCTGCGAATGGGACGGCGCCGTATGGCCTTTCGCAACAAGCCAGACACTTACAGCCATGGCAAACTACATAAACACATATCCCGAGCCTGTTGTTGGCGACTCTACATTCTTCAAACAGATGAAGCTGTATGTTGAGAGCCAGCACCACAGAGGACGCCCGTATATCGGCGAATATCTCGACGAGAAGAACGGAGCATGGCTGATGGGCGACCGCGAGCGCAGCAGATACTACAACCACTCTACATTTGCCGACCTCGTGATAACCGGTATAGCAGGACTAAGACCGCAGGCCGACGGCAGCATTGTTGTTAATCCGCTCATACCGGAAGGCACATGGAACTACTTCTGCCTGGACAACATAAGCTATCGCGGAAACAACATAGCCATCGTCTACGACAAGGACGGACAGCGCTATCACCAGGGCAAGGGCCTCATGCTCTTCGTTAACGGCAAACTGGCCGCCAAGAGAGACGGTCTGGGTAAACTGACTTATAAAATAAACAAGAAATGAAACGTGTTATAATTCCGGCACTTATGCTACTGAGCATGAGTGCCGGAGCTCAAACTTTTGAAAACAAATTTACAAGACCGCTGAGCGACGTGCTCAACGACGTGTCGGCAAGATTCGGAATAAGACTGAAATACAACGTTGACACAACAGGACTGAAACTGGCGTATGCCGACTTCCGCGTGCGTCCCTACTCTCTCGAAGAGACTCTCAACAACATATTGTCGCCCTTCGACTTCAAGGCTGTTAAGCAGAACGACAAGCTGTATAAGATAAAGCCTTACGAATATCCGCGCAGACAGCCTGAGGACGGACAGAAGATGATAAGCTGGCTGACATCGCTTTACAGCAATAAAACAGAATGGGAGGCACGACGCGACACGCTGCGCAAGGAAGTGAGAGAGCGCCTCGGCATAGACAAGCTGCTGCCGCTCTGCTCTAAGGAGAAACCCGAATACTCGAAGATAAGAAAGTTTGACGGATATACCGTGCAGAACTTCAGACTGAAAACAGCGAACGGCCACACTGTGTGCGGCTCTATCTATGCCCCGACGAGCAAGGGAAAGCATCCGCTGATAATATGCCCCAACGGACACTTCAGCAACGGACGCTACGGCAAGGTGCAGCAGCTGAGACTGGGCACGCTGGCACGCATGGGCGCGATATGTGTAGACTATGACCTGTGGGGATGGGGCGAATCAGCCGACGAAGTTGGCAGCAAGGCACACCAGACACCTGAGGCTCACGTGATGCAGGCACTCAACGGTATAAGGATACTCGACTGGATGATACAGCGCAAGGACGTGGACACCAAGCGCATAGGCGTAAACGGAGGCTCAGGCGGAGGCACTCAGACCGTGCTGCTGACGGTGCTCGACGACAGATTTACGGCTGCCAACCCTGTGGTGAGCGTATCGTCGTGGTTCGACGGCGGATGTCCGTGTGAGAGCGGAATGCCGATACAGCTGGCAGGAGGAGGCACATGCAACGCCGAACTGGCTGCAATGTTTGCCCCGAAGCCGATGATGCTGGTGAGCGACGGCGGCGACTGGACATCGACGACGCCCGAACTGGAATATCCTTACCTGCAGCGCATATACGGATTTTATGGTGCTACAGACAAGGTGAGCAACATACATCTGCCGAAAGAGCGCCACGACTTCGGCGACAACAAGCGCAACGCTGTATATAAATTCTTTATTGACACCTTCAAGCTCGACGCATCAAAGCTCGACGAGAGCAAGGTTACGATTGAAGACGAGAACGCACTAAGATTTACACCTAAGAAATAAATGAAAAAAACACTACTAAAGACAACATTGCTGGCGGCCGTATGCCTGATGACAACAACAGAGGGAATGGCCGAAAACAAGCATGTGCTGTGGTATGACAGACCGGCATACACATGGACAGAGGCTCTGCCGATAGGCAACAGCCGCCTGGGCGCCATGATATACGGCACGCCTGGCTCTGAGCGTCTGCAGCTCAACGAAGAGACAATATGGGCAGGAAGGCCCAACAACAACGCCAACCCGGAGGCAAAGGAGTATCTGCCGAAGGTGAGACAGCTGGTGTGGGAAGGCAAATACAAGGAGGCGCAGGACCTGGCCACGGCACACGTGCAGGCAAACACCAACAGCGGTATGCCTTATCAGCCGTTTGGCGACCTGTATATCAACTTCCCGGGCAACGGCGAGTACACCAACTACTACCGCGAACTGAGCCTTGACTCTGCCCGCGCCATAACGAGATACACAAGCAACGGCGTAACATATCAGAGAGAATACATTTCGTCGTTCGACGGAAACGTAATAGCCATACACCTCACTGCAAGCAAGAAAGGCATGATAACCTGCAACGCGCAGATGACATCGCCGCAGCAGGACGTATCCATTAAGTCGGAAGGCAACGAGATTGTGCTGAGCGGCATAAGCGGATGGCACGAAGGACAGAAAGGCAAGGTAACATTTACCGGCAGGGCTACGGCAACCGTAAAGGGCGGAAGTATGTGCAGCCGCGACGGCGTATTGCAGATAAGCGGTGCCGACGAGGCTACAATATATCTGACAATAGCCACAAACTTCAACAGCTATAAGGATATCAGCGGCAACGACACACTGCGCTCTGAGACGGCTCTGAAAGAGGCACAGGCAAAGGACTTCAACACAATAAAGGCCGCACACGTAAAGAAATACAAGTCTCTGTATGACCGCGTGAAGCTCGACCTCGGCAAAGACGCATTTGCGTCAACCACAACCGACAAGCGCGTGGAGCTGTTCAAGAAGCAGACCGACCTGCATCTGGTTGAGACCTACTTCCAGTTTGGCCGCTATCTGCTGATATGCACATCTCAGCCGGGCACACAGCCGCCCACGCTGCAGGGTATATGGAACGACAAGATGCTGCCGTCGTGGGACAGCAAATATACATGCAACATCAATCTTGAGATGAACTACTGGCCGGCAGAGTCGACCAACCTTACCGAACTCAACGGTCCGCTGTTCAGTCTTATCAAGGACGTGAGCGAGACAGGACACAAGTCGGCCGACATAATGTATGGTGCCGACGGATGGGTGCTGCACCACAACACCGACATCTGGCGCGTAACGGGAGCCATAGACAAGGCTCCGTCGGGTCTGTGGCCTACAGGCGGCGCATGGATGTGCCAGCATCTGTGGGAGCATTATCTCTACACAGGCGACGTGAAGTTCCTCGAGAGCGTCTATCCGATAATGGAGAATGCGGCACGCTTCTTCAATCAGATTATGGTGCGCGAGCCTAAGAACAACTGGTGGGTTATCTGCCCCAGTCTGTCGCCCGAGAACCAGCACCCCTACAAGGCAACAACGGCTGCCGGCGTAACGATGGACAACCAGCTGCTCTACGACCTGTTCAACCACGTAATTGACGCTGCCGACATACTTGGCAAGACCAAGACGGCTACAATAATCGACAGTCTGAAGCAGAAGCTCACGGAGATGGTGCCCATGCAGACAGGCCGCTGGGGACAGCTGCAGGAATGGATGGACGACTGGGACAATCCGGAGGACGTGCACAGACACGTGTCTCATCTGTACGGCCTCTTCCCGAGCAATCAGATTTCTCCGTTCCGCACACCAGAACTCACTGCCGCAGCACGCAAGTCGCTCATACACCGCGGCGACCCGTCTACGGGATGGAGCATGGGCTGGAAGGTGTGTCTGTGGTCACGACTGCTCGACGGCAACCACGCATGGAAGCTAATCGGCGACCAGCTGACACTGGTGCGCAACGAGAAGAAGAAGGGCGGAACTTATCCTAACCTCTTTGACGCTCACCCGCCATTCCAGATTGACGGAAACTTTGGCTGCACGGCCGGCATAGCAGAGATGCTGATGCAGAGCCACGACGGCTTTGTCTATCTGCTGCCTGCCCTGCCCGACGCATGGAAAGACGGCTCCGTAAGCGGACTAAAGGCGCGCGGAGGCTTTGAGGTTAGCATGACATGGAAGGACAACAAGATAACAAAGACAACTGTTAAGTCGGAACTTGGCGGCAACCTGCGCATACGTTCGGCTGTGCCTCTGAAGGGCAAGGGCCTGAAGGCTGCAAAGGGCGAGAACAAGAACAGACTGTTTGAAACTCCAACAGACATCCGTCAGAAGATAAACTATCCTGACGCCATCGAGAAGATGCCGGAGGCTGAGAAGACATATCTGTATGACATAAGCACCAAGAAGGGCGCTGTGTACACATTTGAAGCAGAATAATATATGTGGCGGAATATGGGAAAAACAGAACAAAGCCCATATTTCCGCCACTTTACGTATATAAGCCGGGCATGGCCAAGCGGCACAAAATCGGCCATGAAGCAACCGGCTCTGCAACCTACTGATATTCAACGGGTTGCAAAAGGCTACCTTTAACATCGCAAAAGGCGGCCTTTTGGCGTGTAAAAGACCATGTTTCGCAACGCGATATGCCGTCTTTCACAACGCAACGGCGATAAAGCTGGAACATTAAGAGGCAAAAGCAACTTTACAAAACTAATTGAAAAGTGATTGCAAACCTTATGAATTAACCGAGAAAAAGAATAATATTAACTAACAAAAATCAATAAAAAAGTAGTATGAATAAAAGCAGAATACTATTTATCGCAACCCTGCTGCTCAGCACTTTGGCTATAAATGCGGCAGGCAAAATCTACAAGCCGTGGAGCAACGGACGGCTCGTGGTGTCTGAGAACAACCGTTACATAGTGCACGAAAACGGGCAGCCGTTTTTCTGGATGGGCAACACGGCATGGCTGCTGCCCGAACGTCTTAACCGCGAGGAGGCCGAATACTTCCTCGAGAAAGACCGCCTGGCAGGATATAACGTAGAGCAGATACAGGTGCTCAACGCCATCCCCACGTTCAACGTGTATGGTCATGCTGCCAACAACGCCGAGTTCGACTTCAGCAAGGTGTCTAAGCCGGGTGTTTACGGCTACTGGGAGCATCTCGACTATATCGTAGACGTGGCTGCCAACAACGGCATCTACATCGCCATGGACTGCATCTGGGGCTCTATGATCGACAAGATGGACGTAAAGAAGGCTGCCGCTCTTGGCAAATTCCTGGGCGAGAGATACAAGGACAAGCCTAACATTATATGGATGATCGGCGGCGACATCATGGGCGACAAGAAGCCTGAGGTGTGGGACGCTATGGCAAGAGCCATAAAGAAGGTGGACAAGAACCACATCATGACCTTCCACCCGAGAGGACGCACAACGTCGGCATGGTGGTATAACGACCGCGAGTGGATGGACTTCAACATGTTCCAGAGCGGACACCGCCGCTACGGACAGCGCAACGGCGACGGCGACTACACTATTAAGGAGAACACCGAAGAGGACAACTGGCGCTATGTTGACATGAGCTTTGAGAAGAAACCGCTGCGCCCTGTTATCGACGGCGAGCCTTCATACGAGGACATTCCGCAGGGACTTCACGACTTCTCGGCTCCGCGCTGGATGGACTACGACGTACGCCGCTATGCTTACTGGGCTGTGTTCGGCGGAGCTTTCGGCCACACCTACGGCCACAACTCTGTGATGCAGTTTATACGTCCGGGCCTGAAGGCATCGTTCGGCGCCGAGAAACCATGGTGGGAGGCAATGGAAGATCCGGGCTACAACCAGATGAGGTATCTCAAATGGCTCATGCTTAGCTTCCCGTTCACAGAGCGCGTGGCTGACCAGAGCATCATCTCAGGACAGAACGGCGAGCGCTACGACCGCATAATAGCCACCCGCGGCAACGACTATCTGCTCGTATACAACTACAGCGGCAAGCCCATGAGCATCGACCTGACAAAGATTAGCGGCGCAAAGAAGAACGTATGGTGGATGAATCCGGCTGACGGCAAGCTGACTTATCTCGGCGAATACGACAGCAAGGTCGTTGAGTTTACCTACGATGCAGCCTATCTGCGCGGCAGCGACCGTGTGCTTATTGCCGTTGATTCAAGCAAAAATTATATCGGCAAGACAGACGTAATGCTGAAGGAAAAGAACTAAGAATTTAAGAAGTAAGAGTTAAAATAAGTGCTCTAAAGAGAAGAACAAAGGAAGTTAGCGGATTGAAAATCCTTATACTTAATTCCGGCGGATTACAAATCCGCCGGCACATTAGCTAACGTAGTGCTCGCGAGAAAAAGCTACAAGGCATTTGGATTTTTCACTCTTCACTTTTCGTTCTTCACTTAAAAATGCTACTTTAACTACAATATATAAATATTATGTTTAGAAAAATATTATTGGCGGCCCTGGCCTTGTGTCTCTGCATAACGGCTCCCGCGGCAAAGAAGAAGAACGGACGTAAGGCGTCGTTCCCCGTTGCCGTAACCGGACTGAAGACGGAACGCATGGTCAACCCGATGAGCATCGACACGCCACAGCCGCGGCTGGGATGGATGATAACATCGGACGAGAACGACGTGATGCAGACGTCGTGCCGCATAATAGTGGCCTCAACACCCGAAAAGGCCGCAAAGCTTGAGGGCGACCTCTGGGACGCAACGCTCGAGGGCGACCAGTCGCAATGGATAAGATATGCGGGCAAGGAGCTGCGCAGCAACACGCCATGCTACTGGCGCGTGAAGGTTACAACGACAAAAGGCGAGTCCGACTGGAGCGAAACGGCAATGTGGAACGTCGGACTGCTCAACGAAGCCGACTGGAGCGGACAGTGGATTGGTCTGGAGAAGGCCATGCCGTGGGACGTAGAAGACGTGCACAGCAAGCTCAGCTCACGCTATCTGCGCACCGAATTCGACCTTGACAAGCCCGTAAAGCGTGCTACGCTCTACATCAGCGGACTGGGCATGTATGAGGCATACATCAACGGACAGAAGGTGGGCGACCAGGTTCTGGCGCCTGCTCCTACCGATTATCGCAAGACGGTGCTGTATAACGCGTTCGACGTTACGCAGATGCTGACCGCCAAGAACGCCATTGGCGTAACTCTTGGCAACGGCCGCTTCTACACCATGCAGCAGAAGAAGAAGCCTTACAAGATAGCCAACTTCGGCTATCCCAAGCTCCGTCTTAACCTCGTCATTGAGTTTGCAGACGGCAAGAAGAAGGTTATCTCGTCGAACAACAAATGGAAACTGAATCCCGACGGTGCGATACGCTCCAACAACGAGTACGACGGCGAGATATATGACGCACGCAAAGAACTGGGCGCATGGACCTCTGTGGGCTACGATGACTCTAAATGGATGGCGGCAGAGCGCGTGGGCATACCTACGGGAACGCTGCGCGGAGCGATGAGTCCCAACATGAAGGTGGTGAAGACCATGAAGCCCGTGAGCGTAACTAAGCGCGGCAAGGGCTACATCATAGACATGGGACAGAACATGGCGGGCTGGATCAAGCTGCGCATCGGCGGCGTAAAGGCCGGCGACAGCGTAAAGATTCAGTATGCCGAGAAGCTCAACGAGGACGGAAGTCTGTTCACAAAGAATCTGCGCAACGCGTTTACAACCGACTATTATGTTGCTGCCGGCAACGAGGACGGCCGCTGGTGGGCTCCTACGTTTGTATATCACGGCTTCCGTTATGCCGAGATTACTGGTCTTGACGATGTAACTGCTGACGGCATTATAGGCGAAGTGGTAAGCGACGAGATGGAACAGACAGGCTCGTTTGAATGTGCCGACACCATACTCAACAAGGTTTACAATAACGCCATGTGGGGCATCCTGGGCAACTATAAGGGCATGCCCGTCGACTGTCCGCAGCGCGACGAGCGTCAGCCGTGGCTTGGCGACCGTGTGCGCGGATGCTTCGGCGAGGCTTTCATATTCAACAACAACGCTCTCTATGCAAAATGGGCACGCGACATAACCGAGGCTCAGCGTGAAGACGGCTGCATACCCGACGTGGCTCCTGCCTACTGGAACTATTATTCTGACAACATAACATGGCCTTCTGCCCTGCCCTTCTCGCTCGAGATGATGTATAACCAGTATGGCGACGCCGAACCTATGAGCCGCTACTACGGCAACGTGAAGCGCTGGCTCGGCCACATGAAGTATCAGTATGGCAAGGACGGCCTGATGCCGCGCGACAAATACGGCGACTGGTGCGTGCCGCCTGAGGACATAAAGCTGATACACAGCCGTGACCCCAAGCGCGTAACCGACGGCACTCTCATTGCTACGGCCTACTATTACAGACTGAACAAGATGATGGAGAGGTTTGCCAAGATTCTTGACAAGCCGGCAGACGCAGCTGAGTTCAGCGCAGAGGCAGCGCGCGTGAAGGATGCTTTCAACAAGAAGTTCCTCACCATAAACCGCAACACGGCTGAGGTGCCGGGACTTATGCTTTATCCCGACAGCACGTTCTACGGCAACAACACCGTAACGGCCAACCTTCTTCCGCTGGCGTTCGGCATGATTGACGACGACTATGTGCGCGGTGAGGTTGAGAAGAACATCATATACAACATCATAACCCTTAACAAGGGAGCCATATCTTGCGGCGTGATAGGCGTGCAGTGGCTTATGCACGGACTAACCGACATGGGCCGCGGCGACATGGCATGGCTGCTGGCAACCAACAAGAAGTATCCGAGCTGGGGCTACATGGCCGAGAACGGAGCCACAACGATATGGGAACTGTGGAACGGCGACACTGCCAATCCGTGGATGAACAGCGGCAACCACGTAATGCTGCTTGGCGACCTCGTGTCGTGGATCTATGAGGATGTGGCAGGCATTAACTCTGACGAGAACAAGCCGGGCTTTAAGCATATCGTGATGAAGCCTGCGTTCAACGTCGACGAGATTGACGACATCAACGCGTCTTACAAGTCAATCTACGGCACAATAGTAAGCCGCTGGCACAAGAAGGCGGGCAAGCTGATATGGCACGTCGAGATTCCGGCAAACACCACTGCCGAACTGCACATGCCCGACGGCAGCATCAGGAACATCGGTTCGGGCAAATACGACATTACTGCCGACATGCCCATGACCGGCAAGGCTGTAGTTTCAGACGAGTTTCTGTATAAGTCGGCATCATTCCCCGAGTGCCATTCTGCCACGATAGCCGAGACAAGCAAGGGCGACCTTGTGGCAACTTACTTCGGCGGAACAAAGGAGCGCAACCCTGATGTGTGCATCTGGGTGAGCCGTAAGCCTAAAGGCTCTACAGAATGGCTGGCGCCTCAGCTCGTGGCCGACGGCGTGTTCAAGACAGGAAGTGAGGAAGCTAAGCTGGCTGGTCTGTCAGGACTCGACAGCACCAACGCCCCGGCTGCCAAAGGACCAATACTCGACAAGAAGATAAGAAAGAATCCTGAGGGCTATCAGCGCAAGGCCTGCTGGAATCCGGTGATATATCAGATTCCCGGAGGCGACCTTGTTATATATTTCAAGATTGGCAACAAGGTGGCCGACTGGACAGGCTGGATGGTACGCTCTAAGGACGGCGGCAAGACGTGGAGCGAGCGCGAGCCTCTGCAGGAGGGCTATCTCGGTCCGATAAAGAACAAGCCCATAATGAGCAAGGGCCGCATCATTGCGCCTACAAGTATTGAGGAAGGCGGATGGCGCCTGTATTTTGAATACTCTGACGACATGGGCAAGACATGGAAACGCACCGACTTTGTTAAGGCCGACGAGGGCGTGAAGGCCATTCAGCCGGCTGTAATGGTGCTCAACGACGGTCGTCTGGCAGCCGTGGCACGCACACGCAGCGAGCACATAGGCATAACCTACAGCTCTGACAACGGACTGACATGGAGCAAGCTGCAGCTTATTGACACTCCAAACAATAATAGTGGCCTTGATGCCGTTACATTAAAAGACGGCTCTCATGTGCTTATCTGCAACGACCGCCCCATACCAAAGGGCATAAAGAACGGCAAGGGAGCGCGCACTCCGCTGTCGGTGATGAAGTCTGACAACGGCACCGACTGGAAACACTGGATAACGCTCGAAGAGTCGCCCGTAAGCCAGTATTCTTATCCTTCGATAATCCAGACATCCGACGGTAAGATTCACTGCATCTACACATGGCGCCGTCAGCGCATCAAGCATGTGGTGATAGACCCTAAGGTGTCTGCCGAATAACTTTAAAGACATACCCGCAACCGCGAGCCATGGGAATGTACACGAGGCAGACGGCCGCAGTGATATTGCACCATGCCCGGTGCGGGTTTTCTTTTTATCAAAGCATCAATTTAATCAGCATAGCATGAAAAAGATTTTTCTTTTATTATTGTTGTTCGTCTCGATGACGGCCGGAGCCTACAAAGGCTCTTCTGTGGCAGGGCTATTCCCCCTGCAGGGCAGCGGACGTGTTATCTACAACTTCAACCAGGGCTGGCGCTTCCATCTTGGCGACGCTCAGGGTGCCGCTGCTGCCGACTTTGACGACAGCCGTTGGCAGGTGGTGTGCGCCCCTCACAGCGTAAGACTCGAGCCTGCCGAGGCAAGCGGATGCCGCAACTATCAGGGCATTGCCTGGTATCGCAAGCATTTCACCGTGCCTGCCGACATGAAGGGCAAGGACATCACGCTGCACTTTGAGGCCATTATGGGCAAGCAGGAGGTGTATGTCAACGGCAGAAAAGTGAAAGAGCATCTGGGCGGATATCTGCCCATAACCGTCAACCTGACCGAACAGGGCGTAAAGGCCGGCGACAAGTGCGTCGTGGCGGTGAAGGCCGACAACAGCGACGACAAGACTTATCCGCCGGGAAAGAAGCAGACGGCTCTCGACTTCTGCTATCATGGCGGTATGTACCGCGACGTATGGCTCATAGGCAAGTCGCCCCTGGCCATAACCGACGCGCTCGAGGCCAACAAGGTGGCAGGCGGCGGCGTTTTCCTTCACTACGACAACATATCTGAAAAGAGTGCCGACGTGTTTGTTAACGTCGAAGTGGGCAACACATCTGCCTCAGCGGCTCAGCCCACGGTGGCCGTGGTGGTGAAAGACAAGAGCGGAAAGCGCATCAAGTCGGTTACAAAGAAGATTAAGGTTGGCGCCAAGTCGAGCGCTACGGCATATCTTGCAATGAAACTGAAAGACCCTGAGCTGTGGTCGCCCGAGTCGCCCTATCTCTACAACGTCGAGATAAGCGTCATGCAGGGCGGCAAGAGCGTAGACGGCGGCATGGTGCGCATGGGCATCCGCAAGGCCGAATTCCGCGGCAAGGACGGCTTCTGGCTCAACGGCAAGCCTTATCATCAGCTTGTCGGCGGCAACCGTCATCAAGACTTTGCCTACGTAGGCAACGCCATGCCCAACAGTCAGCAGTGGCGCGACGCCAAGCGCCTGCGCAAGGCCGGCATGGTGATAGTGCGCTGTGCCCACTACCCCATGGATCCTGCCTTCATGGATGCCTGCGACGAGCTTGGTCTCTTTGTCATCGTGCCCACTCCGGGCTGGCAGTACTGGAACAAGGATCCTCACTTCGGCGAGCTTGTGCATGAGAACACGCGCAACATAATACGCCGCGACCGCAACCACACCTGCGTGCTGATGTGGGAGCCCATACTCAACGAGACGCGCTATCCCGAAGACTTCGCCATCAAGGCGCTGCAGATAACCAAAGACGAGTTTCCTTATCCCGGCCGTCCTGCTGCCGTGGCCGATGTGCAGTCGGCAGGAGTGAGAGACAACTACGACGTGGTGTACGACTGGGCCGACAACATAGGCAAGGGCAACTGGCCCGAAGACAAGTGTGTCTTCACCCGAGAGTTTGGCGAGATGGTTGACGACTGGTATGCACACAACAACATCAACCGCGCGGCACGCTCATGGGGCGAGCGTCCTATGCTCATGGCAGCCCTTTCGCTCTGCGACACCTACGGCGAGATGTACCACGGCCAGCGCCAGTTTATAGGCGGTTGCCAGTGGCATCCGTTCGACCATCAGCGCGGCTATCATCCTGACACTTACTACGGAGGCATATACGACGCCTTCCGTCAGAAGAAATACGCCTTCGAGATGTTCCGCTCGCAAGACCGCAACGCAGAGCCTATGGTGTTCATCGCCAACGAGATGACTCAGTTCTCCGACAACGACGTTACGGTGTTCTCCAACTGCGACAGTGTGCGCCTTACGATGTTCGAGGGCGACAAGGTGATGACTCTGCCTGTTGTTCACAACGACAACGACAAGCCCTGCGCCCCTGTGGTGTTTAAAGACTTCTGGAACTTCTGGGCAGCACGCGAATACAGCTACAAGCAGCGCAACTGGCAGCGCGTGTCGCTCCTGGCAGAAGGCATAAAGGACGGCAAGGTGGTTGCCGTACAGAAGAAGATGCCGTCGCGCCGCTCTACCAAGCTGCGTCTCTATGCCGACGACATGGGCCGCAAGCTCAACGCCGACGGCAGCGACTTCATTGTGGTTGTGGCCGAAGTTACCGACGACAACGGCAACGTGAAGCGCCTGGCCAAGGACAACATCTACTTCACCGTTGAGGGCGAAGGCCGCATAATAGGCGACGGCGAAAACATCATGGCAAATCCGCGCATCGTTGAATGGGGCTCGGCTCCCGTACTGATACAGGCCACCGACAAACCAGGCAAGATAACCATAAAGGCACGCTCATACTACGACGGCGTGTATGCTCCGGCTGCTGCCGAACTGACAATAGAGAGCATAGCCCCCACTCTGCCGGCATGCTACACCGACAAGCCCACGGCAACCGTAAGCAAGCCCGTGCGCACAACAGGCGAGACAAAGCAGACGATGACCGATGAGGAGCGTCAGCGCACTCTCGAAGAGGTGAACAAGCAACAGGCTGAGTTCGGCGTACAGTAAGAGATAAGCCACACAGGCATCCCGCACAGGGATACTTATGTAAAGAAATCTATTTCAAGAATTATCCCGCCAACATCCCCAAGCGGACGTTGGCGGGATTTTTATTTTATAATCTGCCGACACCCCGCCATGCACTCGTCTGCCCTATCGTCTGCGGCATAATTGTCCGTCAGCAGCCATTTCAACCACCAGTCCATTTTTCAGTACAAATCAGATATTAGAATTCGGTCTGCATTTTTGCAGTTTTATCAAGAAAACAGGCAAGCCAGCTATATCATAAGAAAAACAGACAACAAGAAACGGACAGACAGCTGACGGTATCAATATTTTTATAAAAGCAAGCAATAGGCAACACAATGATTAACTTGGATTAAACACATATAAACAATAAAGAATAATATTCACCGCGAACATTTCATTCTGGAAAATAGACCATTCACCCGTTTATTTATACGGCTCAACACAAATAGGGCAATATTAACCATAATGATTTTTAACTTTGTAAATCAAAAATCACATAATATAATTAATAATATGTTTAGAAATATCGTACGTTTTTCTATCAGAAAAAAGCTATTTGTGGTGATAACCACAATTTTTCTGCTTGCAGGTGGAATTTATTCTATGCTCACCCTGCCCATTGATGCGGTTCCGGACATAACAAACAATCAGGTGCAAATAGTAACCGTATCTCCAACTCTTGCTCCTCAGGAAGTGGAACAGCTTATCACGTTCCCGATAGAAACAGCAATGAGCAACATAATGAATGTAAAAGAAATACGTTCAGTATCTAGATTCGGTCTCTCACTAGTAACTGTAGTATTCGACGACAAGGTGCCAACGCTTAATGCCAGGCAGCTTATTAACGAGCAGATACAGTCTGTTGCAGGAGAAATACCTCCCGAGCTGGGCACTCCCGAGATGATGCCTGTTACAACTGGTTTAGGAGAAATATATCAATATGTTCTAAAGGTAGAGCCTGGATATGAAGACAAATACGATGCCATGAGCCTCAGAACTATACAGGACTGGATTGTCAAGCGCCAGCTTTCAGGCATCCCCGGAATAGTTGAGATAAACAGTTTCGGCGGTTATCTTAAACAATATGAAGTGGCGGTTAATCCTGAAGCGCTTTACTCGTTGAATATCACAATAGGCGAAGTGTTTGAAGCATTAAGCAAGAACAACCAGAACACCGGAGGAAGCTACATTGAAACTGTCAACCATGCATACTATATCCGCTCTGAAGGAATGATAAGCGACTTGTCGGATATAGAAAAAACAGTTATAACCAACAGAGACGGCGTTCCTGTACACATTTCAGACATCGGAAAAGTCAGGTTTGGCGCTCCCAAACGCTTTGGTGCGATGACTAAAGACGGCGAAGGCGAGTGCGTCGGAGGTATTGCCATGATGCTCAAAGGCGCAAATGCCAACGTTGTAACCAAAGAGCTGCAGGGGCGAATAGACAAGGTGCAGAAAATGCTCCCTGAGGGAGTAAAGATAGAACCGTATCTTAACCGCTCAGAACTCGTAAACCGCAACATTTCAACGGTTATAAAGAATCTTATCGAAGGAGCCATCATCGTGTTCCTTGTCCTCATTATCTTTCTCGGAAATATCCGGGCAGGTCTCATTGTGGCATCCGTCATACCGCTGGCCATGCTGTTCGGCTTTATTATGATGAGAATTTTCGGTGTGTCGGCCAACCTTATGAGTCTTGGTGCGATAGACTTCGGTATCGTGGTCGACGGCTCCATAGTCATCCTTGAAGGTATTCTTGCCCATATATACAGCAAGAAAATGATGGGCCGTAAATTCACAATAGACGAGATGAACCATGAGGTGGAAGTTGGCGCAGCCAAGGTTGTAAGAAGCGCAACATTTGCCGTACTCATCATCCTGATAGTGTTCTTCCCTATTCTGACTCTTACTGGCATTGAGGGCAAATACTTCACCCCGATGGCTAAGACTCTTATATTCTGTATTATCGGAGCGCTCATTCTTTCGCTCACCTACGTGCCTATGATGGCGTCTCTGTTCCTTAAGAAAGAGGTGGCCATAAAGCCTACTCTGACCGACAAATTCTTTGACCGCCTCAACAAGGCATATATCAAGACGCTAAATTTCTGTCTTAACCATGTGTGGACGACATTGGCAACAGCCTTTGCGGCATTAATAGTTTCATTGCTTTTGTTCACAAAGATTGGAGCCGAATTTATACCAACCCTCGACGAGGGAGATTTTGCCATGCAGATGACCTTGCCTGCCGGAAGCTCGTTAACCAAGAGTATTGAAACATCTCTAAAGGCTGAAAAGATTCTGAAAGAGAAGTTCCCTGAAATCAAGCACGTTGTCGCTAAGATTGGTACGGCTGAAGTGCCTACCGACCCGATGGCTGTTGAGGATGCAGACATTATGATTGTAATGAAGCCCTTCAGCGAGTGGACCTCGGCACGCAGTCGCGACGAGATGGTTGAAAAGATGAAGGCTGCCTTGGCTGACATAAAGGATGTTGAGTTCAACTTCAGTCAGCCAATCCAGCTGCGTTTCAATGAGCTTATGACAGGTGCCAAGGCCGACATAGCCATCAAGCTGTATGGTGAGAACATGCAAGAGCTTTACTCAAAGGCCAAGGAGGCAGCACAATATATCGAAAAGATTCCGGGTGCCTCTGATGTGATTGTTGAGCAGGCTATGGGTCTGCCACAGTTACTGGTTAAATACGACAGAGACAAGATTGCGCGCTACGGCATAAACATTGAAGATCTTAACACAATAATCAGAACGGCTTATGCCGGCGAGACAGCAGGAGTTGTCTTTGAGAACGAAAGAAGATTCGACCTCGTTGTGCGTCTTGACAAAGACATTGTTAAGGACTTCGACATTGACCGCCTGTTTGTCCGCACAGCCGACGGTGCAAAGGTACCTGTAAGCGAAGTTGCCGACATCACTCTACAGACTGGTCCGCTGCAGATAAACCGTGATGCTACAAAGCGCCGTATCGTAATTGGCGTGAATGTCAGAAACGCAGACATCAAGCAAGTGGTGTCAGACATACAGGACACTCTCGACAAGAACATAAAGCTGAAGCCCGGATACTATTTTGAATACGGCGGTCAGTTCCAGAATCTGCAGAATGCCATCAACACTCTCATCATTGTCATTCCGCTGGCATTAGGCCTTATCATGCTGCTGCTCTTCTTTGCGTTCCGCAGCATTAAGTATGCCATTGTGGTGTTCTCAACGGTTCCGTTGTCGCTTATCGGCGGAATAGTGGCTCTGTGGCTGCGTGGTCTTCCCTTCAGTATTTCTGCCGGTGTAGGATTCATAGCACTCTTCGGTGTGGCTGTGCTCAACGGTATTCTTATGATCAACCATTTCAACGACCTCAGGACAAGTGGAAAATATCACATGTGTACCAACAGAATTATCCAGAACGGATGTCCGCATCTGTTGCGCCCTGTGTTCCTTACTGGTCTTGTAGCCTCTCTCGGCTTTGTGCCCATGGCTGTGGCCACATCTGCTGGAGCCGAGGTTCAGCGCCCGTTGGCAACAGTGGTTATCGGCGGTCTTATCGTGTCTACAATCCTTACACTGGTGATAATTCCTGTTTTCTATAAACTTGTAAATTCAATAACACGCTTTGTTATGAGAAAGAGACATATAACGATGATACTAGTCGCTCTGCTGACATTTGCCGGCACTGACCTGTATGCACAAACGCCCGACACTGTTTCACTGAACGAGGCTGTAAACATAGCCATACAAAACCATCCACGACTGAAGATGGCCAATGCCGACATAGAGCGCATAAAGGCCAGCAAAGGCGAGATATGGGACGGCGGAAGCACTAACGTTCAATATTCATGGGGACAGCTCAACAGCGACTACAAGAAAGACTACGAACTGAGCATCGAACAGTCGCTGGGCTCTTTCCTTACGCCGGTATACAAGAACGCGCTTGTAAAATCGCAGATTGCCACAGGCCGGAGCTATATGGAGATGGTTAAGAAGGAGATTACGGCAGAAGTGACGCGTGCATGGGCTTACTACCAGTATGCAAGATCTGCCTACGACCTTTACAACGAGCAGGAAGAAATAGCAAACAAACTGAAAGCAAGTGCCGAACTGCGCTATGAGCAAGGCGACATCGACAAGGTGCAGAAGGACATGATTTCAACGATGGCAGCCAACATACACGCCTCCGCACTGCAATGGCGTGAGGAAGTGGCTCTGGCTGAAAAAAGATTTACATGGGTGTGCTATTCTGACACTAAGATTGTGCCTCAGTATGAAACAGGACGCGCCCCCGGTCTGCTCAGGAGCATCAACGAGCTTGACGCTGAGTCGGCCATCCCGTCTCTTGCCCACATGAGCTATTTTGCAGGTCAGGTAAACGAGAAGAAAGACATGCTGAAGATAGAGAAGAGCAAGTTCTTCCCCGAATTCTCCATAGGCTACAGCCGACAGAAGATTATGCCGCTGAAGAATCTTAACGCATGGACGGTGGGCGTTTCGTTCCCTATCCTGTTCTTCCCGCAGAGCAGCAGAAACAAGCAGGCCAAGATGGAGCTGCAGAAGGCACAGTGGGAGGAGCTTGACAACAAGAAACAAATAAACAACAAGATAGAGGAGCTGAAGACAAAGATAAGACAACAGAACGAGACTCTTGACTTCTATCATAAAGCGGCACTCAAAGAGGCCGAGTCGCTGCAAAGCAGTTCGCTGCTGAAATTCAATGCCAACGACATTGACATCACCGAATTTGTGCAGGGCATCAACTCTGCCGTCGACATAAAGAAGCAGTATCTCGAAGCCGTCTACAACTATAACGTGTCTGTTCTGGAGTTTGACCTCTACACAGAATAAAAACTTTATTAAACAAATGACAAACAAAAAACATATAACAGGAATATGAAACAGATATTATCTTTAATCGCCTTTTCATCTGCATTAATAATTGCATGCACAGGAACCACATCATGCTCCAATAAAGCCAATGCACCTGAAAAGCAGGCACCTGCAAAGGCAAAGGAAGACACCACTGATACGGCCGGACAGCCTGAAGATATATTCAGCAACAAAAATCAGATAGGCCTGAACGGAATGATAACCACGTCGCCGCAGAACAACGTAACCATAACGCCTACCATGGCAGGCTCGATACAAAACATATATGTCTTTACAGGCGACTATGTAAAGAAGGGCCAGACGATTGTAACGCTAAAGAATCCTGAGTTTATCAGTCTGCAGCAAGAGTATCTTACGGCTTCTGCCCAGGTTGAATATCTTCAGCAGGAGTATCTGCGCCAGAAGACGCTTGCATCACGCGAAGCTGCATCACAGAAAAAATTGCAGCAGTGTAAGGCTGAATATCTGTCGCAGAAGAGCACACTCGAAGGCGCAAGGGCACAGCTCCGACTGCTCAACGTAAACACTGCCCGACTCAGAAAGAGCGGCATAAGTCCGTATCTTAACATAACGGCTCCGGCAAGCGGATATGTCACTAACATGAACATCAACAAGGGACAGTATATCAATACGGGAGAAACAATATGCAACATCCTCAACAAGGCTGAAACCATGATTCAGTTGACGGCATACGAAAAGGATCTGCCATACATCAAGAAGGGCGACCTGATAACGTTTACCGTCAACGGCATTTCTGACAGAACTTTCTCGGCCGTAATTTATGCCATCGACCAGATGGTCGACCAGAAGAAAGGCTCTATCAGCGTGTATGCCAAGGCGAAAGAGTCAGACAAGTTGTTCAGACAAGGTATGTATGTCAACGCAATAATCAAAAAAAATAGTAACTTTGCAGAGCATACAACTGACAAGTAATGATCAAAAGCAAATACATACTCTTTAAGAATGCCATCAGCCTGCTGGTGGCATTCGCCACTAACCTTCCAGAACTCATCGCACATAATAATGTAAAATGGACATACGTGGCAAACGAAATACTGTTCACTTACATATCAATACTGATTCTGTTTATCATCAACGAAAAGATATTCAGGCCCAACAGCTCTGCTACAAATCTAAGCAAGACTAAGATTTTAGCATCGTTCGTCGTCGCATGGATATGCAACGACATTCTCGGACAATGCTTTGTCTTTATAAACAAGTATTATGGTCTGCCTGCGCTCGAATCAACGATGCATGTGTACACTCACCCGATAAGAGACTTTATCATTTCGAGCATCGTGGTGACTGCGGGATATCTTATCAACCAGAATCTGAAAAACCAGAAGATAATGGTTGAGAACCAGCAGCTAAAGACTGAAAACCTGAAAAACCAGTATGAGACCCTGAAAAACCAGCTTAACCCGCACATGCTGTTCAACTCTCTTAACACGCTCTATTCCCTGGTGAGAGAGAATCCCGACAAGGCGCAAGACTATATCAGTCAGCTGTCCAAGGTGATGAGATACACTCTGAAACAGGACTCTGACTTTGAGCGGAGTACGATAAGTCTGCAGGAGGAGCTAAACTTCATCAACTCTTACATCTACTTGCTGAAGATGAGATTTGAAGACAACATCTCTTTCATGTTCGACATCGACAATTCGCTCTTAATGAAGAAAATACCGCGCATGGCCATACAGCTGCTGGTTGAAAACGCGGTGAAGCACAACGAGATAAGCAACAGAAATCCGCTGCACATAACGATCAGGACAATTGACGACGAGACTCTTGAGGTGGCCAACAACCTGCAGCCGCGCAGAGGGGCAACCACAAGCACCGGCATAGGCCTCAGCAACCTGAGAAAAAGATACCGGCTGCTCTTCAACAAGGACATCGAGATACAGGAAAAAGAGAATAATCTCTTCAGCGTAAAAATACCCCTAACATAAAACATCACGCAAATGAAAATATTCATCGTAGAAGACGAGAAAGCTGCACTGAACAACCTGAAGGCCTTAATATCTGAAATAAATCCGAAGGCTGAAATCATTGGCGAGTCGGACACTGTATGCAACACCATAGAGTGGTTTAAGGGCAACGCCATGCCCGACCTTGTCATCATGGACATACATCTGGCTGACGGATCGGCTTTTGAGATTTTTGATTATGTCGACATCACCTGCCCCATAATATTTACCACTGCCTATGACGAATATGCCCTGAGGGCATTTAAGGTTAGCAGCATCGACTATCTGCTGAAGCCAATCAATAAGGATGAACTCAGAAATGCCTTTGCCAAATACGAACTGCTCTTTAACGGCAACAAGACTACTAAAGATGAAGACGACTCACTGATAAAAAAGATTATCAAAGAGATAAAGAAGGAAAACAACTACAAGACACATTTCCTCATACCCGTAAAGGGCGACAAGTTCATTCCGCTTGAAGTAGAGTCAATCATGCTGATATACATATCCGAGGGAGTTGTAAAGGCCGTAGACAACGACAACAATCAGTATGCATTCTCGCAAACGCTCGACGAGCTGACCGAAATGCTCAACCCCAAACTGTTCTTCAGGGCCAACAGGCAGTTTCTCGTCTCTAAGAAAGCCATAAGGGATGTCAGCATATGGTTCAACGGACGCCTCGTGCTGAACCTGAAAAACAAGGCTCTGGTAGACGAAAGGATTATAGTGAGCAAGGCCAGAGCCGCTGACTTTAAGGAATGGTTCTGAACACATCATAATCTTAATAATTTGTTATCTTTTCTATCTGTTCCTCCCGTCGACATCCCCAAGCGGACGTTGGCGGGATTTTTATTTTATAGTCTGCCGACACACCGCCATGCACTCCTCTGCCCTACCGTCCGCGGCATAATTGTCCGTCAGCAGCCAACCGCTCACCTGTTCTGCTAATTCCTCAAAAAAACTCTATTGTTTCCGGTTAAAAACTCGGCCACTTTTAATGCAAAAGTGGCCCATTTACGGGTCGTAAACCTATCATTAACAGTTTGAAAGCTGCAAGACTGATTTTGCTTAACAAATAGCTCCATTGCAAACAATTTCAAAGCGGACTATAAGAAAAACAACATAAAAATGTTTCAGATTTTCGAGGCATTTTCATCATGGCTGCATTTTGTGGATAAAAAACATTGGACGCACCTTGAAACTATGCCGTTCCGAGGTGCGCCCAACATCAAGATTATTATTTCTTCAATTATTCTTCTGAACCGATTTTTACATCAATACAGCAATGATATTTTTCAGTTCGCTGTCGATACCTTCAAGATAAGACACCACATATTTATCTTCGCCAAATCCCTTGTATTGCTGCCACGGGTCTTCATCAATATAAGCATCCATGTTTTGGTATGCATTAGGGTGCTTGGCATAATATTCATCAAGTAATGCAGATGCCTCATCCATCATCACATAAGCCATTTCCCTTGTTATTTCGTCATGGCTACATTCGCCCATTTTCCATTTGAAGTAAGGCTCAAAAACAGATGAATGTGGTATCACTCCATTCTTGTAATCCTTAATCATACGATTATAGAATATATCTTGCTTTTCAAATGTTCCGATTGCTGTCATTTCCATACTTTTGTCGTTTTTGCAAATATACGCATTTTTATCTTTACTTTGAAAGACTGAGCAAAGACATGATATATTGCGATGTTTATTGACAAGATTTTTAGAATAATGCTTGCATATCTCAAGTATTTTCACGAATTTTGTTAGAAACTGTATATACTATGATTGAAACTTAATAGTTTTCATCACTAAGTTACTGAAAATCAATGACATGTACGACCTTTTTATCATGTTTATCAACGTAAATTAATTTATAATATATGAAATTCATTACATCAACACACTTGAAACAATGGGCTGATACAAAGGAGAGTCAGTCTCTCTTACCAGAATTGATAAGACGGCTTATCTGCGCTTCTGTGAAGCGGCTGGATAGACTGTATTTTCCAAGTGGAGATGCCGGACATATGCCAGGATGGGATGGAATTGTTTCATGCCAAGAACAGATAGATTTGGTTCCAAATGGAGTATCTCTTTGGGAATGTGGAGTGAACAAAGATATTCAAACTAAAGCTAATGATGATATAAATAAACGTGCAGCTAATCCTCTAGGTCATATTAAAGCTGAGTCCACTTTCGTTTTTGTTACTCCCCGGGAATGGGCCAGAGCAGATGCTTGGGTTTTTGCTAATCAAACTGGATGGAAGAAGTTAGTGGTTTATACTGCTGTAGAACTAGAGATATGGATTGAGAAATGTCCAGCTGTTGGAATGTGGCTAGCAGATAAACTGAACGTTCTAAATGCAGGAGGTTATCAGTTACCTGATACGTTCTGGTTGCAGTGGGCTTCTGGCGATAAGTTCACTCTACCATACCAAATAGTAACTGCAGGACGGGACCAGGCTATTGATCGTGTGTTAAAATCTTGCTTTAAGCCGTCTGTCCTTGAAATTCAAGCATTGACGCAGTCTGAGGTAATTGCATTTGTGTTAGCGTCTATTGCAAGTTGTAGTGATGCTAATAAGCTATGGCCAAAGACAATCGTCGTAACAGACAAAAATACGTTAGATGATTTAGTTTCTCACTATGAAAATTTGATTATTATCACAACCTTACGAGAAAATATGTCTTATGCCTTGTCGCGTAATCATACAGTAATCCGTGCCGTAACTCCAGAAGATCAAGTCTCTACCGCCGAGAAGTTACCAAAAGTGGAACGAGAAGGTTTTGTTAAAGCTCTTGAAGATTGTGGTTTTGATTCCGTTCAAGCAAGAAAGATTGCAACTGATACGGCTAGAGACGTAAATGTTGTTAGACGCAGGCTGAAAATAGACAAGCTAAAACCGGAATGGGCGAATAGCGATGGAATATCAGCCTTATTGCCAATAGTTATGCTTGGCCAATGGAACGAGAACGTTCCAGGAGATTTAGAACTTGTAGAAACATTATGTAGAGAAACATATTCAGAATATGTCAAGATATTACAAGGATTCATATTAATGTCTGATTCTCCGATTACACATATTGGAGCAGTTTGGCGTTTGAAGTCTCCAATGGACACAATGTCATATGCTTCGGTTTATCTAACAAATGAGGATTTAACAAAACTGAAAAAAATATGTGCCCTGTTGATTGGTGACGATGACCCTGATGCGGAAGAAAAGCTTGTTCCAGATGAATGGAAAATGTGGCAATTCAGGCAAAGGTTTTCTTCTGATGTCAAAAAGGGAACATATCAATCCTTAATATTGTTATCCTTAATTAATGACGAGAATAATAGTAGAAATATATGGGTTGATGGTTTGGTACGAGAACTACTAAATGGTTGGACGTTACAGCGGTTTTTATCAAACAGGATGTATTTTACTCTTTTAGCAGAGGCTTCTCCTGAAGCATTTATTGAGTTTCTAGAAAATACAGAAAAGGATATTTACGATGTTGTATTCACACCAAAGAAGTCCAATATGGGATTAACTGGTTGGAATATATATTACACTGAGATTCTTTTTGCTCTTGAGATGCTGGCATGGGATGAAGACTATATTTATAGAGCCAGTTCTTTATTATTGCGCTTTTCTACATATAAGAACGAAAGCAATTATGCTAACAAGCCATCAAACTCGCTTGCGGAAATTTACAGCTTCCAATGGCCGCAGACATTTGCAAAATTTGAGAATAGGGTTGAAGTACTAACATCTTTATCTGCTTCCTTTAAATCGCAAGTTTGTGAATTGTGTTTCCATATTTTAAATGATTTTGGACCTAGAATATTTTCTCAAACACATTTTTATAAATGGCGGTATTTTAGCGACCTTTCTTCTCCTAAATATATATCAGTACCAGTTGACAATTTGAAAGCAGTGACAAAGTTGTTATTAAGCTGCACCACATTCTCTGAAGATGATATATGCAAACTCATAAAATTGTCAACTAATAAATTGATGAGTTGTTGCAGAAGAGACATTCTTGACGCAATTATCGTGAAAAAAGATAATTTTTATGAAAGTGATATGATAGAAAAAACTCTTCGTGAAGAACTGACTCATCATATTTCAATTCCTGAAGCTGCTTGGGCCTTATCAGAAAAAGAACTTGAACCATATAAGAGACTACTCTCTGACATTGAATCCAAGAATGTTGTCAAGAAATATCGATGGATGTTCGAGGATATATTCCTACACCTTCCTCAAAAAAGAGAAATGGACTTTAAAAAGGAATGTCGGATGAAGCAGGAGATTAGAGACAATGCCGTTAAAGAAATCCTTTTAGAAAGAGGGAGAAAAGGTATATGGGAGTTGATTAGTGTGGTAAAATGTCCTAGCTCTGTAGTCAATAGTATGATACAACTATATGGTGATGGCTTATTACAAGATACATGTGAAAGATTTAGTAAGAATATAGTTGATATTACATTTCTCCAGACGTTTTTCAGACTTCAATTCGTCCAAAAGGGAGAATATGACTATATGAGGATTGTAGAAGATGTAAAACCATATGGCAATGCTTGCATGTCTGTATGCCTATATGCTCCAGGGTACAATGAAAAACTTGCTACCATAGCCAATGACTGTAACGAGGAAATAGAGTCTCTTTACTGGCAAAACATTAATGTGGCATACATTAAAATTTCCAATCCTATACAAATTATTGACAAACTTGTTTGGGTAAACCGCTTTGACGAAGCGTTAGAACTGATATACCATAACAAAAATTCTTCTCAGATACCCGATATTATCAAAGTCAATGTCATCAAAGGTCTTATATTTAGCGGTCAACGAGACTTTACTCCGCATTTAGATTGGTTTTATATAGATAATGTGGTAGAAGATTTGGATAAATCAGAAGATCCAGAGATTATCCAAGCATTGGTTCAAATTGAATTTTTTGCATATCAGGCTTTCGCTAATCGTAGAAATATAAAAGATCTACGTTTTATCAAAGAATTGATGAGCAAACCTGAATTGCTTATAGATTTGATTATGATGGTATATAAATCTGATGATGGAAATGAGGAAGAAGTAAGCGAATCAGAGCAAAATAATAGAAAGGTGATGGCAAGGTGTGCATTCTCAATTTTATATGATTTGTCCTGCTGCCCAGGTGTTGATGATCAAGGAAATGTGAATTCTGATGTGCTCCGCTCATATATATACCGTTTATATGAATTATCTGTCGAATGTCATCGCACCCAAGTAGTAGATATGGTAGTAGGTACCCTTTTAGGCAATCTTCCAAGAAATGCCTCCTACCCGCAAGCCATTCTTGGAGAAATAGTAGAAAAATTGAAAAGTGATTCGGTAGATGAACACATTAGAATAAGGATTTTTAATAGTAGAGGTGTTACAGTACGAGGTTTTGCAGAAGGTGGTGATCAGGAAAGATCATTAGTTGCATTGTTCAAGAGTTATCAAGACAAGGTTAAGTTTAAATATCCGAGGCTTGCTAAAATTTTCACCAAACTGATGCATGAGTATGAACGCTACGCTAATCGTGAAGACTGCGTGGCGCAATTGGAAGATTTGGAATACTAGAGACCAAGGAATGGTATTATAATATACCCGTTGGCGGAATTAAATTAGTGCATATTAATTCTGCCGATGGGTCTGTTGTTGATAAAGTTTACATATTGAAAGACGGTAAGTGGGCTAATTTTGCCTAACAAACCATCCGTTATTTTGCATAAATGCAGAATGACCATGAGCATACCTGTCATTTGCGAGAATATAGTAGTGTTTCAAAAAGTATGTCTGAAAAGAGTCTGCTCAAACCTGTAGATCTCAAAAACATTACAAATTTAACGTATTATTCTTAATATGCCTGGTAGTCCTTACCCTACCTGTCATACATATTCTTCCAGACGGTCGCGTTATATCTCCACGGTGTAATCACGCTGCCTTATACAGAAAAAGTCTTGCAAATCAGCTGCAAAGGCGATCTTGTCTCCATGATGCACTTTGGCTAACAGGTCGCAATTCAAATAGATGATGCACCGCTGAAGTGGTCTTGTTGGCAAATTCTAACAGATGACTGTATCAACTCGTATCTAGCATGCCACCATAAGACCAACTTTTTCCTGGCTCCAGTCTTTTTCATCAGTTACAGCCATTTGTATAAAGACATCAACAAGTTGCCATAAAATTTGGTGATGAGTTCGAAATTTTATAACTTTGTTTATAACAATAAATAAGGTCATACATAAAATCAGAATTATAATATAATCCTGATACAACATAATAAAACTTTTAGCATATCACACACTATATAATAACTGAAAAATGAACCGAATATGGAAATAATTAATGATATAAATAATCTTTTTCGTAATATTTTCACAAAATCAAATTCATTTAAAGAAGCGGAAAAAACTTCAGATATTGATGAAGAAGCAAGAAATATAATAATCACTAAATTACCTGAAAAACTAAATCTTTATTTGGGAAAATTATCTAGTCAGTATACTATTAAAGGTTCTGTTGGAGTAGGCAGAGCTACAAAAACGCCATGGATTGCAATCATGGATAATGATATAACTAAATCAACACGAGAAGGTGTATATATAGTTTTTCTTTTATCTTCTGATTATAAAAAAGTTTACCTTACTTTAAATCAGGGAACAACCGTTCCGGAACAATTTGGACCAAGAAAAAGTAAGAAAGAAATTACTCAAAATACTCATAACATAAGAGAGCTATTACATGAAAGCAATGAAACATTAAAACACGATGATAATGCTGACATCTCAGATGAGAGATATAAAATAGGTGCTATTTATTATTCTCTTTGGGATACTGAAGATGAAAATAAGGGAGAAAGACTTTTAAGAACGTATCTCGATGTATACAAAAAATATAAAGAAAAGAAAAACATAAAGGAAGAAACTAAAAACATTAATCAAAATCAAAAGGATCCCAAATATCGCCCATATATTACAGCAATTAAATCCAAACCATTTCTTCTATTAGCAGGAATTTCAGGTACAGGAAAAAGTCGTATTGTGCGCGAATTAGCTCGCGCTTGTTGGGATAAAGATTCAAAAGAATACGATGTACAAAAACCGATAAATTATGAAATGATTCAGGTAAAGCCAAATTGGCATGATTCAAGTGAGCTGATTGGCTATATAAGTCGTATTAGTGGACAACCTGTATTTATACCCGGAGAATTTTTAAAATTTATAGTTAAAGCATGGGAACATCCCGAAGTTCCATATTTTCTATGCCTAGACGAAATGAATTTAGCACCGGTAGAACAATATTTTGCCGAATATTTAAGTGTAATTGAAACTCGTAAAAAAAATAATGATGGCAAAATTGTAACAGACGCACTAATCAAGCCTGAATATAAAAATGAAAGAGATGAAAAAACAAATGAACTGAAACCTGCACAATGGTATGAAAATTTAGTAGACACATTATTGGCAGGATGTTCTGATACGAATATATGGGCACTTAGAAAGCAATTCTTAACAGAAGGTATATCTATACCGCAAAATCTGATTGTCGTAGGCACTGTTAACATGGATGAAACAACATTTTCATTCTCACGCAAAGTGTTGGACAGAGCTATGACGATAGAAATGAACGAAGTGGATTTATATTCTGGATTAACTGAACAACACGAACAAATAGGTAAATTAGGGGAAAAAGAACTTATTGGCACAGCAGTTGAAGGAGTTGATGTATATGAAGGTTACAAAGATGTGTGTGAAAAAGCATTGGCATATTTACAAGCTGTCAATAACGTGCTGAATGGCACACCTTTTAAAATTGCCTACAGAACAAGAAATGATTTCTTATTGTATGTGGTAAATAATTTACCTTACAACAAGGACGAACAAGGAAACGATTTGTCTGAAGATTTTGTCATAGCGAGAGCATTGGACGAGATAACAAGCATGAAAATACTCTCACGTATTGAAGGTGATAATACAAAGGTTACAAACACTTTCTTAGATAACCTTAAAAAAACAATTGAAGAAGGACTGAAGAGTATATACGAAGACTTCAAAACAGAAGACTCTGTATCTTTGCTGAAATTGAAAGAAATGAAACAAAAATTAGTTTCAGGCTATACAAGTTTTTGGAGTTAAAATGGATCTTCTCACTATACGGCATAAAGACTTCACACTGTACATTGAATGTGCTAAATTTGATGTAACGTGGTATAAAGCCAAGAGTAATCTTGACGAAGATGCCCTCGTGTCTACTTATTCATGGTCAGATGGTGTAGAATCGGTTGTTATACACGGTGATTCAGACGAAGTAACAACTATAAACAAAGGAGAACAAGCCCAAGCAATATTCTTTGACAACACTGACTATCCAATATGGGTAGAATTTAATGATCATGTTAATAATGCACAATGGGGTTCTGACCTGCAAAGCGACAATGAGAAGTTTTCTTTCCGCAGACATACATTAGCCGGCTACATCAACTATGGCAACGATATTGGACGCAGCGAAATAAAGTTTATATATAAAGTCGGAAAAGAAACTTGCAAGTTCTGTTTCTCATTTGAAGTTTTAAGCAGCAAACTCGATTACCACAAGCATTGGAAAGCCATAATTGAAGATATTGAACGTGAATATCACATGCTTTCGATAGACTATCTGCGAAGAACATTTCACGGATTCACCCCTGATAAAAATCAGGATACACCTGAACTTATTTGGTGGAGCATATTTTCAGGCGAACAACAGAAATTTATCAAGGCTTGCAAGAATATCATTGAACGGCCACGACACAGGCTGCATGGGCATAAGTCGTATATGAGAGCCGACAAGCTGAAACACATTCCTGCATATATCGAAAATGAACTGGCTGAACATAAACAAGAATATGCACACCTGTATTGCGTTGAAGAACAAATACAGACAAACGACACGCAAGAAAACAGATTCTTGAAATTTGCCCTGACACAGATTGCAAGTAAATATGAAGCTTTAAAAAGACAGATTGAACGCCTTAAAGGTGCATCTGATACAATGAGACATGAAATGGAAAATGTATCAGCTACGCTAAAACGTTTACAGAACAATCCGTTTTTCAGAACAATAGGCCGTTTCAAAGGGTTAAATCAGGAAAGCCTAGTTCTGCAACGAGCTACCGGCTATAGTCAGGTTTACCGCACATGGAATCTTTTACGCCGTGCGTATTCGCTAAACGATGGCATATATAAACTTCAGACTAAGGACATTGCAACTCTGTATGAGATATGGTGCTTCATTGAAGTAAGCCATATCGTGAAAGAACAGCTGCATCTGAACGACGAGGATGTGGAGCAAAAAAACAGAATGGAGATGAATGGCCTGTTTACATGGGAATTAGGCAAAGGAGAACATTCACGCATTTTGTTTAAAAAAGACAACGTAGAATTAGCTGAATTGGTTTATAATCCGAAAAGCACGGAAAACGAAAACAACGCAACAGGAATAAAAGAACTTGTTGTAAAGACTGTTCCGCAAAAGCCGGATATTATTTTAAGACTGACAAAAAATGACATCGAGGAGAATATGAAAATGACATATCTCTTTGATGCAAAATATCGTATAGGAGGTAAAGACAGAAACGGTGTGGATGTACCGCCTGATGATGCTATTAACCAAATGCACCGTTACAGAGATGCTATTTATTATAAAGACTATTCGGCTGATGCCCTTAAATCAGCTGATGTTCTTAAAAAAGAAGTCATTGGCGGATATATCCTATTCCCGGGCGATGGTCAACATGACAATATAAAGGATGCAACATTCTATAAGAGCATAGATGCAGTGAATATCGGTGCGTTCCCTTTGCGTCCTAAAGACGAACAAAACAGGCAACTGTTGGAAGAGTTTATAAAGAACTTAATTGAGACAAAATCACAGAAAATAATAGAAAATGTGATACCCCAGAAAGGTACGTTCGTGGATGTTGGAAACAGAGTGCTTATTGGCTTTGTTAAGCCCAACAACCGCCAAGACTATTATCAAAACTTCATTGACGGAAAAGCAGACCTATACTACACAGGCCGCCAATTCCCAACGACAATAGCACTTGACGATTTACACTATTTCATTCCATATATTAAAGAAAAAGGCATACGTGACCTATACGAAATAACCGGAATAAGGACTATCACAGCCAAAGAAGCGAAACAATCAGACGATGAGTCAGACAAAGACGATATACGCTTAGCGTTTAAATTACGCTTTATCAGAAAGCTCTTTGACGACTATAAAATGATAGATACAAGCAAGATGATAAAATATACTTTCATTGACACCACGTTTGATGGAATTGAGACGGTATAATATTGAGATTGCAGAAAATCTCCCAAATATTCACTACCTTTGTATGCCGAAGACAATATTTGCGGAAAGATGTATAGCGTTCACGACACGTTTTTTGACGAGGTAAGGCATGAGGGATATGAAACCGTGATGCCATGCGATGAGGTTGCGGTGTTCAACACTAAGGCCGGCATGAGCACGGGATATAAGGTTGCGCCCATGCTCAGCGACTCGTTCAGCATAATGCTGGTGAAGAGCGGAACGGTGAAGCTCTCGGTAAACTACAGCACAGAGACACTAAAGAAGAACTCTATGGCTTTTCTGACGCCAAACATGGTGGTGTCGCTGAGCGATGCCGACGACGACTTCATGATGGAAGGCGTGAGCTTTATGCCGGCATACTTTGACGACCTGTCGGCCTATGCGCCCGTGTATAACCAGATGATTTCGTTTGCCAACGAGAACGCGCTGCCGATAAGGAGTCTGAGCGAAAGCGAAATGGAATGTATGCAGACGATGCTGGGGCTTTATTCTGACATCAACACGGAGCAGCTGCACTACAACGGCCTGATGCTGCATCTGTCTAACCTGCTGCTGTTGCGCTTTGCCGAGATACTGAGGGCGGGATGCGCAGCAGATCCGTCGAAGGTGCCGCACACCGTGGAGATTTACCGCGAGTTCAGAAAGCTGCTAATCGGCAATTACCTTAAAGAGCACTACATATTGTTTTATTCGTCGCAGCTTAACGTGTCGTCAACCTACCTGTCGCGCATAGTGCGCAAGGTGTCGGGACGCTCGGTAAACGAGCACATAGCGCACATGCTGACAACCGAAGCGCGACGGCTGCTCGACTGCACCGACCTGCCCGTGAAACAGATAGCCTACAGACTGGGCTTCGCCGACCAGGCCTCGTTCGGCAAATTCTTCAGAAAACAGTTCGGCGTCTCGCCTACGGAATATAGAGCAGGCGCAGAACGTAAGTAAAAGTAATCAAGGAGTTATGGAGTTAAGACGTATGCCTTGACGGATATTGTCATTTGGAGTTAAAGGAGTTATCCTTTCGCAAGCACTACGTTTACTAATGTGCCGGCGGATCTGCGCTCCGCCGGAATATAGTATCAGGATTTTCAATCACTAGTGTTCGAAAGATTATTTTATTCATGTTATGTTGCAATGGCTAAAATC
>ERZ780013.50-NODE-50-length-67593-cov-10.3127_pt1 | contig 67593 bp, 51 predicted proteins | sample MGYA00511178_ERZ780013 | MGnify/ENA primary metagenome ERZ780013 (study PRJEB29588, sample SAMEA2149568) | human gut metagenome | biome: human gut; feature: human-associated habitat; material: faeces | place: Denmark | collected 2008/2010 ... | reverse complement strand
CCCCCGCCCGACGAGGTTTAAAAGACCGTTGAGGCTCCCGAAGGATGGGGCTTCGGCTCTGTGGTACTGTCGAAAGACGGCAACCTGTGGCTCAGTCTGGCAGCATCGTCAGGTTCAGGTCAGGCCGACACACGTATAGTAAAGCTCAACCCTGCAACGCTCGAGCAGACCATCATAGAGTGCCCCGAAGGCATCTTCGGTCCGGCAAACTCATGGTATGCATGGACACCCGACTGCTTCTGCGCAAGCAAGCAGAACAACGTGCTCTACTGGAACGGCGGAAACAGCAGCTGGTTCAGCGGCAAGACTGTCTATAAATACGACATCGACAGCAACACCTTCAGCACGTTCATCGACTATAACGACGACCCCGACGGCTGGCAGATCTACGGATGCTCGTTCCGCATAGACCCCGTTACCGACGAAGCCATAGTAAGCCTCTACAAAGGCTACGGCGACCCGACCTACGTTGTGCGCAAATATGACAACGAAGGCAAGCAGATAGCTGAGTATTCAATGATAAGCAACTACTGGTTCCCGTCGCTTCCGGTATTCCCCGACAACGAGGCTCCTGTCGTTGCCGACATCGACCCCGTCAGCCTTACAACCGAAGACGGCACCACCGTTTCGCTGAAAGACGTGGCTACCGACGCCGACAACATGGATGCTGCCATCGTGAAGACCGTCAAGGAGGTGAGCGACGAAGAAGTGCTGAAGGCTGAAATGGCCGACGGCGACCTCGTGATAACTCCGCTCAAGGCTGGCAAGGCAGACATAACCATCCAGATCAACTCTAACGGCAAACTGGCTGAGACCGTTGTAAGCGTAGAAGTAACTGAGGCTACAGACATTGATGCCGTTGAAGGCGTCAAGGCTGAGGAAACTGGCCGCTACACGCTCGACGGCAAGATGCTCAACGCTCCGCAGCGCGGCATCAACATAATCCGTATGAGCGACGGCACAATCAAGAAGGTTATCGTGCGCTAAATCATGCAGCAGCATGCGCCCCTCGTGGCGCATCACACATCAACGGCACGCCCGGCATCGTATGTCAGGCGTGCCTTTTCTTTTTGTAGTTAGGCTATGATGAAGATGCGTAAATAATGGTCAAAACACATTTTCAACCCCGTTTTCGCCTGTCTTTTATCCGCCTTTGTAACCGCTTGATATTCAATGCGTTGCAAAAGGCCATGTTTTAGCCTCTAAAAGACCACCTTTTGCAGCCTGAAAGGTTACCTTTCGCAATGCAAAAGACGGCATTTCGCATTTCGTACGCCGGCGTTCCGATTTTTTAAACCTTTATCCCTGCCGCGCCTTTCTCCGTGAGAAATATTTTCATTAACTTTGCATCCCGTCAGAGTAACATCCTTATAGCTTGCAAAAACAATGGAAAATAATTATGCTATACAGTTCCCCGAGATAATGAAGGGGAAGAAAATCCTTTATGTTCATGGTTTCAGTTCATCGGGACAGTCGGGCACTGTCGTCAAGATTCGCGAGATGCTGCCCGGTGCCACCGTGGTGGCTCCCGACCTGCCTTTGCATCCTGCCGAGGCCATGGACCTGCTTCACCATACTTGCGAGACAGAAAATCCCGACCTGATTATCGGTACGTCGATGGGCGGAATGTATGCCGAGATGCTCTACGGATACGACCGCATATTGGTAAACCCTGCCTTTCAGATGGGCGACACCATGCTGAAGCACGGCATGCTGGGCAAGAACACCTTTCTTAATCCCCGTCAGGACGGTGTTCAGGAGTTTATCGTAACCAAGGCTCTCGTGGAGGAATATAAGGAGATTACCGCCAAATGCTTTGCCGGCGTAACCGAGGAGGAGAGCCGCGACAGGGTTTACGGACTATTCGGCGACGAAGACCCCGTGGTGCACACGCGCGACCTGTTCTCGCAGCACTACCGCAACGCCATCAGCTTTCACGGCGAGCACCGCATGAACGACAAGATATTGCTCCACTCTGTGCTGCCCGTAGTGCAGTGGATAGACGACAGACAGGAGCATCGCGAGCGCCCTATAATATACGTCAGCATCGACACGCTGCGCGACGCACGCGGCAATCAGATGTCGAGCGCTATGAAGGCGTTCCGTTATCTCTTTGAGCATTACGCCATGTATATCGTTGCTCCGTCGCCTGCCTACAACCCTGAATACATTGCTGAAGTGATGCGCTGGGCTGAAGATGTGGTAAACGTTCCGGCATGGCAGCACCTTGTGTTCACCAACCGCAAGGATCTTATCTACGGCGACTACCTCATCGACCCGTCAGACGAGTATGGCGCAGCCGACTTTATGGGCACGCTCATCAAGTTTGGAAGCGACACCTTCAAGACTTGGGAAGAGATAATAGAATTTTTCAGCAGGCTGGGAGGACAATGATAATTCATAATTGGCTAATGCCGAACTTCGTTTCACAATTCATAATTCATAATTGGGCGGGTGTCATTCTATAACAATATACGATATAGGGTGATGTCTCGTTTAAATTGTGAAACAAAGTTCGGCATTAGCTAATTATGACTTATAAACGTGAATTATAAAATCGTGAATTGTGAATTATAAAGACGTTAATAGTGAACTCTTTTCTCGCGTTTTAGAACTTACGCGCCTTTATGATACTGCCGATGCTAAGAGCGTCAACAAGATGGCGCACGAGACGCTCGTGCTGACCTGTCATGAGGGACTGCGCGACACTGGACAGGCCTTCGGTAACCTCTTTTCGCAGGTAGACTATCTGTGCAAGAGGCACAACGTCAAGCTGCCCGACTGGATTGCAGTTCAGGCCATGCGCCGCCATACTAACAGCAGTGAGCCGCTCTCGCGCGAAGATTTCTTCTACGATATGCGCGCCCTCAGCCGCTTCATCTCTGCCGTTACGGGCACCGACGTGCCGGGCGAGCTGCTCCGTGTGCTGCCTGCCGAGCGCAAGCCATACACCAAGGCCGAAGGCACCGACGTAAGATACGTGAGATGTATCGTAAGAGGGTTCGACGACAAATATATCTATGTGTCGGCCGAAGACGTGCTCGGCGGAGCCATGCTTGCTGCCGACTATACGGCAGACGACCTCACTTATCTCTCCGAACTGCTGCGCGAGGGTATGCAGCTCAACCTGCTCGACTGCAAGCTCGAAGGCTCATGCACATACAGCGGCAGCGAGGGCGACGTGAAATGCGACATCATCGTGCCTTCGCTCGTTATCGTAGAGCCCGACTATCTTATCGACATCAGCTCAATAGCCGCATGCTTTAAGGAGTACGGTCACCATCCGCTGATATACACCCTCGACCGAATGAAGCCGCGCGCCAACAGTCAGGCAATACTCCTCGGTAATCTTGCCGGCAGCGTGCTCGACGATATTATCAACAGTCGCGGCACCTACAGCATGGCGTCTACGCTGAAGTCGAGTTTCAGCGAGAAGGCTCTCGAATATTCAACCTGCACCGACTTCAATCCTGCCGTGTTCAAGGCAAATGCCGCCGTGCAGGCATCCAATATCAACGCCGCCGTTACGGGCATGTTCGGCGAATACGACCGCAGTCGCGTTGTGCTTGAGCCGTCGTTCGTCTGCGAGCGTCTTGGCCTTCAGGGCCGTGTCGACCTCATGACCACCGACTTCCGCCTGCTTGTTGAGCAGAAGTCGGGGCGCAACCTCAACATAGAGCGCGCCGCACAGTCGGGCGGCAAGGGCCTGCAGCTTGAGCCTCATTATGTTCAGCTGTTGCTGTATTACGGCGTGCTGAGATACAACTTCAATCTTGGTTTCAACAAGACAGACATCCGTCTGCTCTATTCTAAATATCCCCCGGCACAGGGCTTCCTTGCCGTGGCCTTCTATCGCAAGCTCTTCGCTGAGGCCATCAGTCTGCGCAACAAGATTGTCGCTGCCGACTTCGACATAGCCCTCGACGGCTTCGACAGCGTGCTGCCCGAACTTACGCCCGCCACGCTCAACACCACAAAGACCGCTTCGTCGTTCTTTCAGCGCTACCTCCTGCCGCAGATAGAGGCCGTAACGGGACCGTTGGCAGCCATGCCGCCGCTCGAACGCGAGTATTTCTGCCGCATGATGATGTTCGTATATCGTGAGCAGCTCTTAGGCAAGGTAGGCTCGCAGGAAGGCGTAACGAGCTGTTCGGCAGACCTTTGGAACATGCCGTTGGCAGAGAAGCTGGAGACCGGCAACATATACACCGGTCTGACAATAAAGGCAAAGGAGTGTGCCGAAGGCAGTTCCGTGCCCGACCGCATAACGCTCTCCGTGCCCGGACAGGGCGAAGGCTTCTTGCCAAACTTCCGCCGCGGCGACATGATTTATCTCTATCAGTATCGTGCCGACAGCGTTCCCGATGTGCGCAACGCCATACTTTACAAGGGAAACATCGACGAACTGCACACAGACGAGATAACAGTGGTGCTGACAGACGGACAGCAGAACCCCGACGTTCTGCAGGTTCAGCATCCTGAGGATATGCCCGACGACATGCATAAGGCAATGGTATATGCCGTAGAGCATGCCGGAACAGACGCTTCGGGCAGCAGCGGAGCGCGCGCATTGCTTGAGTTTGTAACCGCTCCCGACGACCGCCGCAGTCTGCTTCTCGGTCAGCGTGCCCCTCGCAGAAACGAGGGCGTAAGGCTTACAAAGAGCTATAATCCGAGCTACGACGACATACTGCTGGGCGCAATGCAGGCATCCGACTATTATCTGCTCGTCGGTCCGCCCGGCACGGGCAAGACATCAATGGCTCTGAGGTTTATGGTTGAAGAGGAACTTACGCACCCCGGTGCGTCGGTTTTGCTCATGGCATACACCAACAGGGCCGTAGACGAGATATGCGCAATGCTCGAAGACGCCTCGCTCGACTATCTGAGGCTGGGCAGCGAATACAGCTGCGACCGCCGTTTCAAGCATCGTCTTATTGGCGAGGCAGTGCGCAACTGTCCCCGTCTGTCCGACATCCGCGAGCGCATAGCCTCGGTGCGCATCATCACCGCCACCACGTCAATGCTCATGTCGCGGCCTTTCGTGTTCAGCCTGAAGCACTTCTCGTTGGCCATTGTCGATGAGGCGTCGCAGATACTTGAGCCGGGACTTATCGGTCTGCTTGCCGCCCACGACCATGAAGGCGGCTTGCGCACGCGTTGCAGCATAGACCGCTTTATCCTTGTAGGCGACCATAAGCAGCTGCCGGCTGTGGTGCTGCAGAGCGAAACCGAGTCGGCTGTGAGCAGCGAGGCGCTGCGTGCCATCGGACTCGACAACTGCCGCAACTCGCTCTTTGAGCGTCTGCTGCGCACGGAGCGTGCCGCCGGCCGCACAGAGTTTACAGGTGTGCTGCGCCGTCATGGCCGTATGCACCCCGACGTGGCAGAGTTCCCCTGCCGTGAGTTCTACGCCAGCGAGCATCTCGAGCCTGTTCCGCTGAAGCATCAGAAGGAGACGTCGCTCAATTATGCCGACACAGGTCTTACAGACAAGCTTGACACGCTGCTGCGCACTCACCGCATGATTTTCATTCCGTCGCAGCTGTGCCGCCGTCCCGATGTGTCCGACAAGGTGAACACAAGCGAGGCAACCATAGTGGCCGACCTTCTGAGCCGTCTTTACTCCATGCTCGGCAGCAGTTTCAGTGCAGCCAGGAGCGTGGGCGTAATAGTGCCTTACCGCAACCAGATAGCCGTGATACGCAAGGAGATTGAGAAAACCGGGATAAAGGAGCTTGAAGACATATCCATAGACACCGTAGAGCGCTATCAGGGCAGCCAGCGCGACGTGATAATCTATTCGTTCACGGTGCAGAACAGGTGGCAGCTTGAGTTTCTTGCAGCCAACTGCTTCATGGACGACGCACGCATCATAGACCGCAAGCTGAACGTGGCCATTACCCGTGCGCGCCGCCAGATGATAATGACCGGCAACGTTGAGACGCTCAGTCATAACGCAGTCTTCCGCGAGATGATAAGCTATGTTGAGTCGAAAGGCGGCCTGTTCAGATATTACGAATAGCCTTTCATGACGGCATTTACGGTTGTTCAGCCGTTAATGTATTGAAGAATGCCTCTTGGCGTCAGCCGTCGTGAGTAGCGAACAAATACAAAAAAGTTTTTCTCAGAAACTCATCACTCGTCACATTGCAGCATAACTTTCTGTCAGTCAGATTGCTGCAGTGTGATGAGTTGCCGTCAGCACTCATCACGCCGGCAGCGTAAAGCCCTTGATGTGATGAGTCGGCAAGTCAAAACGTCACGCCTTAAGGCGTTGAATATTAGAGCGTTACAGGCAGATGTGACGAGTGATGAGTTTCTGAGAAAAACTTTTTAGTTTAATAAACATCGGCCTTTTGCAGCGCAAAAGCTATCCTTTCATGCTGCAAAAGGCCGTGTTTTATGGTGCAAAAGCATACCTTTTACAATGCCGTTTGGGGTGTTTTGTAATACAGAAGCATAACTTCTGCGTGATGCTTACCGCCATTCGGCATTGCGGATATGCAGAAACGATGTTGCCGTTAAATGACTTTCGGCATAATCTTCGTTACGTTTTAATATCTTAGAAGAACGTTTCGGGCTCGCGTCTTGCCGAGAATGCCGCTGTAAATTTAGCCGCTGCTTCGGCATAAGCGGGCAGATATATGGCGCGCGAGCCGTGAGGACAAACCACTACGCAGCGTCCGCATGCAATACATTTGGATGTGTCTGTGCTGCAAGGGTCGCTTTCGCTTATCGCTCCGGCAGGGCAGAGTCTTGCGCAGGTCATGCATTTGGTACATGTATTCTTGTCGCCCGTTGGGCACATCGGCACCTTGTGAGCCTCCCTATACGGGCGGTTGCCCTTCACTTCAGGATTGCCCAAGGCGTCAGTTCCGGCAGCATCGGCGAGCAGTTGGGCACATCTCTTGCCGAATGCGGCAGCCTTTTCAAGGTCGGAAGCATCGGGACGGCCCTCCGCAACCTTCGGGAATATGCAGTGGCGGCCTATGAACGCGCCGGCGGCAAACGTGCGGAAGCCGTTGCCGTTGAGCGTGTCTTTTATCTCGAGCAGCGCGTCGTCGTAGTCGCGGTTGCCGTAGACGCACACCGCAACGGCAGGAGTGTTGTTGCCGTGAACCATCTTCAGCGCCTCGGCGGCAGCCTCGGGTATGCGTCCCACGTAGACAGGAGCGCCAACGATGAGCATACTGTTGTCGCCGCTGAGCGTTATTTCGTCCTCGGGCAGGGCATTGGTTACGTCGTGTTCAATGATGTTTCCGCCAATGGCCTTGGCTATTTCCCTTACTATTGTGCGTGTGGTGTAGGTAGCACTGAAGTACACCACGTGAATGTCCGTTATGTTCATAATCTGTTTTTTGTATAAAATGAAGCCGATAAAATGTTTCTCTATGCAAATGTAAGAATAAAAAATGCACGGCGCAAGCATACGCCCCGTGATTTTTATGTGTTGAGGCTGCGTGCCGCGCGGTGTGCCTGTAGCCGTGAGGCATGAGCAGACGTCGCTGCGGCGTGTGCCGGAATATAAAAAAGTAAAAGATATAACATTATCCATGATATGGGTATGCAGGTTAATGCCGATAATAGTTATCTTTGCAGCGTGCAGTAAAATGGCCGCTCTGCGGTGCCGGAGCGGTCATGGTAAAGGCACAAATGAAACGACAGTTAACGAAAAAAGGACAATATATCATTATGACATTGAATGACTTTTTGGCTTATGTGGCCACAGGCAAACCGCTGAACACACCCGAGATATGCAGTTTTATGGACGAGATGAGCAACGGGGCGCGCCGCGTTACGTTCAGGCTCAACGCCGAGTTTCACACTCAGGAGGAAGTAAGGGCATTGCTTTCAGAGATTATGGGATATAGCGTTCCCGACACGCTGAGAGTGTTTCCGCCGTTTTATACCGACTTCGGCAAGAACATACACATAGGCGAAAACGTGTTTATCAACGCCTGCTGCCACTTTCAGGATCATGGAGGCGTAACCCTTGGCGACGGCTGTCAGATAGGCCACAACGTGGTGTTTGCCACGCTCAACCACGGACTTGAGCCCGAAAACCGCCGCTTCACTTATCCGGCTCCGATAGTCTTGGGGCGCAATGTGTGGGTAGGTTCTAATGCGACGATACTTCAGGGCGTTACGATAGGCGACAATTCGGTGGTTGCTGCCGGAGCTGTGGTAACCAGGGATGTGCCTGCCGACACAATAGTTGGCGGCGTTCCGGCGCGCGTGATAAAGCATATCTGACGCTGTCAGGCTATAAACGGCATTCAGAGCGGCTTTGGGTCTTGTAATGAAATATGTGTAAAAAGGGTAAAATAATCAGTAAATGTGGTATCGTGGCGATGGCGGATATGTGCTAACTTTGCACCGTAACCAAAACATGATAGCATGAAACTGATTAATGTAACAATGATTGCGGCGGCTATGTTGATGGCCGTATGCAGTCAGATAAAAGCTGAAGAGAATATGAAAAACGTACTAAACGAAAAGCAGCAGTGCATGGCTGCCATTGCATGCCTTGAGGCAAAGGGCGACATCGACGGTCTGACTGTCGCCATCAACGCAGGTTTTGACGCCGGACTTACCGTGAGCGAGATTAAGGAAGCCCTGTCGCAGTTGTATGCCTACACGGGATTTCCGCGCAGTCTTAACGCTTTAGGCACATTGCAGAGCGTTGTCAACAGCCGCCGTCAGCAGGGTAAGGCGTGCGAGGAGGGCAAGGATGCCGACCCGATGGCAGAAGGATACGATGCACTGAAACAGGGAACTGAGGTGCAGACCAAGTTGAGCGGCAAGCCGTTTACTTATGATTTCGCTCCCGCCACCGACTATTATCTTAAGGCTCACCTGTTTGGTGACATCTTTGCACGCAACAATCTCACTCACGCCGAGCGCGAGTTGGTTACCGTGAGTGCGCTGTCAGGCTTGCAGGGCGTTGAGCCGCAGCTGCAGTCGCACGTCAGCGGAGCGCGCAACATGGGGCTGAAGGACGACGAGATACGCTCAATACCGGCCACGCTTGCTGCCCGTGTGGGCGAGGTTGAGGCATGGCGCGCAGCCAAGGCCATTGCGGCAGTGTTCGGAGAGCCGTTTGATGAGGGCAAGCCCGTGGATCAGATGATGTTCCCAAAAGGCGACTTCAATTCGGCTTATGCCAAATATTTCATAGGCAACAGCTATCTTGCACCGCTCAGTCAGGGCAAGGTGCCCGTGTCTAACGTAACCTTTGAGCCTCGCTGCCGCAACAACTGGCACATTCATCACAAAGGAATACAGGTGCTGATATGCGTCGGCGGCACAGGCTGGTATCAGGAGTGGGGCAAGGAAGCCCGAATGTTGAAGCCCGGAGATGTGGTTGAAATACCCGAAGGCGTTAAGCACTGGCACGGCGCAACCAAAGACAGCTGGTTCCAGCACGTAACGTTCACCGTTGCCGAAGAAGGCGCGTCGAACGAATGGCTCGAGCCGGTTACGGATGAAGAATATGACAAACTGTAACTTTCAACATGTCTTTATAACTATAACACCCCGCAGACAATAGCCTGCGGGGTGTTATGTTTTGTTGCTTATGACATTATGTAAGTCGCCGTTCACTTATGTCTTGTGATGTTGCCGGCTTTTATTTCGCCAGGCATAAAACATCATTTAAGATGCTTCAGCATCCATTCCATCTGTCCGTATTCAGTGTCGTCAGATGTCCAATGCTCGTTGATGGGTGTCAGCAGCGCCTCTTTCGGACAGTTTAGAGTGTTCCATACGGCATAGCTTGTTGTCGGCGGACACGTGTTGTCGTTATATCCCCAAGTCATATAAGTGTCGGCTTTCACGTGGCGCGCAAAGTTTACGACGTCATAATAAGCCATGGTCTTCATGTTGTTCTCGGTGAGTATGCCCTCAATGCGGTTGAAGTGAGGATATCCGCCGGTAAGTCCGGCGCTGTATGCCGCCATGTCGCTCAGTGCGGGATGATTGACAATACACTGCGTCACGCGGCTGTCGAGTCCGGCAGCCACCAGCGCAAGCGCTCCGCCCTGACTGCCTCCCTGCACGATTACGTTGCGTCCGTCCCATTCAGGCAGCTGTGTCAGCAGGTCGATGCAGCGCACAAGAGCCAGATAGACGCGCTTCATGTAGTAGCGGTCGCGGTTGTCTATGCCGTTGGCAAGATAGCCGTTCTCCTTGCCGTTGAATGCTTTAGATATGTCGTTGAACATCTCCTGGCTCATTCTCGGGTCGAGTCCGTGAATCTCCATCTCCATTCTTATACATCCGTTCTCGGCATAATATTTGTGGCGCAGCGGCTCCTTTATGGTCTTTATGCCTGCTCCCGGAGGGCACAGCACTACAGGACAGCTGCCCTTTGCGGCGTTCTTGGGATAAAAGAGATATGCGTATATGGCCTGTTTCTGCTTGTTCAGCGTCAGTTTTATGAGGTAACAGTCAATCTTGTCGGTGCAATATTCGTCGGCTCTTTCCTTTGTATATTTCAGCGGAACGGCCCTCATGTCCTCAATGTTCTTGTTCCAGAAGTCCATAAAGTCGGCAGGCTCCTTGGTGTAAGGCTTGATTTTATCTACCGAGAATCCCACTTTTATGTGATGTTCGTAGGTCTTGCCGTCAACTGTGGCCTTCAGTCTGAGGTCGCGGAAGCCCGGAGTCTTTCTCGTTCCCATGTCAATTGTGGCCCTTCCGCCGGAGAGTTTCACAGAGCCTTTCTTGTCAGCCTCCAGCATGTCGTCGGCTATTTCGTAGTTCACCTTGCAGTCTCTCGGTATGCCGTATTTATACAGTTGCACCTCAATCTTAGCCTTTTCGCCCGTCTGATAGAGCCAGTCGGCATGGTCGGGCACGGTAAGCCACAGATAGTCAGAGCGGTAAGGATAGTTTTCGGCTGCGGCATATAGCCATGCAGCAACGGTAAAGATAAGCGTAAAAACAATTCTTTTCATTGGTTGTAGTATATTAGTTTTTGTGCAAAGGTAATGCAAACAGCCTTAACTGCAAAATAAATCAAGGCTAATCAGCATTTTTGTTGAGGCTTTGGTGAGGGGGAATTGATGAGAGGGATGGGACTTATGCGACCATGTGAACTAATGATTTGGAGTTATGGGGATGTTTGTTCTTTGGGCATTTGGGTGCATTGCGGCACCCAAATGTTTACTGTCCGCCGTCAGCCGTTGCGGTATTCATGGGGCGTGCAGCCTGTAATCTTCTTGAAAACCGTGTTGAAACAGCTCTCGGCACAGAAGCCAAGCGTCGATGCTATGTCGCCTGCCGTCATGTCGGTAGACAGCAGTAGTTCCTTTGCCATCAGTATCCGCCTCAGCTGTATGTATTCGCTCACGCTCTTTCCCGTCTCGTGCTTCATCATGTCGTTGAGATATTCGGCCGACATTTTCAGTTCGGGCGCTATCCGGCATGCTGTCAGCATGCTCTGCGTGGCGGCCTTGCCCGAGCGCAGAAAGCCGTCTATTATGCCGTCAACGGTCTTTATTGCAGCCGTGTTGGCCTCGTGGCGGGTGATAAACTGGCGCGTGTAGAACCGCTGACAATAGTTGAGTAGCAGTTCGATGCAGTTGCTTATTATTGCCTTGCTGTATTCGTCTACGCCCCATTTCAGCTCGCAGTCGATGCCGTCGAGACATCTGCCTATCACCTTCAGTTCGCAGCACGACAGATGGAGCGCCTCGTCCGTGTGGTATTTAAAGAACGAGAAGTCCTTTATCCTCATGCCCAGCGGCGTGCATCTTATTATGTCGGGATGAAATATCAGCATCCTTCCGCCGCACTGTCTGAGGTCTATCTCGCTTGCGGGCGTGGCAAACGTCATGGTGGCTTCGGAGAAGTCGTAGTAGTGCTGTCCGCATTTACCGGCGGTGCATCCGTCGCTCACCACCTTCACCGCATAGCAGTCGGTGGCCATGTTGCGGCAGCTGCTCTTGCCCGACATGTCTATCAGGCTCACCTGCGGATGCCTCGTCTCCTTGTCGAAGGCGCGGTTGCACTCGCACACATAGTTTGTCGTGTCGCAGATATGGCGCATTGTGTCTCTCGTCATCTTGTCTTTTCAGCGTTAGCCGTCATCGTCCTACACCGATGCCTTGCGGTATTCGCTCGGCGTCATGCCCGTGTTGCGCTTGAAATAGCGGTTAAAGTGCTGCGAATACTGGAAGCCCAGACCGTAGCTTATCTCGTTGATTGTCTTTCTTGTGCCCAGCAGTTCGTCCTTTGCCAGGTCCATAATCTTGTTCTGTATATACTCCTGCGGCGTGCGTCCCGTCTCGCGTTTGATGAGATCGCCGAAGTAGTTGGGCGACAGGAAGCATTTCTCTGCAAAATATTTCACCGTAGGCAGACCGTTCACTGCGGCCGTATCGCCCTCGAAATAGCCGTCGAGCTCGTTCTCAAACTTGGTCAGAATGTCGCGGTTAACCACCTTACGGGTGATAAACTGGCGCTCGTAGAACCTCATGCAGTAGTCGAGCAGCAGTTCGATGTTGCGGCATATCAGCTTCTTGCTGTGGTTGTCTATCGGGCGTTCGGTTTCAATCTTGATTTTCTCGAGACAGTCCTTGTATATCATCTTCTCCTGTTCCGACAGATGGAGCGCCTCGGTTGACGAATAAGAGAAGAACGAATACTGCTTTATCTCCTGTCCGAGCGACGTGCCGCGTATCAGGTCGGGGTGGAACAGCAGCCCCAGTGCGTTGGGCTTGACGTCGTGCCGGGGCTTGAATGTCACCACCTGTCCCGGGGCAAAGCTCGTCACCGTGCCCTCCTGATAGTCGTAAGGCATGCGGCCGTAGGTTATGTCGCCGCAGTAGGTTTGCTTGAGAAACAGCGCGTAGACACCGTAGTTGTAAGTCAGTTCGGCCGGCGTGAAGTTTCTCGTGGCGCGGCTCATGTCGATCACGGTCACGAGCGGGTGGCGCGTCTCGAAGCCGAAATATTTGTTGTACTCGTCAATGGAGTCGATTTTGAAAATGTTGTCCATGTTATGTTCTCCCCTTTGTTTTCTGTCGGCAAAGATAATGTTTATTTGTCACAACGTGTGTAGACATATTACGGTTTTTCCTAACTTTATTACTTTTGCGCCGTTTTTGCCGTCACGGATAACCGTTGGCCGTATCTTGCTGACAGTCAGAGCCTTTGCGAAAGGTAAGCTTTTGCAAGGCAAAAGACGGTCTTTTACAGGGCAAGAGCTTACCTTTTGCAGACCAAAAGGCATGCTCTTGCAAGGCTGTTTAAACATGCCTGACTGTCAGATAGTTACGGCGACAGCGCTGAAAGGCTGCGGGCGGGCTGCTCAGAGCCTTATCTTTATGCCGGCGTTGAAGACAAAGCCTTCGAGCGGGGCATAGATGTCGCGAAACTCGGGGTGGGTTATCGTGCCGTTGTAAATCGTGTCGAAGCGCGTCTGCCGGCGGTCGGTGAAATTCTCGAAGTTGGCGAACACGGATACCTTCTCCCATATTTTTTCAACCATCAGTCCGAACATGGTGTATGGCTTGCCCTCGCTGCCGTCGCCAAGCCGCTGTTTGCCGTAGTAGTATGACTCGAGGCCCACGCGCCACTCGTCTTCCACCTCATACATGAGTATGGCGTTGAGGCGGTGTTTCGGCGTGAGGGTGCTGGCGCAGGTGCGGCCGTTGTCGGTGGTGCGGGCGTCGGTATAGGTGTAGCCGAGGAAGAGGTGAAAGTCTTTGTAGCCGAGTTTGACGTTTGTCTCGCTGCCTTTCGTGTCAATGTGTCCGTCGATGTTCTCCATGCGGTAAAGGTCTCCGCCGGCGGGCTTCATCAGCAGCGGCGACTTTATGTAGGTGTAGAAGAACAGCTGGTTGACGGCCAGCGACACGTCGCCGCCGAACAGCGAGGTGACGTAGTTCACGTCCCAGTTGGCGCCGTAGCTGCGCTCCAGCCTGTTTGTTTCGGGGCTTACGGGCAGTACGCCGTTGTAGTGTATCCTCTCGGTGTCTTCGGTGAAGATGGTGGGAGTCTTGTAACCGAAGCCTCCGCTGAGTCGTGACGACAGGCTGCTGCTGAGCTTGAACAGTGCCGACAGGCGCGGCAGTACGGCCCAGCCGTAGTCGGTGACGTGGTCGGCACGCAGGCCCGACTCCACGTCGAGCCATTCGGTGGCGGCCCATGTGTTCTGTACGAATGCTCCGGCCACTGTTTGCACATAGTCGCGTTTGCCGGCTGTGCCGGCGTGTTTCTCGTTGAAATCGTCGGTCCAGAGGTTGAGGCCGGTCACCCATTCGCTGCGTTCTTTGGTATGGGTGAAAGCCGCCTCGGAGAATGTCGACACCTGACGGCCGTCAAACTCATAGCCCGGCACTTCCAGGCTGCGGTCGTAATATGTGCCCGAGACTTTCACCGTGAGGCGGCTGCGGCCGCTGAATCTGTGCTGCAGGGCGGCCTGCAGCGAGTGGCGCTGCGTGATGTTGCGCTCGAAGTAAGCGTGAACGTCGCTGCCGCGGCCTCTTACATATTCGATGTCGCCGCCGAGACGGTCTTCGTACATCGTGTTGAGGGCGATGTTCATGTCGGTGTTTTCGGAGAAGTAGAGGAAGAGTTTGGGGTTGAACGTGAAGCGGTCGAACTCGGGTATGGCCGTGAATCCCGTGTCAGACGGGTCGTAGGCCCAGTTGCGGTTGTACGAGAAGAGCATCGTCGTGCCCACCTTGCCGAACTTGCGGCTGTAGAAGGCGCTTGCGTCGAGTCCGCGTCCCGACGTGCCGTTGAGCAGGAAGTTGAGTTCGCGTTTTTCTCCGGGAGTCTTGGATATAAGGTTTACGAGTCCGGCTATGGCGCCTCCGCCGTACAGCGTCGATGACGAGCCTTTGATTATTTCCACCTGCCTGAGGTCGAGCGGGGGCGTCTGCAGCAGCCCGAGACCGCTCGCCGCACCTGCAAACGTGGGGAATCCGTCTTTCAGTATCTGTGTGTACCGTCCGTCCAGCCCCTGTATGCGTATGGCCGCGTTGCCCGATATGGCCGATGTCTGCTGCGTGGTTATGCCCGTGCTTTCATTGAGCAGCATGCGTATGTCGCCCGGTTTCATGCTCGACTTCTCGTCGAGTTCCTCGCCCGATATAAATTCGACGCGCGTCGGTATGTTCTTTATGCTGCGCGTGCCGCGTGTGGTCTGCACGGTGATTTCTTCGAGTTCTTCCTCGTCTTCGCCCATGGTTATGGTGACGGTGCCGTCATCAGTTAGCGGGAACGACATCCTTTCCGTCTTTTCCTCGTAGCCCACGTAGCTGAACGTAATGCTCCGCTCGCCGTCGGGGATGTTGCTTATGGTGATGTTTCCGTCACTGTCGGATACGGCTGTGATGTCCGTACCGTCCACTCTGGCCGTCACGCCGATGAGCGTTTCGCCGTTTTCTTTGTCCTTTACTGTTGCCTTCAGTGTGTTTTGGGCACTGGCGCCGTGTGCCCATGCGGTGAGAGCCGTGAGCGCCAATATGGTCTTTTTCATCGTTTTCTTGTTTTTTGTGTTAATGTGATTTGTGTTTCTTACCGCACTGCTGCTGTTGCGGAGGGCGCATGCGTGCGGTGCGGGCGGCACGTTGGGTGCCGTCGGCTGTGGCGGGGCATGTACGTGCGCGGGTGCGCGGCAGTCCCGGTGTGTTGAAAAACGATGTCAGGCTTTTGGCGGTTGCCAGATGGAATGGCTGAAAGAACTGATTGTTCCTTCTGCGTGTGCAAACTGAATGTTCCTGAATGTGCGGACGACGGGCGTGTCGATCATCACCGTTTCGGGCTGTGTGCAGCCCGGACATGTGCTGCAGTGCATGAAAGGCGAGCAACAGTCGGCAGGACAGCCGTCGTCATCGCCTGTCTCGCAGCCGCACGACGTCACGTCCTCACTGAAGAGGCATTTGTCCATGAGGAAGCATGGCATTGTGGACAACGCCATCACCATGCAGGCAAACAATACGGACAAATACTTCATCGTGTGTCTTGATTTTATTCCGGTGCAAAGATACCGCTTATTTATAAATGTTCAAAAAATAAAGTCTTTACTTTATGTCCCTCATGCCGTGATATTTGACATTTTATCATGCGGCATGCGCATCGGTTCGGGACGGCTTGCGCGGACTTACACTCTTGTGACGCAAGATGTAAGCTTGCGCAAGCTGAAGAAGGTGTGTCAAAAAGCACACCTTCTTTTTTGTATGACAAAGCCCCGACTTTCACAAGCTGGGGCTTTGTTATTACCTAAAGATTTTGTATCTTTAGGCATAATTATTTTCACTATGGCAAAGATACATTTTCGTCCTTACAATTCCAACCAGACAGTGCTTTTCCCTCAAAGAATAGATGCGGATATTGCAGAAAACGATCCGGTTCGTATGGTTAACGCTTTGGTTGAAAGCCTGAACCTTGAAAGTTTCAGGAAGTTATACAAGGAATGCGGGCGCAGCCCTTATCATCCCCGAATGATGCTCAAGGTCATTCTGTATGCCTACATGAACAACATCTACTCCTGCCGGAAAATAGAAAGCCTCCTTCACCGTGACATCCATTATATTTGGCTGGCCGGATACGAGAAACCGGACTTCATTACCATCAACCGTTTCCGCAACCGGGTGAAGCAGGAAATCAACGAAGTGTTCACCCAAGTCGTACTTCTGCTCTCTTCCAAGGGCTTCATCAGCCTGAACGTGGAATACATTGACGGGACAAAGATTGAATCCAAGGCCAACAAGTACACGTTCGTCTGGAGAAAAACGGTTGAGCGGAACCGAGAACGCCTGATGAAGAAGATCCACGTCCTGTTAGGACAGATAGACGATGCCATCGCCCAGGAGAAGTCATCGGAAAGCCATGAGGAAGTCGCCTTCACTCCAGCCATGCTGACTGAAATGGCGGGAGAATTGCGCAGTGCGCTGGAACAGGTTCCCAAACCTTCCACCCAAGAGGAAAAGGCTGCGCTGAAAAAGACGCGCAAGCATCTGAAAGAACTGGAAGGACACAGGGACAAGCTGCAGGAATACGACAATCATCTGAAGGCCCTGCAATGGCGGAACTCCTATTCAAAGACCGACAAGGACGCCACTTTTATGAGGATGAAGGAGGATGCCATGCGCAACGGCCAGACGAAGCCCGGCTACAACCTTCAGATCGGTACCGAGAACCAGTTCATTACCGATTTTGCACTCTTCCCCAATCCTACGGACACACTGACCATGATACCTTTCCTGCAGTCCTTCCCAAACAGGTATGGCAGGCCTGCCCATACGGTGGTTGCTGATTCAGGGTACGGCTCTGAGGAGAATTACCGCTTCATGGAAGAAAATGGCATGGAGGCCTACGTCAAATACAACCGCTTTCACATGGAACAGCGGCCGAGATTCAATCCGGACCCGTTCAAGGCAGAAAACTTCTACTACAATGAAGGGCATGACTTCTGCGTCTGCCCCATGGGACAAAAGATGCGGAGGATAGGGACCAAACGCGTGAAAACCGCATCCGGATATGTCAGCGAGAATGCCAGGTACAGAGCCGTCAGATGTGAGGGCTGCCCGCTAAGATGCCGATGCTTTAAAGCAAAGGGGGACAGGACGATTGAACTGAACCACAGGCTCAGGAGATACAGACAAAAAGCCAAAGGGCTGCTCTGCTCCGGGGAAGGTCTGAAACACAGGGGACAGCGATGCATAGAACCGGAAGCCGTGTTCGGACAAATGAAAAACAATATGAACTACAAGCGTTTCCGCCATTTTGGGAAGGACAAGGCCTTCATGGACTTTTCCTTCTTTGCCATTGCCTTCAATATAAAAAAGATGTGTGCCAAGATGGAAAAAGAATGTATTGGCCGGCTGACTGAACTGCTTTATGGGCTTGCCGCCGCCATATTCAGATGTTGGGGACACATAAATCAGAGATATCCCCAAAATATCGCAGCTTAAAGTACATGAACTGATTTTTAGGGCTAACAAAAAAAGAAGGTGCATCGTGCATTACGACACACCCTCTTCGCAGTGTAAAAGGCCGTGTTTAGTATGGTGAAAGGCTGCTTTTTGCAACCTGTTTCACTGCTTTATCACCTATATTTCAGTGCAAAATTGTGCAGAATGGCATATCTGCTTATATTTAACAAGTATATTCGCACATTCTGAAGGCATTTGCTTTTTCTAAAAGGCGCACTTCTTACGCATGTCGAAATGTTAACGTCTGTCGGTTCAATGTTAACGGATGTTTAGCTGATAGAAGTATTTCCACAGCGGCGCAGCCATCAGACTCTGTTTTATTTCGTCGTTCACGAGCAGCTGCATCACCTCGTCCTTGGTCATAACATGCACCTCAATGTCCTCCGTGCGGTCGAGATGCTGACTGCCAACCTTCTCAACGCCCGTAGCCACAAAGCAGTGGGTTATGTTGTTGGTGGTGCTTGTGTTGCCCGATACGGCCATCAGTTTGTGCCATTCTCCTCCGGCATAGCCCGTTTCTTCGAGCAGTTCGCGGCGCGCGGCGGCCTCAGGGTCTTCGCCCTTCTCGCACACGCCGGCAACAATCTCGAAGCAAGTCTGGTCTATTCCGTGGCGATATTGCCTTATCATCACCATGTTGCCGTCGGTTGTCAGCGCTATCACGTTGATCCATGTGGGGTATTCCAGCACGTAGTATTCATCGTTAACGACGCCGTTGGGCAGTTCCACGGTGTCGCGGCGAGCCGTCAGCCACGGCCTTTGTATAAGATATTCGCTTTTCAGCGTCTTCCATTTCATTTTGTCTTCCATAATGTATCTCCTTTATGTCTTTATTTTTCCTGTGTTCAGATTTATTCCGTTTGTATGTCGTATTTATCAGTCCTGCTGCATTATTGCCTGTCTGAATCCGGCAGTGCGCTCAAATGTCATTTCTTTGCCAGTGGCAGGATGGCGGAAGGTTATTGCCTCGGCGTGCAGATACAGGCGGTCGGCAGGGTGGCCGTAGAGGCTGTCGCCTGCTATCGGCGTGCCAAGTCCGAGCCTGTGTGCGCAGTGAACGCGCAACTGGTGGGTGCGTCCGGTGTGCGGAAACAGCTCTATCAGCGTGCGTCCTGCTGCCTGTCCGATAATCTTATAGTCAGTTACGGCAGCCTTTCCGCTGTCTGTGTCCACCTTCTGATACGGGCGGTTAAGCGGGTCGGCGATGAGTGGCAGACTTATTCTGCCGCTTGTTGGCGCCTTGGGCGTGCCGTCGAGCAGTGCCACATAGCGCTTGCTGATGCTTCTTTGGCAGAACTGCTCCTGCAGGTTCTTGTATGCTTCTGGCGTCTTGGCAAGTATTATCAGTCCCGATGTGTCCATGTCGAGGCGGTGAACGGGCACAGGCTCGTAGCCTTCGACATAGTTTTGGGCTATCAGCGATGCAGCCGACTGGCGGTCAGACTTGCCCCTGACAGACAGCATTCCGGCAGGTTTGCATGCCACGATGAGCCATTCGTCCTCATAAACAATCTCGGGCAGCCGCTGTTCGGGCGCCTGTCGCGGGTCAGGATCAACGTCGAGGCCCTTCAGCATGTGCGTTAGTATGGGCAGACATTTGCCTCGGCAGGCAGGATAATAGTGCAGATGGTGGCGTATTTCGCTCTTTGGCGAGTCGCCCCACCAAAACTCCGCCATGCACACCGGGTGCAGATGGTTGAGATAGGCATGCTGAAGCAGCTTTGGAGCGCAGCAGTCGCCGGCCCCTGCGGGAGGCACGTGCTGGGGCGTGTCGGCAAATATTGAGCATAGTCCGCGCCGCTCTCCGCGTGCGTTGAGCATGTTGTATTGTTCAAAGAGCCAGTGTTGCAGACTGTCTGACATGGCCTTACGCTTGGCCTTAAGTTGCCTTATCTCGTCCTGAAACGGCTTTAGCCGTGCCTCACATTCGGCCATTTGCTCTTTGTTCCGCTTCTTCATGCGGTGCAGTTCAGCCTTCATGAATCGGCTTTCGTTCAGCATCTGTTCCTCCTCTTCGGGCGTTATGGGCGCGCCGTTCAGCCTTTTTGCGTCGCGTGCCGCCTTTGCCTCCTTTATCTTCAGCCGGTATTGTTCCTCCTCCGCGGCAGTTTCGGTCTTGCAACTCTCAAGTTCATGCAGGGCGTTAAGATAGCTTTCGCCCTTCTCAATGCCGTCAATCGTCCGGTTTATGGCCGAAATACGTGCCTCGTTGGTCTTGAAATATCCGTCAGCCGGCGTGGCATCGAACACCGGCGGCACAAAATAAGGATGGTCGTTGCTGCCGTCGAGCAGTCCTGAGAATGCCGCCGTGAAGCCCAGTCGGCCTTCTTCGTCCTCAGCGACAAGCACCCCGAACATCTTGCCGTGCTGCAGTTCGTCGCGCCATTTGTCCACTCCTGCTATATATCTCTGCATCTCTCCGGCGGCGAGCAGGCACAGTGGATGAGGCTCGTAGCAGAAAGGGAAGGTGAATTTCTGCGGCTTCGGTATATCGGTGTGTATGGGATGAAACTCTGTAAGCATGATGCAAAGATACGTAAAGACCGTAGCTGAGCCAAATGTAAGCCGCAGTTTTTTGACCGCTCCGTGTCTCCACGGGCAGTGTATGCATGCAGACCGCCCGGCGGAATGGCAGGCATCGGCTCTCCGTCTGACAGGGATTTATTGGCGGTTTGGGCATGCTGGCCAGAATGAATGTGCGGCTCGGGACTGTTGGCGAGGTCGTTCAGCGCTACGTTCGGTTGAGGGCTGTAATCCCAAATCTGGGATTAGACCGCACATAGCTTTATCAGTTTTGTGCCTTTATGCTTTCAGTCTGTCTTTTTGTTTTTATCGGTGTCTTTTAGTTAGCTTCTTCTTGACATATTCCGCTATGCCTGCGAGAAATCTAACCAAAATCCGTTCATTATAAAGCAAAAATCCAGACAGAATACTAATAACAGATTTTGGATAAACGGAACGAGGCATCCCGACCATTCGGGATGCCTCGTTATAGGTTGATGTCGCGTCAGACCTGTGCCGGTCCGGGCACATTATGTAGTCTTGTTATTTAACGACAAACTTCTTTCCGTTCATGATATACACGCCTTTCTTCAGCTTCGATGTGTCGCCGTTGCGGGCTGCTATCTGTCCGTCTACTGTGTAGATGTCGCCTTTCTTCAGGCTGTCGCTGCCGTCGTCGGTGAGAGATGTTATTCCCGTAGTCTCTCCGTATTCAACAGAGTTCGACTCTGCCGACTCGTCTTCTCCTGTTGTTGCCGTTACAGTATATATGCCGTTGGCTGCATTCTCTACGACAAACGATGTGGCTGTCAGGCCTGTCTGTATCGGCATGCCGTCTCTGTATACCGTATATGTAACTCCGTCTGCCTCAGGAGCGCTTGCCTTCTCGGTGTCAATCTTCTGGTCGGCAGCCTTTATTGTGGCAGATATTGCCCAGTTGTAGTTAAACTTATAGTCCTTGTTCATCGACTTCCAGTAGCCTGGAGTGCCTGAAGCCGAGATGAGGTCGCTGTAATAGTCAGCCACGGTTGGGCCGTCGTCGCATACGAGGGGCTTCACTCCCGACATGTAAGACAGGTGATAGCCCACGCCGATGTCCTTGCCTTCAATGACCTTTACAGGCTTGTTCAGACGCACGGTGTTGGCTCCTACATTGAGCGTAGATACGTTGATGTCCTGCATGTAGACAACGTTGTCGCCATACATAACCACAGCTGCCGCGGTCTGCAGGTCGGTAGAGTTCAGTCTGAAGTTAATGTGTGATATCTCCTGGCCCACCTTGTCGGCCATTTCTGCTGCCGGGAATTTTATCACCATATAGCCTTCAACGACATTGCTGCCGGTCATGCCGAATGCCATATAATTTCCGCTGCCGTTTTCGTAGGTAAGTACGGGCGCCTCGCTAACGGGCTTCCATGTCAGGTTAAGGTTCTTGCCGTCTACAGCTCCGCGCAGGTCGTAAGGTGCCTGGGTGCGCTGTGCAATGGTGTTTCTGAATGTCATGAGGTCGCTTGCAGGCGATTCCCATCCGTTTTCGTATACAGACGTTACGTAGTAGTAGATAATACCGTATTCGGTCAGTGTCTCGGCATAGCTCGTCTCTGTTGTTTCGAGCAGCATGTCTCCGTTTCTGTATATGCGGTAGCTCTTCACCTTGGGCTTGTCTGCATTTGCGGCAGCGGCCTTGACAGGCTCTTTTGCCGTACAGATGCCAAACTCCATGCCCTCAGCATCAGTCGTAGCCTTTGTCTTTATGATTACTCTCTCCATGTCATTGCCGTTGAGCTTGACGCTGCTAAGCCTTGCTGCCTTGACCTTTGACGGGCTTTGTGCAGAATTGTCGTCGATTATCAGCGCGCCGATAACTACGTTCATGCCCTTATAGTCAGAGGCTATCGTGCTGAGATTGAGCCATGAGCCTGCGCCTCCCGACAGGTTGACTACGGCTCCGCCTTCAGCCTCCGGACCTGCATCGAGCAGTATCGGTGTGGTGTTGGCTGGCAATGTGGCCTCATAAGCGAGGTAGATGTCCTTTCCTTCGGGCACCTTTACGTCTATTTCTCCATCGAAGTCAAGGGTGTAGAGATAGCCGGGAGTTATGTCGTTCTTGGTTAGCTGCTTCTCATAGAGCACCTCTCCGCCCTCTGCAATAATCTTTAGCTTGAATTCGTCGAGGTTGTCGCCGAGGCCGAATGTGAGCGAATGGAACTTGAATCCGGCATATTCAGCCAGTTCTTCTTTCGTAAACCTTGCTCCGTAAAGCAGCGGCATCTCCTCTGCAAAGCCTGCAATGTAGGTTGCTCTGCTGTAGTGTTTCAGCTCATAGGCATTTGAACTCCATGCTATGTTAATGTTCTTTCCGTCCTGACTGTTGTTCACGATGGTCGGAGCCTTGTATTCTTCAGGCAGCGTGTATGTGAGATATGCAGTCTCGGCGTCTGATTTCTTGCCGCCTTCTCCTTTGGTTACAACGGCATATTGGTATGTTCCGAGGTCAGAAACAACGTCGGTATATGACGGGCCTGCCACGTTTTCGGCAACTAACTCTCCGTCGCGGTAAATGTCATATCCTGTGATGTTCTGCGGTTCTGATGCCTGACTGCTGAGCGCTTCTACGTCTGCTGACAGCATGAAGTTGCCCGGTATCTTGCCTTCAGACAATGTTTTCCAGTATGGACTCGACTCGGCAAAGCCCTTTGAAGACGGACTTGAGGTTGAGAAACTGTTGCCCTTCACCTCTATTGCCTCTGTGTTGTCTACGCCAACGGGGTGGCCTTTGGCTGTGTGGGTGTAGTAAAGACCGAATGCATAGCCGTGGCCTATCTCCATCTTGTAAGGCTTTTGCAGCGCGAACTTGTTCCATTCGTTGGTCTTTATGGCTGTAACCATGTCGGCGCTGACCTCTTCAAAATAGTCGATAACGCCGTCTTTCATTATGAAGGCGGTTACTGAATTGATCGTGCCGTCGTTGAAGACGTATGCATTTATGGCTGTAATCTGATGGTCGGGGAATGCCGCCATGTCTGTAGCCGAGAACTCATGCTTGATCCATACCTTAGGCGATGTGCTCGAGGTTCCGCCTATTCCGTTGGATACTTCTTTGCCGCTCCATGTCATTTCGGCACCGCGCTTTAGCGGACTGCCCCATGTTATCGTGCCCGACAGGTTGTCTGCCTTGCCTGATATGCACGGAACCGGAGGCATGCAGCCGTATACTGACAAGGTGCTGACCAGTGTCTTGGCAGACATCTTCTCGTCGGCGTCATACACGGCAGACACCTGATATTCGTGTTGTCCGTCGGTTTCGCCATTAAGGGTGTAGCTTGTGGCATCGGCAATAAGCTCGCCGTTGACTTTCTCACCGTCGCGGTAAACGTTGTATCCCTTAGGTTCTCCGGTAGAATTGTTTGCGAGAACGGCAGTTATGAGAAAGTCGCCCGGGCCGTCGCTGTGCCATGTTTCTCCGTCGTATGAGTATAGATTGCCCTTGCCGTATGTAGGAGCGCGGTCGCAGATGGCAACCATGTCGAGGTTTCTTCCGTATGAATATTTGATTGATATCAGCACTTCCTTGCCCTCGGGGATGGTGTATGGCGTGTCAAACTTTACGTTTCTCCATGAGTTTTTCTCAAATCCTGCGAGGTCGGCGGCCTGCTCATACACCGGCGTACCGTCTTCGAAGATAACCACTGAGGCTTTGTACGCTTCGCGATATTCCCAGTAACGTACATCGGTAATGGTTTGTCCGGCATAGGCTGCAAGTTCAGATGCGCTGAACTTACTTGCGGCATAAAACTCGATTGAACCTTCAGGATCTTTCAGTACGCCGTCCATGCCATTATAGTCCTCGTCATCGTGCCACTGCAGAATGATGTTGTCTGTTGGCTTCTTCCAACTTAGCGTTACGTCAGAGAAGGTAACATCGGCCTTAAGACTGTGAGGCTGACCGTTTTGCGCATGGATTTTCTCCGTCCCTGAAAACCCAAAAGCAATTGAAAAAAGTACAATTGCGCGTAAAATGTTCTTTTTCATAGGGCTGTGATGATTTAAAATAAAGCAGCAGGTTAATAAGCTTCCGACTTGTAATAAATAGGTTAATTATCTTGTTTCGGATCTACATTCAGCAGCGCCACTATCCCGTTGAATGCAGGAAATGTTCTTCTTTGGCAAATATATGAATTTATTTTATACTGCAATGCAATAAATTAATATATTTTCATTACTTTTTGATAAATCGAAAGTTTTATCGGAAAAATACGTGAATTATTGAGAAATATGGGCTAAAAAGTTATAATTCGTAGATAAATATGCCTCGTCCGGTTTTGTGTGCCATATAAAAAGAAAGGAGATGCATGTGGCTCATGCATCCCCTTTACAGCTGATATGCTTATGGAAAATTATTTCAGCTTTGTGTAACCATATTTAGCTGTTTCGCCAAGCTCTTCCTCGATGCGGATGAGCTGGTTGTACTTAGCCATACGGTCTGTGCGGCTCATAGAACCAGTCTTGATCTGACCAGAGTTAGTAGCAACAGCGATGTCAGCGATAGTAGTATCCTCTGTCTCGCCTGAACGGTGAGAAGTAACTGTTGTGTAGCCGTGACGGTGAGCCATCTCGATGGCGTCGAGAGTCTCAGTCAGAGAACCAATCTGGTTAACCTTGATCAGGATTGAGTTAGCAGCACCCATCTTGATACCCTTCTCGAGGAACTTAACGTTAGTTACGAACAGGTCATCACCAACGAGCTGGCAGCGGTCGCCGATGGCAGCTGTAAGTTTAACCCAGTTCTCCCAGTCGTTCTCGTCGAGACCGTCCTCGATAGAGTCGATAGGATATTTTGTGATAAGTTCTTCAAGATACTTGATCTGCTCCTCGGCAGTAAGCTTCTTTCCGTTAGGATCCTTCTTCTTGCCGTCCTTCAGCTGACGATAGTCGTAGAACCACTCGCCGTTCTCGCATACTGCGAACTCGCTGGCAGCGCAGTCCATAGCGATCTTAACGTCCTTGCCCGGCTCGTAGCCTGCGTCCTTGATAGCCTGGCAGATGCTGTCGAGAGCGTCCTCGATGCCGTTCAGTGCGGGAGCGAAACCACCCTCGTCACCTACTGCTGTAGAGAGACCGCGCTTCTTGAGCAGCTTAGCAAGTGCGTGGAACACCTCAGCACCCATGCGGATAGACTCTTTGATAGAAGGAGCGCCAACCGGACGGATCATGAACTCCTGGAATGCGATAGGAGCGTCAGAGTGAGCACCACCGTTGATGATGTTCATCATAGGAACCGGCATTGTGTAAGAGTTGCAGCCGCCGATGTAGCGGTAGAGCGGCAGGTTGAGAGCCTTGGCAGCAGCCTGTGCTGTAGCCAGAGACACACCGAGAATTGCGTTTGCGCCGAGCTTGCTCTTTGTAGGAGTTCCGTCGAGAGCCAGCATCTTATAGTCGATGGCACGCTGATTGAATACGCAGTCGCCCTTCAATGCAGGTGCTATTATTGTGTTAACGTTTTCAACAGCCTTCAGTACGCCTTTGCCCAGGTAGCGGTTCTTGTCGCCGTCGCGAAGCTCGAGTGCTTCGTTCTCACCTGTAGATGCTCCAGACGGAACAGCTGCACGGCCCATTACGCCGTTTTCGAGGGTTACTTCAACTTCTACTGTAGGATTGCCTCTTGAGTCGAGGATTTCTCTTGCATGAACTTTTTCAATCTTCATATTACCTTATTTTTAAAAGAGTTGTATTTTTGTTCTCGGTTTTATGCCTGCAAAGTTACTGCCAAATTAGTAATATAAGGTATAATTTACGAATCTATTTTGAAAGATTTAATCTTTTTTAATACATAAAAATGTGTATAATGTTTTTACCGTCTAAATTGTCATATCGAGGTGTCGTTTGTACCCTTATACGTGTCATGCCAGCTGTCAGTTTTGCCGTCAGCGTGCCTCGTCCGGCCGTTGGCGCGCCCGTTTTCAGCCTCCGGCATGCCGTGTCTTGCCTGCCTTCGTAACGTGCTGATAATTAATGCGTTGCAAAAGGCCATGTTTTAGCCTCCAAAAGACCACCTTTTAGCGTGCAATTTGTGCCCTTTTGGAATGTAAAAGACGGCATATTAGAAAGCGGTGCCGTTCAGTATGCAGAAAGCCGGGTCTTGTCGTGAGGTGAAATAACTGAGATATGGTATCGGGAGATGCGCTGAAGTTGCAGATGAACTATGACGACATACCGGGGACTGACATCAGGACCGAAGTGAATTATTCGGCGCTGCCTTCGTCGGCAGATAAGGTGATGTATCCGCTTTCGCTGTGCCGTAAGCAGGCAGGCAAAGGGCTTGGCAATGTGCCCGAAACTGACGCGGTGATACATATCAACAGCAATACGCAATGGTGTGTAGGGGCAGGCCGTGACGCCGTTGCGGCCTCAAAGAATCTTGCCTATGCCATGCTTAGGGCCATGGCTTCGGCCTTGGGTTTCGGCTCGGGCATGCTGATATTGAAGATAAAGTATGACGGCGGCGAAGTTAAGACAGTGAAATACGTCAACAGATAGCATCTTTGTCGTCAGACTGCTGTCTGCCGGCAGACGGTGGCATATTCATCCATGCGCAAAGTTTGCTGAAACTTAATGGTTCTGCTATTTCAGCAGATACTGTTTGCGGCTCTCCATTATGTCGTCCATATTGCTTAAAGCCCAGTCTATAAGGCTTTCTATGAGCGGAATGAGCGTCAGCGCCCTTTCTGTCAGGCGGTATTCAACGCGCGGCGGCACCTCGGCATACACCTTTCTCGACACAAGGTCGTCGGCCTCGAGCGCCTTCAGCACCTCCGACAGCATCTTCTGCGATATGTCCGGAATGTTGCGGCGCAGTTCGTTGAACCTCATCACGCCGTGCCCGTTGAGCGTTATCAGCACAAGCATCGACCATTTGTCGCCTACGCGCGATAATATGTTGCGTATGGGGCAGGTGGGGTATAATGTGTCTTTTAGTTCGTTCTTAATCATAAAAACATTGATTACGGTTTACAAAAGTAACCAATGTTCTTAAATAAACCGCATCTGCGGGGCCCTATTTTGAATAAAAATGTCTTTCTTCCGGTGTGCATCCCCAGGCGTGATATGCCCATGCGTCTTGGCGAAAGCCATTATGCGTGTGTGCTGTTGTTAAAGTGTGTAAAAGTGATTGGCGTAAATGGCTTGTTTTCAGTATTAGTAACCTTCGCGTAACCGGCTGAGAATTTTGTAACCTCTTGATACATACGCAGATATAAACTAACTTTGCATCGTGGACAATAAAAGCATAATAAGATGAAAAAGTTAGAGATTATAGGTAGCGGCGACAATTTTACCGCAGTTACAACAGGCTGTTTCAACGAGTTGCGTGAGCACGAAATCGACTTCGGCGGCGGTGTGGTTCTCAAAGGAAAAGTCTTTGCAGGCACGGCCCTTGGCGCCACAGGCTCTGAAATTTCGTTACAGACCTTTGCTCCGGGCGAGGGCAGCACTTTCCTTCATGCACACAAGACACACGAGGAACTGTATATCATCGTGAGCGGCAAGGGCGAGTTTCAGGTAGACGGCAAGACCTTCACTGTGGCTCAGGGTAGCGTAGTGCGTGTTGCTCCAGCAGGAATGCGTGCGCTGCGCAACACGGGCGCGGACGATATGGTTGTTATATGCATCCAGTATAAAGCCAATTCTTTCGGTGCCGACGACACTCCATTTGCAGACGGCGTGATGGCCGAGGGCGGCGTAGAGTGGTGATTTGTTGTGGCAGGCAGATGCCGCTTATGCTTCGTTTAGTGAGAGTTAGTATATAGAGAAGTCTTGTACTAAGTCCTTGTCAGTAACAGGCAATGAAATTTGCGGGCAGTTGCCGGCTTGTCGCCGGAGGCTGTCCGCATTTCGCGCTTATGCATACTAAAATCAGTATTGCCTGCCGATAAATTTCGTTATTTGAGCGATAATGATTACCTTTGCGTACGTAACTTTTCTTGCTAAAATAAATCAATAACTTAAATCTTATGAGAAAATTGTTTTTTTCATGCTTGATGCTTGCCGCATCTCTGTGCCCTTCTGTGGCTCAGCAGGCCGAGACGCTCGGACGCGGACTCGTGGCCGTAAAGACAAAGGCAGGCGTCTATCTGTCGTGGCGATGCCTGACGTCTGACAAAAGCAGTCAGGGCTACGACGTGTATCGTGACGGAGTGAAGGTTAACGCAGAGCCGATAACCGGCAGCACCAACTATGTTGACGCTTCGGGAACGGCCGATGCCAAGTATGTCGTTAAGGCCGTTGACGGCGGACAGGTGGTTGAGATCACGCCTGAGGCTGCCGTGTGGCCTGAAGTGTATAAGAAAGTGCACCTTGACAGACCTGCAGGCGGCACCACTCCCGACGGCGTGGCCTATACATACAGCCCCAACGACTGCTCTGTGGGCGATGTTGACGGCGACGGAGAGTATGAGATAATAGTTAAATGGGACCCGAGCAACTCGAAGGACAACTCGGAGAAAGGTGTCTACACGGGCAATGTGTATATCGATGGATACAAGACTGACGGCACGAAGCTGTGGCGCATAGACCTCGGACGCAACATACGCGCCGGCGCTCACTATACGCAGTTTATGGTCTACGACCTCGACGGCGACGGAAAGGCCGAGGTGGCATGCAAGACAGCCCCCGGAACCATAGACGGACAGGGCAAGGCCGTGCTGATGGGCGACGACAAGGTTACCGACGACTATCGCGTAAGCAGCGGCTCGAACATGGGCATAATAGTATCAGGTCCTGAGTATCTCACAGTGTTCAACGGACAGACCGGCGCCGAGATTACCACCGTTAGTTATGTGCCGCTGCGCTCAGTACGCTCTAACTCACAGTGGGGCGACTCTTACGGCAACCGCTCTGAGCGCTATCTGGCGTGTGTGGCTTATCTCGACGGACAGAAGCCGAGCCTGGTGATGTGCCGCGGCTATTATACGGCATCGTATCTCTGTGCATGGGACTTCGACGGAAAGAACCTTACGCAGCGCTGGCTGCATAAGTCGGAAACTGCCGGCGAAGGCATCTACGGTGAAGGTGCTCATGCCCTTACGGTTGGCGATGTTGACGGCGACGGCTGCGACGAGATTGTATATGGAGCAGCTTGTGTTGACCACGACGGCTCTGTGCTCTACCGTACCGGTGCCGGACATGGCGACGCCCTGCATCTTGGCGACTTCGACCCCGACCATGACGGACTTGAGATATGGATGGTGCATGAGGAGAAATCGTCGGCATATCCATGGGACACAGAGTTCCGCGACGCCAAGACGGGCGAGATTCTTTGGGGACAGAAGCAGAGCGGCAACGACATAGGCCGCGGCGTAGTGGCCGACGTGAGCGAGAAGTGGCGCGGATGCGAGGCTTGGGCAATAGCCGACTACACGTCAGGCTCGAAGGCTACGGCAACATACGACTGCAAGGGTAACAAGGTGGCAGACAAGCGTCCGTCGTGCAACTTCCGCATATACTGGGACGGCGACCTCTATGAAGAGCTGCTCGACGGCACAGATATCGTTAAGCGCAACGCCACGCTGACGAGCGATGCCGCAAAATGGAGCCTCGGACAATACAGCAACGCGCAGTCGTGCAACACGTCGAAGAAGACTCCTTGTCTTTCGGCCGACATCCTTGGCGACTGGCGCGAGGAGGTGATACTGTGGGACGGAAGCACAAGTTCTGACCTGCTTATATTCACCACGACGGAAGAAACTAAATACAAGGTGCCCTGCCTCATGCAGGACCACATATATAGAATGGCCATAGCATGGCAGAATGTGGCATACAACCAGCCGCCTCACCTTGGCTATTATCTGCCCGACAGATTCTCTACCGATGCATCGCTGCGTGCGGTTAGCGGACAGCTCAACCAGACCGTGGAGCAGGGCGAGGCCATCGAGGCCATTGTTTATGAGTGGAAGAACGCCACGGGCGTGGCTGCAGAGGGACTGCCCGACGGCGTAACCATGTCGGTGGACAACTCTTCAAGGCAGTTTACAATAAGCGGAACGCCTTCGGCCACAGGTACATATAAATATAAGGTGTCTACCACTGGCGGCGAGACCACTGCAACTATAGAAGGAACGATAACCGTGCGCGACAAGATTGTGCTGACGCCGCTGGCATGCTATCCGTTTGATGAGATCAGTGGGGGCTCTACTCCCAACACCGTAGAAGGCATGGCAGAGGCCGTTGGCGCGCCGGCATCTGTGCAGGGCATCAAGGGCAACGCTGCACAGCTCGACGGAGCGTCTTACTTCACACAGATGGCATACAGCCAGATACAGCTCGGCACAGAAGACTTCACCGTTGAATTCTGGATTAAGTCTGCCGACGATGCCGCTTACATATTCCATAAAGGCAGCATAACGGCCAACGCTGCAGCCGGAGCAACAGGCAAGTGGGTTGGTCTGGAGTATAAGAACGGACTGCTGAAGTTTGCCGTTGACGACAATGTAACCAAGAGCGAGGCTTCAGCCGCAGGTACAGCTTACTTCAACGGCGAGTGGACTCACATCGTTTGCGTGCGCGACAGCTATACAAAGACGCTGAAACTGTATGCCAACGGAGTGCTGATAGCCGAGGCTGCCGATGCCACAGGCGACATATCAGACAACGACGAGCCGCTCACCGTGGGCAATGTCAACGTGAGCCTTAACAACTTCCTTGAGGGCACAATCGACGAGTTCACTATATATAAAGGTGCAATGAGTTCCAACAAGGTTAAGGAGCGCTACAATGAATACATCTCTTCGGGCATTGAGACAGTGCCTTCCGTTCATCCAGCAGACAAGCTGACACTTGTTTCGGCTACGAGCGGCATGGTGGTTGCACGCGGAGTCGGCGCCCCGGAGAACATCACCTCTGGCGTTGCACCGGGTTATTATATCCTGATAATTGACCACGGAACATCGTCAGAAGTGAGAAAGTTTGTCAAGAAGTAAATCATCCTTACAGTCTGTACCCCCGGTTCCGGCTTTTCCGCCGGATCATTTTCGGGGCACAGACCGTGTATAATGTCAATAGGCGCCTGTCTGCCGGCAGTTTCTTTTTCCTTTTTTTGAAACGCCGGCGGCAGGCGTCTCTCTTTCGGCTACATGTCGGTAGACGGCATGGCCGCTGTTTATGAAAATATGTCATAACCATACTGATGCAGTGGCTTTTACACTGAAAATCAGTTAAAAAGGCTGTTTTTATTTTGCGTTTAGAACTAATTGCCTTAACTTTGCACACTCTTTTATAATTAAGGTAAATAAAATGGCATATTTCTTCACTTCAGAATCAGTATCAGAAGGGCATCCAGACAAGGTTGCCGATCAGATTTCAGACGCAATACTCGACCAGTTCCTGGCTTACGACGACAAGGCCCGCGTGGCAGTTGAGACGCTCGTGACCACAGGACAGGTTGTCATTGCCGGCGAGGTGCGCAGCGATGTTTATATCGACCTGCAGACCATTGCCCGCAAGACGATAAAGAGAATAGGATATACAAAGTCGGAATATCAGTTCGACTGGAATTCTTGTGGTGTGCTCAACGCCATACATGAGCAGAGCGAGGACATCAAGCGCGGCGTTGACCGTCAGGACGAAAGCGAGCAGGGTGCCGGCGACCAGGGCATGATGTTCGGATATGCCTGCAACGAAACAGAAAACTACATGCCGCTGTCGCTCGATCTGGCGCACATGATAATGCGCACGTTGGCCGACATACGCAAGGAAGGCAAGCAGATGACATACCTGCGTCCTGACTCAAAGAGCCAGGTTACGGTTGAATACGACGATAACGGCGAGGCCCGCCGCATAGACACCATCGTGGTTTCTACACAGCACGACGAGTTCGACTCTGACGATGATGCCATGCTGGCACGTATAAAGGAAGACGTGAAGAATATCCTCATGCCGCGTGTCAAGGAGCAGATTCACAGCGAGAAGGTGCTTGCGCTGTTTGACGACGACATCAAGTATCTTGTCAACCCGACAGGAAAGTTTGTTATCGGAGGTCCTCACGGCGACACAGGTCTTACAGGCCGCAAGATTATCGTTGACACATACGGAGGCAAGGGCGCTCACGGCGGAGGCGCGTTCTCGGGCAAAGACTCGAGCAAGGTTGACCGTTCGGCTGCCTATGCCGCACGCTATATAGCCAAGAATATGGTTGCTGCCGGCGTTGCCGACGAGATGCTCGTGCAGATAAGCTACGCCATAGGTCAGGCAGAGCCTGTCAGCATATATGTAAACACTTACGGCAGAAGCCACGTAAGCCAGTCGGACGGTGAGATAGCCGAGGTTATCAAGAAGATGTTCGACCTGAGGCCGAGAGCCATAGAACGCGACCTCAAGCTGCGTCAGCCTATCTACAGTGAGACAGCCGCTTACGGACACATGGGCCGCAAGTATGAAAAGGTGATGAAAACCTTTGAGAGCCACTACCACGAGACAAAGACCATCGAGGTGGAACTCTTCACATGGGAGAAGCTCGACAAGGTAGACGAGATAAAGAAAGCATTCGGACTGTAAAGTCCATATGCATGGAAGATGTGTCAGAACACACAGGCGTTGCGCGTGTGCGCATGCCGTGTCTTGACACATCCTCTTGTTATATATAAACTAACAAAGTAGGGCAGAAAACAAAAGATGACAGAGCTTCAGGCTGATTCGACGAACGTACATGAAGAAGTAGTGCCGGCCGAGCCGCTGAAGGCGGAGACACCGGCCAAGGTGAAACACCCGTATGAGGTGTTGCAGCAGTTGCCTGCTGACGCCACTCCGGCCCAGCAAGACTCTGCCATACAGTCGGTGTTCCATGTTGAGAACACTCATCTGAGCACGCGTCCCGACACGCTCCATCTGCCCGGACACGACAAGGGCAAGAGCGCGAAGGACATAAGCCTGCCGCAATACTACAAGCAGAACTTCTTCTCAAACGACTCGATGTATCATCCCGAGCTCGACGGCGGACGCTACGGCGTGGCCGGCGATCCTGTGCCATACACCATAAGGGGCGACAACACCATCACTGCTTTGCTGCTGGGATGCTTTGTGCTGGCTCTTATAGCATTTTCCAAGTCGCGCAGGTTTCTTTTCAGGCAGACCAAGAATTTTTTTTATGAGCCAAGGACGCTGACCACCGAATTCTCGGAGACTACCAACGAGCTGCGTTTCCAGTCGTTCCTCGTGCTGCAGACGTGCTTGCTGTTTGCGATAGTGTCGTTCCTTTACACACAGGACTGCGTTGCCGACACGTTCATCCTCTCGTCGCAATATCAGCTCGTGGCCATCTTCTTTGGTGTCTTCGTTGGCTATTATGCCCTCAAGATGCTGATCTACTGGTTTGTCAATAGCGTGTTCTTCGGCAAGAAAAAAAGTACAAGATGGCTCAAGTCGTTTTTGTTCATCACGTCGTTTGAAGGCGTGGCTCTTTTCCCTCTCGTGATGCTTCAGTCTTATTTCGACTTGTCTATACAAAACGCAGTTTTTTACGTCGCTTTTGTTATAGTTCTAGTGAAATTACTGCTGCTTTACAAGAGTTATGTAGTGTTTTTCGGGCATAAAACCTTTTTTTTGCAAATAATTTTGTACTTTTGTGCCCTTGAAATTATGCCCTTGCTATCATTGTGGGGTGTTCTGGTAATGATTGTAGACTATTTAAAAATAAATTTTTAGGGTATTTACTGATGGTAAGAAAGATATTGATCTCACAGCCCAGACCAAGTAGCGAGAAGTCACCGTATTTTGATATGGAAAAAGAATACGGAGTAGAGTTGGTGTTCCGTCCTTTCATAAAAGTTGAAGGACTTTCTTCAAAAGACTTCCGCCAGCAGAAGATAAGTATTCTCAACTATACGGCTGTTGTGTTCACGTCGCGTCATGCGATCGACAACTATTTCAAGCTTGCCAAGGAAATGAGGCTTGAAATACCTGAGACGATGAAGTATTTCTGTGTAACTGAGACTATAGCTCTGTATATCCAGAAATATGTGCAGTATCGCAAGCGCAAGGTGTTCTTCGGAAAGACCGGAAAGATAGACGACCTGCTGCCCACGATGATAAAGCACAAGACAGAGAAGTATCTCATCCCCATGAGCGACGTTCACGACGACAGCGTGAAGACTCTGCTCGACTCGAAGAAGCTCAACCACACGGAGTGTGTGATGTACCGCACCGTAAGCAACGACTTCACAGAGGAAGAGATAAAGACATTCGACTACGACATGTGCATCTTCTTCAGTCCGTCGGGAATCAATGCCTTCAAGGGCACCTTCCAGGACAGCAAGAACAACAATGTTATAGTCGGCACATTCGGCCCTGCCACAGCTAAGGCTGCCCACGACGCAGGACTGAAGGTGGAATTCGAGGCGCCAACAAAGGAGCATCCTTCAATGACAAGTGCTTTGAAAGACTTTTTGGAGAAGAATAAATAAAGATACAAATAAAATATTATGTCGGCATCCGGTGTTCTGACATTCAGGAAAGAAGAGCGGATATGCAGAAAGACAGAGATAGACAAGCTCTTCAATCGCGGAGGCAGCCGCTCGATGGCTGCGTTCCCTGTGAGACTTGTGTATCTCAAAACCGATGCCGAGGCAGGCGTGCCTGACGTCAGAGTGCTGGTGAGCGTGTCGAAGAAATGCTTCAAGCGTGCCGTGAAGCGCAACAGGGTGAAGCGGCAGCTTCGCGAGGCTTTCAGACTTAACAAAAGCATTCTGTACGAGCAGCTTGAGCAGCAGGAAGGCACGGCTCTGCTTATTGCTCTGATTTGGATAGACGACAAGCTGTGGCCAACCTCCGAGGTTGAAAAGAAGGTGGTAAACCTTATGCACCGGCTGTCGGAGAAAATAGAGAGGCAATGAGAAGCATTCTTAACCATATTTCCAAAATATTGGTGTGGCTGCTGTCATTGCCTATCGTGTTTTATCAGCGTTGCATTTCTCCCTTCACTCCGCCTTCGTGCAGGTTTACGCCCACGTGCTCTGAATATGCACGCCAGGCCTTAAAGAAGCACGGACCGATAAAGGGGCTGGCGCTTGCCATATGGCGCATACTGAGATGCAACCCTTGGGGCGGAAGCGGCTACGACCCCGTGCCATAGTCTTAAGGCTGCCGCTGTCGGGAGATTATGGCGTATGGGCATCCTGCGGCCGTGCCGTGCGGCATCAGGCTTTGAGCCGCAGCTCATCTGAAAGAAGCCTGTGTGGCTTTTATATGTTTAACGAACAAAAAATAAAGAAAAATACGATGAATAAGAACTTTGTAGAAGAATTGAAATGGCGTGGCATGCTGAGCCAGATAATGCCGGGTACGGAAGAACTGTTGCAGAAAGAGCAGGTTACTGCTTATCTGGGCACTGACCCGACAGCCGACTCGCTGCACATAGGCCACCTCTGCGGCGTGATGATGCTGCGTCACCTGCAACGCTGCGGACACAAGCCGCTGGCACTCGTGGGCGGAGCAACCGGTATGATAGGCGACCCTTCAGGCAAGAGCCTTGAGCGCAATCTGCTCGACGAGGAGACTCTGCGTCACAACCAGGAGTGCATAAAGAAGCAGCTCGCCAAGTTCCTTGACTTTGAGAGCGACGCTCCCAACAGGGCAGAACTTGTGAACAACTACGACTGGATGAAGGACATGGGCTTCCTGCAGTTCGCGCGTGAGGTGGGCAAGCACATCACCGTAAACTACATGATGGCAAAGGAGAGCGTTCAGCAGCGCCTTAACGGCGAGGCACGCGACGGTCTGTCATTTACCGAGTTCACCTATCAGCTGCTTCAGGGCTACGATTTCCTGTATCTCTATCAGCACAAGGGCTGCAAGCTGCAGATGGGCGGCAACGACCAGTGGGGCAACATGACCACCGGAACAGAGCTTATACGCCGCACGCTCGGCAGCGAGGCTGAGGCTTACGCGCTGACATGTCCGCTGATAACCAAGGCCGACGGCAAGAAGTTCGGCAAGACAGAGAGCGGAAACATCTGGCTCGACCCGAAGCGCACATCGCCTTACAAGTTCTATCAGTTCTGGCTCAACGTTAGCGATGACGACGCAGAGCGCTACATCAAGATATTCACCAGCCTTGACAAGGAGACCATCGACGCCCTCGTTGAGGAGCACCGTCAGGATCCGGGACGCCGCACGCTGCAGCGCCGCCTGGCTGAAGAAGTAACCGTTATGGTTCACTCTCGCGAGGACTACGACGCAGCCGTTGAGGCTTCTAACATACTGTTCGGCAAGTCGACAAAAGACAGCCTGCTGAAACTCGACGAGCAGACATTCCTCGACATCTTTGAGGGTGTGCCCCAGTTTGAGGTTTCAAAGGACAAGATAGGTCTGCCGGCTGTAGAGCTGTTCACCACAGAGGCTGCCGTGTTTGCCAGCAAGGGCGAGATGCGCAAGCTCGTTCAGGGCGGAGGCGTGTCGCTCAACAAGGAGAAACTCGCCGCTTTCGACCGTGAGATTACTTCAGACGACCTCATCGACGGCAAGTATCTGCTCGTTCAGCGCGGCAAGAAAAACTATTTCCTCATAACTGTGAAATAATTTGTCGGCAGTGCGTTCTTGAAATGTCAAAAGGCTGTCCGACAGGGCTTTTGCGTAATAAAAATGCAAAACTTGCGGCCTTTTACATTCAAAAAATAAGAAAAAATTTGGTAGTGGCGTAAAAAACCACTACCTTTGCACCCGTGATTGTCCAATGGTGTAATGGTAGCACAACAGGTTTTGGTTCTGTTTGTAGTGGTTCGAATCCGCTTTGGACAACATTTTTAAATATTATTCATATAATAATCGCACCTTTCATAACGTAGGGGTGCGATTTTTTTGTTATCTTTGCAAGCAATTAAAGGGCAGCCCCCGTATGCTTCATTCACACCGGCATTGTTGTCGGACTCAGGATAGTGCCTGCCGGGGCGGGCCGGATTATGTGGTGAAAGTTTCAGGCCGGCGTGCGGCGCAGCTTTCACATTGTATAGAATACAGTCTTCATCAAAAAACAATTAGTTTAAAAACAAATACATTTATGAAAACAAATTACGAAATCCGCTATGCAGCGCATCCGGAGGATGCAAAAAACTATGACACCAAGAGAATCCGTCGCGACTTCCTTATCGAGAAAGTGTTTGCGGCTGACGAGGTAAATATGGTTTACTCAATGTACGACCGCATGGTTGTAGGCGGTGCAATGCCCGTTAACGAGGAGCTGAAGCTCGAGGCTATCGACCCGCTGAAGGCCGACTACTTTACAACACGCCGTGAGATAGGTATCTTCAACGTAGGCGAGGGCGAAGGCGTCGTTAAGGTTGGCGACGAGACATTCACTCTCGGATTCAAGGAGGCATTGTATATTGGCCGTGGCGACCGTGACGTGTTCTTCAGCAGCAAGGACGCGCAGAAGCCGGCTAAGTTCTACTTTAACAGTACAACAGCCCACAAGGAGTATCCTTGCAAGAAGGTTACAAAGGCCGATGCCGTTGTTGCCCACATGGGTTCGCTCGAGATGAGCAACGAGCGCGACATCAACAAGATGCTCGTTTCTCAGGTTCTGCCCACATGCCAGCTGCAGATGGGTATGACAGAGCTTGCAACAGGCAGCGTATGGAACACTATGCCGGCTCACGTTCACAGCCGCCGCATGGAGGCTTACTTCTACTTTGAGGTGCCCGAGGATCAGGCCGTATGCCACTTCATGGGCGAGATAGACGAGACACGCCACATCTGGATGAAGGGCGACCAGGCTGTTCTGTCTCCCGAATGGAGCATCCACAGCGCGGCTGCCACTCACAACTACACCTTTATCTGGGGTATGGGCGGCGAGAACCTCGACTACGGCGATCAGGACTTCTCTAAGATTACGGATTTGAAGTAAATATATTTCAGTAGTTAAAGAAGTTAGAGTAGTTAAAGGAGTTAAAGCCAAATGCACTTATAGGCCGTTTAGTTTGAACACAGACAGAATGACAATAAGCAACAAGACATTTGACTTTAACTCCTAAGCTCACGACCGTGAGCGGTAACTGCTTTAACTACTATAACTCCCTATAAAAGAATAAACACCCATGGATACATTTTCAAAGAGATTTTCACTTGAAGGAAAAGTGGCACTGGTTACAGGAGCCGCTTACGGAATAGGCTTCGCCATTGCTGAGGCTTATGCGCAGGCCGGCGCGAAGATTGCGTTCAACTGCCGCTCACAGCACCACATGGACCAGGCTCTGGCCGACTATAAGGCTAAGGGCATCGACGCCAAAGGATATATCTGCGACGTTACAAAAGAAGACGAGGTTAAGCAGATGGTGGCCGACATAGAAAAAGAACTCGGCACAATAGACATCCTCGTAAACAACGCCGGCATCATCAAGCGCATACCTATGACAGAAATGTCGGTTGAAGACTTCCGTCAGGTTGTCGACATCGACCTCAATGCGCCTTTCATCGTGTCTAAGGCCGTTATTCCTGGCATGATAAAGAAAGGCCACGGCAAGATTATCAACGTCTGCTCAATGATGAGCGAGCTTGGCCGCGAGACAGTGTCTGCCTATGCTGCAGCCAAGGGCGGACTGAAGATGCTCACACGCAACATCTGCTCAGAGTTCGGCGAGCACAACATACAGTGCAACGGTATCGGTCCGGGCTACATCGCCACACCGCAGACTGCACCGCTGCGCGAGCGTCAGGCCGACGGCAGCCGTCATCCGTTCGACAGCTTCATCGTTTCAAAGACTCCTGCTGCACGCTGGGGCACACCTGAAGACCTTATGGGTCCGGCAGTGTTCCTTGCATCAGACGCCTCAGACTTCGTAAACGGTCATATCCTTTACGTTGACGGCGGTATACTTGCTTACATCGGCAAGCAGCCTTGATAAATAATTATTGTCTTATGCGGCGTATGTGTAAAGTTACCACGTACGCCGTATAGACGTTTAATTATTTATAAGGGTTACCTCACAATTACGCTAAAACTTGATTAAAATTAATACCAACATATTTTTAAGAGTAAATTAAATAATACGTTATGAATAAGAAAGGACTTTGGATTTTTTTGTTTTTATTTTTTGCTATTACCAGCACAAATAGTACAGTAATTAATGCTTGGCCTCGAATACCATTGCTGACGATAACTACAGAGAATGGTGAATTCCCGACATGTGAAGTGGTTTATCCGCCTGAGGGATGTGTAGGAACTGGAATAACAGCCAATGACTATGTATGTGGCAGGCTCGTGATGACACTTGATGGAGAAACACTTTATGACTCGGGTGATTATATAAAAGATGAGTCAGGCATGAGAATAAAAATCCGTGGAAATAGCACTGGTGCTTCTGCCGGACAGAAACCATACAAAATAAAGCTGTCGAAGAAGTTTGACCTGCTGTGCCGTGGAGATGAAGGATATAATGAAAAGGACTGGAATCTGCTAAAGATAAGCACATGGAATCCGGCATTCTCAAATGCAGAGAGTAATATACTTACGGTATTGGGCTTCGTGCTGAGTGAGGCTATAGGTATGGAATGGACTCCTGGCTATACCTTTGTTAATCTTGTTATGAATGATAAATATATGGGAATGTATTATCTTACAGATGCCATAGAGCGCGGCGACAAAAGGGTTGATATAAAGAAATCAGGCTATCTTATAGAGAACGACGCCTATTGGTGGAACGAAGACCTGTATTTTAAAACAGACCATCAGAACTCTGTCATGGGGTGGACATACAAGTATCCTGACGCAGAAGACGTGGATGACGCCATAAACGGTAATATCCAGGCATACGTTAACGATTTTGAGGATGCTTTGTACTCGGGAAAGGACGTTGATGAATATATCGACCTGGCTTCTTTTGCAAAATGGATTCTGGTTCATGACATTCTTAACTCTGATGATGCCGCCGGCACAAACATGTATATGTACAAACACGATTATGATGAGAGTAATCCTGTGGCAACAAAATTGATGATGGGCCCGTTGTGGGATTTTGATTCTTCATTTAAGACTGATGCCGATGACAGATGGAGCCAGCTTCACGAATTGGATTATTTTTATTATCCCAAATTGTTTGAAAATGAAAAATTCGTAAAGGAATATAAGAAACAATGGGAAGAGATAAAGCCGACATTGGCAGAAGATGTTAAAAACGGCCTTGAAGCGTTGAAGACAACTTATGGAGATGCTTTGCAGAAAAGCATGGATTTGCATAAGACTGCATATCCTACAGAGTGCAGTAATAGTCTTGAATCTCAGATTGACGAGATAAATGGTAAAATCGAGAGTAGAATTGTCGGTCTTGACAACCTTGTGAGCCAGCTTCAGACTTCAGGAGTACAGCAAATAGACGAAAATGGACCTAAGCATAAGATTATAGCTGTATATGACATTTATGGCGTAAGATGTCAGGAGGACGATATGGATAAGCTGCCTAAAGGCATTTATATAGTAAAGTATAATAACGGTTCGTTTGAAAAATGGTTGAATAAATAATATCTTTTTATCGAGAGATATAGATTTTTAAAGTGCAGGATATCATCATTAATTTTTGATGTCCTGCACTTTTTATTTTATTTCTATGCCATGAAATAATTTAGTTTATAAAAACGCGCTGAAAATCGTAACATTTTTATCCTGTTTTGCTTTCAGACACGGACATTGTGGCCTGTTTCGCTGCTTTTTGTTAAGCTAATTGTATCTGTTTTGTTTCAGACTGTTAGTGGCCCGTTTTTGCTCCGTAACTGGGCCACTTTTTGTGCAAAAGTGGGCCGTTTTTTATCCTTAAACAATAGACTTTTCAGGCGAGTCTGCACATATAATCATGCATGGCAGATGCTGCGTACATTATTTTCATGTACGGATTGCTGATTCTAAGCCTTAAATCATATTCAGACTTTTGCATATTTTTCATAATTTTCAGCATCAGCATTCCTTACCGGCAGCCATAGCTACATGACGTGCTGAGACATGATAATATGCCTGCATGAAAACAATGTAGAAAATAGGTTGGATATGCTTCCTTATATAATTAATAAGGTATAAGGATTTTTCGTTGTATATCTCTTACCAAGAGATAGAATTCCGATGCAAATATATGAACAAATACTAATATCTGCAAATGATTTAATGATTTTTTTTCAAAAACGTTGAAAAAAGCATTAATAACAATAACTATTGACAAAAAGAGCTGAAAATCCCGATAACAGCAAGGTTTCAGGGCATATGTCTATCTCTTGGTAAGAAAGAGCGGGTTTTTAGATAATCCAAAAATAATTATATATATAGTTTTTAATTAAATTAGTTTATCAAATGAAAAGAAAAATTTTCAGTTCTTTGCTTCTTGTAGCGTTCCTATGCGCTTCAATGAGCATGTTCGTTTCTTGTAAAGACTATGAGGATGACATCAATGCGAACAAAGATGACATCACTGCTTTACAGAATCAGTTGGCTGACTTGCAGACTACACTGTCAAACGAGTTGAGCAGTGTAAGAAGCGAGTTTAATACTCAAATCTCTGATGCCAAGGCTCAGCTCCAGGCTGCCATCGATCAGAAAGCTGATCAGGCTACTGTAACTGCACTCGAGGCAAGAGTTGCTACTCTGGAAGGTGACCTCGCTGCTAAGGAGGCTGCTTTGAACGCAAAAATTGATGCTGTAAACGAAGCTGTTACTGGTCTTGACGGAAGACTTGAGAGCGTTGAGGAAGCTTTGGCTACAATCACAGCCATGACAGGTGACTTCGAGGAACTTCAGAAGACAGTTAATGACTTGAAGGGTAGAGTTGAGGCTCTTGAAAGCCTTGACATCGCTACTATCGCAAGAGAGGCTGTTGCAAAGGATCTCGAAACTCAGCAGAAGGCTCTTGAGGATTTCAAGCAGCAGATTGCTGACGCTGACTATCAGGGACAGATCGACAAACTGAAGGAGCAGATCGAGGCTCTGCCTACAGCTGACGACCTGAAGGATCTTGCCGACAAGCTTGAGGCTTATGACATTGAGAACATCGAAAAGAGAGTTTCTGCAGCAGAGGAGGCTATCGCTGAACTTCAGAATTCTTTGTCTGACTATGCTACTGTAACAAGCGTTGATGAGCTTGAGAAGGCTCTTCAGAAGCAGATTGACGACCTGAACAACCTTATCAGCGGTGAGGGTGGTCTTAACGACAACATCAATACTCTTACTGTTTTTGTTGAGAAACTGCTGAACAGCATTTCTCTCGTTCCTGATCTCTATGTTGGCGGTATCGAGGCTATCGAGTTCCGTATATTGAACTATACTCCTGTTGTTCCTGGAACAAGTGGTGAGGTTTCTGTTCTTGGCGCTCCTGTTGTTAATGTTGACAATGGTCAGACTACAGCTACTTACAGACTTAACCCAAGCTCTGTTAAGGAAGAGAATATTGATGCAGAGAATATCGACTTCGTTGCTGCTACAGCTGAGGTAAGAGCAGTGCTCGATAACTCTCCGGTTGCTTTCAACGGTATCGAAAGCTTCAAGAACGGTCTTATGACTGTTAAACTGAAGAAGACTACAACAGAATCTCTTGATCTTGGCAACAACAAGACTTACATCGTAGCTCTGAAGGTTCCTCGTTTCAACAAGGATAATACTACAACAGACATCTATTCTGAGAACTCTCGTCTTGTACAGACTACTTTCAGACCGAGAATAGCTAAGCTTGCTTGGAACGCTTCTGACGCTCAGCATCACTATGCTGACAGCGCAAGCATCTGGAACTCTAAGGTTGACAACAAAGAACTTGTTACTACAGAGGTTTACTACAATGAGACAAAGAATCTTGCTGAGCTCGTAACAGGTTGCTACCTGAACGGAGCTGACAAACACACTCAGATTACAAGTGATGAATTGAAGAAGTATGGCATTGCTTTCCGTTTTGCTATTCCTTCAAAAACTTACAACACAGCTGCTCCTAACGGAACAGACCAGCAGAAATTTGCTACAGTAACTCCAGAGGGTGTTATTTCTTCAAAACTTCCTGACGGCGTAACTAACAACATGGCTTGCGTAGGTAAAGAGCCTATCGTTCGTATCATGCTTTGCGATACAGTAAACAATAATCTTCTTGACGAGCGCTATATGAAGATTAAGTGGTCTCAGAAGATGCTTGATGACGTAACTCTTGATGACAAGGTTGACGAGAAGACACTTAGCTGCGATGCAATGACAGCAGAACTTACATGGGATTGGCTGATCACTAAGGTTTATGCAAAGGTACAGGCTGAAGGTCTTGATCAGGCTACATTTGAGAAAGTTTATTCTTTCAATGATATAACAATTGATCCGGCTAACTCAACAAATGGCGATTTAGTATTCAAGAACACTACTAACGAGAATGGTGATGCTCTTGCTGCTACATGGACAATTGATGCTGACGACGTTAAGACTATAGATCAGAAGAAGGGTTATGTAACACTTGAGAAGGTTATAACATTCAAATCTTCTATGCCTGCTCAGTATCCTGACCTGAAGATGACTTGGAAGTTCACTGTTAAACTGCCTGAACTGCCTGCTATCGCTGGTTACTTCGATACATACTGGTTCGAGAAGTATAACACTTATGATGTGCTGCCTGTTCAGTATGGTACACCTGCACAGACAGAGGCACAGGTAGTATACCGCAACAACCTCACAAGTGCATTCGGTTATACATCAGAGTGGGGTAAAGGTAACAACTTCTTCATCAAGAACATGACAGAATGTGGTCTTTGGGATCTTCAGTTCTCTGCTGACCAGACAATCGCCGGTTACACAGTTAACGGTAATGACCTTGATGAGGCTGGTATCGATCAGGTTAACTTTAACGGTTATCTCTTGAAGAATGGTGTTCAGAATTCAGCTCGCCTGACATGGACTGGCCGTGACAAGTCTTGGGGTACTTCATTTGATACAGAGGCAACTCCTTACCTGTTCGTTCCGAGAAACAGAGAGGATGCTTGGAACCTGATCAACCCGCTTGCACAGGCTGACGAAAAGGGTATTCCTGCTAGAACTCACGACAAGAAGATCAGCATCAGCGTATGGGCTAAGATTAATGGATACAACAAGGTTCTCGTTAAGAAGTATGATGTATGCCTCATAGCTCCGATCCGTGTAGACGCAGTATCTAAGGGCGGTTTCGAGGAAGGTCTCGTAAGCGGTTCTACAGTTGACGCTGGCAAGCTTGTTTCAATAACAGACTTCCGCGGATACGCAGTGGCTCAGACTGCTATCGGCAATCCTACTGAGTTTGAGAAGTATGCCGTACAGCTCTGGAAATACTATGACGTTAAGTCTATATTCTTCGATCTGAGCAAGGCTAAGTACACACTGGCTGTTAACGGTGGTAGCGTTGTTGCAAACAACGACCTGTCTTATGCTGATGCTATGACAGCTGCTAAACTCTCTGAGCTTACAAACAAAGCTGTTAACCTGTCACTGAGCCAGAGCGGCAACAACATCACCTTCAAGAACAATGGTGGTTCTAACGTAGAGGAAATGTTCTATGTTTACATCCCTGTAACAGTAGAATATGCATACGGTAAACTGACAGAGTATGTCAAGATACCTGTTTATCCTCGCGGTCAGGTGCCTGCATCTGTAAAAAGACGTTAAGGAGTGATGCTACAGATGACTTTGAATAAAAGGAATCTGAAAGGAAAATAAAACTTCAATCGGGAGCGCTCCTTGTAATTGAGGGGCGCTCCTTTTAAAAATAATAAAGTTTCTATGATTAAATCAGCTAAATATGTCGTAATGGCCTTGGCCCTGATTATTGTGGCTTCTTGTGGCGATAAGAAGAAAAAGGAGACTATCTTGCCGGCAGATCCACGTATGGACCAGCAGATGGTTCGTACAAGCAAGGACACCATGATGCTGCTCGACATGACAAAGAAGTTCTTGGAAACTTTGAAGAACAACGACATCGACGGAGCTATGAGCCAGCTGTATGAGGTTAAGGACAACAAGGTGATGCCTCTTTCTGAAGAACGCTCAAAGGAGATACGCAAGACTCTTACCACATTCCCGGTATTGTCTTACAAGATAGATGAACTTCTCCTCTATAGCGACAGCGACACCGAGGTGCGTTACACGATCGAGTTTTTTGAGAAACCTAAGGGCGACAACCGTCCTAACACGATAAAATGCTCGGTTAATCCGACACGTGTTGGTGGCAACTGGTATCTCACCATTGCCAAGGTGGCTCAAGAGAATAATTATAAGAACAATTGAAAAAATTAAAACCATTAGCTATGCGTTATTTAAGTTTATTATTGGCCGCAGGTTTCCTGTTTATGGGAAATCCCGTGTCAGCTCAGGAAAGCGAACCTGAGTACGAGTTCAACAGGCATTGGTTTGTAAGCGTTCACGGCGGTGCCCAGTATACATTGGGCGAGGCCTCTTTTGGCGACTTGCTTTCTCCTACGGTTCAGTTAGGTGCCGGATATCAGTTTACCCCGTGGTTTGCCACACGTCTTTCTGTAGGTGCTTGGCAGAGCAAGGGTGGCTGGAACGGATACATGCTGGACGGCAAGGCCGTAAACACTACGTATAAGTACAACTATGTAGCCCCCGGCATTGACTTTATGTTCAATCTGTCTAATGCCATTTGCGGTTACAACCCAATGCGTCTGTTCAGTGTTACAGCTTTCATCGGCGGCGGTGCAAACATCGGCTTTGGTAACGATGAGGCCAACGAACTGGCCAACGCAGGCTATGACATGCGCTACGTGTGGAGCGGCACAAAGGTTCGTCCCGTAGGCCGTGGCGGTCTGTCGTTCGACTTCCGCGTTAGCGACCGCGTAAGCCTCGGCATCGAGGGTAACGCAAATGTCCTCTCTGACAAGTACAACTCAAAGAAGGCAGGCAATGCCGACTGGTACTTCAACGCTCTTGCCAGCGTTACAATCCGTCTGGGCAAGACCTACAAGAAGAAGGCTGCCCCGGCTCCGGAGCCTGTAGAGCAGACTATTGTAGAACCTGTTGTTGAAGAGAAGCCGGTAAGCGAGCCCGTTGTAGAAGAAGTAAAGGACGAGGGCATGAAGCGCGACGTATTCTTCACGATAAACTCAAGCGTTATCCGTGAGTCAGAGCGCGAAAAGGTTGTGGAACTTTCTAAATATTTAAACAATCATAAAAATGCAATTGTCGAAATAACAGGCTACGCCGATGCCGGAACAGGTACTGCTGCTATAAACAGCCGCCTGTCTTCAGAGCGTGCGGAGGCTGTTAAGAAGATGCTTACAGAACAATGCGGTGTGTCTGCGTCGCAGATAAAGACCTCTTACAAAGGGTCTGAAGTCCAGCCGTTTGCTGACAACGACATGAACCGTGTATCAATTTGTATTATATCCAATTAGTCGATTGCAGGAGGGTGGAGACATTTGGGCTTGTGAAAGTCGTAGTCTCCTCCCGTTTTTTTAAAAAAAGATCATTTACACTGTTGAAAATCAAGACACAAGCTAGACTGGACTTTTTCTATTTCTTATTCTTACAAATTCTTTTTTCACAGATTACTTATTTTCTGTTCCCTTTCTTTTATAGTTTTATTGATGCGCCTCAGTCTGGCATTATGCTGCTGCATGATGCTTTGTTTTATCATGCGCAAGGTTGATCTTTAAGTTTTTGTATAAGTCTTACCGTCTGCTTTTCAGATGCCTGAAATGCCAGTGAAAAACATGGTCTGAATATTCTCGCTTAAAGTGAAAATCCTGTATGTTTGCTTGCCGTTTTCTAATAAATGGCGGTGCTGACATGCTTCAGCGCATCTGCCGGTGGGGATAAACAAAAAAGCCTGCATCCGTATGGATACAGGCTTATGTATTTTCGAAGCTTTTATTTAGTTCAAAGCATCAGTTAATTCTGCTCCGGCCTTGAATTTCGCAGCCTTCTTAGCAGCAATCTGTATCTTCTCCTTTGTAGAAGGATTGATACCCTCGCGAGCCGGGCGCTCGTTAACGCTGAATGTTCCAAAGCCAACAAGTGCAACTTTATCTCCTGCTACGAGAGCGTCTTTGATGGCTGCAACGGTTGCGTCGAGTGCTTTCTTTGAATCAGCTTTTGACAAACCTGAGCCAGCAGCTATTTTTTCAATAAGTTCTGTTTTGTTCATAATTAAAATTGTTATTAAAATATTAGAGTATAAAATTATCCCAACCTATTTTTATCGCAAATATAGCCTAATCATTTTATTTGTCAAACAAAAAATAAAAAAAAGTGAAGAATTTAATGAAAAAAAGTTGGTATATGCCCTGCTTTATGCTATCATAACAGATATTTTTAGTATTTTTGCCGACGTTTATTATGCTAGAAAAATTATTTTGAGTATGTTCAGAATACCTGCTATTACAAAGAATTTGCTGATTATCAATGTGCTTATGTTCGCCGCCACATGGGTGTTCGGCCGTCAGGGCATCGACTTGAACAGCGTGTTTGGACTTCACTTCTTCCTTGCGCGCGATTTCCAGATATATCAGCTCTTCACTTATATGTTCATGCATGCCGGATTCACGCATCTGTTCTTCAACATGTTTGCCCTGTGGATGTTCGGCTGCGTGGTTGAGAATGTGTGGGGACCTAAGAAGTTTCTCTTCTATTATATGGTCTGCGGAGTCGGTGCCGGACTTATACAGCTTATAACACAGTTTGGCGAGTTCTACATGCTTGCCAGCGACCAGATACCGGGCTTTGGCTTCGGCGATATAATGGCAGTGGCGCATAACAGCTCGGCCATTCTCAATCTTTGGACAACAGTAGGCGCGTCTGGTGCCATTTACGGTGTGCTGCTTGCTTTCGGCATGCTGTTTCCTGAGGAACGCCTGTTCATATTCCCGCTGCCGCTGCCGATAAAGGCCAAGTGGTTTGTGTGTATCTACATCGTTGTTGAGCTGTTGTCGGCTCTCGGCACGTCAAACAGCAGTGTGGCTCATTTCGCCCACCTCGGTGGCATGCTCTTCGGATGGCTGCTGATAAGATACTGGCGCAACAATCCGGGCGGAGGAACTTTCGGAAGGTCGAAGGGACAGCAGTTCTTCGACAATCTGAAGAGCAACTGGGAGCGCCGCTCTCACCGCAAGTCGGACAATGCCGGAGGATATGACAGGACAAGAAACGAATCAGACTGGGACTATAACGCCCGCAAGAAGGCTGAACAGGACGAGATAGACCGCATACTCGACAAGGTTAGACGAAGCGGATACGACAGCCTGAGCGAGGAGGAAAAACGTAAACTCTTTGACGGAGGAAAATAGCACATGACGGATGTGCTTCATTGTGAATGAAAAAAATTAAAGACCTTACTTTGCAGATAATAGCCGGGGCCAATGTGGCAACGGCTGTTACCATGTTTCTGGTAGGCCTGTCGGACCGCATCAATCCGACAGAGCATCCTATAATGGCCAATATCGGACTGATATTTCCAGGCTTTATATTTATCAATTTCTGCTTTTTAGTCTTTTTCGCGGTGTTCAGGCGCAGGTACATGCTTATTTCCGTGCTTGGCTTTGTTGTCAGCTATTCTTCCGTGCGTACTTACTGGCCGCTTAACATCAGCCGCGACGTGCCGCCTGGCTCGATAAAGGTGATGTCGTATAATGTGCATAATTTTGCCAGCGACAATGCCCCTGAAGGACACGACAATCCGATACTTGAATATATTGTGGCTGCCGATGCCGACATCGTGTGCCTGCAGGAAGCACGCATTGACGATGACATAAAAAACGCGATAAAGGGCGTATATGAATACATCGACTCTGTGAGGAGCAAGGACGGGGGCGAGTGTCTCGTCTTGATGAGCAAGTATCCGATAGTGGCGCGTGAGCGCATCGATTATGTATCTAAGGGCAACGTCAGTGCTGCCTTTAAGGTGAAAATGGACGACGACACGGTTACTGTGGTGAATAATCACCTTGAGACCTCCGGACTGTCGCTTGCCGACCGTGCCGGCTTCAAGGACATGGTTAAGGGCAAGGCTGGAAGCGACACGGTGAGGGCAGAGTCGAAACGCCTGGCAGTAAAGCTGGGAGAGTCGGCCAAGATACGTGCGCCGCAGGCTGAGGCCGTGGCCGAATATGTGAGGAAGAGCGGCGACAACGTGATTCTTTGCGGCGATTTTAACGACAACCCCATATCGTACACTCACCGCACTCTGGCGCGCGAGCTTACCGACTGTTATGTTGAGTCGGGCAACGGTCCGGGCATATCCTATCACCACAACGCCATCTTTGTGCGCATAGACAACATAATGTGCTCAAAGCTGTGGCAGCCCTATAAGTGCAAAGTTGACCGAAGTATCGGCTATTCAGACCATTACCCCATTTATTGTTGGCTCAAAAAGCGTGGAAAGGATAAAAATAACCGCTAAAATGAATAATAAGAGGCATTAAATTTTTCAAAGTTTAAAAAAATAATTATCTTTGTGCCCTATTAATATCAAACTCGAAAAAACATTAAAAATTAATAATAATCAAAATGCAAAACAAAGGAATTGTAATTGTTACAGCCGTCTTACTGACGCTTGCAAGCATTTTCTATTTGTCTTTCTCTGTCGCAACTAGCTATTACGACAGTCAGGCAGCAAAGATTAAAGACCCGATTGACCAGCAGAACTACAAGGATTCTGTTAAATATCTGGGTATTTATTCTTACCAGAAGTGCTTGGAGACGCAGATTGGTCTGGGTCTTGACCTTAAAGGCGGTATGAACGTAATCCTCGAGATTTCTGTTCCTGATGTTGTAGACGTGCTGGCTGACCACAAGACAGACGCTGCCTACGTTAAATCAATGGAGCAGGCTAAGAAGGAGGAAGAGACAAGTCAGAGTGATTTTATCTCTCTTTTCATTAAGTATTATCATCAGAATGCGCCCGGACATCGTCTGGCTGAAGTTTTTGCCACACAGCAGCTTAAGGGCAAGGTGAGCACACAAAGCTCTGACGCTGAGGTGGAGAAGGCTCTGCGCGAAGAGGTTCAGTCGGCTATCGACAACTCTTACAACGTAGTGCGCAACCGTATCGACAAGTTCGGCGTTGTTCAGCCCAATATCCAGAAACTTGAGGGACAGCAGGGCCGTATCATGGTAGAAATGCCTGGTATCCGCGAGCCTGAGCGTATCCGTAAACTTCTTCAGGGTAGCGCCAACCTCGAATTCTGGGAGACATTCAACAGCGAAGAGGTTACTCCGTATCTGGCTCAGATCAACCAGCGCCTTGCTGCCGGTTCGTCTGCTACTGCCGCTGATACAACTGCCGTAAGCGACAGCACATCTGCCAAGGCTGAGCCCGCAAAGGCAGAGGCTAAGCCTAAGTTCCAGATAAAGAACGACACAAAGAACGCTGCCAAGGCTACTGAGACTGATGCACAGCTCGCTCTCGCCAAGAAGCAGAATCCTCTGCTGGCTATGTTGCAGTTGGCTCCGCAGGGCTCACTGAGCGTTGTAGGATATGCTAACGTACGCGATACAGCAGCAATCAACAAGATTATCACATCTGAACTTGCCAAGCAGGTGCTCCCGTCTAACCTGAAACTTCTTTGGGGTGCTAAGCCTGCTGACGGACTTTCTGTAAAGAATGTGTTCGAGCTTTATGCAATAAAGGTTACACAGAGCAACGGACGTGCTCCGCTTGAAGGCGACGTGATAACAGATGCTACAGACCAGTTTAACAACGTTACAGGTGCTCCTGAGGTAAGCATGACCATGAACTCAGACGGTGCACGCCGTTGGGCAGCCCTTACAAAGGCTAATGTGGGTAAGGCTATTGCCATCGTGCTCGACGATGCTGTTTACAGCGCACCTCGCGTAAGCGGTGAAATTCCTGGCGGACAGTCGTCTATCAACGGTAACTTCACCATTGAGGATACAAAAGACTTGGCCAACACGCTTAAGTCAGGACGTATGCCTGCACCTGCACGCATCGTTCAGGAAGACGTCGTAGGACCTTCTCTCGGTGCTCAGTCAATCCAGCAGGGTCTTATCTCGTTCGTTGTAGCCTTCGTATTGCTGATGATCTACATGATCGTCATGTACGACCTGATTCCGGGTATGATGGCCAACTTGGCACTTATACTTAACCTCTTCTTTACGTTAGGTATTCTAACCTCCTTCCAGGCGGCGCTGACCATGCCGGGTATTGCCGGTATCGTGCTGTCATTGGGTATGGCCGTCGACGCTAACGTGCTTATCTATGAGCGTACCAAGGAAGAGTTACGCAAGGGCAAGCAGCTCAAGCAGGCTATCGAGGCCGGCTATGGCAACGCCTTCTCTGCTATCTTCGACTCTAATCTTACCTCAATCATAACAGGTGTCATCCTTTATGTCTTCGGTACAGGTCCTATCCGCGGATTCGCCACAACTCTTATAATCGGTATCTGCTGCTCATTCTTTACAGCCGTTTATCTTACACGTCTCGTTTATGAGCACAAGATGAAGAAAGACAAGTGGCTGAACCAGAACTTCACAACAAAGATATCTCGCAAGTTCCTGCAGGGCACAAACATCGGCTTTATGTCAATGTACCGTAAGACCTTCACAATAGCAGGTATTGCAGTTGTGCTGTTTGCTATCAGCTTCGCAGTTCGCGGTCTCAGCAAGAGCATCGACTTCACAGGTGGACGTAACTATGTAATCAAGCTTGAGAAGGCCGTAGAGCCTGAGCAGGTGAGTGCAGTGCTCCGTCCGGCATTCCCGAACAGTACAGTGAGCGCAATTGCATTGGGTACAGACCACAAGACCATCCGTATTTCAACTAACTATAAGATTGACTCTAACAATCCGGCAGTTGACAACGAGGTAGAGGACATCCTGTTCAAGTCGCTCTCAAGCGCAGGCATGGTGACACAGAAGAGCGTAGAGGTGTTCAAGAATCCTGATGTACGTGCAGGCGGCTCTATTATCAGTAGTGCCAAGGTGGGTCCGTCAGTTGCTAAGGATATCACTTACGGAGCTATCATAAGCGTCATATTCGCTCTTATAGCTATCTTCTTATACATCCTCATCCGTTTCCACAATGTAGCCTTCTCTGTTGGTTCAACAGTGGCTCTGGCTCTCGATACGATAATCGTTATCGGCTTCTACTCAGCATTGTGGGGTCTGGTTCCGTTCTCTCTAGAAATCGACCAGACGTTCATCGGAGCTATCCTTACCGTTATCGGTTATTCAATCAACGATAAGGTGGTTGTGTTCGACCGTATACGTGAGAACCTCGGACTGTACAAGAAGCGTGACTACTGGACAATATTCAACGACTCTCTGAACGAGACATTGGCACGTACAATCAACACGTCTTCAACAACGTTGCTGGTATTGCTCTGTATCTTCTTCCTTGGAGGTGACAGCATCCGCAGCTTCTCGTTCGCGATGATTCTCGGTGTTGTATTCGGTACACTGTCTTCAATCTTCATTGCAGCTCCTATTGCTTACATCACTTTAGGTCGCAAGGCCAACAAGACATCAGAGGTTAAGGCTGCATAAGTGTTTTACTGAATAAGACGTTAAGTCATATATTCAATATAAATAGGGTGGATACGCATCAATGTGTATCCACCTTTTTTGTTACGGATCGGATGTTTTGCAGGATTGTTCTTAATCCTGAATAGTCAGCACCCTGGATATGTTCTGCCTGTTGCAAGTGTATTGATGCCTCCAGTAGTCTTCTTTGTTGTATTCTTGCATTTGTTTTCCTTTGAGTAGCCAAATGGTAAATCCGTTCAATCTAAGTCTGTACAGCAGAACTATAATGACTGATGTAGGCTTAAAATAATGCCTTTTATTTGGCTTTTCATCGCTTTGAGTCTGTTTCTGACGTACATCGTCTAATTAATGTAGAATTGATGGCACATCATGTAAGGCTAAATGCAGCTATATTTAGATCTTATGTCACGATGATGTTCTTTTTTAAACCAGACCTGTTTGTTAGTATTCGGTCTGTATTTTTGCTTTGTATTGATTGGGTTTTGTTTGATTATTTGCAGACACTTTTATAATTGGCTAACGCCAAACGGCGTTTCATAGTGGTTAACGCTTAGCTTCATTTACGCTTAACGTCTTGTGCCAATAGAAATCAAAAGACGTGCTGAAATCATGAATGCACTATAGATAAAAACTATGTGTGATCTAATGACATATTTGGCTTTAAATTCTCAAAGTGTAAAAAGCAGAATAATTGTTGATTAATTGGCTGTATTTGCTTTTCACGTTGCATTTGTGTAGATTTATGTAGCTGCGCTTTTATATTCTTATTATTCCATAAAATTTTACTTTTTGCAATCAATTCTACTAACGTTGGCGAGTAAAAATTTAGGACAAAATAATTTTTCAATCTAGAAATCTGATGTGTAACGGATGTTAAATTTAATGCGCTTGTATGTCTTCTTTATTAACATACGTTTGCTTTTAGCTGTTTTAAGCGAGCCAAAACATGCGTTTTTTGTGTCTTAATCTATGACTTTTGAGTAGAAAACGGCCTGTTTTCACTTCGTAAAAGGCCCACTTTCGCACCGTAAGTGGGCGAGTAATATTTTTTAACTCTTGCTGTTTTGTCGCTCAGCGTGCGTAATGTGTTGAATGATAATGATTTAACATAAACGCCCTATTTTGGACGTTTTTCATGTAAAATCCTGTATTCGTGAAGACTATCGCTGCTCTGAGAGCGTTAATTGTTCGGCTGACGTCCGAAATATTTACATTTTAGTCTATGCGTCTATCCCCAAAATGGTTTTTCTCAAGGTCGCCGTTGTGGCGTCATTCGTGCAGTTCAATCTCGCCATTGAACGATATCATCTCGCGTTGCTGCGGCATGACGTTTATCGACGCACTGCCGTTGTCAAAAATGTCAATGTGGAATTTATATGTATCCTCATCGTTCTTCACGCTGAACTCCACGTGCTTTCTGTCGCGTTTAGGCTGCGTTATCTTGAAGTCCTCTGTCACTCCGCTGAAGTTGAGCCCCTTTCCGCCGCCGTAAGGCACGTTGTAAGCACGGCCGAAGTAGGGTAGATACGACACCACGCTGTCGCCTTTAATCCTCAGGTCGAAGTCTGCCGTCAGCTGCACCGACATGCCCCTCGTAGGGTGAGCCGTCTGCACGTTTATCTTGAAGTCGCGGTTGCACACCGCCCTGCTTATCATCTCGGCCTTCTCCTGTTTCTTTCTGTCATTCTGCTGCCTGTCCGTCGTGGCGCATGCCACAAGAATTATTGCCGCGGTTATTATAAATAAAATCCTTTTCATATGTCACATCAAAAATAAATTTCTTTCATTCCGTTCCCTGTCATTCTTCTCCTCACATCGTTTCCCGGCTATTAGCCGATGTTGCAAAATTAGCCAATTTCTCATTAAGCCGCCATTCCTCTAAATCTTTTTAAGATAAATTGATTCAAGTTGTTCAAACAGTTGTTTAGCGTGGTTAAAATGTGTGGAGCTTATGTCCCGTATCGTTAAAATAATATCATGTTTAATAGCTTTTGCATGAGCATATATCTAATGTCTCTGCTTCTAATGTTGCATGTTGATTGAATTCTTGATTCGTGAAAATCTTATATAAAATAAAGAGTTTATTTTGTCTATATAACTTTATCCAAAAACAAAAATGATACGATTTTAATTCGTATCATTTTCCAATTATTATTTTACCGTAAATTCAGACAATTTTATAACGTCTCCTCTATCCGGCCAACTTGCGTATAAAGCGTCATCTTCAAGGCTCTTCACTATCACAATTTTCTGTGAAGGATTTATTTCAGTGAGAAAGTAGTATTTGTCAACAGAAATATGATAGTTGCTTGTATTACCGTCGTGTTCAATAATGAGTGAGAATGTTGTCTTGCTGATAAACACATCTTTGATATGATAAGTGTCAGACATGTCTGCAAAGCCTGATATGGCTTCTTTGGTTTTCTTAAATTCGGCTTCGCCCTGCTGTTCGTCCCATATACTTAATATTCTTGCCCACACTTTTTCGTCTTTGCCTTCGGGATTGTCAAAGTTTATCATCTGTAAGGTTTCGGGCAGTCCTAACGGTGTGCCGTTGTCGGGAATGACTTCAATGTTAAGTTCGTGCTGAGACTCATCGTATTCATAAAGGTAAAAACAGCATTTGCGCTCTTTTCCGTATCCTTCGAATACTTGTAACACGGGCGGGTCGTCCTCCTTGTCGATAGTCCAGAAATTCAGTATAAGCGTTTTGTCAATGGTGAAAGTCTCTATGTCTTTGCCGGCTTTCATGCGCATTGCTATATAAAATCCGTTTGTGCCACGTTGGTATGTTTGGCAGACAAGAAGCCATATTTCGCTGTCCTGGCCATAGCTGCTGTGCGGCAAACGCCAGTAGCTCCGCTTTCCGAAGTTGAAAATGCGCAATAGTTTTAGGGCTTCATTTCTAAAGTTTTCTTCAGTATAATATCTAAATATTATGATAAAATTGTGAATAATATTCCAAAGGGCTTGTGCATTGTTAAGTCTTTTCATGTTTTCTGCGGCTTCGTGTGCATCGTGTCTTTCAGGGTAAATATACGACAGGATATTTTCGAGCATGTCGACTATTTTCCATGTTTCTTTCTTTTTGATATATTTATATGCATCAATGCCGTTTGCCTTTATGAATATCATTGCCACGATGCCCCAATAAACATCGCGCTCATCGTTCTTAAGGTCGATGAGCACAGGCATGATCTCGTCTTTGAACTTATGCGAAAAGTTGTCGTATTCGTTGCACGTTAAAGATATTATCAGATTTTTTATCCATTCAGGATTTCGTGTGTCCATCTCTGATATAAGTTTGTCGTAAAAGAATTTCACGCCGTAGAATATCCGTGCAATTTTGTAAAGATGTTCTTCATAAAGTCCGAATCTGTTACATATCTGTTCGGTGATTTTGTTTATGGTGTCGTCCTTAACCTTCCCTTCCGACAGTCTGTAAATAACCATCTTGCCATTATATCCTAATTCTTTTGCCAGTGCAGAGTGTGACGGTGCAAAGGCTTGGTTTTCAATCAGACATTGCAATATCTCCAGTTTCTCGTTCATCTTGTATCAGTTTATGCAGTTTTTGGTACTATTTCAATTCCGCCTTTCAAATGTAGTTTTTTCTTTCTGTTTTAAAGAATGATTATCCGTATTTTTGTGAAAAAATAAATGAAGCAATACAAATTTTCATATAAAAGAGCGTCATGTTCGGGCAAAAAACGTATCTTTGCAATATCCGGCGGGAGAAATCGCCGGATTAATAAGGAAAGCGTTGATGCTTTTATCCTAAGGAACGAAATCGCCAAATTCAATACCAGAAGGATGAAGGGACATGACGCTCATCCGTTTTTGTATATGTCGTTACGGCTATTGCCGTATTTACATATCAGAACGGCGTGGGAGTATTGTTTCTGTTCATTTCTGGTTAGGCGTTTGGCGATGCCTGTTTCTTGATGAATGGCAGCAAGTCCTCACGCCTTTTCCGTAATGTTAAATCTAATGCCGACTTCGTGGACTTATAGGTGTGTAAAACTATGAGGGGGAAATATTGTTTTGATGTAGTTGGACAAGACAGCATTAATAAGCTGCATTATTCAATACTGGACTTGTTTTGATGTATTGTGAAGTTTCTTGAAAGATAGAACTTTCTCTATATAATTATGGTAAATGGCAATGATGAATCTGTCATGGCCTTCTGTTAAAATAATAAAAGATGAATTATTATGAACCTGAAAATGGATTGTGTACAACTTTATAAATTCCTCTCTTTACAAAATTAAAACATGCAAATAATTAGGAACACATACTTTTGTACGGAAATGTTACTTAAATCAAAACTAAATATAAATCATAAATAACTATAAATAAGGAGATTAAAACTATGCCATTATTTAGAATAACATTAAAGAGGATGAAAAATTCAAACGGGATACGTCTTGAACCTGGTATGAGTGTTGATGTGTCTTCATCATCATTCAGTAATCCTGTTTCGACAAATGGAGGTAAACTCGTTGCTGATGCCTTTTATCGCGTGTATGGCGTTGATATAAAAAAGGCTGGTGCGCTGAATATGGTTGACTTAGATGTAATACAAATTGGATAATTATGGAAACACTTGATCTTTTGCAAACTGCGACAAAATTGGTTAAGCTGATGGGATTGCTTGATCAGCAAGCAGATAAAATTCTTCCACAAGAAATTGTAAGTATTGTGAAACTTCATAGCAAACTTGCTGTTGGTGCTGCATGGATTCCTGTACCAGGTGCTGATATTGCGGCAGGTGCAGCTGCAATATGGGGTATGTATATTAGGATTAACGGTAAAATAAAATTAAAAGTAAAAGATAATGTCATTAAGACAATAGCCTCAGGTATTGGAACTAATCTTTTAAGCTATGTTGCAATGAGTGGAGTAGCCAGTAGCTTAAAATTTATCCCGGGTTTGGGCACGTTGGGAGGGGCATTAATAATGAGTGCTTCGCAATATGCTATTACGCTTACGGCAGGATGGGTCTATTTAAAAGCTTTGTGCGTGTTGGCTGAAAAGAATGGACCAGAGCTTGATATCAGTAAACTTAATAGTGCCGTCAAGGATGTGCTTTCACAAAAAGATTTAATCAAAAATATTTTTGAGCAAGCAAAGAAAGAGGGGAAAAAACTTAGGTAGTGAGGCTTTTTGATAATCTGTTATAAAAATAATAACCAAGAATATATAATTATGCCAAGAAATTTGATTTGTCCTAAATGTGGTAAATATCAGAATAATGATAAAATAAAAAGAAAAGTTAAGACAGGATTAAAGAACGTTGGAAAATTTGCTATTCGCGAAAGTGCTAAGGAAGGGGTTGGATTTATTGCCGATTCTGTTACTCCTGGAGCAGGCAGATTAGTAAAAAATTTTTTTAGTCCAGAAATGAATGTCCTATTAGATGAAGTTGGATTAAAAACACAATCTTTAAATTCTGTAAAATACATCTGCCATAATTGCGGATGTCAATGGGACGGATATGATAGGCCCGATATATTTAACGATGTTCAGAAAGCAACTGTGTTGTCAATGAAAAAAAAAGAAATGTCAGATAAACACGCAGATTTTTCTGTCTGGCTAATGTTAACGTTTACGAATCTCATATTTGCTGGGATATGTTTTTGGATGTATTCGTATCGTCATATTGATATTGAAACTACATCTAACTGGTTGTTTGGTGAAATTCAGACACAAACGTATTCGTGGCATTATTATGTATTTTGGCCTATGATTATCATTATTGGCAGTCTCTTTTTAGGTTTTTTATGTAAATCTATGAGTTGTTTTGAAAAATACTTGGCTGTTAAGAATTGTAATTTAGAGGATTATGCAAAAAAAATAGGTCTGTGAGAATTTAATCTATGGCAAATAGGAGTAAGTTAAGTCGATGATAATACCAAGAGCATATTGTCATGCTTATTTTTCTTATGTATGGTAAAATAACGACATAGTGCAATTGTCTATAGACAAATATAAACTCTGTTTAGGAGATGTTATAGTCCTTTTTGCTGATGAGCATAGATCTTTTTATATAAAAAGCAACTTGACATCATTTTTATAAATAATATGCAAGAAATATTAGAAAATAAATATTATGGAAATTTTATTAATAATTTTGATTATAGTATTGGTACTTGTATCTTTTCGTCTTCGTTATAAGCAGGAACAAGTTGTAGGATTGTCACGTGAACAGTTGTTGCAAAAACATAGAAATGCTTTCTTCGTATATCGCTTTTGGGTGATATTATCTATTGTGATGTTTATAGCTGGGTATATTTTGGCAGAATATTTCCCAATTTATGAGACGGAAGAATATGAATATTGGTTTTTCGGTACAGAGAGAGGAACACATGAGGTGTTGACGGCTACAGCTTGGTGGTCTTATATATTGAGAGGTTTGGCTATAATTATTTTCATACCCGCAATCATAGGATTTTTCGATCGTCTTAGTGCAATAAATAAATATAAGAATATGTCTGCCGATAGCTATAGTAGCCTTCAGGAAAAAACACTGAAAGATATAAAGAAACAGGATGAATACGCAAAAAATGCGAAACGTGCTAAAACTGCAATGAATATTTTTGATAAAATATTTAATCAATGAAATAATGATTGCTTTGTAGAATTAGGCACGATATTTATTGCTAATTTCTGAAGTTAAACTTCTTTGTTGAGAAAAATATTTTCGGATAAGAAAGTGACAGTGTAAAATAAATGTAAGTATTTGAATTTGTATTATCAAGATAAAACATTGATTTATAATGGTATCATTTAAATTTGAATAAATATTATACAGATGAAATGTCATGTTTGACATATCTTTTCTAATTTAAATATTTATGTGTACCAATACTATTCTTTTTTGATACAATCTTTTTTGGCATAGATTTTTCCTGAAATCTTATGCCAAAAAAGATTGTAATGGAATAACTTTGTCGCAATTTCAATATATATCGCTTATGAAAAATCTCAAGAAAATGGTGGCGGAACTGCTTGAAGAACTGGAGGTTGGGTATGTCATCAATGAAGAGAAAAGCAGTTTTGAGTTTGATCTGCAGGCGGAATATGTCAAGGTGTCGATGTGTCTTGTGTTTCATGAAGTGAACAGGATGCTTTACAACCTGAGCTATCTTACATCCTGCCTGCCAAGAGAAAGTATGACGGACGTGCTCTATAAGATTAATGAGATACACTATATGGCGTTTAATCAGGCACACATGTATCTGTCTGTAGACGACTGCAGGCTTATGGCACAGGCCATGATTAACGTGCCAGAAGACGGACTTAGTCTGGATGTCTTTGCTAATTTCCTGCTGGCTACCTGCAATCTGCTCAACGATAATTATAACGACCTGATGAAGGTGGCCTATGAACGTAAGGTTGAGAGCAAGATGATATATACAGAGCTGAATGCTGATGATGACGGTCAGGATATGTGCGTCAACTGAACATCGGTTGAATGTATTAACTTTGTAAGGCGATATATGTGCTATTTGCGGGTTTGCGTGTGATGATGATAAATGCGGTTGATATAAATTGATTAACTTCGATTCTGCAGAATGTGCCTTTATGGGTGAAGATGCAGAATGTGATAAAGGTGAAAACAAATTTTATAACAAAAATAGACTATGAAATTTAAGAAAATTGATAAGGATGAGCTGGTGGACAATGTTGTCGTTGGAGGCGTTTTGGCTGGATTGGTTTTAAGCATCCCATTTGTAATGTTGGCAGATGGTGTAAAGAAGATTTATAACCGTATACCTGCCGTTGCAAGAAAGCGCGAGAGACTTAATGCCGAGATTCGTAAACTGGAGCAGATTCTAGGGCTTGAAGGCCGTGATGAAACCTGCGTGCAGTATGATCCTTATTTCTACAGAAATTTTTCACGCGACAGACTTCATTATTATTATGCGCTGAAGAATAAAGTGGAGAGGGGATATAAGAGTCCGGACATTGTCTTGGCAATGAAAATAAAGAAACCTGAAATAAATTTCCTGAATATGCTGGAATCACCTATTTGTCGTGCCAATTCAGGCCCGAGTAAATATATTGTTTATCTGATGGCAGACAAAGGCATTTATAACATCCCTGACGAAGCTGTGCAAAAGGTGCTGAAAGAAGATTTGGGAATGGAGTTGGTAGATGATGACTTTAAGTCTTTAGGTTTGACTACATTGTCTGAATGCGGACGCCCCGGAGATTATTTCATTATGTCTGCTCCCGGTGAGTTCCTTTATGAAGATGTTTCATACAAGAATGAGACGATAAAGAAACTGATAGAAGACTTTAGACAGAGAATTCAGAAGTTGTAATGCTCGGCCTTGCTTATGGCATGTGTCTTTGTATGGTACAAGGCACAGTGTTGCCTTTTAGCATGAAGATGTGATCCTTTTCTTGATATTGTAATGCAGGAATATCATATCTTGGAATAAGAATTAAGACACAGTCCAAAATTTTGTGTAAATGTAAACAGGATTCAGTTGTGATTTTCCTCTTATATCTGGATTTTGTTTACATTTACACAAAATATTTTATAGTGTCAAGATTGACGGCGCTTGTCGCAGATTGTTTCTTTGGGAGCAAGCCGGAATCATTACCTTTACATATGTAGAATACACAACAACTTGAACTTTCTTGATATTTTTATCCAAAAGTCGCGTAAAGATGAGATAAGGCTGTGCCGAAACGGGTTATTCTTTTTTCAGTAATTTGTCGATATTTTCTTTTATATCATTAAGAATGGCATGATAATTATTCCAATGAGATTCATCAGATATTGTAGAGTTGGGATGATGTGTCTTGTAAGCTAACTCCACTTCTCTGATTGGCAATTTTGCCACATCATGTACAGATAAGGAGGCAAGGGGTGACGGATTGCCATCCACGGTAAAGTTTTCTTGAATATATTTATAATACGTGTTCTCGCCTGGTCCTGTGAAGAAGATCAGTATGTTTGGCTTAAGGATTTCTACTTCTTTAGGAATGACATGGAAATATTTATGTTCAATCTCATGTACTGAAGCATCGACAGGGCCACCTCCCGACTTTGTAACGGCTGACAGTTTGGAGATATTGTTCCAAATCATTGAGATGGTTTTACCTGGATAAGATTTTTCCATCTCTTCCATTAAACATGAGAGAATGCCATTTATGGAGAATTTAAATAATCGGCTTCTTAACTTGTCTTGGTCAAAGTATCCGCCATTCTTGTATGGTACATAATTATCGCCCAAGAATTTTTCATATGTATACATCAGGTCACCCACATCTGGAGTTTTCATGTCTTCATCCCATTTCTCCCACATATAAGGTTCTTGGCCGAAAAACATTATTCTTATGTCCGCATGAGTATACCAAGCTTCGTTTTCCGGTATTTCTTCTAAACACAGTTTATTTTCTTCACGTTTTTTCTCAATGTCCGATATTCGTAATGCAGAAATCAAAAACGGGCATTGCAATTGGTTTCTCAGTCCGTTGGCCTTTAACTGTTTAATTAAGTTTTCCCATTTGCTATTATAAAGCGTGGTTAATTCTTCTGATAACGTATTCATAATCAATAATATTTTTATTAAGGTTTCACCAAAAGTAAGTATTTATTTCTTGATTTACAAGTGTTGTTAAGATTATTTATTATTCATCAGTTTTTTAAAGACGTATCAGGTAATAAAGCCGTTCAAGATTTTGGGTTCGTCCATACTATTCAGCTGCTTTGAAATTATAGACAGGCTTTATCACATTCACAATGTTTACGGTATCTTTGATGTTTCCGATAATCTCATCCTTCGGCTTGTATGCCATTGGCGATTCGTCTTTTGTACCTTCGTTCACGCTCTCGGTATAGATGCTTTGCATTGACTTTGCGTAATCGTCCAAGCTTATGCTGTTGAAGGCTTGCTTGCGGCTCATGATGCGTCCTGCACCGTGCGGGGCCGAGCAGTTCCAGTCGGTATTGCCCCTGCCGATGCATATCAATGACCCGTCACGCATGTTAAGCGGAATGATGCACTTCTGTCCTTCATAGGCGGCTATTGCACCTTTGCGGATGATGTTGTCCAGGCCGATATAGTTGTGGACGCTCTCGAAGGGCTTTTCTTCACATGTACTAATATCGGCAAAACCTTGGGCTACGAGCCAGTCTGTGATAAGCTCCGCAATCATTTGGCGATTTATTTCTGCCCAACGCTGACACAGGCGCATGTCATTCAGATAGTCGTCGCGGTAGCGTCCTTCAAGGTAAGATAATTCCTGTGGTACGGCAGGCTTCTTAGTCTTGAATGAGCAATGCAACTGGCGTATGGCTTCATGTAACTCCGACTTGCGTCCAGCAGCTTTATACTCTGCTATCATCTGTTCTTTCACTTCCATAAGTTCCGCCCAGCCTAATTGGCACTTTATTGCCAACTTCTGATATATATCGGCTACTTGCTTGCCGAGATTTCTGCTTCCGGTATGTATAACAAGGTAATATAAACCAGCCTCGTCGCGGTCAACTTCGATAAAATGGTTGCCGCCGCCGAGTGTTCCTATCAACTTGTACAGCCGCTTGTTATCTTTCAGATCGCGGTTGCAGCGCAGGGCTTTTACAATTTCCTTTGCCTCGCGGTAGCCGTCCATGTATTTGTCGGGCAGTGGAGCAGAAGTGGCGTTGCGGTGGCCATGTCCTGATGGTATGTTATGCAAGATAAACTCGTTAAGTGCGTGCCAGTCGATGTCTTTTATACATACGAACGGCCTTACATATATTCCGCAACCGATGTCAACTCCAACAATATTAGGGATGATCCTCTCCCCGAGATTGCCGGTAAAGCCGATTACGCAGCCTGCCCCGGCATGCACATCGGGCATGATGCGAATTTTGCACTTTCTGAAAACATCGATGGACATCAGCTCCTTGATTTGCTCAACGGCGTTGTCTTCAATGTTGTCAGTATAGATTTTTATATTGTAGTTTTCTATGGTTTTCATTTTTTATGAAAGGATACGTATCTTTAATTGTTTTTTCTCGTCTTCAATCAACTGATCCCACAGATGTGAACGCTGCAAAGCGGATGCAGGGATATAGTCCTGATATTTTTCAAGGAATTCCATGCTATACAATTTGTCCCGATTATAGCAGTCTATGATTTCGCTCCAATCCCAATACTCGGCAAAATGTTCCAAGAGTGCGGGAGTAAGTTCGATATTGGAGTTTCCCGATAATTCATGCCAGTTCCAATATTCCTTGTATTTCTCCAGATTTTCCGCCGTAAACAAATGCTTATTGTCAGAACCGGAAAGTTCCTCCCAATCAACTTTGTTTTTGAACTTCTCTATCATGGATGTGGTCCAAAGGATGTTTCTATTGCTAGAAATTTCTTTCCACGATACCTTGTCCTTGTATTTTTCCAACATTTGCTCATTCCACGCAAACTCGCTTGATAGTTCTTTCCATGCGGCTTCTTCCAATACTTTTGCCATAAAATCGTTGTTCCAATTCTTTGCTGCCATATTACATGTTTTTTAATGGTTTAACATCAATTCTGCTGCAAAGTAAAGATTGGTAAGTGCCAAATTAAGGCATAACATAAGGAATAATATGAATATATGAAAAAAACAAGGATGTGCCGTGGTTTTTCATAAGTAAACAAGTAACTTTGTTGCATAACATTAAGTCAATAATAGTATGACTGCAAATCTCTTTAGATGGTAGATACCCCGCTGTTATAGACGTTTTATATTTCGAAAATCAATGAACTTTGGCATGATCATCTGTGGCAATCATGATGCTTGCTTATACGGAGCTAAAATAGACGGGTTGGATAAGAATGTGCATTACTTATGTAATCTGCGTCTTTTGTGTCTCTAAAACGTGCCCTTTGGCATGCTGAAAGGTCATGTTTTGCAGTGTAAAAGGTATGCTTTTATATGTCAGCGTTTTGTCTTATGCAGATTTTAATATAATGGCATTTATAACGTATGCTGCACATTCTTGTTGTAATGTTTATGTTCCTATGTTGATGATACGGGCGAATATATTTTTAAAAGAAACTCGTCACTCGTCACATTGCAGCTTAACCTATTGTCGCTCAGCGCGTTATAGCGTGATGAGTTGTCGGCCCAACTCATCACATAACATGGAGACAGCCGATAGTGTGACGAGTTGAAAGGTCAACTCGTCACATCGTAATGCATTGAATGTCAAATTATTACATGCAGATGTGACGAGTGATGAGTTTCTTTAAAAACTTTTTTATGGTTTGTAAGATTGTGTTCTTTCCTGATCTCGGTTGCCCTTAAATAGTTCTTTTCGTGATTGGAGTTGCCCCCGGTTAAATTTATAACTGTTATTGATTGCTCTCTTTTTATTTTATATAAATATTATCTTTTTTGATTTTATAATTGTGATAGATGATTTTACGTATTTTCAAAGTCTTATGGCAATATAATGTGATAACAATTGGTTATTTGTAGAAGTATTTTTTTCGGTTATTATGGAATGTGGGGCAACTTTAATATTCGTTTCCACATTCCATAATAATTTGAATGCTTTGAGATATTATTGATAGGTGATCATATAAGCATTAAATACTTCATCTGCTTCGAGATACATTAGATTTGTTTTTCCGACTTTTTGTGGATTATAATCAAGTTGTTTAATCCAACCTGTATATTTCATTATATTTAGATTCTCGACTTTAAACTCTTTTGATGATGGATTTATTCTCCATTGAATAGTGTTTGTTGCGTCATCATATATCATAAACTTTATTATTCCGCTAATCAATGGATATATGTATCCATCTGGATAGGTATAGTCACAATCTTTATTTATTGTTTTAAATCTAACTTTACTTTTTTTATTTTTTACTTCAACAATACGACCGAAACTTCCATTGTTTTTGTTGTAGAGAGCAGGGAAATTTATATATAATTGGTCAAAAAGCTTCATGATGTCTTCTGTCATTTTTAAAGCAGATTTTATCAAGTCACTTTTTAAAATAAATTTTCCTTTTTCTTCGATTGAAAATTTAGGATTCTTGATAATCTCATTAAAAAATGAAATGCATTGTCCTTTTTGAGAATATAAATTTACTCTATTGAATTTCCTAATTCCTTCTTCTGGTAGCAATCCTTCTACTTGTAAAAAGTATAATGGAATGTCTGCCATGGCTATTACATCTTCTGATTTTATAGATCCTGTGTCTCCTGTCTTCCAAATGATAGAGTATCTTGATAAATGTTCTTTTAAATAGTCATAGCAACCGACTTGATTGCCTTTTGCTGTTTCTTTTAATTGGATGTTATTATTTCTTGCTGAACATATTTCTGCTATTGCGTCATAATAATCTTCTAATGAGCCTACGCTATCATTTGGGTATAATATTTCTACAGGAATTGAAAATTGAAATCGTGGTTCATTTTCAACTTCTTTAAATTTCTTTATAATGTCGTCAAAATTTTTGTTCCAATAATTCTTACACTCATCCCACTTTTTGAATTTTATTCCAAATAATTTATCTATAATAAAACGTGCAATAGCAAATGTATTGTGACCACCATCCATAATTCCCTCATATGCTGGTTGATCAAAAGAAAGTTTAATTCTATTTCTATCTAATAATTGACATTCCTTTGTTGCAATTAAGATTCCTTTTGTCTTATACCAAAATAACTCAGGAGATTTGTCTAATGTTTCATAGATACTTGTAGTGATGGCATTTACAGATGCAGTTCTTGGATTAATTTTGTTATCTGCAAATTTTACTAAACGAATTAATGTCGCAGGAGAAATGCTAGAAATAATCTTGTTAATTTTTTTGCCTTCCTTCGAAGTGAGAGGAACATTTGAATGCTCTAATTTTAATATTACAGAGTTCATAAATTTTAAATTGAAGAGATACAAGTTAATAAATATAGTTATATTATGAAGAAAATAATAGTGTATCTCCTCTTTTCGCCTATGATCTTCTGTCATAATAACCTCGCATCTGTCCAGATGCTTATATCGTAAATCCATACGATGCCATTATCCAATGGTATTGCAAAAATATGTCTAAAATTTAGAATAAGCAAATTTTAAACAAGTTTTTAATAAATATTTATGCTCTTTGAATATTTCAAAATGATTTTAAGATTGAACAATAAATACGATAGCTATATTTTGCCTATTCTGATGTGTTTAATGTATTGATTTAAATATATTTTTATTACAAAGTGTCAGTGCAATGCAATTTGTATATAATTGCAAAAGGGTTAATATTTGATTACTTATTATATTGTCATTAACATTTCGTAAATTATAGATTTGTTGGTTAAATTGAATAAAATTAGAGCTAATTGTAATTAAGGATTAATTTTGATGATTGTATCTGTTTTTGTGGCTCACCCGATAAATAGTGGGGAAAGAAAATATTACGCATAAATTTTAGTCAGCCTAAAGAGGAAGAATGGTATGTCAATAACTCCTCGGAGCAATACTCTGAACTGTTTGATTTTGGCATTAAAGCATTCGGCAAAAGCATTGGTAGAGCGGTTCACGAAGAAGTTCAGGACTCCGTCATGGTGTTCTGTCAAGGTGGAAATTATAGCCTGAAAGCTTTTGAATCCGGACCTGTCGACCCTGTCATACCATTTTGCCAGAGACAATCTGGCGGCATCCTTGTGAGTATTCCT
>ERZ780013.41-NODE-41-length-72118-cov-8.59763_pt1 | contig 72118 bp, 73 predicted proteins | sample MGYA00511178_ERZ780013 | MGnify/ENA primary metagenome ERZ780013 (study PRJEB29588, sample SAMEA2149568) | human gut metagenome | biome: human gut; feature: human-associated habitat; material: faeces | place: Denmark | collected 2008/2010 ... | reverse complement strand
GCTTACAGCGTATAGCTGCTTAGCACATTATTGAATTATTAACGAACTATTGTTATATACAATGAAGAAAAAACTTTCGGTAGTTATTCCGACTTTAAATAGATACGAGTATTTACGTCGTACAATACAAATTCTTTTGCCTCAAATAAGTCGCAACCAAAGTCGAGTTGAGCTCGTGGTATGCACTAACGCTTGTACCGATAAAACGGATCAATATATGAAATCCTTGATAACTCAATTTCCATATTTAGTATATAAAAAATTTGATGAATATGTTGAGGTCGGTGCTAGCATGGCACGTTCCGTAAATCAGTGTACTGGAGAATATGTTATATTATGGGGAGATGATGATGTCGCATATCCTTATTTTATAGATTATATTTTACAGGTATTGGCAGAATATGAAGATGTAGGGGTTATTCACTTGAACAGATTACAAGGTAAAGACACAAAATATGGTTTGAAAGAGTTGAAAGTTGTAAATAGAATTTTTGAAAACGAATTTATAGAATTTTCTTTGGAAGATTTAATACAATCTTTTACTCTTGATTTAGGCTTTATTTCCTCTCTGGTTTTTAAGCATAAAATTTGGGATGATGGGAAAGATTTCTTTTCTCCAACGCATTATGGTTATGAGTTTTTGGCAATTATAATGAATGGTGCAAAAAAGCAGAAATGCTTATATTGTAATTTGCCGGTTGAAATACAGAGAAATCCATTCAATCGTGATTATTCTGCAAAATGGCCATTGTATGCATTAATTGGGGTACCAAATATGATGAGTGATTTTGATAAATGGGGAATTACCAAACATGCGTTTGATTCATGGAATAAAGCAGAAAACAGAAATACAATTAAATTTATATGGAACTTATTGTATACAACAGAAAAACGAAAATTTTATAAGCCTTTGTGTTGTGATATTAATAAATATCAACACCGTGTTTTAAGAAAAATATTAACATATTTGATAGTTTATCTTTTCCCTCGTTCTGTTTTTAGATGTCTTAAAAAAAGTCTTTATCGATGAATACTTAGAATATATCACTGAGTCCTTTTTAGTTGGCTCAGTGAGAAAATAATAAAATGATATTAAAATTTAGTCAAAATCAGGTTTCTCACCTGTTGGGTTGAGCCGATGGATGTTAAACCTCGTATTCTTGGCTTAATGTGATTGAAGACGATGGCGCAGTGCAAAGCTACTGCTTTATTTTGAGATCGGTGATACGGCATTCTGTGGATTGTTACATTCTATTGCCGTACAATTATATTTATTAACAAGCAAGTTGACATATACTCACTTGCAAAACTTCAGTAAATAAAATGCAAAAAACAAAACCATTAGTAACTGTAGTTGTTCCGGCTTATAATACAGCTTCATATATCGGTAGAATGTTAGATTGTATAAAAAATCAAACATATAAAAATATTGAAGTTATTGTAATAAATGATGGCTCAACAGATGAAACCCTTAGTGTAGCGAAGAAATACGCAGATATCGACAATCGCTTTACTTTTATAGATATTCCGAATCATGGGGTTTCTTATGCTCGTAATTTGGGAATAGAAAAGTCCCATGGAAAGAAAGTCTTTTTTTGGGATAGTGATGATGTTGTTAATGTAGATACGATTGAGAAATGCTTGGAGTATGCAGAAAAAAATAATGTGAGTTCCGTTTTATATGGATATTGTGATCGTTATAATGGACAAGATCAAGCACCTCATAAGTCTGTTTTATCAGGACAGATTTTTAGAAATGATGAAATCGTAAAAAAAGTTATGCCTAATTTTATCGGTCATTCTTTCTCTGATGTCAACCTTTGGATAGAAGGTAAACAACCTCTACGATATGGTAAAGAGTCTACTGCTTTATGGCACATCATGTGTGACTTAGACATTATTAAATCTAACAACATTCGTTTCGATACAGGATTATCTTTAGGGGAGGATACAACATTTATTAATACTTATTTCTTGTATGAAGATTCAATTGGTTATTTAGATGAATGTTTTTATCATTTAGAGCAAAGAGCTAATGGAGCAAATCTCTCAAGCATTACAAATGCAAATAAAAGGTTAACAGATAAAACAAAGCTTGTTTTTTCACGTTTAAAGATTGATGAGCTTGCAAAGAATGTATGTAATCGTAATATACATGGATATTGGGAAGGAACTTTAATTTTTAGTGCTTTAGAAATGGCATTGCGTATGTCGCACAATCCTATTTGTTCCCGAAATGTAAATAAGGTGGATTATTTGGATTTTATGAAAATTGATGCAGTAAAACTTTCTGTGAGACAATTTTCACCCTCTTTTGGCTTAAAAGCTCTTCCTTTTATGATACTGAAAATATTGGGACCTAGTATCTTGTTTGACTTATGTAGTATAATTCCTAAGAAATTTGTAAAAGTTATAGTATAGTAAAGTTGTTAGTCAGAAGATAACAACTTTGAATTTCCAAAGACTCACAACATGGCACCTTGCATCATCTCTGCTTGCTGGAAGATACAGAAAATGCATCCGATGGCAATTTCGGTGGAGGAAATCTACAAGGTTGAGGCTTTCAAGGAAAAGCCAAACCTGGAGACTGCTGAGCAATACCTTGCTGCCGGCAATTACTATTGGAATGCCGGAATCTTCGTATGGAACATTGATACCATCAGCAAGGCAATCCGAACCTTCCAGCCAAACCTTGCCAGCATCATGGACGAGATGGCTCCTTCTTTCTATACCGAACAGGAGAAAGAGGTGGTCGGCAAACTCTTCCCAACCTGTGAGAAGATAAGCATTGACTATGCCGTGATGGAGAAGTCGAAGGAAATCTATACCTTGCCAGCCGAGTTTGGCTGGAGCGACCTAGGCAGTTGGGGCAGCCTCCGTACCTTACTTCCACAGGATGAGGCTGGCAATGCCAAGGTAGGCAAGGACATCTGCTTGTATGAATGCAAAAACTGCGTGGTTCATGCAGCCGATGAAAGCAAGGTGGTAGTTCAGGGCTTGGATGGCTATATCGTAGCCGAGAAGAATGGACAACTTCTTGTTTGCTCTTTGAAAGAGGAACAGAGAATTAAAGAGTTTGGAAAATAAATGGCAATAGCGGTGCAATCGGTATCATTGTATCGTTCTAAAATCATCCCGTCCTTCTTTACCATTAAAGAAGGCTCCACCTTTCTCACCAAGCCTCTCTTCCCTCATGGACGAGAGGATGTAACCGCCCTCCGGTGCTCAGAACCGCTACGCTATAAGGTTGGCGGACCATCAAAGGTCTGCGCCAGGTTGTGCGGGCTGGGACCGCCTGGAGTAGGGATTCTCGATTGCTTTGTGCTGTTGATGAAAGTATAGTAGTAGTTTAGAGATTGGATGGCTATATCGTTGCTAAGAAGAACGGACTGCAGCCCGTTTGCTTTTTAACAAGGAACAGAGGATTAAGAAATTTGAAAAATTGTAAAATCGTATCTTATGATTGCAAAGTTGAGTTTTAAAAACTACAAGGCTTTTCTAGAAGGAAGTTTAGAGTTTAAGCCATTAACTTTTTTAGTTGGTGCTAATAGTGTAGGTAAAAGTAGTTTGATACAGTTATTGCTTATGCTCCAACAAACAGCTGTTGAAGCAAGTGATAATGATCGAACAGCTTTTAAACTAAATGGAAAGAATATCAGTCTAGGTGAGAATATTAATATCATTAGAAACAAAGATAAAAATAATCTATTATCATTGTCTTTTGTGCTAGATGCAGATTCTGCTATCGGCATGATGTCTGGTATCAAAGCTGTTTTTTTTCATTCTTTAGAAAGGCTTTTTGTTTATAGCGGTATTAATATTTATTCATTAGATGACAAAAAAAGAAATGGATGGGAAAATAATAGAGAATTTATTGTTGAGATGCTTTCAAAAGCTCAAAGCGGAGACTCGGTTTTCTTTCATAGATTTATAAATCAAAAGGTGTTGAGTGAATCGTACGAAGATATTCTAAAGTCTTATGACTATATTCGAACGATAAATAAATATATTGCTGATAGAAGTGAATGTCAGTTATCTTTGTCTTTTAAATATTCTGATAAAAAAATAGAGAATGGTATTGTTGTTACTTCTATAGAAATTAAAATTGGTGAACATGAAAAATTACGATTAGAATTCCCCGATGAATCTAATAAAAAAATATATTCTATTCATTCAGATATTTTGAAAGGAGATGTATCTTCTCTTTTACAAAAGCATAATAATCAATTGTTTACTATATTGGGGAAAAACGGGGGAAATTTATTTAAAGTATTTAGAGGAATTGCCCTTGATTATGAATTCTTTGATTATTATAATCAAAATTTTTCATTTTTACTGTGGTCTCTTTTGTTGCTCTTACATCATTCATTATGGCAGTTGGAAGATGCTTTCGATGAGCAATGTATAAATTATGTTAGTCCCTTGCGAGCATATCCTAAGCGTTACTATTTCTTAGATAGAAGTCATGTTTCTTCGTCTTTGGATACATTGGATGGTGATTCTATAACAGAACTTTTAAAGCAGAACCCCGAGTTGAAATATAGAGTAAACTCCTGGTTAAAGCATTTTAATCTTGAAATTAATGTAGAGGCCTTGGAAGAGATCATTCATAAATTAAAAGTCCATCAAAATGGATTGAACTTAGATATAACTGATGTTGGTTTTGGTATTTCACAGGTTTTGCCCGTAATAGTGCAGGGTTTCTTTGCCAAGGCAAAAAGTTTAACGGTAATAGAACAGCCTGAAGTGCATTTGCACCCTAAAATGCAGGCTGATTTAGGAGATTTGTTTATAGATATAGCTTTACCAGAAACAAAAGGAGGTAAAAGAAAATATTCTAAATCGTTGTTAATAGAAACTCATAGTGAATATCTTCTTAAAAGAATAAGAAGAAGAATCGCTACTGGTGAAATTAATTCGTCTGAAGTAGCTATTTACCTTGTTGAATCTAGTAAAGAAACGGAAGGCTCCATTATTACTAGGGTCGACATTGCAAAAAATGGCAACTTTGAATGGCCTGAGGAATTTTATGGAGGAGAATTGCTTTTAGATACAGTTGAGTTCTTAAAAGCACAAACAAAATGAAGATATATACAATTTCTCCCTGTTTGTTAGAGAAAGCAATAGCTAGCGATGTTGATGCATTACGCTTATTGCTTAAGTTCTTTACTGATTCTGATATAGGCTTAGCTCTAGATAATAAGAATCGAGCGATTAATTACTATACAGAACTTATAAAAAAGAGTAAAAGTCAAATATTATTAGAATGGTTGAATCTCTTGACTAATTGTCATAAATTTACAGTTATTGATTTATCCGATTCTTTTAAGAAGGATGATCTCTTTTTGGAAATATGTAGTAAAACTTTTGGCTTGAAAAAAATGATACTTGTGGGGTCAAAACAGAATTTTTCTCAATTCCAAGCAGTTTCAGACCAAGCAATATTGTATAATGGTGTTAATATTTATCTTTTAGATACTTCTGATGCTCTATCTTTGTTTGAACGACAGCCTGGTATCCATATAGATAATGTTTCTAATAGTAATATTTCAGAAAGTGGAACAATAATTAATAAATAGATATAGTTATGGAAATTCATCACATAGAATCATCGAATGTAACAGAGTCCGGAAATATAATAAAGCCTGTTACTCGAATTAATAATGACAAACGTAAGTTTTATACTAAAAGCTCATTTTGGGGCGGAGTAGGGACCGGGGTTGTTGCATCTATGATTTTTGAGTACATAGTGAAACCTTTATTGTCGTAAAATAATGGAAACAGTTAAAGTATTAAATATAGATATTCAGAACATTACCCGTCAGGAACTCTTGGAGAACCTGAAGGAGGGTGTTCTTGTGACTCCTAATCTTGACCATCTGATCAAGCTTCAGAAGGATAAGGAGTTTTATGACGTGTATCAGAAGTCGGAATGGGTGGTGTGTGACAGTAAGATCCTCTACCTGTTCGGCAAGTTGTTGAAGACTCCAATCAAGGAAGCGATTCCTGGTTCCAGCTTCTTCACCTCTTATTATATGTATCATAAAAATGATGCTGACTGCAAGATATTCCTGCTTGGTGCCAAGGAGGGTATTGCAGCCAAGGCAATGGAACGCATCAATGAGAAGGTAGGGCGTCAGATGGTGGTTGGTGCTCATTCTCCTTCCTTTGGCTTCGAGAAGCATGAGGATGAATGTGAGGAGTTGGTTCGCATCGTAAACGAGAGTGGTGCAAATGTACTGCTCGTTGGTGTGGGTGCGCCTAAGCAGGAGAAGTGGATAATGAAGTATCGTGATAAGATGCCTGGAGTAAAGGTATTCATGGCTCTGGGTGCTACCATTGACTTCGAAGCTGGAACATTGAAACGTGCGCCTAAGATTTGGCAGAAAATCGGTATGGAGTGGCTGTATCGTTGCATGAAGGAGCCAAAGCGCCTCTTCAAGCGTTACTTCGTAGATGACATGCAGTTCTTCTATTACTTTGGTAAGCAGCTCTTGGGAATATACAAGGATCCTTTCCGAAAAAAGTAGGATTACTTTCTTCGGAAGAGCTTACATAGCAAGGCTATCGGAAGGAGGATGATAGCTGCTATGTAGGATAATATGATGCGTATGGCTTGCTTCATGCGTGCAAAAGTACAGCTTTATGTTGAAACAACAAAAGATTTTCTTTGAATTCTTGCGATTCTGCATTGGTTCAGCCAAGGATATTCCTGATTCCTTGAAGGAGGTGGATTGGAAGGAGCTGTATGCTATTGCCAAGAAACAATGCCTGGTGGGTGTTCTCTTTGATGGTATCAAGAAGTTGCCAAAGGAGTTGGCACCAGAGCAGAAGCTACTGATGCAATGGATTTACAATGCTCGAATGTAGTTACATTACCAGATGGGTATGGGAAAATTACAGTGCCAACGATGAGCTTCAATGTTATATATATCCTCTCTCATCTCTATCGCCATGTGTTCACTGAGGGTATTGGCTTACGTCAATTAATAGATAGGGTGTCCAGTTCTGTGTTCCAGTTTTTAGTATCAAAAACAATGTAATAACCATCTAAGTCATTGATAATCATTCGCTAAATAAACTATAATCTTGTGCGAATCTACATCAGACTTTTTGATAGTTAAATTTGTCTTATATTTTGTGCTTAATTTACTGATTTACAGTGTGCTAAGTTGCTAAAACATAATCAAAAACGAGAACATGGAACTGGACACCCTAATTAATAGACTACTACTTTGTTGTAGTGAAGAGTGAAGAACGAAGAGTGAAGAATCTGACGGCATTGCAGCGTGAGCTGAAATATCTTGGTTTATGGAAGTTTGCTGGGGCTGTGATGTATGTGCTGCATGAAGCTTTGGGGTTACCTGAGGCGAAAATGATTGCACCTATTGATATGAATGAAGGCCGTTTTTTGTTGGCTGAAATCATGCAAGGAGGCAATTTTGGGCAATATGACACTCGACTTGGAAGCAAGGAAAATGAAGGCAAACTTCATCGCTATCTCAGAATGAGTTTGCGCAACTTACGCTTCGTGAAGCATTATCCTACTGAGGCATTGAGCGAACCATTGTTCAGAACTTGGTTTGCTGTATGGAAGAAGATACATGGAATAAAATAACAGATATACGGGCGAACGGATCCCTCTCCCATTTTTTGAGCTACTTTTCGGTGATGGAGCTTAGTAGCCCGTTTTTATACAAATCGATTAAAATTGATATAATGAACGTAATAAAGACTGATATTGAAGGCATGCTCATTATTGAGCCTCGCCTTTTTAAAGATGCTCGTGGCTATTTCTTTGAAAGCTTTAGCAAGCGAGAGTTTAAAGAGAAAGTATAGCCATTGGTGGGCTACAAGGTGGAGTTTTGCCAGGACAATGAGAGCATGAGTTCTTATGGTGTGATGCGTGGCTTGCATTTCTTTCGGAAAAGGATACGAAACATCCTTTGCTAAAAGAATTTGATTCTCCATTTACTTTTTGATTATATTTATTTTTAAGGATAATGTTTATATTATGGAACATAATTATAAGGTGAAATATGCGACTTTAAAGAAGAATTTAGAATATTAATTTTTTTGAACACGAATCTTACGAATAACACGAATATTGAGGTTATAGTTTCTCCTGAATGATTCGTGTAATTTGTGTTCGAATATATACATTGATTAGAATGAAGAATATTGTAATAACGGGCGGTGCTGGTTTCATCGGCTCACATGTAGTAAGACTTTTCGTGAACAAATATCCTGAGTATCACATCATCAACCTCGACAAGTTGACTTACGCAGGTAATCTGGCTAACCTCAAGGACATCGAGGATAAGCCTAACTATACTTTCGTAAAGGGTGATATCTGTGATTTTGACCTGATGCTGAAACTGATAGAGGACTACAAGGTGGATGGCATCATCCATCTCGCAGCCGAAAGTCATGTAGATAGAAGTATCAAGGATCCATTCACTTTCGCTCAGACCAACGTGATGGGTACCCTGTCTCTGCTCCAGGCGGCAAAGATTTACTGGGAGAGTCTTCCTGAGGGATACGAGGGTAAGCGCTTCTACCACATCTCTACTGATGAGGTTTACGGTGCCTTGCAGATGACTCATCCTGAGGGTATTCCTGCTCCTTTCACCACCAAGGCATCCAGCGGTAAGAACCACGAGGCTTATGGCGAGGAGTTCTTCCTGGAGACTACCAAGTACAATCCTCACTCTCCATATTCTGCATCCAAGGCAAGCTCAGACCATTTCGTCCGTGCTTTCCACGATACATACGGTATGCCTACCATCGTGACCAACTGCTCTAACAACTACGGTCCATACCAGTTCCCAGAGAAGTTGATTCCGCTGTTTATCAACAATATCCGTCATCGCAAGCCATTGCCAGTATATGGTAAGGGTGAGAACGTGCGCGACTGGTTGTATGTAGTAGATCATGCCCGTGCCATCGATATGATTTTCCACAAGGGTAAGATTGCCGAGACTTACAACATCGGCGGTTTCAATGAGTGGAAGAACATCGATATCATCAAGGTGGTAATCAAGACTGTTGATAGATTGCTCGGTCGCCCTGAGGGTGCTGACTTGGATTTGATTACTTATGTAACAGACAGAAAGGGTCACGATATGCGTTATGCTATTGACTCTAGAAAGCTACAGAAGGAACTCGGTTGGGAGCCATCTCTCCAGTTTGAGGAGGGTATCGAGGAAACCGTAAAATGGTATCTCGATAACCAGGAATGGATGGATCATGTTACTTCTGGGGAGTATCAGAAGTATTATGAAGAGATGTATTGTAAATAGGCCCTCCTGTCCCTCCCTTGAGGGAGGGTCCTTATCCTATACCCAAGCCCTAAATCCCTACCATAGGGATTAGGGATGTAACCGCCCTCCGGTGCTCAGAACCGCTTCGCTCTAAGGTTGGCGGACCATCAAAGGTCTTAGCCATGGTTGTACGGGATGGGACCGCATGAAATAGGTAGTTCACAAAGTGTAATAGGAATGTTGATAATTGTTGAAATAAGAAAAGCTAGAGGAAAGTAGAATGAGTATTCTGCTTTTGGATGTTGTATATAATAAAAAGAGTCTCTTAAAAAAATGAGAGATTTGTTTTTACAAAAGGTCTTTTAAAAAAATGTAATTATGATGAATGAAGAAAATGAAGAGGTATATCAGGAATTAGATGATATCGGTCAAACAAATGAAAAAGCAAATTTGATAGTTTTCTCTAGAGATTGGACCGTTGCAACTATTCTAAACCAAATAGAACAAGGTAATATAGATTTGAATCCTGGATTTCAAAGAAGAAATGCATGGAATGATAAGAAAAGAAGTAAGTTGATAGAGTCTATAATGATAGGGTACCCGATTCCAGAGATAGTCCTTGCAGAAGATAAAAACAAGCGTAATTCTTTTATTGTTATAGATGGTAAACAACGTCTTCTTACAATTGCAGGATTCAAGAATCCTGAGGCTTATCAATATTGGACAAAGAAAAATCCAAAAACAACAGGGTTGACTAGTTCCTATAACCTTAAGTCTTACGAGGATATAAGTGCTAATCAAAATTACTTGAGAATTTTTGAAAACTCAGCTCTTAGATGTACTGTTATATCAAATTATCCAAGCGATGAGTCTCTTTATGATATATTCTATAGATTGAATTCTGGTTCTACTCCTTTAAGTTCGCAAGAGTTGAGACAAGCATTAAATAAAGGACCTTTTTCGGAGTATCTTATAATGGTAACAGATGAAGATAATGTCTTGAGACGAGTGATGAATCTTAAGGAGCCAGATAAAAGACTGAGGGATGTTGAAGTACTGTTGCGTTGTATGTCTTTTCTGAGGTATTCAATGGATTATAAGGGTAACCTTCTTCAGTTTTTAGATAAAACGACTAGGTTGTTTAATGAAAAATGGGAGACTGAAGAAAGCGATATTAGAGAACTAGAAGATAGGGTTATGATAATCATAGATAAGTTGATTCGTGTTTTTGGTTCTTGTCAAGCTGTTGCTAGAAAATATAAAAATGGAGAACAGAACACTCAATTTAATCGTGTTATTTTAGAAGTACTTGTTTATTATTTTGATCAGATTGATGATGCATGTTTGACAGATGAAAATAACAGGAAATTCGTAACTGCATATATCAGCTTATTTTCTCAGGATCTTGATTTTCAGGCGACTATAGATGGGTCTACAAAGAATATGGAAAACTATAAGATAAGATATTCTCGTATTCAAGATATTGTTAACGAGAATTATGGTTTAAATCTTGTGTCTCCTTTTGAATATGTCGAGCGAAGAATTAGAAAATAAGTTCCGTGCATTGGAGAATCATGTGCTAGAACTGTTAATTCGTTATATAGAGCCTCATAAAGATCCCCTTCAATCTCCGAATGATTATGATTTGGATGTGCATTCTTTTTGTATTCTTAGTCATGCTGCTTTTGAGGAATTTGTAGAGGATGTTACTTTGTATTCCGTTGATAAAATTGAAACTGAGTTTAATTCGATAAATAGAAAATTTTCCTATGCAACACTGTGCTTGTTGCATTTTGACGAGCATCAGAAAAAAATAGCGGAAGAAAATAATTGGCCTTCAGCTTTTAATGACTATTTATCACAAAGAATTGCTGCACGTAAAAGTGAATTAAGTAAATATGCAACTCAAGAGAATCATGGAATCGATATTAAGTATTTGCGTAAGTTGTTGCAACCAATAGGTATAGAAGTACCAAGAAATCCTCACGAATTATCAGCTTTATCTCGATTGAAAACGATTCGTGGTGCATATGCTCATTCGTATGCTAGGAGGAGAGACTCTATTTCTCCTGAGGATGCCGATAATATTGTATGTGATGTTTTGGAAATGGTAAGACGAATTAAGAACAAGGCTCTAAATATGTCTTATTATTTGTTGTAAAATCTCTCCGTTGATGTTTGGTACTGGAAGTCTATGTTTAATTTAATATAAAAATATTCGTATATTTCTGTAAACTTTAAAAAAAATACTTATCTTTGCAAAAAATTATTGATAAGATAATTATGGTAGCAGGAAAAAGGAAAAAGATAATATTGGCAATATTGGAGAAAATAGGAAGAGGTATTACTGCTAAATGTATGCAAAAATACCTTTTCCTATTTTCTCGTAGCCAAATGAATGAACGAATCTATGATTTCGTTCCATATCGTTATGGATGTTTTTCTTTTCAAGCTAACCAAGACTTGGTTTCTTTGGAGAAAAATGGCTATATTGCAATTAATGAAGTTGATAAATCTGATAAAGAATATACTCTGTTGCATCAGTATCATGCTTTTCAAGATTTAGATATGTTTGAGAGAAAAATAATTGAAGAAATTTGCCAGTTGTATGGAAAAATGTCACAAAACGAATTGATTGCTTATACATATCGAAAGTGGCCTTATACTGCTATTAATAGTGTTATAAAGCAACATATATTAAGCTTGGATGAATTAGATGTAGTAAATAAACAAAAAGCGAAACTGATTCAAACAGAGCCAATGCTATTTACGATTGGTTATGAAGGGTTTTCTTTGGAAAAATTTCTTAATAGGTTGATTCGTCTAAATGTTCACACGCTAGTTGATGTGCGTAAAAATGCGTTTAGTATGAAATATGGCTTTTCGAAAGGTATTCTTGAGAAGGCTTGTAATGGAGTAAATGTTAAGTATGTACATATTCCGGAACTTGGTATAGAGTCTTCAAAAAGACAAACATTGGTGAATCAAAATGATTATGATGAGTTGTTTGATGAGTATGAGTGTACAACATTGCGTAAATATTGGAATTATCTTTTGCAGTTACATGATATTGTTGAAACAGATAATCGTGTGTGTCTCATGTGTTTTGAAAAAGACCCGAGACAATGTCATCGTACAAGAGTTGCTAAAGCGCTCATGTCTTTGCCACAACATAAGTACAAATTAAATGAGATTTTTTTATGATTACGCGTGTCTTAGTTACTGTTATGACGTACCCAACTCTGTCTAAAAATCATTTTGAGACAGTGTGTACTGCAGGATTTCGAGAAGATGGGAGCTGGATAAGAATATATCCAGTTCCACATAGACTATTGTATCTTCAAGATATGCCTAAATATAAGAAGTGGCAATGGATAGAAGTAGATTTAAAAAAGAATCCTAATGATAATAGGCCGGAGAGTTATCATATAGAAAATATCGACACTCTTAGAATTCTAGAAAAACTTGATGGCGTTAAAATAGATTGGGATAACCGTTATCGTTGGATTACAAAAAACAAGATAGTCTATGATGATATGACAGCCTTATTGAAAGAAACAAAGAATAATTTGGTATCATTAGCAGTTTTGAGACCTACTGAATTCGTTGATTTTACTTGGGAAGAAGTTGATATGACTGGATATAATGAGATGTTGGCTAAATATCAAAAGAGATATGATGCTGAACGAAGACAATTATCGTTGTTTGACGATAAGAAGTCTATTAACGATTCTTTTGTTTTTGCGAAGAAAATACCATTTCGTTTTAAGTATGTGTTTAAGACAAGAGATGGTAAGGAAAGGCGTTTGATGATTGAAGATTGGGAAATAGGTATGTTATTTTTGAATAGTTATAAGAACTCTAAGGGCAATACGCAGGAGGAAAAATACAAAGAGGCTATAAGTAAGGTTAGGGATAAATATTGGGGATTTGTACAGAAAGAAGAAGTTCTTCTTTTGATAGGAACTCAGTATAAGTGGCATAATTTAAATGCACCTAACCCTTATGTTATTATTGGGGTTTTTCATTGCCCCAAGAATCGGCAATTGAGTTTGTTTTAGATTATATTATTGCTTGTTTTACTATTAATTGATCATAGCGCTCCAATGATACCACCTTGTTTGCGTGGTTACTGCTATCGCTTTTCACTTGGTTGGCGATACCTGTTAAAGGAGTGATAGGCACGTGGTCATAAAATGACATAAGCCGTGACGACGACATCGGATTTTACGTTGTCAAGCCATATCCAAATGTATCCGACTATCGCTTTCTTCTCTGACGTATAGACGGTCCGTAAGTATCGGTGAAAGCCGTATCGTGCGCCTAGATAAAGTTTTGTACCTTTGTACCGTTATTTTAAATTTTCAAATTATGGTACAAGGCAAGAAACATTTAAACTGCAAGCCAATGTTCGCAGAGGTTGCAATTGGCGACAATGAGGCGAAGGACATGCACAAGTCTTAATTCTATGATTACTGTTTAATTATTATGGTTATGGATATTTCGGAATTTTCATATAAGGACTTTGCTTCAACGTTGAACAAGGCTCGTTTTGTTTCACAAAAGTACAAGTATACATGTTGTATTCCTGGTTGCAATGAGATTACTTTGAAACATTCTCATATTGTGCCACAATGTGTATTGAAAAAGTACATTTGTAATGATAAGCATGAATTGATACAATGTCAGATAGATGAGGTGCATCCTATGAGTTTTATAGATTCTGGTGAACTTCCATTAGAAAAATTTCAAACGTTTGGTATAGAGAAAGCTATGTCTATGCCAATCTTTTGCAAGAAACACGATAATGGGTTATTTGATGAGTATGAGAAAAATGCAGATGGGATAATACCAACAGATATTAGATTTCAAGTGCTTCAATCTCTACGCGCTGTAGGTGCTTTACGATATCATAATTTGAAGTTATTGGTAGAAAATGAAGCTAAGAGGGAGAAAAATCCCTTTTATCAGGGTGGAATATATGATGAAGAAAAGAAAGCGTGGGAGTTCATGCAAAGACGATATGATTCAAGCATCGTCTTGCTTTATGATGCAATTGAAAATAATGATTTTAACTCTTATGTATTTTGCTGTATAGAACTGGCTCCTTTAAAACTAGCAATTTGTGATGCTATAGTTGATGATAGTGATTTTGAAGAGTTATGCTTTGATGAAACTTGCTCTGCTCCCCTAGATATGTTGTTTGTTCACCTGCTACCGAAAGGAGAGCATTCGTACTTAATGCTAGGATACGATAAACGACATGTTTCTCGTAGGCTAATGATGTTGCTTAAAAAATGGAAGAAAGTTTTAGTACATGATACAGACTTTAGAACACTATATGACATTTTATGTCATTGTAGCAATAATTGGTGTATCTCTCCAGATTGTGATGAGAGACTATTATCTGCGCTCATAAGTAGATATAGTGAGGATAGAATGACCGTTGTGTTTAATGAAAAATGACCTAAAGAAAGATTATATGAAGAAACCTTTTAAAATGACAGCTAGGGTCTTGGCGCATTTGGGGGAAGATCTTATAAAAAATCCTAATATTAAAAAGTGATATGACGAAAGATGAACTCTATTCTAAGATAGCTGAAATGCTCCCTGTAGAGAATACGGATAGTAAGCCATTTCGTATACTTTTATCTGATAGTCTGAAGACTTATCTATCTTATATAAACAAGACGGAAGGCATCGGAGATGAGGACAAAAAGGAAGTTGCTTATATCTGTGAGGCGATAAAAGCTATCGTTAAAGCGCAATATAAAGGTTTGCATGCACAAGCTTTTAGAAAACTGTCTAATTTGTTTTCTGGTAAAACTGGACATAAAGGTTTTGGTAATATCTTGTTTGTTTCGCAATTAGAAGCAAATAATAGTTTCTATAGGGCTAGGGTACATAGTGGTACTAAGAAGTTTACCTATAAGGATATGTTTCATATACCTTTCTCAAAACGAGGAATAGTTCAAACTCAACGCTATAGTTTTCCGGGCTATCCTTGTTTGTATGTTGGAGAAAGCGTCTATGCCTGTTGGGAAGAAATGCATCGTGTAGATTTCGATTTATGTATGATATCACGTGTAGTGAATCAGAAAGATATTTTTCTACTTGATATGCGAATACCCAATAAAAATGATTTTGATAAGAATATAATAAGGACCTTATATTTCTTCCCATTGTTACTTTCATGTATGGTAGTAGTAATCAATAGGGATGACGTCTTTAAGCCCGAGTATATCATTCCGCAGTTAGTGACAGAGTGGGTAATTACTCATAATGATAAGCCGGAAACTAAGAAAAAAAATGTTTTGATTTATGGTATACGATATACATCGTCATTGAAGACCGATGAATTTGAATTTCCAAAGTCAAAACTCGATAATATCGCATTGTTCCCAATAGATGCTTTGGGGGCTAATGGTAATAATTATTGTCCTAAGTTAGTCGATAATTTCTCGATAACGAATCCTACCTGCAATGAATTTGAGAAGTTGAAATGTGGCTATGACATAGATTTAGGTAAAGCTGGGTATGATGATAAAGAATTTGAATTATTTGCTAACTATGAACTTTCTGATTTTGGGCAATTAGAAAAAAGATTACGTGACACTGATAAGTTCCCGCTTTATAAAATGAGTAACTAAAGATTCTGAGGTAAAGTTGAAGGTGAAAACATATATGAATAGTACATCTCCATATTTTGCTTTTTTACGATATTGTCTGGGGAAAAAGAGGAATATGAGTAGAGTGATTGCTGGTATGAACTGGCATGAGCTGTATTCTTTTGCTTCTAAGCAGGCGTTGCTGGGGCTATGTTTTGAGGGTATTGAGAGACTGGGAAAGGAGTATCCTGAGGAGTTGAAGCAGAACCCGATAGGGAGGGAACTGCTGATGACTTGGATGGGTAAGGCGCAACAGATTCGCAGACAGAACATGAAGGTGAATGCTGTGGCTGGTAAGCTCTTCTCGATGCTGAGAGAGGATGGATTGAGGTGCTGCATTCTGAAAGGGCAGGGGAATGCCTTGATGTATCCGAATCCATATTCTCGTACTTCTGGGGATATTGATGTTTGGATTGATGCTAGTAGGGAGAGGATTATGGAGTATGCTCAAAAGAAGTTTGAACTGGGGGATGATATCAGACTGCAGCATCTGGAGACTTCCTTGGATGGTGTGCCTGTGGAGTTGCATTTTTTTCCTTGTTCGATGAATAATCCTATCTATCATGCTAGATTGCAGAAATGGTTTCGAAGGAATGCGGATCTGCAATGTTCGCATATTGTGGGGCTGCCCGATGGGGCAGGGGATATTGCTATACCAACGACGGCATTCAATGTGATTTATCAGCTGACGCATCTGTATCACCACTTCTTCGATGAAGGGATTGGAATGAGGCAAATCATTGACTATTTCCTTGTAGTCAATGATTTCTCTAAAAATGTATTTTTGGATACTGATTTTTCGAATCACCCCGTCAATTTTTCGAATCACCCCGTCCCTCTTTCCAAAGAGGGCTCCACTTTCTCCCCAAGCCCCTCTTCCTCAGGAAGCGGGGATGTAACCGCACCTTCTCGGTGCTCGGAACCGCTACGCTCTAAGGATGGCGGACCATCAAAGGTCTCGCCAGATTGTGCGGGATGGGACCGCCTTGCTATAGAGGAAGATAATTCTGCTGGTTCTGCTACTGCTGTTACTTCTTCTGCCTCTACTGCTTTAGTTGTGGTACAGAGAGAACTGAAGTATTTTGGATTGTGGAAGTTTGCGGGGGCGGTGATGTATGTGCTGCATGAGGCATTGGGACTATCAGAGGAGAAGATGATAGCTCCAATGGATGAAAAACGAGGAAAGCTGTTGTTAACAGAGATACTGAATGGTGGCAACTTCGGAAAGCACTTCACTAAATATGGGCATTTCACACAACAAGGAATGGCTAAGAAGTATTTCTTGAAAATATGGAGAAATATGCATTTCGTGAGATTCTATCCTGCTGAGGCATTGAGTGAGCCTTTGTTCCGTACTTGGCACTTCTTTTGGAGAATGAAGAATAAGAAATAACTACTTCTATCACCCTGAGGCTGATGGGGAATATCTTTTCGAAAATCACCCCGTCCCTCTTTACCTTTAAAGAAGGAGTTTTTTCTACCTCTCCGTCTCTCCTGCAAGGAGAGCTCCACCTCTAACCAAGCCTTCCTCCTCAGAAGGAAGGATGTAACCGCCCTCCGGTGCTCAGAACCGCTACGCTCTAAGGTTGGCGGACCATCAAAGGTCTTCGCCATGTTATGCGGGATGGGACCGCCGGGGGGATAAGAGAGTTTATTGTTAACAGTTTATAGTTGGTAGTTTACAACTTATATCCAGGGAATTTGATGATAAGTTACTGATTTATTGTGAATTTTTGGTATTCAAAAATATGTTTATAGGCATAGCCCAATCAATGGGCTATGCTGATGAGTTTACTTCCCAAGGCTGTTTCTATACGAGCAATGGTTTGAGTAGTGAAGTTATGTCTGCCTGTTAGCCATTTGGAGATTTCTGAGTCTCGCTTGTTGAGTAAGCGGGCAAAATCCTTTTGGGTGAGACCCTTGGCTTTCAGAATCTCACTAATGCGCTCGGCAATACCGAAAGACAAATCGAACTCTGCCTTTTGCTCGGCAGGTATCGCAGCGAGGCAATCACGGAATAATTTGTTCTGTATCATAACGCTTAAATTTCAAAGGTTGCACTTTCTATGTCTGTAATCATGGCATTCTCAAAAAGAATCTATGAATATATTGGTATCGCTGATTACTATTTCCATTAGGCAAGAACGAAATTATGTAATACTTCCTCTGTCGTCTTGTTGAGTAAGACGGCAGCCTTGGATTCTGTAATCAAGCCACTTGACAGGGCACGATAGATAAGGTTCTCGAATCTGGTGCTGTGCTCGTCATCAATGATGCTTTTCTCTACCTGTGATTTGAAATTGGAATCGAAATTTTTCTTCTTCCAATAGGTTGTATAGCGATTTTCTGATATGACATCAAGATATCTTGCCTTATACATCAAGGCATCAACGGATATTCCAAATTCTGATTGAAGGTTCTTCAACTCTACTAAAGCTATGTCGTGGCGTTTCTCACCAATAGACTGAAAGAAAGTTTGTCTTGGCATCAAAACTTCATTGGCAAAAATATTGCAGTATTGTTCTTCCATCTTTTCATCCATGTCTTCTGGAAAATGAAGCAATGCATGACCTAATTCATGAAGCGCAGTGAAACGCTTACGCTCGGTGCTCATCTGTTTGTTAATGACAATGACAGGAGTCCCATTTTCCAATGTGCCATTGAGACCAGAGAAAGCGTCAGAAGCTTCTACTTCTACCACAATGATACCATTGGTCTCTAAGATGTTGATGACGTTTGTAATAGCGGCATTGCCAATATTCCAATCGGTGCGGAGTTTGGTTGCAGCGCTGAAAACATCATTTAAAGACTTTACTTGGCAAGTAAAGGAGGAAGCATCAAAATGTCTTTCGATGCCACAAATGTCTTCTATTTCATTGATGCGTTCAATGGTATCTTCCACCATGAGATTGATGGATTTCTCTTCCTTAGCACTCAGGCGAGTTAGTTTGCGGTAATGAACATTATTGAGAGCTGAACGATTTTCACGAAACAGATAGTCGGGGGAAATGTTCAGGGCTTTGCATAATGCGATGAGAATGGTACTGTCTGGCATACTCTCGCCTCGTTCGTATTTGGACACGGATTGTTTGGTGACAATATCATTCATCATCACACAGAGTTGTTGCATGGACAAGCCTCGCATCAGACGTGCGTTGCGCAGTCGCTTAGAAAATATATCTTTTAGTTCCATAATTAATCATTCTATCTTCTGGTTGACAAAGATAGTAAAATTATATGGAGTAGTCAACCGATAAGGCGAAAAAATAACAATATTTAATTATAATTTGAAAATATGAATGTAATCAAGCTTTTTGATTACCAAGAGGATATGAAGGAACGGATTGAGAAGGCGTTGCGCCTTCATCGGTCCGTGATGGCACAAATGCCAACTGGTACGGGTAAAACGGTTCTACTCGCTTCGGTCGTAGAATCGTTTTTGAGGGAACATTCTAATTGCAATGTTTGGATTGTTGCCCATAGAAGGGAGTTGGTGTCGCAGATAAAAGACACTTAGAATAAGTTTCTTTTGAATTTCAGTTTTTCTAAAATCACCCCGTCCCTCTTTACCATTAAAGAGGGCTCCACCTCTCACCCCGACCCTCTCACCCTCAGGGGAGAGGGAGGAAACCGCCCTACTCGGTGCTCGGAACCGCTTCGCTCTAAGGTTGGCGGACCATCAAAGGTCTCGCCAGATTGTTTGTCGGCTAGCGCATTCAATGTTCCTATCAAGGCTGTGTCGATACAATGGTTGTCGAAGCACTATGACGAGATAGAGGAAGAACCGGGGATGATTGTGATTGACGAGGCGCACCATGCCCTTGCCAAGACTTACAAGGGAATGTGGGATAGATTCCCGAAAGCTAAGTTCCTGGGACTGACAGCAACACCTTGCCGATTGAATGGTAAGGGATTCACTGATCTGTTTGATGTCTTGGTGCAGTCGTGGAGTGTTCCTGAATTTATCAGCAAGGGAAGATTGGCGACATATGATTTTGTGAGCATCAAATCGGATGGTGTGACGCAACGGCTCATCGACTCCTTGCTGAAGCGAGGGGCTGATGGTGACTACCAGAACAAGGAAATGGATATGTTGCTGAATAAGAAACCGAGTATCGAAAGGCTCTATCAGAGTTTGGAAGAATTTGGCAAAGACAGGAAGGGCATCGTGTATGCTATCAATATTTCTCATGCTCAGAAAATCACGAAACTGTATCAGGAAAATGGCGTGAAAGCCATAGCCATAGACTCGAAGACACCTGCCACGGAAAGACAGCAAGACATTGAAGCCTTCAAGAAAGGTGACATCCAAGTGCTGGTGAATGTGGACATCTTCTCGGAAGGATTTGACTGTCCGGATGTGGAGTTTGTACAGTTGGCACGACCTACATTGTCACTTGCCAAGTATCTGCAGATGGTGGGACGAGGATTGCGAGTGGCTAAGGGAAAGAAGAACTGCGTAATTATAGATAATGTGGGACTATATCGGGTGTTCGGGTTGCCTTCGCAAGTATGGAACTGGAATGCTATGTTCGAGGGAAAGCTGAAAGTTGGCAAGAGAAAGGAGACTCCGAAGGATAGAGAGTTTTTCCTAATGAACGGGGAACAAGACGATATTCAGATTCATCCAGACTCAGAAATGATGATGGTGATGAGCCATGAAGAATTGCTCCAAACGATACAGTATCGTGAGTTTGTGGACAGTAGAGGGGAGTTTGCCATCATCAAGCTTCCTGATGGAAAGATGACGGTAGTGAACCGACAAGGAGAACAAGTCTTGGAGCCAGGCGATTACTATGACATGAAACTGTTGGATGGCAACATCCTGTTCTACCGACATCGCAGAAAGGAGGTCTGCTATTATGACCTGTTGTCTGGAGCTATTATTGACGATGGTCCCAATGTTTACGATGTTCCAAAGGTGGTTACGCTAGAAGGTTGGGAGTTCATCAAATATGGAGATGTTTATATGTCTCGCACCTACGAACATTTCTCTTGGCCATATTGCCCTTCCAAATATGACCTGTTCAATTTTGGGGATTACCTGATATATCGTTATAATTATTTAGTAGATAGTGGTTGCCAGGAATGGTACTATTATGAAGGAGGCAATGGCTTGATGATGAAGGCTACTATAGATAGTAATCGAGTATGTTTCTTGCGTGGTGATTATGAACATGTGTATTGGATGTGTGCCACTCTTCGTTGTGGTTGTATCGTGGTTATGGACAGCAAGCAGGACTACTACCTGGTGGATTCATATTTGAAGAAGACCTATATTGGATGCAATAACCCAAAGAATGAAAATGAAGATCTTCATATTGTAATGCCTCGCCTTGGCAAGAAATACTATGATGAGATGATGTTACAGGAGAAGAAAAAGGAAGCAAACGAGATGCTTCTTTTGCATGAGAAGTCAGAAGCAGGACATGTGGAATTATATCAGGCAGGAAAGAAATGGGGCATAAAAGTGGATGGCAGAGTTGTCGTGCCACCCCTTTATCGCAGCATAGCGCAACCTGTTGGTGCCTATTGTGCCTTTGAAGAGATTCCAAGATATTGGGGTATTATGACCTTAAAAGGCAAGGTGATAGTTGATGCCAAATATGAGAAGGTCGAGATTCGTGATGGAGGGATCGCCGTGGTAACTGATATCACGGGGAAAACACAGACCATCTATCTGAAATGATCTATTATAGGGGGCGTCAGTCTGAGAATATTAACAAAAAAGAGTGTGTCATGAATTTATGATACACTCTTTTTTTTATTCTGTTTAATTACATCTTCTTTATCCGTTTGCGATATTTCCGAAGAAATCGAATGAGGCATCCCAATCCTTCCAGACTGGCTCTCTGCCCAATTCCTTCAATCTCGCATTGATTACCTTGGCGGTACGCTCATCGCTTACGGTGAACTGCTCCAATGCCTGAGGATAGGTATGATAACCGCCAGGATTTACCTTTGATTCTGCCGACATGGTGGTGACACCCAGTGTTGCCATGTTGTCACGGATGTAGGCTGGCTCACGGGTAGAGTAGGAGATATCTACATCGTGGTCGAAGATACGCATGGCGAAAGTTGCCTGTGCCAACTGCTTATCGGTCATGAAGCAGTTTGGCTGGAAACCTTCGTTCTGTGCAGGGCGCATACGAGGGAAGTTCACGCTGTACTTGGTCTTCCAGTAATGCTTCTGCAGGTAGCGTAGGTGATGAGCCATCATCACTACATCCGTGCGCCATTCCTTCTCCAAGCCGATGAGCACACCCATACCGATGGAATGGACACCTGCCATACCCATGCGGTCGAAACCATCGCAGCGCCACTCAAACTTGCTCTTCATGCCACGTGGATGGTAGAGCTTGTAGTGCTCGTGGTTGTAGGTCTCCTGGAAACAGATGACGCCGTTCATACCATGGTCGGCGAGGGTCTTGTAATCCTCTGTAGAGAGCGGCATCACCTCTATCTTCACGTTAGAGAAATACTTCTTGGCGATGTTGATTGCCTTGGCAAGATAAGGGGTGCCAGCCTTTGCCGGGTTCTCGCCCGTTACGAGAAGGATGTTCTCGAATGGAGCCAACTGCTTGATGGCCTTGTACTCGTTCTCAATCTGCTCTGGGGTGAGGATGGTACGAGCCATCGGATTCTCACGATGGAAACCGCAATACACGCAGGAGTTAGAGCATGAATTGGTGATGTAGAGAGGAATGAACATCGACATGGTCTTGCCGAAGCGCTCCTCAGTATATTTGCGGGAAAGACGCGCCATTACCTCCAGGTATGGCTCGGCTGCAGGTGAAATCAGCGCCATGAAGTCGTTCACATCGCAATGGTCCTTGGCAAGGGCACGACGCACATCATTATCGGTCATTCGAGCAATGCGCTCCGTGGTCTCCTCCCAACTGATATTCTTTAATTCGTCTGAAAACATTTTCTTACTTTTTAAACTTTCTCAAATCGTGTGTCAACTTGGCTGCACAGAAGTTTGGACCACACATGGTGCAGTACTCACCATCTGTATGACCTGCCTCCTCGAAATACTTCAAGGCAAGCTCTGGGTCGAGAGAGAGGTGGAACTGGTCTCTCCAGCGGAACTCGAAGCGTGCCTTGGAGAGGGCGTTGTCGCGGATGGTTGCACCTGGATGCCCCTTTGCCAAATCGGCTGCATGAGCGGCAATCTTATAGGTTACCACACCTGTGCGCACATCTTCCTTGTTAGGCAAGGCGAGGTGCTCCTTAGGTGTTACATAGCAGAGCATGGCGGTGCCGAGCCATGCTATCTGGGCGCCACCGATGGCTGATGTGATGTGGTCGTAACCTGGAGCGATATCGGTAACCAATGGGCCGAGGGTGTAGAATGGTGCCTCGTGACAGTGGTCGAGCTGGCGCTCCATGTTCTCCTTGATTTTCTGCAATGGCACGTGACCAGGACCCTCGATGAATGCCTGCACGTTCTTGTCCCAGGCACGGGTAACAAGCTCGCCCATGGTATCCAACTCGGCAAACTGGGCTGCATCGTTGGCATCGGCTATACAGCCTGGGCGCAGACCATCGCCCAAAGAAAGGGCTACGTCGTACTGTGCCACGATGTCGCAGATATCGTCGAAGTGCTCATAGAGGAAACTTTCCTGGTCGTGATAGAGACACCACTTGCTCATGATACTACCGCCACGGCTCACGATTCCGCAGAGACGGCTATCGGCGAGATGCACGTTGTGACGACGGATGCCGGCATGGATGGTGAAGTAGTCAACACCCTGCTCGCACTGCTCGATGAGGGTATCACGGAATACCTCCCAGTTCAGGTCCTCTACCTTGCCGTTTACCTTCTCCAAAGCCTGGTAGATAGGCACGGTTCCTACTGGCACAGGGCAGTTGCGTACAATCCATTCACGGGTTTCGTGGATGTTGTCACCGGTAGAGAGGTCCATCAAGGTATCGCCTCCCCACTTGCAAGACCATACAGCCTTATCCACCTCTTCCTCGATGCTGGAGGTAGTGGCAGAATTACCGATGTTGGTATTGATCTTCACGAGGAAGTTGCGGCCGATGATCATCGGTTCGCTCTCCGGGTGGTTGATGTTGGCAGGAAGAACGGCACGTCCGCGTGCAATCTCATCACGTACATACTCAGGAGTGATATGGGTATCGATGCCCAACTCCTGGCAGTTCATGTTCTCGCGGATAGCCACATACTCCATCTCTGGAGTGATGATGCCCGCCTTGGCGTAAGCCATCTGGGTGATGTGCTTGCCAGCCTGAGCACGGCGAGGCAACTGGATGTGCTCGAAGCGGAGGTGGTCAAGGCTATGGTCAGCAAGGCGCTGCTTGCCATACTCGCTGGTAACCTCCTTGAGCTGCTCGGTATCGTTGCGGTCGAGAATCCACTGCTCGCGCATTCTTGGCAAGCCTTTCTTCAAATCTACCTGATAGTTAGGGTCGCTGTAAGGACCGCTGGTATCGTAGATGTAAACCGGAGCGTTTGGCTCTGTCTGAGGAATGCCGCGCTCATCCTTCACAACAGTAGGAGTGAGGTTAACCTTGGTCATTCCAACCTTGATCTGTGGGAAGAGTTTTCCCTGCATATACGCCTTTTCTCTCTGGGCGTAAGCTTTCTTATCGTTTGGCATAATTTTTTAAAGGTAAAAAGGTAAAAGGGTAAAAAGGTAAAAAGAGCGTTCTTGCTTCTTTGCCTTCATCCTTCATGCCTTTTATTATCTATATTATAATTAATCGTTGAGGAATGCGGTGAGAGGAGAACTTGCCTCAGCACAATCGCTGATGGCTCCGAGACCTGCCTCGTAAGCACGGCGACCGCATACTACTGCTTCCTTGAATGCCTTAGCCATCTCTACAGGATCACCGGCAACGGCGATAGCGGTGTTAACCAGACAAGCGCTGGCACCCATCTCCATGGCTTCGGCAGCGTGGCTAGGTGCACCGATACCTGCATCTACTACAACTGGAACAGTTGCCTGCTCGATGATGATCTGCAGGAAGTCCTTCATTCTCAATCCCTTGTTGGTACCGATAGGTGCAGCGAGTGGCATCACGGTAGCAGCACCAGCCTCTTCGAGGTGCTTGCAGAGGGTAGGGTCTGCCTGGCAATATGGCAATACCACGAAACCGAGTTTTACCAGTTTCTCGGTAGCCTTCAGTGTCTCGATAGAGTCTGGAAGAAGATAGCGAGGGTCTGGGTGGATTTCGAGCTTGAGCCAGTTGGTTCCGAAAGCCTCTCGAGCCATCTGTGCTGCGAAGACAGCCTCCTCGGCGTTGCGCACGCCACTGGTGTTAGGAAGGAGCTGGATATTTGGGTTCTGCACTATATGAGAGAGCAGGTCGTCCTGCTTGTCTTCGAGTTCGATACGTTTCATTGCAACAGTAACCATTTCTGTTTCTGATGCTTTGATGGCTTCAGCCATGAGGGCATTGTTGTTAAACTTTCCTGTGCCCAAGAAGAGGCGTGAGTTAAACTCTCTGCCTGCGATTACTAATTTTTCCATTGTTTTATTATAGAGTTGTTATTTTTGTTTTCATTTCTGTAGGAAAAGTACTTTTGGGTGATTCTTTTCCGCAGTATTCTAGGACCGTTATCCTCCGCAGAACGCTTTTACGATAACGATGTCTGCTCCTTCTGCGATGATTGTGTTTTCCCATTCATCACGAGGCACCATTTCGTTACTGATAGCTACTGCAACTCCTGTAGCTGGCAAATCGAGTTCCTGGGCTAACTCCCTGATGGTTTTAGCCTGTGTCTCGGTCTCTTTGTTGTTGATAGTTACTTTCATATTCTGTTCGTTTTATATGATGAATAATCCGTTTGTTTACGCTTTTCTATCGCCCGAAAGCGATGATAAGCAAATATGTAATCAAACACGGTGAACTTCCAGATGAAAGCCTTAAGAGAAAGAATAAAGCGCTATCAAATATCCCTGCGACAGCATTACCTGCATCAGGTTCAATGGGTATCATCTCAGCCGAATCTTTCAGCACCCCGTGATAATCGCTTGCAAAAGTAATGATAATATCGGAAAAGCAATAGAATTTCAAAAATATTTATGCTAAATTAACGCAGAATGCACCTTTCGCTTTACTGGTGTTTCTTTCTGCAATCCGGGCATTCGCCTTTGATGACAAAGGAAATAGAGTGGGGGTAAAAGCCTTCGGGCAGCTCGAAACTTGGAATATGGATATCCTCCATACAGAAGGAACGCTGGCAAGATTCGCAGTAGAAATGAATATGCCCGTCGTGATGATCGCAAGCCCCTTTTTCTTCGCAGAGTTCGTAGCAGAGTACGCCTCGCCCATCTTCGAAGGCATGTACCACATCATGTTCCAGAAAGAGGGTAAGGGTACGGAAGATGCTCGACTTATCCATCGAAACCATCTTTCGTTCCAGATTGCTCAGACTCTGCGGGTTCTGTTCGCCCATCAGGGTCTTCATTACGAGTATGCGGTTGGCGGTTGGCCGAATGCCTTTCGATTCCAGCCTGCTGATCATATCTTGTGAGTTCATCGTTTCTTCTTTTTAAAATCTTTACTAACCGGTTGCAAAGATACAAAAAAAGCGTGTAAGTATGGTAACTTACACGCTTTTTCTTTATTTAAACGTAATTACTTTTTGCTTTCAATCTAGTTTATGCCGCAGCATGAAGGGATTGGAACCCTTATACGCAAGCACAACCACGGCTTCTGTTCAAAGCCTCACCATACATTTCCATTGCGGTCATGTAATTTGCAAGAATAGCCTTCAAGGCCTTCTTGATGTTTGCATACATTGTTTTCATAATCGTTATCCTTTTTTAAAAAATTAATACTTGGCATTTCTGCCATTTTCTTTTTCCTTTTGTTCATGAACGGTGGTCAATTTTACTTGCCCATCTCCATGTTGTTGTTTACATTTACAGCCTTGGCAATCATAGCTGCCACAACTGTAAGAATCATTACTGTCGTCATCATAATTTGTTTCCTTTCTTTCTTTGTGGAGCCTCCATGTGAGGTCTCCTGTTTTACATTATCCTTTTACAATCTCACTGTTTTCTGGTGCAAAGGTAATGCCTTTTTCTTGAATATCTGTCACAAAGACATGACAAAATGATGAAAAAGGGGCTTTTTTTGATACACGTCAACTAAACAGCAATGGCGGCTTGATATACGTCAAGCCGCCATGCTGTCATATTGAGAAATGTGTCATATTTCTTATGTTTCTTCGGATTTCTGATGCTAGATCAGTTCCAGAATCTTGTCGAGAATCTTTTCTACGGTTGAAGAATCGGTTGCTTCATCGAGTTTTTGGTTGATTTTCTCTTCCAGTTTCTTGCTTACCTTGTCGGCAGCCTGATCCATGGCCTGGTTTGCCTTGTCTTCCAGTTTCTTCTGAACGGAAGCGCCCAGTCCGTCTTCTTCTGAACCATCGCTGTTATTATCGCTTACCGAAGGGGATTCATCGGTTGATGAGCTGGTGGTTTCTTCTATCTGCAGATTGTCGGCACCTTCCAGCGCCTTCACCATATCATCAGCATTCATCGTGTAAACGCTGCCAAGGATTCCGAAGCTTACGGTGTGCTGCTTGCCATTAAACTCAACGGTTCCCTTAGAGCATACGATATAGTTGTGGTATTCGAAGAGCTGGTTCATCACTTCATCGATAGCGCTTCCTGCCATCATCTTGGCAATGGAACGGATGCTTTGGGTGAAGAAGTTGTTATCACTGGTTTCTGTAGCCTTGTCGATAGCCTTGGCTGCCTCAGTCTTTACCTTTTCTTTATGGGCATCAAGTCCTGGATTGGTTATGGCGAAAACCAGGAAGAGAAGTATGATAAGCCCTAAGATGATTTTCCAGAGGGTCTTGCTCGATTTTTTCTTTTCCGGTTCCTGTCTGTAGCCCTGGTTCATTGCTGCGCCGTGCTGAAAGCCTTGCTGGTAAGCTTCTTGCTGTGCCTGCTGGAACCCCTGTTGGTTTGCAGCCTGAAAGTTTGCTGCTTCTGTCCCGTTGTTGCCGGCTGCATCTGCTGATGTTCCTTCTGCATTTTCTTTGTTGGCTGTATTAGCTTTGATTGCTTCTACAGTTTCAAGAACAGTCTTCAGTTCTGCTATTTTCCAAGCTGGAGTCCAGTCTTTCATGCCTTGTGCCCAAACAAGGGTCTCGGGTGTGATAGCCTTCTGGACGAGTTGCTCCAGGCTGAATGGACCCGCTTGCTGTCCGTTATTCTCAATGATAAAATATTCCATCATGTATTCTTTTATATAATATTTTTCTTAAAAGCCAATAAGGAGTTTCTTTCACTCTTCATTGCTTATTAGTGTGTAGCTTTCCACCATGCTGTTTTCTCTCTGCCCTTGATAGCTACGCTGTGCTGGCTAGGGTCGGAGATAGAAAGACCGCAATAATTTTTCACTTTAAAGGTTGTACCTCTATAACTCATTAACCCTGTATAAGCCTGTTCGGTATGAGCAGCAGCTTTGATAGTGAGTTTCATCTGTGAAGTATATTTGTCTTTCAGATAGCCGCTCGGAACAAGACTGTCTATGTATACACTCATATCGTAGAAGAGGTTGGGAGAGAAACCATCCAAAGGCTGTATGGAATCGAGCGGAACGGATGATGAGAGGGTATATTTGCTGTTGATTTCCTTCATCACTTGGGCTAGATTGTCCATCTGTCTGCAGTCGATGGCCGCCATATTGCAGAATGGATCGCTACTATTCTTGTAGAAATTGACAACTCCGTTGACAAATCCTGAGTAGTTGGGTGCAGAACTGTTGAGGTAACTCCATATGGTTTTGTATGGAACGCCGGCTCCCATTACTTCGCTACTTGAACTGATCATGAAATTAGTGACGTCTTTCAGTTCGTATGCAGTCTCTACATTGCCCATATAGCATGCATCGAAGAGAATGTATTGCATCTTGGTGCCGCTGAGTTTGATTCCTTCGGCAAGGGTAGGAACGTCGAGAGCGTTTTCTTCTAAACTTACGCTTCCGAAGAAACGGGTGATAGGTTTGTTGGAATCGGGACCATACTGTATTCCGCTGAAATTGCCGGTAGCGGTAGGGTAGCTGGTGCTTCCTTTCTGAGCAAAACCGGCATTAGGTCTTGCCATATAAGGATAGTTTACCCAATCGCTTTTGTAGGTCCATCCGCAGCCATGAGCTCCGATGATGAGCGAATAATTCAGGGCTTCAGCACGGCGTTTCACCTCATTCAGAATCTCTGCAAATCCTTCTGCTGTAGTATATGTAGCTTCATCGTATGTTTTCAAAGTGTCGCGAATTACGGTTTTCGTATTGCCGTCATATTGAAGATCTATAAGATAGCTCTTCCTGTAATTCTGGCTCATGAAGACTATTACACGCGAATTATTCAAGCCTTTCTTGGCAACAATACCTTCGCAGATACTGTCAACGTTGTTTTCCAAAAAACTTGTGAGACCGGAAGTGTTGGTTCCACCCGTCCAAGGATAGAAGACGAAGATAGTCTGCTTATTGACGCTTTCTACATCAATAGCTTCATCGCCACAACTGGTGAAAGTTGCTGCTAGAGATAGCGTACATATAAATAAGGTGAAAAGCTTCTTGATCATGTTTCTCTTGAAAATATGAAATGTTAAGTGTGAAATGCTAAGTTCTTACACTTAACATTCCGCACTTAACATGATAAATATTAAACTATTATTTCTTCTTGAGTTCCTCGATGGTTGCCTTGAGGGCAGCAATCTTCTCAACAGAGTCGCTTTCCTTCTTGCGCTCCAGGGCTACTACCTTCTCAGGTGCGTGAGCTACGAAGTTCTCGTTGCTGAGCTTCTTGCGTACGCCCATCAGGAAGCCTTCCAAGTGCTTGAGCTGAGCCTCTGCCTTCTCAATCTCGGCAGCTACGTCGATCAGGTCGCCCAATGGTACGGCAAACTCGTCGGTACCTACCATGAAGCTTGACGCATCGGCACTCTTCTCTGCGATGACCTCAATCTTATCAAGGTTCGCCATCTTCAGCGTTACGTCGTTGTAAGCCTCGAAATCGTTCTTGCCTACTACCTGGAGAGACAACTGTTCCTTCTGGGCAATGTTCTTCTGGTTGCGAACGGTACGAACACCGGCGATAATCTGCTTCACAGCCTCAATGTCGGCTGCCAACTTCTGCTCCTCGGTTGTAGGTGCAGGAATATCCAGCTTCTCGCGCATGATGCTCTCGCCATCCTTGCGGTCGTAGATGTGCTGCCACAATTCCTCGGTGATGAATGGCATGAATGGATGCAACATCTTCAGGAGGGCATCGAAGAAGCGGAGGGTAGCGTCGTAGCTCTTCTGGTTGATAGGCTGGCCGTAAGCTGGCTTCACCATCTCCAGGTACCAGGATGAGAACTCATCCCAGAACAGCTTATATACAGTCATCAATGCCTCAGAGATACGGTAGTCCTTAAACTGCTTCTGCATCTCCTCGTTCACCTCCTTGAGCTTGGCATCAAACCACTTCACGGCGATTTCTGCACTCTTAGGCTGCTCGATATCTGCCGTTTCCCAACCCTTCACGAGGCGGAAGGCATTCCAGATCTTATTGTTGAAGTTACGTCCCTGCTCGCAGAGGCTCTCGTCGAAGAGAATGTCGTTGCCTGCTGGAGCACTGAGCATCATACCCATACGAACACCATCGGCACCAAACTTGTCAATCAGAACCAGTGGGTCTGGTGAGTTACCGAGACTCTTGCTCATTTTGCGGCCGAGCTTATCGCGAACGATACCTGTGAAATATACGTGCTTGAATGGCATCTTGCCACGATACTCGTAGCCAGCCATGATCATACGTGCTACCCAGAAGAAGATGATATCCGGACCAGTTACGAGGTCGGAAGTAGGGTAGTAGTAGTTGATCTCCTCATTGTCAGGATGCTCGATACCATCAAACAGAGAGATAGGCCACAACCATGAAGAGAACCAGGTGTCGAGGCAGTCGCTCTCCTGCTCAAGATCCTCAGCCTTGATGTTGGCATTCTTCTCCTGAGCGAGTTTCAGAGCCTCCTCTGCAGTCTCAGCTACCACGAAATCCTTCTTGCCGGCATTGTCGAAGTAGTAAGCTGGGATGCGGTGACCCCACCAGAGCTGGCGGCTGATACACCAGTCCTTGATGTTCTCCAACCAGTGGCGATAGGTATTCTTGTACTTCTTAGGATAGAACTCGATATCATCGTCCATTACTGGAGGAAGGGCGATGTCGGCAAAGTGCTGCATCTTGAGGAACCACTGTGTAGAGAGCTTTGGCTCGATAGGCACATTGGTACGCTCAGAGAAGCCCACCTTATTATTATAGTCCTCAATCTTCTCCATCAGACCGGCGTTCTGAAGGTCGATGGAAATCTGTTTGCGCACATCCATGCGGTCCATACCTACATAGAGACCTGCTGCCTCGCTGATGGTACCATTGTCGTTGAAGATATCGATGGTTTCCAAACCGTGCTTCAAACCGAGGGCGTGGTCGTTGATATCGTGAGCTGGAGTTACCTTCAAGCAACCAGTACCGAACTCGATATCTACGTATGTATCCTCGATGACAGGAATCTCGCGGTTTACGAGAGGCACGATAACGTGCTTACCCTTCAGCCAGGTATTCTTCTTATCCTCTGGGTTGATACACATGGCAGAGTCGCCCATGATGGTCTCAGGACGGGTGGTTGCTACTACTGCATAGTAACCCTTCTCATCCTTGTGCATCACGTTTTCCTCATCCACCTGCTGGCAGTCCTGTTCTACTACATAATACTTCAAGTGGTAGAGCTTAGAGTGCTCGTCCTTGTAGATAACCTCCTCGTCAGAGAGTGCAGTCTGAGCCTTAGGGTCCCAGTTAACCATGCGCACGCCACGATAGATGAGTCCCTTCTGGTAAAGGTCGCAGAATACGTGGATGACGGCACGAGAGCGGGTCTCGTCCATGGTGAATGCTGTGCGGTCCCAATCGCAGCTGGCACCGAGTTTGCGGAGCTGTTTGAGGATGATGCCACCATGCTCGTGAGTCCAGTCCCAAGCGTGCTTGAGGAACTCCTCGCCGGGTAAGGTCGGTCTTCTTGATGCCCTGCTGAGCGAGGCGGTTTACAACCTTTGCCTCGGTAGCGATACTGGCATGGTCGGTACCTGGTACCCAACATGCGTTCTTGCCCTCCATGCGAGCACGGCGAACGAGAATATCCTGGATAGTATTGTTGAGCATGTGTCCCATATGGAGCACACCCGTTACGTTTGGTGGTGGGATAACCACTGTATAAGGTTCACGACCATCTGGCTTAGAACTGAAAAGCTTGTTGTCGAGCCAATACTGATACCATTTACTTTCCACTGCTTGTGGATCGTATTTACTTGCTAATTCCATTGTTTATATCTAATTTTTATTCTTTTTCTTTCTTTTTCTTTAAAAAACGGTGCAAAGATACTAATTTTTGGGCGAAAAATACTATCTTTGCATCAAAATTATTAATTTTTGCACAAAACGATGGTTAGTAATACAGGAAAAGGACATACGAAAGAAGAAAAACTGGCGGCGTTCAGCCGCTTGCTGGATGTGCAGGACCGTTTGCGCCTGCAGTGTCCATGGGATAAAAAGCAGACATTCGAGAGTCTTCGTCCGAATACGATCGAGGAGACTTTCGAGCTTTGTGACGCCTTGATGAAGCGCGATTACAAGGATATCAAGAAGGAGTTGGGCGATGTGTTGGAGCACGTGATGTTTTATAGCATCATCGGCAGAGAAGACGGCGAGTTCGATATTTGCGATGTTTGCAATCAGGAGGCAGATAAATTGATGTTCCGCCATCCTTTCATTAACTGGAAGGAAGAGGGAAATTGGACGGTTTCGAATCCTGATATGTATATCAACGATGAAGGACAGGTTGTCTATAAGGAGTCAGATGCAGGGAATGGAGAAGCAGGAACTGCCAGTTCGGAAGAAACCTTAGCTCTTGGCGCCAGCAAGCCGAAAACTGCTACTTCTGTTGAGAAAACCTGGGAACTGATCAAGCAGCAGGAGAAGGATGGAAATGAGCGGGTGTTGAGCGGTGTCCCTAATTCTCTTCCGTCTCTTATCAAGGCTTATCGCATTCAGGACAAGGCTAGAAATGTAGGCTTCGACTGGAAAGAAAAAGAAGATGTGTGGGACAAAGTGCAGGAGGAACTGGAAGAACTCAAGGTGGAACTGGCTAAAGGCGACAAAGAGAATTCTACCCGGGAATTGGGCGATTTCATCTTCTCAGTAATCAATGCAGCACGTCTCTATAAACTCAATCCGGATAATGCGCTGGAGAAAACCAACCAGAAATTTATCCGCCGTTTCAACTACGTAGAAGATCATAGCTTAAAGCAAGGTAAAAACTTGAAAGATATGAGTTTAGAAGAAATGGATAAACTATGGGATGAAGCAAAACTTCAGGAGAAAAAGGATGATAAATAACGGTGAATCAGATAATCTTATCAACTCATCAATATAATAATAAAAACTAAAGTGTTATGAAAAAATTAGTTTATGTAACAATAGCTTTGGTGGCGCTTTTCGCAGCCAACAGTTGTAAGAACAAAAATAATGTTCCTGTTATCAGTGCAGCAGATTCGGTAGAGGTAGAGGATGCAATGAACGATTCTACCATCTATGGTGTATGCGGTGAGGGAACCTCTATGCATAGCCTGGAGCTGATTTCTGATGAAGGTGACACCCTTTCGGTGTTTATTGACGATGAGAATCCTGATGTTGTTCAGGGAGGATTGCTGGCTGGCGACCGTATTGCTCTTATCGGTTATAAGGCAGAGGATGGAGAGATGATGGCCCAGAAGATTATCAACCTGACATCCCTCTTGGGTAAATGGACTTCTCTGGATAAGAATTTTGATATCTTGGAAGGTGGAGAGGTGAAGAACAATGTGAAGGCTGAAACTAATCCTTGGACTAGCTGGAAGATACTCAATGGTAAACTTTTGCTGAATAAGGATACTTTTGCCATTGACAAATTGGGTTCTGACAGTCTTATGTTGGAGAATACTCAGGGTATCTTTGTTTTCAAGCGCCAAGAGTAAGGTCATCATGTTGAACCTGTAAATTATGATTTAGTTTTGGAACCATTTAAAGTACATATATTGGGGTGTGGCAGTGCTTTGCCCACCCTTCAGCATAGTGCCTCGGCCCAGATTATTGAGATGCGTGGCAAATGCTTTATGATGGATTGTGGCGAGGGTGCCCAGATGCAGTTCCGTCGCACTCATGTTCACTTTGCTAAGATAAATGCTATCTTTATTTCGCATCTTCATGGTGATCATTGCTTTGGCTTGCTGGGACTTCTTTCTACCTTAGGTATGCTGGGTAGAACGGCTAAGTTAAAAGTTTATGCACCAGAAAGTTACGGAGATTTGTTTAAGCGTCAGATCGATTTCTTCATGCAGGGAATGGAATATCAAATCGAATTTGTTCCTGTAGATACCGAGAAGTCGCAAGTAGTATATGAAGATCATTCTGTAACCGTAGAAACCGTTCCTCTGCAGCATCGTGTGCCTTGTTGTGGGTACATCTTCAGAGAGAAACCGACATTGCCTCATATCCGTCGTGATATGATAGATTATTACGAGATTCCTGTAAGCCAGATTAACAACATCAAGAATGGAGCTGACTGGACAACGAAGGAGGGGGATGTAATACCTAATGCCAGATTGGTAATGCCTGCCGCTACTCCCCGCAGTTATGCTTATTGCAGTGATACCCGGTTTGTTCCGGGGTTGGCAGAAAAGGTAAAGGGGGTTACGGTGCTTTATCATGAGAGCACCTATACTTCGGAGAATGAGGACAGGGCTAAACTCTATTATCACAGTACGGCTCGACAGGCTGCAACTATAGCCAGAAATGCGGGTGTAGGCAAACTTCTTCTGGGACATTATAGTGCAAGATATAATAATGAAGAGGTATTGTTGAATGAAGCTAAAGAGGTGTTTACGGAAAGTTATCTTACTCAGGAAGGTAAAGTGTTCTCTATAGAATAATATAGAAACAGGGCTTGAATGTACCGGGAAACAAGGTGCAGAATAGCCTTTGATCTATATAAAAATATAAAAAAAAGTGCCTTGCGCCAAAAAAAGTTCATTTTTGATGCAAGGTTTTCTCTTTATATCGTTTAATCTTTAAAAAGGATTTGAAATTGGAATCGGAAAAGGATCTCTTAGACGACATCAATAGCGGCAGTCGGGCAGCCATGCACAGATTGTACGAACGCTATGTGGGGTATGCCATGGCCGTAGCGCTGAGGTATATCCCTATGCGCGATGATGCTGAAGATGTAGTGCAAGATAGTTTTATAAAAGTCTTTTCCGGCATTTCAAAGTTTGAATATCGGGGTGAGGGCGCTCTTCAGGCTTGGCTCTTGCGGATAGTGACAAATGAAGCTGTCAACTTTGTAAGGCAGCAAAAGCGCTTCACTATCGTGGACGAAGTTCCCGATGATATTGAGGATGAAGAGTCTGAAGTAGAAAGAGTTCCGCCTGCAGAACTGACAAGAATGATAGGAGAATTGCCTGATGGGTACAGACTGGTTCTTAACATGTTTGTTTTTGAACAGAAAAGCCATAAAGAAATTGCACAGCTGTTAGGCATCAAAGAAAGCAGTTCTGCTTCACAATATTTGCGGGCGAAAAAGCTGTTGGGCAAAAAGGTGAAAGATTATCTGAGCCAGGCAGATTGTAGTGATAATAAAGAGTTGAATCATATAAATGAGAAAAGTAATGAGTAACGATTGGACAAATAAACTTCGAGATCAGTTGGCTGACTACCAAGAGCCTGTCAGCCACGACTTGTGGGCTGAGATAGAACAATCGCTTGCTCAGTCTAAAAAGGTTGGTGATGAGGAAACTGATGTAAAGAAGAGACCACAGACTCGTTATGTTGTCTTGAAAAGATGGTCAGTAGCTGCAGCGATTGCTTTATTGGGAGTAGGAGGCAGTTATGTTTATCTGCATGATGATGAACTGGGACAGGCTAACTTAGCTGTTCAGAGTTCTTTCTCTACAGCATCAGGTTCAAGCAGGACTTCTTCTGCTGTCCGTGCAGAAGCACAATCGGCAGGAAGTGAAAATGCTATCTTGCTTGCTGAAAACAATGCATCTGCACATCAGGTGAATCGCCATTCATCGGGGCGTCAATTGAAGCATAGTAAATCTTCTGTCTCTTTCCAGGAGAGGACTGTTGCTGCTGATAATGAAGTAATGTTTGCAGCAGAGGTAGAAATGCCAGAACAGTCTGTTAATGCAGAGGTAAATGGTCGGGAATTATCTGTTTTGCAAAAGCAAAATGAGGATTCTGAAAGACAGATGGCCGTTTCTTCTAATCATGCAACCAAGCCGTTGGAAGCAGATGGTGGGCAGAAGCTTTATGCAGGCAGGGCGCAGGATGGTCATTTTGAACGCAGTTATAAGGACAAGTATGAACAGAACTGGACCATGAGCCTGTATGCAGAGAATGTAAGTCTGGGCTCTGGCAGTGATGGAATGTCAAACGGCATGTATGCGTCTTCAGATCTTCTTGCTGGTGGTGGCTTTGCTGATCATGGCGTTTTCCTGGCTGCTGCTTCTCTTTTAAGATATGCAATACCGAAATATGTTGAAGCGAAACATCATGCTCCTTTGGCTATAGGTGCTCAGGTTGGTATCGGACTTGCGCCTCGTTTGTCTTTGAGTACCGGTGTCGTATATACGCGTGTTGCTTCTGATTTCAAATCTTATGGTGTTTCAGAATTTGATACACATCAGGTTTTGCATTATGTGGGTGTTCCACTTGGTTTAAACTATGAGGTTTGGAGCACGGGAGGTTTTCATGCGTACGTAATGGCGGGTGGAGAAGCCGATTTCAACGTAAAGAATGATACAAAGGTTTCTGGTCATAAAGAGGACGTGAAACGTGATGGCGTTCAGTTCTCGGGTAAGGCTTCGCTTGGTGCACAGTATGATGTTACACCACAAGTGGGCTTCTATATTGAGCCAGGTGCAAAATATTATTTTGATAATGGCAGTGAAATAGAAAATACGTTTAAAGATAAGAAGTGGAATTTTAATCTCCAGTTCGGACTCCGTATTAATCTGAAATAGTGTTTGAGTCCAATTATTAATAAATATATGTACGAACTACATTTCATTTTATAACATTACATACGAGAAAAGGACAGGGCAGTCTGCGTGATGCATGGCTGCCCTTTATTGTTTCCTGTTTTCTTATTTCTTATTCAATAATTTTTCGCTCATATTGAGAGCGGCCTTTCTGCCGTCTCCCATGGCAAGGATTACTGTGGCTCCTCCTCGTACGATATCGCCGCCAGCGTAGATTTCTTCGATGGAACTCTGCATCTGGTCGTTTACGGCAATGGTGTTCTTCCGGCCGAGTTCCAAGCCTTCGATACTCTGTGGAACGAGTGGATTAGGACTTACTCCTACGGCAACAATTACCTGGTCGCACTCCAGCGTGATGGTCTCTCCTGTAGCTTCTGGACGACGACGGCCGCTGGCATCAGGTTCGCCAAGCTTCATCACATCGAGGACTACAGCCTTTACTGCGCCCTTATCGTCTGCCTCATATTCTTTAGGATTGTGCAATGTAAAGAAGTTGATTCCTTCTTCCTTGGCATGCTTCACCTCTTCGAGTCGGGCAGGCATTTCTGCCTCCGAACGGCGATATACCAAGGTTACGTCTGCTCCGAGTCGTTTTGCAGTACGGCAACTGTCCATAGCTGTATTTCCGCCGCCTACAACAACCACCTTCTTACCCAAGTTGATAGGGGTGTCGCTATGAGGATTGGCTGCATCCATCAGGTTTACACGGGTAAGATATTCGTTAGAAGACATGATGTTCAAGGCATTCTCTCCAGGAATATTCATGAAGTTGGGCAGACCCGCACCTGAGCCAACGAAGATTCCCTTGAATCCTTGTTCTTCCAGATCTTTTACGGAAATGGTCTTGCCAACGATGCAGTCTGTAATGAACTTTACGCCCATCTTCTGAAGATTCTTAATCTCTACATCTACGATAGCATTAGGCAAACGGAATTCAGGAATACCATATTTCAATACACCGCCAATCTCGTGTAATGCTTCAAAGACGGTAACGTCGAATCCCTTCTTTGCCATATCGCCTGCAAAACTCAATCCGGAAGGTCCTGAACCAACTACGGCTATCTTGATGCCATTAGGTTCATCGCACTTTGGTACAGAGATGTTTCCACTCTGGCGTTCGTAATCGGCAGCAAAACGCTCCAGGTATCCGATAGCTACAGCAGGCTCGTTCATCTTGAGATGTACACACTTGCTTTCACATTGCTTTTCCTGTGGACAAACTCGTCCGCAAACGGCAGGTAGGGCAGAGGTGTTCTTTAAAACCTTGGCTGCGGCAAGGAACTGGCCCCGCTCAATGTTCTTGATGAAGGAAGGAATGTTGATGCTTACCGGACAACCTTCCATACAGGTAGGCTTAGGACAGTCGAGACAGCGCTTGGCTTCGGTCAAAGCCATTTCCTTGGTTAAACCGATATTTACCTCTTCCGTACGGGTTGTGGCACGATAAAGAGGGTCAAGTTCTGGCATCTTTACGCGCTCTATAGCTGTACGTTCTTTTGCTTTCATCGAAGCGCGTAACTCCTTGCGCCACTCAGCGTTACGGTCGGTCAACTCTTCGATGCTCGCATCTGTAGGTTCTACGTCCATGGTTACATCCGTAGTTTCTTTCTTCTTTCCTGCGTCTACAGTTGCAAGGTGCTCTTCGAAGTGTTCCATCTCTTCGCGTTCAACATCCTTGAAAGTGCCCATGCGCTTGAACATCTCGTCCCAATCTACCAGAGCGCCGTCAAACTCAGGACCGTCGATGCAGACAAACTTGGTCTTGCCACCGATGGTCAGGCGGCAGGCACCGCACATACCGGTTCCATCCACCATGATGGTATTGAGCGAAACGTCTGTGGAAAGATTATATTTCTGGGTCAGGAGACAGCAGAACTTCATCATGATAGGAGGACCGATGGCGAAAACCTTATCGATATGCTCCTGATTGATAAACTTCTCGATTCCTACGGTTACAACACCCTTCTCGCCGTAACTTCCGTCATCGGTCATGATGATGAGTTCATCGCTAGATGCACGCACTTCATCTTCCATAATCACGAGGTCTTTGTTCCTACCCGCAATTACGGAAAGGACTCTGTTTCCTGCGGCTTTCAGTGCCTTGATGATAGGGAGCATAGGAGCTACGCCTACACCACCTCCGGCACAAATGACTGTTCCGAAGTTCTCGATATGTGTAGGATTTCCAAGTGGTCCCACCACGTCGTGAATCTCATCGCCTTCATTCAATGCACAGAGTTTGGTAGATGAAAGACCTACCTTCTGCACAACCAGTGTGATTGTTCCTTTCTCAATGTCAGCGTCAGCGATGGTCAGCGGCATACGCTCGCTGTTGTTGTCTACACGGATGATAACAAAGTTACCTGCCTTTCGGCTCTTGGCTATAAGCGGTGCTTCTACATCGAAGCGGAATACTTTCTCTGAGTATTGTACTTTCTTGATAATCTTGTTCATGGGCTATTAAATTTCTTAATGCTGATATATTAATATTTCTGGTTAGCTGTTTAGAGTTTGCTTCATGGTACATAAAAATGCAAAAGGATAACATCGGCTACCTCTGTGGCAGTCGAAGTTATCCTCGTACAATATATGTTATTTTTGTTTTTCGAATGTTTTGTATAATCGAGAAAAACAGAAAGTCTTACCGATACTTCAAATTAATCGAAATTTTTGTCATCAAGCATCTCGAAACCGCAGTATGGAACCAATACCTTAGGTACGCGGATTCCTTCTGGGGTCTGATTGTTCTCCAAGATGGTTGCTACGATACGTGGCAAAGCAAGAGCTGAACCATTCAATGTGTGGCAAAGTTCAATCTTCTTGTCATCTGTATGGCGATAGCGGCAGTGGAGACGGTTAGCCTGATAGCTCTCGAAGTTAGATACTGATGAAACTTCCAACCAGCGACCCTGTGCAGCACTCCATGTCTCGAAGTCGTAGCAGATAGAAGAGGTGAAGCTCATATCACCACCGCAGAGACGGAGGATATGGTATGGCAATTCCAACTTCTTCAAAAGACCTTCAACATGGTCGAGCATCTCGTTCAAACTCTCGTAAGAGTGACCTGGCTTATCGATGCGAACAATCTCTACCTTGTCGAACTGGTGCAGGCGGTTCAAACCGCGAACGTCCTTACCATAGCTACCTGCTTCACGACGGAAACAAGCTGAGTAAGCACAACGCTTGATAGGGAGATCTTTCTCATCGAGAATAACATCGCGGAAGATGTTGGTTACAGGAACCTCAGCAGTAGGGATGAGGAAGAGATTATCCAGATTAGCATGATACATCTGACCTTCCTTGTCTGGCAACTGACCGGTACCACGGCCTGAGTCCTCGTTTACTACGTAAGGAGGTTGAATCTCCAGATATCCGCTCTTGCGAGCCTCATCGAGGAAGAATGCCTCAAGTGCACGCTGGAAACGAGCCATCTTGCCGATATATACAGGGAAACCTGCGCCAGTAATCTTAACGCCGAGGTCGAAATCTACAAGATTATACTTCTTCAAGAGATCCCAATGGCAGAGAGCATCCTCGCCGAGGTTTGGCTTTTCGCCGCCTTCTTTCACAACAACGTTGTCGGCTGCGTCCTTACCTTCAGGAACCTGCTCGCAAGGGATGTTAGGAATTTCGAGCAACTGGTTGGTCATATCGTTCTGTGCTTTCTCCATGATCTCTTCAAGAGCCTTAGCGTCTGCCTTGAGCATAGCTACCTGAGCCTTTGCGCTCTCAGCTTCCTCTTTCTTACCTTCCTTCATAAGGGCACCAATCTGCTTAGCAAACTGGTTTGCCTGCTGCTTGTTGTTATCCAACTTCTGCTGAGCTTCACGACGAATCTTGTCGTACTCCAAAACTTTCTCTACGGCCTCACGAGCATTTGGAAAATGCTTCTTTTCGAGACCCTTAACTACACGTTCAGTTTCCTCACTGATAAGTTTAAGTGTAAGCATAAAATGTCTTTTAATTAAATAATTTACTATTTGTAGGCAAAAGTACAAAAAATATTTGTGATAGCGTAAAAAAATGCTGACTTTTTTACAGGGAAGGGTAGAATTAAAGTTTTTTTGTGGTTTTATAGGGTTAAGGAGCTTAGAAAGGGGGTGGTGTAATCCTTGCCTAAAAACTTATATAAACGAAGAAAGCCTGCTCTAGGTATGAGCAGGCTTCTATGTTGTTTGTTTGGAATAGTTTTTTCTAAAACTTTAAAAATTAAGCGTCAGCTTTTTTGGTCTTCTCAGCGTAAACCTCTGGAGAGAGAACAGAAACTGTACTCTTGTCCTTGCGGCCCTTGTGGAAGTAAACGATACCATCTGCCAAAGCATACAATGTATCATCCTTACCCTGAGCTACATTCTCACCTGGGAAGTGCTTGTTACCACGCTGGCGAACGATGATGTTACCTGCGATGATGCTCTGACCACCCCAGATCTTAACGCCTAATCTTTGTGAAGCTGATTCACGGCCGTTCTTAGAACTACCAACACCTTTCTTATGTGCCATTTTCTAATTCCTCCTAATTTTAAGCGATTACAGATTTGATTGATACTTCAGTGAACTGAGTACGATGACCGTTCTTCTTGCGATAGTCCTTGCGGCGCTTCATCTTGAAGACGATTACCTTGTCACCCTTTACGAGTGGGTTCACTACTTCTACTACTACTTTTGCACCCTCTACAGCTGGTGCACCGACAGTGATTGAGCCGTCTTTGTCAACGAGCAAAACCTTGTCGAACTCAACAGTCTGACCTGCCTCAACATCCTTGATGTGATGTACGAAGAGCTTCTTGCCCTCCTCAGCCTTGAACTGCTGACCGTTAATTTCTACAATTGCGTACATTAAATTAATTATATAAACGGGTTTCTTCGGGAGGCGTCCTGCATTGTGCCGGATCTTCTTTGAGCCCCTTCGAACTAAACTTTTCTGTAACATTTGCCCAATCCATGAGCATTCGGGGTGCAAAATTACAAATTATCTTTGATATGAACAAAATGTTGGGGAAATAAAGATTGTCTTTTAGAAAGATTTAACAGAAAAGCCTGTTTTTTATAAGAATACCGATTATTTGCTACCAGATAAGGGACTCGTGAATAGTATAATGTTCTTTATTGGGTTCAATAATATACTTTCTTAGGTTCAATGATATGTCTCCTCTGGCTCAATGATATGTCTTCTCTGGTTCAAGGAGATGTCTTCTTAGGTTTAAGGATACGACTTCTTTGGTTCAAGAAGATACCTTCGTTAAAGTTATGACTAGTGTCAGCAGCTCTGCTGAGCCTAGTCAGCAGGTCTGCTCACTATAGTCGACAGGTCTGCTGACTGCAGTCAGCAAGTCTTCCGACTCAAGTGATATTACCTTTTAATTGTATACTTTCTTCTTGGGACAATATATGCTATATGCTATTTGATGGAGGAGGTGTATAAAAAGAAAAAAGCGATGACCTTCACAGGCTACCGCTCCAAATCTTCAATAGGTATTAGTTTCCATTAAGGTAAAAAGATTGTTTTCAGGATAACTGGCTGCAAAGGTACATGATATTTTTCAAATCACCAAATATTTATTTGATTATTTTTGTTATAATTCTATTGTGTGGGCGCACAATGGCATAAATTAACTTATTTTAGTGAGAAAGGCTGCGTAATCGATTGCAATTCTGTTGTTTTTTTGTTTAGATATCTTCAAAAGTATAAAGAGACGAACTTTCGAGACGAGTAGTGAAGAAGAGAAAATAAAAACAGGTTGGCGCAGAAGTGCCAACCTGTTTATGGAAGATACTATTATCTTATTCTGTTTGTTTGAATCAGGAAAAAGAAGTGATTACTTCTGCTTCTTGATTTTCTCTACATAAGCATCAATGACAGCTACTGCTGTGATGTTTACAATATCCTGTACACTACTTTCTGAGTCAGTGAAGTGGATAGGCTTATTCAATCCCATCTGGATAGGGCCGATAATCTCAGCTTCAGGATTCAAACCCTGGAGAAGTTTGTATGCACCATTGGCGCTACTCAAGTTAGGGAACACCAAAGTGTTGACGTCTTTGCCCTTGAGGCGGGAGAATGGATACTTCTCATCGCGCAGATCCTTGTTGAGTGCATAGTTTACCTGCATTTCACCATCGATAGCGAGTTCGGGGAACTCCTTCTGCATCTCAGCAACGGCTTTCTTTACCTTAACAGGTGAGCCAATATTGTCTGTACCGAAGTTAGAGTAGCTTAACATGGCCATAACCGGCTCTTCGTTGAAGAACTTCACTGTACCTGCAGACAGCTTGGCAACATCAATCAGCACATCTTCGTCTGGGTGGCGGTTGATGAGCGTATCTGCGATATAATAAATACCCTTCTGGGTGTTAAGGATATGCATGGTACCGAAAGTCTTATATGGCTCACGAATTCCAATTACATCTTTTGCCACCTTAATAGTATTGCTGTACTTTGTGTAAAGACCAGTGATGAATGCGTCAGCATCACCCTGTTCTACCATTGACATACCGAAGTAGTTGCGCTCGTACATTTTATCATAAGCTTCCTCGAAGCTGTAGCCCTCGCGAGCACGCTTCTCTGCCAGATGCTTGGCAAACTTTGCACGGCGGCCCTGTTCGTTATCGGCACGCATATCTACAATCTCAATATCTGAAAGGTCAAGTTTCAAACGGCTAGCAACACGGTTCAGACGGTCTGGGTTACCCAACAGGATTGGCTGGCAGATACCCTCTTGCTTTGCCTGGACTGCAGCCTTCAGCATAGTTGGGTTGCCACCTTCTGCGAATACTACACGCTGTGGGTGAAGGCGCGCTGTATCGTGGAGTTTGCGGGTCAGTTTGGTTTCCTGACCAAGCAACTGGCGCAAATCCTGCTTGTACTTCTCCCAGTCTGTGATAGGGGTGCGAGCCACACCACTTTCCATTGCAGCCTTAGCTACGGCAGCAGAAACTTCTGTAATCAAACGTGGATCTACAGGTTTCGGAATGAAGTATTTAGGACCGAATGTAAGGTCGTTAACGTGGTAAACATCGTTTACCACATCAGGAACCGGCTGCTTAGCCAAATCGGCAATTGCATGAACAGCAGCCATCTTCATTTCTTCGTTGATAGCACGGGCGTGAACATCGAGTGCACCACGGAAGATGTATGGGAAACCGATTACATTGTTAATCTGGTTAGGATAATCTGAACGGCCAGTTGACATCAATACGTCAGGGCGGCTGTCCATAGCGTCCTCGTAGCTGATCTCAGGTACTGGATTGGCAAGAGCGAAAACGATAGGGTTGTCTGCCATAGAGCGAATCATATCCTTGGAGAGCACGTTACCCTTGCTGAGGCCTACGAATACATCGGCGCCTTTCACAGCCTCTTCGAGTGTATGGACATCGCGGCGGTCTGTTGCAAAGAGCTTTTTCTGCTCTGTCAGATTTTCGCGGTCGCTGGTAATGACACCCTTAGAGTCGAGCATAACGATGTTCTTTACCTGTGCACCAAGTGCTACGTAGAGTTTTGTACAGCTGATAGCAGCTGCACCAGCACCATTTACGACAATCTTCACATCGGCAATGTTCTTGCCAGCTACCTCAAGAGCGTTCTTCAAACCTGCTGCAGAGATGATAGCAGTACCATGCTGGTCATCGTGCATTACAGGGATATCGAGAGTTCTTTTCAGGCGCTCCTCGATGTAGAAACATTGAGGTGCCTTGATGTCCTCCAAGTTGATTCCACCAAATGTAGGAGCGATTTTCTCTACGGTTTCACAGAACTTTTCTGGGTCTTTTTCATCGATTTCAATATCGAAGACATCCACACCGCCGTAAATCTTGAAAAGCAATCCTTTACCTTCCATCACTGGCTTTCCGCTCATGGCACCGATATCGCCAAGTCCGAGCACTGCTGTACCATTACTGATAACAGCAACCAGGTTACCCTTGTCAGTATACTTGTATGCATCGTCTGGGTTCTGCTGGATCTCAAGACATGGGAATGCCACGCCAGGAGAATAAGCAAGGCTCAGATCCGTTTGTGTGTGATAAGGTTTTGTTGGCTTAACCTCAATCTTGCCAGGACGACCAGTCTCGTGATAACTTAAAGCCGCCTCTTTTGTAATTTTTACCATAACGATATATTGGTTTAGAGTTTATTTTTCTTTCATATTCGTGGATTTTTCGCACGAAATTTAAAAGTTTGTGCAAAGGTACAAAAAAACTTAGTAAAAAAGAATGGTTTTTTGATTTTTTTTGTATCTTTGCACAAAAATAGTCTTCAAACAAGTAAAATGACAGAAATCAATCAATATAGACAAGAACTGAAAGACAGAATTATCTCTTATGCGATGCCTGAATTCTATAAGCGTGGTGTAAAAGCTGTTAAGATGGATGAAATCTCACAGGGACTTCATGTATCTAAGAGAACTGTGTACGAGATTTTTGGTGACAAAGAAGAATTGTTGCTTGCTGGTATGATGCGTCAGCTAGAAGAAAATCGTTCGAAGTTAGAGAATTTCGCCAAGACCCAAGCGAAGAATGTGATAGATATTATCAGCTATGTCTATAAATTGCAGATGGAGCGCAATGGGATGGTGGGCGTTCTTTTTTATGAGGAGGTTCATAAGATGCCTCGTGTAGTGAAATTCTTCCAGGAAAATCATGCTCATGAACGGGAGGAGAGTGTACGTTTCTTTGAGGCTGGTGTAAAGGAGGGGCTTTTCCGTAAGGATGTAGACTTCAATGTTGTTATGGACGTAGGACATGTGATGATGGAGGAAATCATGCACCATCAGCTCTATCGTGTTCATTCGATGCAGGAGATATACGACAACTATATTTTGTGCCTGATTCGTGGATTCTGTACAGAGCGCGGCTTGGAGCAGCTTGACCGTGCATTGAAAGAGTAGAGGCGTTGGCTTTAATATACAAAATGTACTTTTTGAGCGTATGTGTAATTACGCTTAAAAAAGAGAAAGAGGTTTCGGAGATGCTTTATATAGGCTCACGGAACCTCTTCTCCTTACTCCTTGTATAGCCAGTGGAGGAGCGGGTTTATGACTTTTGGATAGAAGCGGAACCAGCGAAACTTGGTAACAGGTTTGCCTCCGAAACCGAGAATGAATTCACGGTAGAGATTACTCTTAAGCGGAAGTCCTGCGTCCATAAAGTGGAGGTGTTGGGCATCCTGCTCCTGTGCATCAGAGAGTGCTTGACAGATGGTCATTGTGTCCGGATGCAGATGGATGTAAGTCTTTCTCTTGAATGCAGAAAACCAAAGAAAGGCATTGCCTTGGTTGTAGATGCAGGTATAGCCGCCAATCACTTTGTCCTTATAGGTGATGATGACGTTTCTGGCATTGCTACTTGTACTCAGTTTCTGAAAGAATGTTTCGTCAGGAACAAAACGGCGAAGTTTCAGCCGATAATAATTTTTGAGCAACTGGTGATAACGATGGATGTCTTCGGGTGAAGTTGCCTCTCTACAACTTATTCCCTTTTTCTTCATTTTTTCAATCATAGCAATTTGTTTGTCTGAGAGTCGCTCTTGGGGAAGTTTGCTGTGTAGGGAGTTATGTATCTCTTGCCAGGCAATAGGTACATAGCCCAATTTTCTGAATTCCCGGTAACCCAGCATCTTTTTGCTCATTCGGGAGAACTCGATGTAAAAGCAGAGTCGTTTGTGTAAGTGAATAGTTATGCTGCGGAGTAACAATGGGAAAATAGCATTCCGTTCAGCATCGGGTGCATAAAGTCCCTCTCCGTACGCGTGTGCGTGCGTATATAAATAAGGTGGGAATAATGATTTGCGGTGATAGAGGATGACGAGCATTTGTCCTACTACCTTGTTCTCCTGTGTGGCGACAGCCATAAAAGGGGTTATGCCGGGTGTTTTTTCAAGAATCTGAAAAAGCTCCAAGCTATGAAAAAAGTCGCCTTCCAATAAATGCGGCATTTCTTCCAGTTTACCATATATTTCTACATCATATTTTCTCACGAAGGCAAAAATAATAAATTTATCATAAAAAAGCAAGAAAAAGGGCTTCTCTATCGTTATTTTTTAGTATTTTTGCATAAAAAGTAAAACTTTAAACAAAATTACGTATGAAAATAGTGTTTATTGGGGCAGGTAATCTTGCTACCAATCTTGCGCTCGAAATATCGCAATCAGAACATCAGATTGTGCAAGTTTTCAGTAGAACTAGGGAGTCGGCCTCTCTATTGGCTGAGAAGGTGAATTGTGAGCCTGTCAATGAGATGAGTAAGGTGGTCTGTGATGCAGATTTGTACATAGTTTCAGTGAAGGATGATGCGCTTGAAATGCTTATTCCTGAACTATGCAAAGGAAGAGAAGATAAGATGTTTGTTCATACAGCTGGTTCCATGCCGATGGATGTTTTCAAAGATTATGCCCGTCATTATGGCGTATTTTATCCGATGCAGACATTTACGAAAGATAAAAAGGTTGCATTCGAAAATATTCCTATTTTCATTGAGGGGTGTGCTGCTTTCGAAACTTCTTTCCTGAAGAGGTTGGCAGAACAGATTTCTCGTAGTGTCTATGAATTGGATTCTGATAATCGTAAGTATCTGCACCTGTCAGCTGTTTTTGCTTGTAATTTTGCGAATCATTGCGTAGCTATAGGCCAGCAGATTCTCGAAAATCATCATATTCCTGGCAGTGTTCTCCGTCCTCTGGTTATGGAAACTATGGACAAGGCTTCTTCGCATTCGGCAGCTGAAGTGCAGACAGGACCGGCTATTCGTGATGATCGGAACGTAATGGAGAAACAAATGCAACTCCTTGAAAAACAGCCAGAACTACAGCAGATTTATGAAATGATGAGCAAAAGCATATTCAAGTTCAAGAGATAAAACTGTTATCGGTTTAAGTTTGCAGTTAGGATTTTTCAGTACAAAAAACAGAAACAATTATGATAAATTACGATTTAAATAAAATAAAAGCAATCATCTTTGATGTTGATGGAGTACTTTCAAGACAGACCATCACGCTTTCCAGTGCCGGCGAACCTTTGCGTACTGTTAATATCAAAGATGGCTATGCCATTCAGCTGGCTCAGAAGAAAGGTGTTCGTATCGTAATTCTGACAGGCGGTAATTCTCATGCCATACAGGTACGCTATGAAAATCTTGGTGTAGAGGATATCTTCATGGGGTGTTCTGTAAAGATAAAGACTTATGAGGAGTTCAAGCAGAAATATTCAATTACAGATGAGGAAATAATATATGTAGGTGATGATATTCCTGATTATGAGATAATGCATCGTTGCGGATGTCCATGTTGCCCAGCAGATGCATGCTCCGATATTAAAGAAATTTCTACTTATATCTCGGCTTGTAACGGAGGTGATGGCGTGGGACGTGACGTCGTAGAACAGGTACTGAGAGCCAAGGGTTTATGGCTTTCAGATGCTAAGGCGTTTGGCTGGTAGAATTTAGTTAATAGTTGAAAGTTGATAGTTTGTAGTAGAAAGTTTGCAACTGAATTTTAATCATAAAGTTCAAAGAAATAAGGTTTAAAATAGATGAATTATAAGATCATTTTGGCGAGTAATTCGCCTCGTCGCAAGGAACTTCTGGCAGGTTTGGATATTCCTTTTGAGGTGAAGGTGATTAGTGGTATTGATGAAAGTTATCCTGCTGACCTCGATGCTTATCAGGTGGCAGAATTCATTTGCAAGAAAAAGGCTGAGGCTTATCGTCCGCTTTTGAACGGAAATAATAGTGTTGAAGAGTTGGACGAGTCAGAAACTTTGATTCTTACAGCAGATACGGTTGTGATTGCGCCAACAGCTGGCGAACAGAATGACCAGGAAGGAAAGGGAGTCATTCTCGGGAAGCCTCGTGATGCTGAAGATGCCAGACGAATGCTGAAGATGTTGAGCGGAAAGACGCATCATGTAGTTACAGGTGTTTGTCTTACTACCCAGCATAAGCAGCGTTCCTTTTCAGTAACAACAGAAGTGACGTTCAAACCGCTTTCTGATGATGAAATCAGTTATTATATAAATCATTATCAGCCGTTTGACAAAGCTGGCGCCTATGGTATTCAGGAATGGATTGGTTACATAGGTTGTACGGGGTTGAAGGGGAGTTATTTTAATGTGATGGGGCTTCCGGTTCAGCGTATCTATGAGGAATTGAGGCAAATTTAGATTTTTTAAAATTAAATATTGTTCTATGTCGTAGATAATGAGTATCTTTGTGCGTTTTATGTAACTAACAAGGATTATGAGTGAAGAAATTTTAGCAAAAGCTCATGAGGTTTTGGACAATTATATGGAGAGCAATCATCACCGGCGCACTCCGGAGCGTTCCACTATCCTCGACACCATTTATTCTATGGGAGAGCATTTCTCGATAGAAGATTTGGGCAGAGAGCTACTGAAAAAGAATTTTCGCGTTAGCAGGGCTACGCTTTATAACACATTGCATCTGTTCCTGGAACTAAGGCTTGTGGTAAAGCACAGTCTGGCAGACGGCACCAAGTATGAGGCCAGTTATAGCGAGGACAATCATGTGCATCAGGTTTGCACGATTTGTGGCAAGGTAACCGAAATTGTAGCACCGCAGGTTACGGCAGCTGTGAAGGATATCAGGATGCAGCGCTTTCGTAAAGATGCTTATGCTCTTTACATCTATGGCGTATGCAGCGGCTGTCAAAGCAAGATGACTCGCAAACGCAAAAAAGAATAAGTATCAAGATAAAAAGATAAAAAATGAACACAGGTAAAGTAGATGTCCTGCTGGGTTTGCAGTGGGGCGATGAAGGTAAAGGTAAGGTGGTTGACGTGTTGACCCCTAAGTATGATGTCATTGCTCGTTTCCAGGGTGGTCCTAATGCTGGACATACATTGGAGTTTGAGGGCGAGAAGTATGTGCTTCGCTCTATCCCTTCTGGTATTTTCCAAGGTGGTAAGGTGAACATCATCGGCAATGGTGTGGTTTTGGCTCCAGACCTCTTTATGGGTGAGGCTAAGGATCTTGAGAAGAGCGGTCATGATTTGAAGAGCCGTCTTTACATCTCTAAGAAGGCACATCTCATCATGCCTACTCACCGTGTACTCGATGCTGCTATCGAGGCTTCTAAGGGAAAGAACAAGGTAGGTACTACTGGTAAGGGTATCGGTCCTACTTATACTGACAAGGTTAGCCGTACCGGTCTTCGCGTAGGCGATATCCTTGACAATTTCGAGGAGAAGTATGCTGCTCACAAGGCTGCTCATCTCAAAACCATCGCAAGTCTCGGTTATACCGACTTCGATATCACAGAGGTTGAGAAGACCTGGATGGAGGGCATCGAATACTTGAAGCAGTTTAAACTTATTGATAGCGAGGTAGAAATCAATAAGGTGCTCCGTTCTGGCAAGGATATCCTCTGCGAGGGTGCGCAGGGTACTATGCTCGATGTTGATTTCGGTTCTTATCCATTCGTTACTTCTTCTAATACTATCTGTGCAGGTGCCTGCATAGGTCTGGGTATCGGTCCTAACCGCATCGGCAATGTTTATGGTATCATGAAGGCTTACTGTACACGTGTTGGTGCAGGTCCATTCCCTACAGAGCTTTTCGATGAGACTGGTGACAAGATCCGTGACCTCGGTCATGAGTATGGTGCTGTTACCGGTCGTGAGCGTCGTTGTGGCTGGTGCGATCTTGTACAGCTCAAGTATTCTGTCATGGTGAATGGTGTTACCGAGCTTATCATGATGAAGAGCGACGTGCTCGATGGCTTCGATACCATCAAGGCATGCGTGGCATATAAGTTGAAGGATGGTTCTGTTACAACAGATTTCCCATACGAAATCGATGATGTAGAACCTGTTTACAAGGAGTTCAAGGGCTGGAAGACAGATATGACTAAGTTCACATCTGAAGATCAGTTCCCACAGGAGTTCAAGGATTATATTGCTTTCGTAGAAGAGTTCCTTGAGACTAAGATCGGTATCATTTCTATCGGTCCAGACCGTGCTCAGACTATTGTACGCAAGTAATTTATATAGTGTTTAATGTTTAGTGTTTAATGTTTACTTTGAGGGGTTTACATGGTGCTAGACATTAAACATTTAACATTCATATTAAACATTAATAAATGGCTCAGAAACCAAGTATACCAAAGGGCACGAGAGATTTTGGTCCTGTTGAGATGGCGAAACGCAACTACATCTTCAACACCATCAAGGAAGTGTATGCTCTTTATGGATTCCAGCAGATTGAAACCCCTGCCATGGAAACCCTTCAGACTTTGATGGGCAAGTATGGTGAAGAGGGTGATAAACTGCTTTTTAAGATATTGAATTCAGGCGACTATATGAATAAGGTGAGCGATGAGGATATTCATTCTCTTGGATCACTCAAATTAGCAGCGAAACTTTGTGAGAAGGGTCTTCGTTATGACCTGACAGTTCCTTTCGCACGTTACGTAGTGCAGCACCGCGAGGAGTTGCAGATGCCTTTCAAACGTTATCAGATTCAGCCAGTATGGCGTGCAGACCGCCCTCAGAAGGGACGTTACCGTGAGTTCTATCAGTGTGATGCCGATGTGGTTGGCTCTGATTCTCTCCTGAATGAGGTCGAGTTGATGCAGATTGTTGATACCGTGTTCACTAAGTTTGGTGTTCGTGTATGCATCAAGATTAATAACCGCAAGATTCTTACCGGTATTGCAGAGGTTATCGGCGAGGCTGAGAAGATTGTAGATATCACAGTGGCCATCGATAAGCTTGATAAAATCGGACTTGACAATGTAAACGAAGAGTTGCGTAATGACGGCATTTCTGAAGATGCCATTGAAAAGTTGCAGCCAATCATCTCATTGTCAGGAACTAATGATGAGAAACTTGAAGTGATAGCGAAGGTTCTCGAAGGTTCTGAAGTTGGTTTGAAGGGTGTAGAGGAAACCAAGTTTATCCTCGATACCTTGAAGACTCTTGGCTTGAATAACGAGATAGAACTGGATCTCACTCTGGCTCGTGGCTTGAACTATTATACGGGTGCAATCTTCGAGGTGAAGGCGCTTGATACTCCAATGGGAAGTATTACAGGTGGTGGTCGTTACGACAACCTTACCGGCATTTTCGGTTTGCCAGGTTTGAGCGGTGTTGGTATCAGTTTTGGTGCTGACCGTATTTATGATGTGTTAGGTGCGCTCGACCTTTATCCGAAGGAGGCTGTAAATGCTACTCAGGTACTGTTTATCAACTTCGGTGAAAAGGAGACAGCTTACTGCCTGCCTATAGTAAGTGCAGCTCGTGCAGCCGGTATCCGTACCGAAATCTTCCCTGATAAGGCGAAGATGAAGAAGCAGATGAGCTATGCCAATGCCAAGAATATTCCGTTTGTGGTGCTTGCAGGTGAGAATGAGATGGCTCAGGGCAAGGTTACGCTTAAGAATATGGAAACTGGCGAACAAACCTTGGTTACTGCCGAGGAATTGATAGCCAAAGTAAATAAATAATACTCTCTTTCTCGTCCTCTCGTGCTCGTATATGTGAATATGCAGTGCGGCAGGGCGAGAGCTTTTTATGTGTTAGCGTGTATGCCTAACTATAATTTTAGTAACTTCTAAAAACTACAGACAAATGAAAAAAATAAAAGCTATTTTGTGTGTATTCATACTGGCGTTGCTGATGACATCCAGCACAGAGACAACAACGATTTTTGTAATAGGTGATTCTACTGCTGCCGAGAAAGGCGGTTTTAGAAATAATCCAGAGCGAGGATGGGGGATGGTATTGCAAGGCTTTTTTGATGACAAGGTGATTGTTGACAATCATGCTGTTAATGGTCGTTCTTCTTTGAGCTTTATCAATGAAGGAAGATGGAAAAAGGTTTTGGATAGAATAAAGCCAGGTGATTATGTGTTTATCCAGTTTGGGCATAACGATGAGAAGCCAATGCCTGACCGTCATACTGATCCGGGATCTACTTTTGATGCAAACCTTGCCAGATATGTAAATGAGACCCTTGCCAAGGGTGGCATTCCTGTACTGTTCAATGCGGTGGTTCGTCGCTGCTATTATTCTGCAGAATTGAAGAATGATGATGACGAGAAGCTTCGCAATAAAGTATATGATGGAAAGGAGCAGATTAATAGCGATACGCTTATCGACACCCACGGAGCTTATGTGATAGCTCCCCGCAATGTAGCAAAGCAGCTGAATGTTCCGTTTGTTGATGCTACCAAGATTACCCACGATATAGAAACGGGCATGGGTATTGAAGGCAGCCGCAAATTACATATGTGGTTTATGCCTGGCGAGAATCCGCAGGTTCCTAAGGGTAAGAAAGATAATACCCATTATAATGTATATGGTGCACGTGTGGTTGCCGGTGCGCTTGCTGATGCTGTAGCTGAGCAGGTGCCAGCGCTGAAGTCTCATGTCTGCCATTATGATTATGTAGTCTCTGCAGAAGGTCGAGGCAATTTCATGGATTTGCAGAAGGCTGTAGATGCGGTTCCTGTAGGCAAGAAGGCTGTTATCCGTATTTTGGGTGGTGAATGGAAGAAGCCAATCATCGCAAAAGGCAAGAAGATTAAGTTTGTAAAGTCATTTGGTGCTAAAATCAAATAGTAACAGGCTTTTTTAAAACTCCCGATATCTTTGAAATTACATGGCGATGTAAAAGTCTGTGCGTCGTGACATAGAACAAAATGCATCGCCATGTAGTAAACCAATACATAAAAGGAGTACTTTCACAAGCACTCCTTCTCATATTATACAAAAACATTATGAATTATTTCTATTAGCGAACAAGATTTTAATTTCTATCTTTGTCTCAATTATCTAAAAGTTTCAAACGTTCACCAGAATTGCTTTTGGCAAGGGGCAATTCCTACTCGTAGGATAACCTCAGTTCTGATGTTTATCATTTACGGTTGCAAAGGTACGAAGATTTTTATAATTGTGCAATACCTAAAAATGGGGGTTTTGATGAATACCTAGAAATGAGGAATGAAAATGGGGGAGAGTGGATATGAAAAAAGGAAGTCCTTATTGAAGAACTTCCTTTTTTATGAGGTGTCTAGCGGAGTCGAACTGCTCTACACGGTTTTGCAGACCGTTACCTAACCGCTCGGTTAAGACACCTTGTGTAGAACAATCATTTCTGATTTGCGAGTGCAAAGGTACTACTTTTTATTGGTTCTACCAAATTTTTATGCAACTTTTTTAATTAAAACAATCACTTTCTTTGTATCTTGCTCATAATGAACGGGTTCTGAAATGCTTTATTTTTTGTCTGGTTTCCTCGTAGCATGACAGTAAAAGTAGTTTTAGCAGCTCTTTTATGAGAGCTACTCTTGTTCTTTCCGTTGAGTAGCCTCTTTCTTTTTGTTCTTTTGGCATTTCTTAACGAATGGGCAGCCTGAACATTGATAGTTTTTACACTCTCGTGCTTGTTTGATGGAGCGGTAGATACAAATGGCGGCATACGTGACGCATGCCGCCAATATGATTGCTATGATGATATACTGTATCATAAGCATAGGTAAATTAACATAATACTAACCTACTGCGTTATAACCATTGGTTGAGTTTTTGCGCATGATGTCGCGGATGTTCATCTCCTTGAAACCCTCTGCGCGTTTCTGCTCTTCAAGCTCTTTCTCTTCCTCGATGTCCTTTTCTGAACGGGTGAAAGTGAAAGCCTTGTACTTAAATTCTGCAATCGCCCAACCTACGAGGCCCACAGCGATCAATGCAACAAATCCAATTAATGCGTTCATTTCTCTTTATATTATAATAATGTATAAACTGAATTAATAATCATCGTCGGCTACGTCTTCTGCATCATCAAGACCGAGGTTCTCCGGGTCTTCGAAGGTAGTACGGTAGCTTTCCTCAGTAAGCTTGTCGTCATCGAATGCATCGTCATCCTCATCTGGATCGTTGTAGTGATCCTCGATTTCTGGTGCATCCTCGTCTTCATCCTCGTCTGGGTCGAGCAGGTCGTCGTTGCGTTTCAAATCATTCTCATCATCGAATCTCATGCGAACCTTTTCTACCTTTGGCTTCTCCTTGGCAAAGATAGCTTCTACCCAAGAACCTTTTGGTACCACGAGCACTTCGTAGTCATCAGCGAGTTTCTTCTCGTACAGACCTCCTGGCTTTTTCAGGCGGTCAGCAGGAAGAGTAGTTGTGCTGATGTCGAAATTACTTTCGATGATGTCCTGGATGCTCTGAGGCAGACTCTCCCAGCCACCACCAAAGTTGCGCTCCAAGAGTTCGATGAGCTTATTGGCGGTGATGTGACTTACATTTTCGTAAGTAAGATCAGTAACACGCATGATAGGGCGCTTTTTGATGGCATACTTTTCTTTCTTGTCGTTGATACGGAAAGTGCCAATCTTAAAGCCGCGTGCCATCAGTTTGTCAATCACTTCAGGACGGTCTACCGTCACTGGTTCCATTTCGAATGCGCTGCGGATCACTGCGATATACTTGTTCTGGTAATCCTTGAGGTCAGCATCCTTTTCTGCTGCTTCCCAAAGACGGAACACATCGTTCTCCTGCAATTCCCAAATGCTACTTTTAGTAACATTCTTCAGTGTTAATATTTTATCTTTATTCATCTTCAATTGTGTTTGTGTGTGCAAAAGTAAGTACTTCTTTTTATATATCCAAATTTTCTTGCTGTTTTTTTGTGTTTTTGGTCACTTTTTTATTTGGAATTCGATTTTTTTCATTACCTTTGCACGTACTATGAGTGAACCGTTAGCTGAAAGAATGAGACCTCACACGCTTGCTGACTATGTAGGACAGCAGCATTTGGTAGGTGAGGGGGCCGTGCTGCGCAAGATGATTGACGCAGGGCGCATATCCTCTTTTATCCTCTGGGGACCCCCTGGAGTGGGCAAGACTACCCTTGCTCAAATCGTGGCACAAACCATCAAGGTGCCGTTCTTCACCCTCTCCGCGGTGACCAGTGGCGTAAAGGATGTCCGCGAGGTGATAGAAAGAGCAAAGAGTGGTAGATTCTTTAATTCGGCTTCTCCTATATTGTTTATTGATGAAATTCACCGTTTCTCCAAGAGTCAGCAGGATTCGCTTTTGGGTGCGGTAGAGAAGGGTATTGTTACGCTGATAGGTGCTACCACCGAGAATCCTTCGTTCGAGGTGATTCGGCCGCTGTTGTCCAGATGTCAGCTCTATGTTCTCAAACCGCTCGAAAAGGCTGATCTTGAAGGGCTTCTGCATCGTGCCATTACGCAGGATGTAGAACTCAGAGAAAAGAATATTAAGTTGGAAGAGACGGGCGCGCTGCTGCGATATAGTGGTGGAGATGCCCGCAAACTGCTCAATATCCTGGAACTGGTGGTAGAATCTGCCGGATCTTCAGAGATTGTGATTACCGACAAGATGGTAGAAGAGCAGTTGCAGCAGAATCCGCTGGCTTACGATAAACAGGGTGAGATGCATTATGATATTATCTCAGCCTTTATCAAGAGTATTCGCGGAAGCGATCCCGATGCTGCGCTTTATTGGATGGCGAGGATGATAGAAGGAGGAGAAGACCCGCAGTTTATAGCCCGTAGGGTTGTGATTAGTGCCTCTGAGGATGTGGGACTTGCCAATCCGAATGCACTCCTGCTTGCCAATGCTGCCTTCGATACGGTGATGAAGATAGGGTGGCCCGAAGCGCGTATCGCCCTTGCTGAGGCTGTGGTGTATCTGGCCACGAGTCCGAAGAGCAACAGTGCTTATCTGGGCATTAATGATGCGCTGGCTACTGTACGGCAAACGGGTAATCTGCCTGTTCCGCTGCACATCCGCAATGCTCCTACCAAACTGATGAAAGATTTGGGCTATCATGACGGATATAAGTATCCCCACGATTATCCTGGACATTTCACAGAGCAGCAGTATCTGCCAGACGAATTGAAGGATGCCCGCTTCTGGCATGCGCAGCATTCGCCTTCCGAGGAGCGCCTCTACAACTGGATGGTTACCTGTTGGGGAGAAAGATTCAAGAATTAGTGATTTAGAATAGATATATGGATAATTAGAAATTGATATTTAGAACACTAACTGATACGAGAAAATGATGATACATGGCGATCCTGAATTCGTGCTCACGCTTCATAGCGTGATAGAATTCATTGGAACATTTGCTTTTGCCCTTTCGGGCATTCGTCTGGCTGCAAGTAAGCACTATGATTGGCTGGGCGGTTTTGTTTGTGGTGTGGCTGTAGCCATAGGTGGTGGAACCATACGAGATGTGATGCTTGGTGTGCGTCCGTTTTGGATGTTGAGTCCTATCTACCTGATTTGTACGCTGTTTGCGCAGTTGGTAGTGATTGCTTGCCACCGCTATCTCAAGCGTCTTGACAATACCTGGTTTCTGTTTGATACCTTGGGCTTGGCGCTTTTCAATATTGCGGGCATCCAGAAGTCGCTCGAATGTGGTTTCTCCTTTTGGGTAGCCATCATCATGGGCTGTATCACGGGTGCTGCAGGCGGTGTTATCCGCGATGTGCTTCTTAATGAAGAGCCGGTCATCTTCCGAAAGGAGATTTATGCGATGGCTTGTGTCGCCGGTGGTTTGGCTTATTGGGGATTGAGCTATCTGGGTGTGAGCCTCTATATTACGGTGATTGTAGCTTTCTGTGTGGTCTGTGCCATCCGATTGCTGGCTGTAAGATACCATATTTCACTCCCGAAGCTGAGGGATGAAGAACAAACTGTAGAATGAAAAGGAAAAAATGAAATTGATAAATAACAGATAACAGATGAAAAGACTGAAAGCGATTTTGATGCTCGTTGTTGCAATGATGCTGATGTCGTCGGCAACAATGAAGGCTCAGAACAAACGAGAGTTTCGTGGAGCCTGGATACAGTGCGTTAACGGACAGTATCTGGGCAAGAGTACGCAGCAGATCCAGGCGATGCTTACCAGACAGCTTGATGAACTGCAGAAGGATGGCGTGAATGCGATAATCTTTCAGGTTCGAGCCGAGTGTGATGCTCTGTATAAGAGTGATTTAGAGCCTTGGAGCAAGTTTCTTACGGGAGTGCAGGGAAAGGCTCCTTCTCCTTATTGGGATCCGTTGCAGTGGATGATAGAGCAGTGTCATAATCGTGGCATGGAGCTTCATGCCTGGATTAATCCTTATCGTGCCAAGCATAGCGTAACTTCCTATGAGCAGGTTTCGCCGAAGAATATCGTGAAGAGGCGTCCTGATCTCTGTTTTCAGTATGGCAAGCTGACGCTGTTGAACCCTGGGTTGCAGGCTGCAGCCGACTATATTTGCGAGGTGGCTGTGGACATTGTAAGCCGATATGATGTTGATGGATTCCATATTGATGATTATTTCTATCCATATCCAGAGGCCGGACGACAGATTCCTGATCAGCAGCTCTTCCGCCAGCAGTCGCGCGGCATGCGAAACATAGGTGATTGGCGCCGTGATAACGTGAGCCGGTTTGTAAAGCAGCTCAGCGAATCCATTCATGCCGTTAAGCCTTGGGTTAAGTTTGGTGTTTCTCCATTCGGAATCTACCGCAACAAGCGTACCGATCCTAATGGTTCAGAAACTTTCGGCCTCCAGAATTATGATGATCTTTATGCAGATGTATTGCTTTGGGTGAATAATGGTTGGATAGACTATTGTGTGCCTCAGATTTATTGGGAGATTGGCAATCGTGCTGCCGATTACAAGACGCTCATAACCTGGTGGAATAAGCATGCTGGCAACCGCCCATTATATATAGGTGAAGATATAGAGCGTACAGCCAAGTTTGCTGATCCAGTCAATCCGCGCAGTCATCAGTTGCCTGCCAAGCACCGTTTGCATCAGCAGATGAATAATGTGAAGGGCACTGTGCTCTGGTATGCGCAGACTGCTGCCGATAATGTAGGTAATATCGGACATACACTTCGCAACAATTATTGGAAGTATCCAGCATTGCCACCCTCTATGCCTTTCCTTGATAATAAGGCGCCAAAGGGGGTAAAGGGTGTCAAGCTGATGTGGACCGAGAAAGGTCCGCTGCTGGTATGGAAGGCTCCTAAGGCTAGCAAGAAAAAGTGGGGCGATCAGGTGAACCGTTTTGCTATCTATCGTTTTGAGAAAGGAGCTAAGGTAAATCTCAATGATGTTTCTGCACTCCAGGCAGTAACTTATGATAATTTCTATCGCATCCCTTATGTGAGTGGCAAGAAATATGTGTATGTAGTAACTGCTCTTGACCGCGTAGGAAACGAAAGTAAAGGTAAGAAAAAGAAAATTTCTTTTTAGATTGGTTAGATGATATAAACGGAAAGACCGTTAAAAACAGAAAAACCGTTGTACTCGATAGGAGAGAGTGCAACGGTTTTTTATTTTGTTGGGATGGGGGAGCGGGTAGTCCTTTCATCCTGTATTTTTTTATTCTTTCAGCAGGTCGTTCAGGAAGTTATCCAGATCGTTGTCCAGATTCTCCATCAAGTCACCACCTACAATGATCGTATCATCGTCAGCAAGATAGAGCTCGCCAATATGCTCTTTATCCTCATCTTCGAGCACAAAGCTGTATGGCTTGAGAATGCCGAGATGATCTATGATATCAGCCTGTTTGCGCAATACATCGCGAAGCAGCTTTGCTACCTCGTCGTAGAAGTCTTCATCCTTGTTTTCTATCCATTGCTCAACAACGCAGCGGGTAATCTCGTTGTCATCGTCGTCAAAGGCCAGGAGTTCGCCACTGTCTTGCGAAACCCTTACGTGGATGTCGGTCATTTGAGAAGTCTCGTCGTCAGATTCTGGCGCTGGGAACTTTTGAGCCACTTTTCTGATAAAGCGCTCTACTTGCATGATTGTTTGCTCTAATGTTTCCATATCAATTCTTTAATAATCAATGCAAAGGTACATAAAAAAATGATATCACCAAAAGAAGTTGCTAAAAAAAAGCATTTTTGCTTTTAATTTGTTCTCAAACTGCCTGATTCCAGGGTATAGATAACGTTTACGCTTCTTTTTTTATATTTTCTTTTCGATTTTGTTTGCCATTTCTAAATAATGTAGTATCTTTGCACTTGAATTGCAAAAATGCAATCTCAACATTACAAATGAATAACAAAATAAAACATTCTGGCATCGTAGAAAGCGTAGAAGAAGGTTGTGTGTGCATTCGCATCGTACAGTCGTCAGCCTGCAGCGCTTGCAAGGTGGCTGCTCATTGTACTGCATCTGAATCGAAAGAGAAGATGATTGAGGTTTCTACCTCAGAGGCGTCTCTCTACCACAAAGGCGATAGCGTGGTGGTGACTGCTGATTCGGCTGTAGGCTTCAGAGCCAGTTTCTATGGCTATCTCTTGCCGCTGATACTGATGGTGATCGCTTTGGTCGGTGTACTGAAAGCTACTCACTCAGAGGGAGCCGCAGCGCTCTCGGCATTGGGCATTCTCATTCCATACTATGTGGTGCTCTACTTATTCAGAAACAAACTTAAAAACAAGCTGAGCTTCTCTATAGAAACATAGGGTGCGTGATGTGCTCCTGTGGTTTCTGCGATGAGCCTTTATTTTAAAACAAAGAAAATAACAAAACAAAACACAAAAAATTATGAATTTTATTTTGATTGCTGTCTTGGTTCTCGGAGCAATCGCGCTGATTGCAGCGCTGGTTCTCTTCGGAGTATCTAAGAAGTTTGCCGTCGAAGAAGACCCTCGCTTGGGCCAGGTAGGAGAGATTCTGCCAGGTGCCAACTGTGGTGGTTGCGGTTTTGCCGGATGTTCTGGTATGGCCGCAGCTCTGGTGAAGGGTGCTGATGCCGGTTCTATCGATGGACTGATGTGTCCGGTAGGTGGTGCCGACGTGATGGGCAAGGTAGCCGACCTTTTAGGTATGGCAGTAGCCAATACCGAGCCAAAGGTGGCTGTGGTTCGTTGTAATGGTACTTGCGAGAATCGTCCTCGCATTGCCGAGTATGATGGTTTGCACACTTGTGCAGCTATGAATTCATGTGGCGCTGGCGAAACAGGCTGCGGGTTCGGCTGTCTGGGTTGTGGCGATTGCGTGGCTGCCTGCCAGTTTGGCGCAATCTCTATCAATCCTGAAACTGGCATTCCTGAGGTTGATGAAGAGAAGTGTACGGGTTGTGGTGCTTGCGCCAACGCTTGTCCACGTCATATCATCGAGCTCCGCAAGAAGGGTCCTAAGGGCCGTAGAGTTTACGTTCAGTGCGTAAACCACGACAAGGGTGCTGTTGCCAAGAAGGCTTGTAGCGTTGCTTGCATCGGATGCGGTAAATGTCAGAAGGTCTGCAAGTTTGATGCTATCACCATCGAAAACAATGTGGCTTATGTTGACTTCAATAAGTGCCGCATGTGTACCAAGTGTGTTGATGAATGCCCAACAGGTGCTCTCGTAAAAGTAAATTTCCCAGTTAAGAAAAAGGAGGAATAATCATGAATTTGAGAACTTTTAGAATTGGTGGAGTTCACCCAGAAGAGAATAAGATTACTGCCGAGATGGCTACTCAGGTAGCTCCTCTCCCTAAGCAGGCTATTTTCCCACTTGGTCAGCACATCGGTGCTCCTGCCAAGCCTGTAGTTGCCAAGGGCGACAAGGTGAAGGTGGGTACACTCATTGCTGAGGCTGGTGGCTTTGTGAGTGCTCCTATTTACAGTTCCGTATCAGGAACTGTGTTCAAGGTAGATACATCTATTGATGCTACCGGTTATCGCAAGCCTTGCATTATCATTAATGTAGAAGGCGATGAGTGGGAGGAGAGTATCGACCGCTCTGATAAACTCGAGACGCTTGAGGCTCATACTGAGCTTACTCCAGAGGAAATCGTAAACCGCATCAAGGAAGCGGGTGTCACTGGTATGGGTGGTGCCGGTTTTCCTACCTTCATCAAGCTTTGTCCTCCTCCAGGAGCCAAGGCTGAGTGCGTCATCATCAACGGTGTAGAGTGTGAGCCTTATATCACAGCCGACTATCGTCTGATGATGGAGCATGCCGATGAGATTCTCGTTGGCTTGAACCTCCTGATGAAGGCGGCTAAGGTAGAGAAGGGCTACATCGGTATCGAGGATAACAAACCTGCTGCCATCAAACTCTTCGAGGAAAAGACAGCTAATGACGCTCGTATCGAGATTGTACCTCTGGCTAAGAAGTACCCTCAGGGAGGTGAGAAGCAGCTGGTGGATGCCGTTATCCGCCGTCAGGTTCCTGCTCCTCCAGCTATCCCTGTCAACGTTGGAGCAATTGTTCAGAATGTAGGTACTGCCTTCGCTGTTTATCAGGCAGTTATGAAGAATAAACCTCTCTTCGAGCGCTATACTTCCGTAACCGGCAAGCAGGTGAAGAACCCGGGCAACTTCCTCGTGCGTATAGGAACTCCATTCTCTCAGATGATAGAGAATTGCGGCGGTTTGCCTGAGGGTGACAACAAGGTATTGGCTGGTGGTCCGATGATGGGTAAGGCTGTAATCTGCCTCGATGTACCGGTAACCAAGGGTACCAACTCCATCACCGTATTGACCGATGCTGATGCTCATCGCAAGAAGGCTCAGCCATGTATCCGCTGTGCCAAGTGTGTGGATGCCTGCCCAATGGGCCTGGAGCCATACTTGCTAGCTACCTTGAGCGTAGTGAAGGATTATGAGCGCCTGGAGGCAGAAGAGGTAACATCCTGCATCGCCTGCGGTTCATGCCAGTTCACCTGTCCTTCACATCGTCCTATCCTCGATAATATTATCAATGGTAAGGGTGCGGTAATGGGCATTATCAGAGCTCGCAACGCCAAGAAGTAAGCGTTCACGTCAAGAATGAATTTCATTTAAGAAAGAATTTAAAAGATAAAATGGGAAAATTAATCGTTTCATTATCGCCACACGCTCATGGAAATGAGAGCGTAGAGAAGAACATGTACGGAGTGATTATCGCTCTCGTGCCTGCCATCCTCGCATCTTTCTATTTCTTCGGCTTGGGTTCAGCAGTTGTTCTGCTCACCTCTGTGGCAGCCTGCGTCTTCTTTGAGTGGGCAATTACAAAATATCTCCTGAAGGAGGAGACCAGCTTGCTCGATGGTTCTGCCATCATCACCGGTCTCTTGCTCGGCATGAACTTGCCAAGTAACCTTCCTCTCTGGATCATCATCATCGGTGCCCTGTTTGCCATCGGTGTAGGTAAGATGAGCTTCGGCGGTTTGGGTAACAATCCTTTCAATCCCGCTTTGGTAGGCCGTTGCTTCCTGCTCGTCAGCTTCCCTGCCCAGATGACTTCATGGCCTGTTGCCGGACAGATGCTCAGCTATACTGATGCTACAACGGGTGCTACTCCGCTGGCTATCATGAAGACCGCCATCAAGACGGGCGATGCTTCTGTTCTCAACCAGTTGCCTGATGCGATGAGCATGCTCTTCGGTGCTACAGGCGATACTTTCGGTGCCGGTACTACCGGTGAGGTTTGTGCCGTTGCCCTCTTGCTCGGTTTGGCTTACATGCTCTGGAAGAAGGTCATTACCTGGCATATTCCAGTCAGCATCATCGCTACCGTATTCGTTTTCAGCGGTTTGATGCATTTGGCTAATCCTGTTTATGCCAATCCTCTGGCTGTCATCTTCAGTGGTGGTCTGATGCTCGGTGCCATCTTCATGGCTACTGATTATGTAACCTCTCCGATGACCCACAAGGGCATGCTTATCTACGGTGTATGCATCGGTCTGCTGACCGTCATCATCCGTAACTGGGGTAGCTATCCGGAAGGTATGTCGTTCGCCATTCTTATCATGAATGCGTTCACACCTCTTATTAACACATACATTAAACCAAAGCGCTTCGGTGAGAAGCCTGCTAAGAAATAAGGAGGACAGAGACATGCAGAAATTAGAATCATCATTAAAGAACATGGTGCTTGTGCTGGTGGGCGTAGCGCTCATCGTAGGTGCTGTTCTTGCATATATCAATCATCTTACATCTGGTCCTATCGCCGAGAAGGCTGCACAGAGTCTGGCTGCCGGTATCAAGAGCGTGATGGGTACAGAAGAACTCCAGGTGGCTGAGCCTGAAGAGGTGAAGCAGGAGTTTGGCGGTAAGGAATTCTCTTTCACCATACATAAGTGCTCAGACAAGAGCGGCAAGCAGCTGGGTGCTGCCGTAGAGAGTACAACCGGTGGTTTCGGTGGCGATCTGAAGGTGCTCGTAGGTTTCGATACCGAGGGCAAGATTATGGGTTATACCGTGCTTCAGGCTTCAGAGACTCCGGGTCTGGGCGCCAAGGCTGCTACCTGGTTTCAGAAAGACGGAAAGGGTAGCATCATCGGTAAGACTCCAAAGGATGGCGACCTCCACGTATCTAAGGACGATAAGAGTGGCAATGCAGTAGACGCCATCACCGCTTCTACCATTACCAGCCGCGCCTTCCTCAAGGCTATCAACCAGGCTTATGCCGTTTATGCCAAGAAGGATGTTGACGGCGAGAGCGGTGCATCTCAGAAAGCAGATGCAGAGAGTGGTGTATCTAAAGTTGAACATAACGAAAAGAAAGGATAAACCGATATGAGTAATGTTAAGATTTTGATGAACGGACTCATCAAGGAGAATCCAACCTTCGTGTTGCTTCTCGGTATGTGTCCTACTTTGGCTACAACAACCAGCGCCATCAACGGTCTCTCTATGGGATTGGCTACCATGGCGGTGCTGATTTGTACCAACTTTGTTATTTCCTGTATCAAGAAGATTACCCCGGATATGGTTCGCATCCCTGTTTTCATCGTAGTGATTGCAGCCTTCGTAACCATCCTTCAGATGTTGATGAGCGCTTATGCTCCCGACAGCATCAATCAGGCGCTGGGTATTTATATTCCGCTGATTGTAGTAAACTGTATCATCCTGGGTAGAGCAGAGAGCTTTGCTGCCAAGAATTCGCCTATTGCCAGCCTCTTCGATGGCATTGGTTGCGGTTTGGGTTTCACCCTCGGTTTGACCATCCTGGGTAGTGCCCGCGAGATACTCGGTGCAGGTAGTGTATTCGGTATCACTCTGTTGCCGGAGACTACCAACATTCTGATGTTCATCCTGCCTCCTGGAGCATTCCTCACCTTAGGTTACATCATTGCTATATTTAATAAGGTGAAGAAGTAAGCGTAGGCATCGCTTCAAATCAATGAAATAAAATAGAAATTATGGAATATTTATTGATATTTATCTCTGCGATATTCGTCAACAACATCGTCTTGTCGCAGTTTCTCGGTATCTGTCCATTCCTGGGCGTATCGAAGAAAGTTGATACAGCCATCGGTATGGGTGGTGCCATCGCTTTTGTCTTGACCCTGGCAACCATCATTACCTGGTGTGTTCAGAAGTATGTACTCGATCCGTTCGGATTGCAATATCTCCAGACCCTGGCGTTCATCCTCGTGATTGCAGCCTTGGTTCAGATGGTAGAGATTATCCTGAAGAAGGTTTCTCCTGCACTTTATCAGGCGCTCGGTATCTTCCTGCCTCTGATTACTACCAACTGTGCCGTGCTGGGTGTAGCCATCCTGGTTATCCAGAAGGATTATAATCTGCTTGAGAGCGTGGTTTACGCCTTCTCTACCGCTCTCGGCTTTGCCCTGGCTCTCATTGTCTTTGCCGGCATTCGCGAGCAGCAGGCTTTGGTCCGTATTCCTAAGGGCATGCAGGGCGTAGCTATCGTCATGGTAACTGCAGCGCTCCTCAGCCTCGCCTTCATGGGATTCTCGGGCGTAGATGGCGGTTTGAAATCGCTCTTCGGATTGGAGTAAAACTTTTACTGAAAGTTGATAAAATAATAATGGGAATTTGCGAATGGTATGAACCGATGCAAATTCCCATTTTTTGTACTTGATTTTTCTTACTCTCTTACTTGAGGTCTTGATTTTTCTTAACTCTCTGTCTTTATAAACTTGAAATTATAACTCTTTCTCTTTTCTTATCTTCTGTGTCCGAAACTTCCACCGCCATTGCTCTTGCTTGGTGTAGAAGAGCGAGGGGTGAATCCGCCGCCACGGTTGCCAGACCCGCTGCTGAATGAACGGCTCATGCTGCTGCGGTTGCCCCCGAAGATATTACTTCTTCCGCTTCCGAAGCTGCTGTTTCCGAAACCACGGCTGTTGTTTCCGAAACCACGGTTGTTGCTAGTGCTGCTGTTGCTGCTGCCGAAACCGCGGTTAGGGCGACTGTTGCTATTGCCGAAGCCCCGGTTGCTGCTGTTGCCGAAGCCTCCGTTGTTATTTCCGAAGCCTCCGTTCTGAGGGCGGCTGCTGTTTCCGAAGCCAGCGTTGTTGTTAGGGCGGCTTGCATTACCGAAACCACGATTTGGGTTCATCTGAGGTCTGTTCTCGCGGTTCAGATTTCCGAAAGGTCTTCCTCTGCCGTAATCACCACGGTTGAATCCGTCTCTCATACCTACTCTAGGATGTCCTCCTGGGTGAGGGCCGCCAAATCTTCTTCCGTGATACCAGCTTCTGTTTCCGTTTACTCGCCAGCTATGACCTCCACGGTAAGATACGTAGAAGTGAGGGCAACCGAAGTAGAAATAGTCGCGGCGCGGATAGCGGGCGTAGATGCCGAAGTGCCAGTAGCCCGCATTCCAGTAGAGCGGACGGTAGAAATAGGTGGCATTGAGATATGTTCTATACTGCCAGTCGAGTAGGATATAGCTCAAATCCATATTGCGTTGGCGCCAGTAAGCACCATATAGGTCATCGTATGTATCTACACTCATCAGGTAGTCGAGATTCACCTCGTAAGCTGCCTCATACTGGTCTTCCGTAAGATTGAGCTCGTAAGCCATCTTGTCTGTCAGGAAGAGAGCCTGCTGTCTTGCCTGCTCATAACTCATTGCAGAAGCGGTAGTGAATGTCATCATGAACATGGCTACCAGAGCTATTATCATTCGTTTCATAATCGTATATCTTTAAATTGTTATACTTCATGTTTCTTTTTTTTGGTGCAAAGATACGATGTTTTTTGCTTCCACGGTCGGGATTTCCCCTAAAGGGGTGGGGGAAAATCCCTACTTCTTTATTTTGTGCCTGCGCAGTTCTATATATGATAAGGTATAGAACCGGTGAGGAACGTAAAGGTTTGCGTGAAGTTTTTCGCTGTTTTTGGAACAATCAAACGAAATATTTACTACCTTTGCACTCAGAAAAAAACAATCTGCTGAATAGATTGGAATTTAAAACGGAAAGTAAAATAATAAAGACAAAATAAACAAATCATGAAAGAGCTAAAAGCATTAAACAAGCGCACTGCTCCTAAGAGCGTCGCTCCAGAGAAAATCATTCAGTTTGGTGAAGGTAACTTCCTCCGTGCATTCGTAGATTGGATTGTATGGAATATGAACAAGAAGACCGACTTTAACGGTTCTGTCGTTGTAGTTCAGCCATTGGCTGGTGGTATGGTTGACTGGCTGAACGGTCAGGACTGCCTCTATCACGTAAACCTTCAGGGTAAGGAGAACGGTCAGGCTATCAACACATTGGATCGTATCGACGTTATCAGCCGTGCACTGAATCCATATTCTCAGAACCAGGCTTTCATGGCTTTGGCTGAGCAGCCAGAGATGCGTTTCATCATCTCTAACACTACAGAGGCTGGTATCGCATTCGATGACTCTTGCAAGTTTACAGATGCTCCTGCAGCTTCTTATCCAGGCAAGTTGGTTCAGCTCTTGTTCCACCGCTACAAGTTCTTCGAGGGCGACCCAACCAAGGGTATGATCCTGATGCCATGTGAGCTGATCTTCCTCAATGGTCACCACCTCAAGGAGTGTATCTATCAGTATATCGAGCTCTGGAAGGGCGATATGGGTGCTGATTACGAGGGCTTCAAGGAGTGGTTCACCAACCACTGCTACGTTTGCGCTACATTGGTAGACCGCATCGTTCCTGGTTTCCCACGCGATACCATCAAGGAGATTCAGCAGAAGGTTTGCTACAAGGACAACCTCGTAGTTAAGGCAGAAAGCTTCCACCTCTGGGTTATCGAGAAGGCAGAAAATATGACAGTAGAGCAGATGCAGGAGGAGTTCCCAGCTCATAAGGCAGGTCTCCACGTGCTTATCACAGATAATGAGAAGCCATACCACGAGCGTAAGGTTACCCTGCTGAATGGTCCTCACACCGTATTGAGCCCTGTTACATACCTCAGCGGTGTAAACATTGTTCGCGATGCCTGCGAGCACCCGGTATTGGGCAAGTACATCCACAAGGTACAGTTCGAGGAGTTGATGCAGACGCTGAATCTCCCAATGGATGAGCTGCAGAAGTTTGCTTCTGACGTATTGGAGCGTTTTGAGAATCCATTCGTAGATCATCAGGTAACCAGCATCATGCTCAACTCATTCCCTAAGTTTGAGACTCGCGACCTGCCTGGTGTCAAGATTTATCTTGAGCGTAAGGGCGAGTTGCCACAGGGTTTGGTATTCGGTCTCGCTGCTATCATCACTTACTATAAGGGTGGTGTTCGCGAGGATGGTGCTCCTATCCAGCCAAACGATGACCAGAAGATTATGGACAAGCTCACCGAGCTTTGGGCTACCGGCGATACCCAGAAGGTAGCTGAGGGCGTATTGGGCTTCGACTATATCTGGCACGAGGATTTGAACAAGACAGTTCCTGGCCTTACCGAGTTGGTTAAGAAAGATCTTGACCTTATTCAGGAGAAGGGCATGCTGGAGGCTGTTAAGACTATCCTCTAATAAAAAATAATGTTCGTTCATAGGTTCAAATAACGATTAAGATTTGAAAAATAGTTATAAGGTTTTGTGTTAGTTGTTAGCTATAATCTTCTAGCTAATAGGTTAAAGGCGGGGAGCTTGTGAAAGCGCCTCGCCTTTTTGCTTATTGTCTGCTTTGTGATGTTTCAGAATCCTTAATGACCTTAATGACCTTGTCCTTAATGACCGGATGGTTGATGATGAGCGGCACTCTTTCTACCACTACCATGGAAGTGTCGAGGCCCAATGCCTTAGGCTCGTCAATACCTATCTTGCTGATAAGAGCGTAGATACTCATCAGCAGGTTCTGTTGGCGATTATCTGAACTCTCCGGGTAATATACGCGGTGAATGATGATGAATCGGAAATCGCCCGGAATTCCGTATTTGCGCAGCGAAGGATAGGTGCTTTGCAAATCTACCTTTCCGTCTGTTACCAGATCTTCCACTACTTGTCGCAGATAGAGACTCACCCTAGGCTCTATGCGGAAACCAATGTGCATGGTTACGCTGTAGAGGGTGTCGGGAATCAGGGTCTCGCAGTTGTACTCCAGCGTATCAGGTGTGTCAACAAACTCCATGTTGATAAGCCAGTAATGGTCTGCACGTTTCGGCTGCTTGTTGATGATGGAGTAGAGCAACTTGTCATCTACGGCACCTTCCTTGTTGGCGTGGTTCACATAAACCAGGTTGGAAGCGTACTTAGGGATGCTCTCGTCGGCCTTGATGTCGGAGATAATCTGATAATAATCATCCAGCGGTTTGGTGCTGATATAATGGCGGCGTATCTTCATGGCTTTCACCCACACGTACATCATCAGGAACAGGATTCCTCCAATGAGCATCGTACACCATCCACCTGCAAGAAACTTTGACAGATTGGCAGTCAGGAAGATGGCTTCGATGATGCAGTATGCGCCCATAAACAGCATCGTGAAAATCCGTGCCACTCCCTTGCTGTGCAGGTAGAAACCGAGCAGCAGGGTAGTCATCAGCATGGTGATGGTGATGGCGAGTCCGTAGGCTGCCTCCATGTGCGAGGAGTTGCGGAAGAGCAGGATGATGAGAACCACGCCGATGTACATGGCGAAGTTGATCATCGGGATATAGAGCTGCCCCTTAACATGGGTAGGATGCTTGATTCGCATGCGCGGCCAGAAGTGCAGGTTCATGGCTTCGCTCAATATGGAGAAGGTTCCGCTGATGAGTGCCTGGCTCGCAATGATTGCCGCACCCGTGGCCATGATGATAGCGAAGAACAGCATGCTCTGCGGCATGATGGCAAAGAACGGATTCACAGCCAGCGCCGTATCTGCATGATTCAGCACCCATGCTCCCTGTCCCAGATAGTTGAGAATGAGCATGGTCTTTACGAAGCCCCAGCTGATGGCGATGTTCTTTCTGCCGCAATGTCCCAGGTCGGAATAGAGAGCCTCTGCACCGGTAGTACAGAGAAATACGGCACCCAGAATCAGAAACCATTCAGGCGATTTCGCCAACAGCATGGCAGCATAATAGGGGTTGAAAGCCTTCAGTATCAATGGGTAAGACGTGATGCTGAAAGCTCCCACCACGCCCAGCAGCAGGAACCATAGCAGCATAAATACGCCAAATGATTTGCCAATACTCTCTGTGCCAAACCGCTGCACGAAGAAGATGATGGTGATGATAGCAAGGGTGATGGGGATAACTGGCAGGTTGGGACTGATGCTTTCGAGTCCTTCGATGGCTGTGGTCACGGTGATGGCAGGGGTGATGATTCCGTCTGCCAGCAGGGTGCTTGCGCCAATGATGGCCAGTAGGTAAATCCACTTGCTCTTGAGTCGGCGCAGCAAGGCATAGAGGGCGAGGATGCCTCCCTCGCCATTGTTGTCGGCACGCAGCGCCACGCATACATATTTGATGGTGGTCTGGAGGGTGAGTGTCCAGATGATGCATGACAGTGCGCCCAGGATGGTGCTCTCGCTGATGCTTTCGCCCGTATGCAGGATAGCCTTCATCACATAGAGAGGTGATGTTCCGATGTCTCCGAATACAATGCCTAATGTAACGAGCAATCCCAGGAAGCCTACTCTGTGATGATTGCAGGCTACTGAACTTTCTGCTTTTTCTTTCATTTTTCTTCTCTTATTTAAATTAAATATTATCCTTTTGGGGACATGAAAATGTTCTTTGTGATTATAAATTTGCGTGCAAAGGTATAAACATAAGAGGTAAGATAGAATTTGTTTAACAAGATTTATCGGATTTAACCTTTATTCTTTGAAGATATGAAGAGACGAATAGAGGCGAATGCTGATAAGACTACTCCCGAGAAACTTCTGAACCTTGCGAAACTTGAATAATTAATAAAGGCGGGGAGCTTGTGAAAGCGCCTCGCCTTTTGCGTATGTTTTGTAAGTTTCTTTTCAAGTGACTGTTGTAAAAAAAACAGTTATTCAATGATGTGGTTGATGACCATTCCTGCGATAGCCATTCCGAAGGTTGCGGTGATGTGGCAGAGCGAACCGTTGATCTGTGCCTTAGTAGAGCACCATTCGTGTTCTACCAGTTGCTGGTCGCCCGGAGCATCATATACGGCAGTATCGGTACCCCTCTCTCCGCTAATGAGTTTGGCTTTCGGGCATAGGCATCCGCCCGTGCCGCATGCTTTGTTCACCCCTTGGTTCTGCATCGGTTTTTCTTCACTGTATACGCACTGGAATTTTCGTCGTGGGAAGGTTTTGTTCTTCTTGAATTTCTTTCGCAGTGCTCTTGCCAGCGGGTCTCCATCCACCTTCCAGAATTCAGATTTTCTTACCATGAATGGGTCGGTGCGCAGGGCAGCTCCCATAGAAGATATAAAGGTGATTTCCTTAGGTAGGGCAGTGGCACGCAGAATGAGGTCAGCCTTATCCTTCAGCGAGTCGATGGCATCGATGATGAAGTCGTATTGCTCCATGTGGAATTCATCGGCAGTTTCTGCCTGATATATTTTCTGATAGGCTGTGATGTTGGCATCGGGGTTGATTTCGAGCAGTCGGTTGCGCAGCGCCTCTACCTTCACTTCGCCTATGGTTCGGCTTGTAGCCATCAGCTGGCGGTTGCAGTTGGTTACGCATACCCTGTCGCTGTCTACGATTGTGATGTTTCTCACGCCGCTTCTCAGGAGTCCTTCTGCGCACCATGATCCTACTCCTCCGATACCGAAGATGAGCACTCTTGCCTTCTGAATTTTCTCAAGATTATCCTTTCCCAGGAGCAGTTCGGTGCGTCGCTGCATTCCCTGCTCCATTGTCGTTATTTTATTCTCCATTTTATTGTTTGTAAAGAATTCTAATGTATATATCTGATGCAAAGTTAGTGAATTTTTAGGGGGTGTAATTTAAACTGTGTCAAGGCTTGTTCTTAACTTTCATTCCCACTCCC
>ERZ780013.33-NODE-33-length-77491-cov-10.2106_pt1 | contig 77491 bp, 62 predicted proteins | sample MGYA00511178_ERZ780013 | MGnify/ENA primary metagenome ERZ780013 (study PRJEB29588, sample SAMEA2149568) | human gut metagenome | biome: human gut; feature: human-associated habitat; material: faeces | place: Denmark | collected 2008/2010 ... | reverse complement strand
GCCTGCGCCGATGGTACTGCAATGCAATGCGGGAGAGTAGGAGGCCGCCTTTTTTCAGAGTTGAGTCCCTGACGTCATTATGATGTCAGGGACTCTTTTTTTGTTTGGTTCCACGGGAGGATGAGATTAATGAGACTAATAAGGCTAATAAGACTTATGGGACGGATGGGAATGATAAGTAATGGAGTCCGTTATTTCGAATGAAATATCAGATAAATTATGGAAACTGAAATTAAAATATACCAAAGTTGCAGGAAAAATCTGTTGTTGTTTCTATGTTGCATGCTTTTTGTTGTAGGTGGAGTATATATGATAATTGACGAGGATGAATCTTGCAGGTTTGTGATTAAATTTATAGTGTGCTGGCTTAGTGTGATATTTTGGGGAGGTGGTGGATTGTTCTTGGGTGTCACCACTCTTTATAATACCATAAAACGCATACCATATTTAATTATCTATGATGACAGGGTGGAGCATTACGTGCAATTTAAAGCAGGGTATAATACAATATATCTTGCAGATGTAAAGAGTTTCAGACTAATTAAAATTAATAGTACCATGCAAATAGCCATTGACTACAAGGACCCATATTTTTTGAAGAAAATGAAATCTAGAACCACTTCAGGTATAGTCAAAAAGTTGATGGCATTTAATTTCTATGTAACAGGAGCTATGGAAACTATTTATGTCTCTAATCTTAGAATGAATGGAGATGATATTTGCCACCCGTTGAATGAACGCCTGAACGGACAGAAGTTGTCTGATGAAAGGCAATCTTGAACATAATGTAAAAAGACTTTTATTTTGCCGGCTAATCTTAGAATGAATGGAGATGATATTTGCCACCCGTTGAATGAACGCCTGAATGGACAGAAGTTGTCTGATGAAAGGCAATCTTGAACGTAATGAGAATAGACTTTTATTTTCGCCGGCTAATTGTGCATCGAAACGGGATATATGGACCGGAACTATTGTTCCTTACAGATATTGCTCTAAAAACGCTCTCATGCACGCTTTGTCAGTTCAATTCTGAATGTTGTGCCTTTGCCTATTTCCGAGTTTTTCACGAATATGCGGCCTTTATGATATTCTTCAACGATTCGTTTGGCCAACGACAGTCCCAGACCCCAACCGCGTTTTTTTGTTGTAAAGCCGGGTTTGAAAACATTTCTTATGTTCTTTTTCTTTATACCTTTGCCTGTGTCAGTAACTTCAATGATTACTCTCGATGCCGTTTCCTCGACGTGAAGCGTTATTGTGCCGCATCCTTCCATTGCATCTACAGCGTTTTTACACAGATTTTCGATTACCCATTCGAAGAGCGAACTGTTTATTCTTACTGTTATGTCGTTTTCGGGAAACTCTTTTATGAAGGTTACCTTTGACGAAGTACGCCTGTCCATGTAGTCGATTACATGAGTCATGACGTCCATAAGGCTTGAAGGAACAGGCTCCGGCAGTGAACCAATCTTAGAGAAACGCTCGGCAATAAGTTCAAGTCTCTTGACGTCTTTATCCATTTCGGGTATCAGCTCGTCGTCAGGATAATTCTCCTTTAATATCTCTGTCCATGCCATAAGGCTCGAAATAGGCGTGCCGAGCTGGTGGGCTGTTTCCTTGGACAGACCTACCCACACCTTGTTTTGCTCTGCCTTTTTGGATGTAAGCAGTGCGAATATCGCAACAACTACAAACAGCATGACAACTCCAAGCTGGATGTAAGGATACGTAGACAGGCGTTTCAGAATGACAGAATCGTCGTAGCACACGTTGATATAATCATTCTTAAGGCTGTCGTCGAGATAAATCCTGATGAATTTTCCTTCGTTAAGCAATTTTTCGCTTATGCTTCCGGCATTTTTCAGGCTGTCCTCATAGTTTACGCCTTTAAGGTTGACGTTGCGGTAAATCTGCACGTTGCGTTTCGAGTCGGTAACAATTACCGGTATGGTGTTGTTTTCGTTGATGACCTTAAGGACAAGATTGAGATCAGTGTTTTCGTCTGCCTTGTTAAGCGAGCGCATGGCTTCAGCCCATACTTCCATCTTGTTGTGTTCTTCGTCTGCAAGCTTCTTTACAAGATTATTGGACACAATAAGAGAAGCAACGGCAATAATTATGGCCGCCAGCACGAGTATTATCTTCACCTGTCTTATTCGGTCTGTCCACTGCATACAGTTTTATAACGCCTTAAAAATAATAATATTGTTTGCGTGCGCATTAAAATGATGCCACAGGCTGCGCATCGGCATTGAGCATGCAGCATGATTCAGCTGAAAGAAAAGGATTGGGCGGAACGCATGTATAAACTATTCTGCTTAGTTAAATAGACCGTTTACATTGTTAATAAACTAAGCTGTTTAGTTAAAAGTACATCCGTTTTAATTTTATTAACACGCATATTTTTGCATATAACTAATCTGTTTAGTTACTTTGCGGTAAACAAAAAACAAATAGCTATGAAATCATTGACAAACAAAGAAGAAGAGATAATGAACCATTATTGGGACAAGGGCGAGATGCAGATACGCGAGTTGCAGGCTTTGTATGACGATCCGAAGCCGCATGTAAACACGCTTTCAACACTTGTGCATATACTGGAAGACAAAGGCTTCCTGTCGCACCGCAACCTGAAGACACGCACATACGCCTATTTCCCGAAGATATCGCGCAAAGGCTACAAGCGCGGTTCGCTTAATAACGTTGTCAACAAGTTCTTCGGCAAGTCGTATCTTGGAGTGGTGTCTGCACTTGTGAGCGAAGAGAAAATATCGCTCGACGAGCTGAAAGACCTCATAAAAAAGGTTGAGGAGAACAAAAAATGAAGAAACTGCTGCTGACATTGTTACTTGCCCTGTATATTTCTGCAAGTTCTTTTGCCGACGGAAAACTGCCGAAACTTCTCATTGACGGCTGCTTCTTTAACGAAATGCCGTCGGATGTTGACGGAAAACAGGTTGGTGTAATAATCCTGTCGGACCAGGACGGCAACAAAATCATGGCGATAAAGGGCGTCAAGCTAAGTGACGAATCTAAGCGCTATGCCGTGAAGAAGGAAGATGTGCCCAACGCCGACTACTGGATTGAGCAGGCACAGGTAAGAGAATCTATGGCAATGAAGATGGTTTACAATGTGCCGAAGAAGACCAGAATTGCCGAAGGCGACACGATAGGGCAGTTCAGCGTGAAGGATGTCGACGGCCGTGTGTGGGACAACGCATCAACCAAGGGCCGCGCGCTGGTGCTCAATTTCTGGTATACGGGCTGCGGGCCGTGCATAAGGGAGATGCCTGAGATAAGCAAATGGAAAGACGAATGTCCTGATGTAAACTTCCTTGCCGTTACGTATAATTCGTTTGAAGAAATAAAAGACATCGTAGAACGGCAGAACTTCAGGTTCACGCAAGTAGCCGGCGACAGGACGCTTTGGGAGATGTTCATGGTGCAGCAGACGCCTACGACGGTGCTGATAGACAAGGACGGAGTGGTGCGCAAGCTGATCACAGGAACCAACGGCCAGAAACGCCACGACATGCTTGAGGCAATAAAGGAAGTTTCGGCCGTGCGCTGAGACCGGTTAGAGGATAAAAATACGGATAAAAAACGATAATGCCATGGGAATGTTTTTCATATATTCGATAAAGGTGGCGATATGCCTGGCGGCTTTCTACCTATTTTACAAACTGCTGCTCAGCCGCGACACGTTTCATGCGTTCAACCGCGCCACGCTGTTGCTGCTCATGCTGCTGTCGCTCGTGCTGCCGTTTGTGAACATATCTGTGGACGAGCCAACCGTGGCTTACGACGGAATGGTGCAGATAGAGCAGCTGCTGGCCATGGGCGTTGTAGACGACGGCCCTGCGCCCTCGGGCCCGACGCTCATACAGGTGCTCTTTGCCATATATATAATAGGTGTGGCCTTGTTCCTTGTAGGCGAGATATGCTCGCTCGTAAGGCTGCATAGGCTTATCTCGGGAAAATACTCTGTTACAACCGCCGAAGGCATAAAGATAGTAGTGATTGATGATGACGTGGCGCCGTTCAGCTGGTTTAACAACATCGTGATAAGCAGGAGCGACTATGAAAGCGGCCGCAGCGAAATACTAATACACGAAAAGGCACATATAGCGCGCCGCCACTCGCTCGACATAATGCTGTGCAACATGCTGCTGATATTCCAGTGGTTTAATCCCGCCGCATGGCTGCTGCGCCGCGAACTGCAGAACATACACGAGTATGAGGCCGACGAGGCCGTGATACAGAGCGGTGCCGACGCATCCGAATATCAGCTCCTTCTGATACGCAAGGCCGTGGGCGAGCGGCTATTCAGTATGGCAAACAATCTAAATCATAACTCACTAAAAAAACGAATAACTATGATGCTGATTAAAAAGTCTAACCCGTGGAACCGCGCCAAGATATTGCTTACCGTTCCCGTTGCGGCCGTTGCCGTAGTGGCTTTTGCCACGCCGAAGGCCGAAAGCTTGAGTAAGGAGATAGAGCACGACAGCAATGCTCTCGTAAATTCTGTTGTTAGAAGCATGCCGGGCACGGCCGAGCATCTGGCCATGAGCACTGGCGAGGCCGGCGCCGCAGGCATGCCGGCTGAAGCCGCTGCGACGGAGACAGCCGCCACCGACAGCCTCAGGGGGCGTGTGGCCGGCGTTTCTGCAGGCAACTCAAAAGATGACAGCCGTGTGTTCGACGTTGTCGAGGAGCAGCCGCGCTATCCCGGCGGAACTAATGCCCTTATGACATACCTGCGCGATAACATAAAATACCCTGCCGAAGCCGCCAAGGCCGGCATACAAGGCAAGGTGATAGTGCAGTTCGTTGTAGGCAAGGACGGCACCGTTAGAGATGTCAAGCCCATAAGAAACATCAGTCCGGAGCTCGACGCCGAGGCTGTCAGAGTGGTTGCCGCCATGCCAAAATGGGTGCCGGGCTATCAGCGCGGCGAGGCAGTAAACGTGCGTTACACCTTGCCAGTGAACTTCCGCATGGACGGCAGATCTGGCAGCGAAAGCCAGAAAGCCGCCGGCAGCAATATTGCTTTTAGCGATGATGTATATTATGTCGTAGACGGTGTGCACGTCAGTGCCGCCGAACTGAAAAAAATAAGCGCAGATAAAATAAATAGCATAGAGGTGTTTAAAGGCGAGTCTGCCGTTGAAAAATTTGGCGAACAGGCCAAGAACGGCGCCATTGTGGTAAGCACCAAGAAATAAGATGAAGATGCATCGGCCGCCCGGACATGTTCCGGCCGGCATCGCTAAGATATACTTTTGTTGCCTCACGCCACAGGCTCATAACGGCGTGCAGAGCCAACAGACAGGGCGATGGATGCCTGCTGGTTTTCAAAAGGTGGCCTTTTGCGTTGCGAAAGGCCACCTTTCAGCATGTAAAAGACCATGTTTTAGAGCATAAAAGACGGCCTTTTGCAACGCATTGATACACAATGCGTTACACGGGCGGCTGAAACAGCCTGCCAAATGGCTGCCGGGACGCCGTAAACGGGCGCATGCCCGGTGTGAAATTTATAAATGCCGGAGCCGTATTCAGTGCCTTCCGTGTGCACCGTGAGGTATGAGCCCTGCCGCGCAGCCTATGTGCCGTTTAGGCGTTTGGTATATGTCCGCCGTGCCATGTGCACCCATATTTTAAGGCAGATGCACGCACCGGCAGTAGGCATTTGCGGCATATAATTATGCGGCACGTGCCATTTGTCAATACTTTTAACATGCTCCTAAACAGCAGATAAATGCTGCAACATGGTGAAACAATGCCACTTTAGTCTATAAATACATGAAATTTTCGGCATTTGTAATACAAGAATAAAAAATAATTTGTAACTTTGCAGCCCAAAGGCGATGCGTGTGGAAGAAGCACCCGGGGTGCTGCTGTAATTCCGTGCGCATGAAGTCATTTATTTTATTCATCAAAAAATGTGCAGTTTAGAGTCTTTTAAAATTGATTTGAAAGGTCTTAAGGAGGGCGAAACCATCTTTAAGTACGACCTCGACAATGCTTATTTTGAGGCTGTAGACGGTCCTGAGGTAAGGAGCGGAGCGGTAGAGGTGGAGCTGAGAGTTCAGCGCACGTCAGAGTATTTCGAGCTCAACTTCCACTCAGAAGGCACAGTCAATGTTCCGTGCGACATCTGTCTCGACGACATGGAGCAGCCCGTAAGCTCTGACAACAGGCTGACGGTTAAGTTTGGAGAAGAATATTCAGAAGACGACGACCTCATAACGGTAGAGCGCGACGAAGGCCGGCTCGACGTTTCATGGTTTATATACGAGTTCATAGCCCTCAGCATACCCATTAAGCATGTGCATGCACCTGGAAAATGCAACCCTGCGATGATAAAAGCTCTCGAAGAGCATTCAGCTGCCCGAAGCAGTGATGGCGATGAGGAGAAGCCCGTGGACCCGCGTTGGAGTGAATTAGAAAAATTAAAAACAATAATTAAAGATTAAAAGAAAATGGCACATCCTAAAAGAAGACAGTCAAAGACACGTACACTTAAAAGAAGAACTCATGACAAGGCTGTAGCTCCTACACTGGCAGTATGCCCTAACTGCGGCGCTTATCATATTTATCACACAGTTTGCCCGACATGCGGTTACTACAGAGGTAAGATCGCTATTGTAAAGGAAACAGCTGAATAATGGAGAAAATAAACGCAATAATCACAGGAATCGGCGGTTACGTTCCTGACTATGTCCTCAACAATGAGGAACTGTCAAGAATGGTAGACACCAACGATGAGTGGATTATGACGCGTGTCGGCATCAAGGAGCGCCGCATCCTCACCGAGGAAGGCCTCGGCACGTCATACATGGCGCGCAAGGCTGCAAAGCAGCTCCTTAAGAAAACGGGCGTCGACCCCGATACCATCGATGCTGTCATCGTTTCCACCTCGACAGCCGATTATGCTTTTCCGTCAACAGCATCTATCGTTATAGGCAAGCTGGGACTGAAAAACGCGTTTGCTTTCGACTTTTGGGCTGCTTGTTGCGGCTTCCTCTATTCGTTCGACGTGGCAACGTCGATGATACAGAGCGGACGCTACAAGAGGATAATAGTAATCGGAGCCGACAAGATGTCGTCAGTTGTCGACTATAAAGACCGCAGCACATGCCCTCTCTTCGGCGACGGTGCGGCAGCGGTTCTCGTAGAAGGCACAACTGAGCAGAACATCGGTGCGATGGACTCTTACTTCCGTGCCGACGGAAAGGGACTTCCCTTCCTCCATCTTAAGGCCGGCGGTTCGGTATGTCCTCCGTCACACTTCACGGTCGACCACCGTCTGCATTACCTCTATCAGGAGGGACGCACAGTGTTCCGCTATGCCGTTACAAGCATGAGCGACGACTGCGCACTTATTGCAGAGCGCAACAACCTCAACAAGGACAACATCCGCTTTGTGGTTCCTCATCAGGCCAACATCCGCATCATCGAGGCTGTGGCCAAGCGTCTTGAGCTGCCCATGGAGCAGGTTATGGTCAACATTGAGCACTTCGGTAACACCAGTGCGGCTACTATTCCGCTCGCAATCTGGGAGAACGAGCATCTGCTCAAGAAGGGCGACAACCTCATCATGACGGCATTCGGCGCCGGATTCGTTCACGGAGCTTCTTACTACAAGTGGGCTTACGACGGATCAGACTTTGTCGGAAAATAGACAGAAAGATAATATCAGATAGAAAGACGACGCATCTGCCCTTATATGGCAGGTGCGTTTCTTTTTGTGCCATGCCCGTGCGCGGCGTCATTTAGTGGCGTGCGCACGGGCATGGCTTGTCCTTGGACATTGATGTCGTGCGTGCCGTCAGTATTCTTTCATATTGAATGTTTCTACTCCGAAGTTTCGTAAATATTGTTGCCGGTATGGTCCGAAAGGTTAACATAAGGTAAAAAGTGGCCTGCAGAGAGCAACATGTCGAAAAACTTCGTACATTTATGGCGTAAATCTTAACATTTATAGGCTATGAACAGAATATGGGAATCAGCAATCATTGCGGCAGGCATCGTTATATTGGGCCTCTGCATCAAGTCGGGTTTCGACAATTTTACCAACAAAGACCGCAAGGTTACAGTGAAGGGACTTGCCGAGAAGGAGGTGGCGGCCGACAAGGTTACATGGCCGATACTTACAAAGGAGCTGGGCGACAACCTGCCGGAGCTATACACGCGCATAAACGCTACCACGGCCAAGGTGAAGAGCTTTCTGACGCAGAACGGCATCAAGGAGAGCGAAATCAGCGTCAACGCCCCCGTGGTGATCGACCTTAATGCCGACCAGTACAGCATGGCAAAGCGCAATTACCGTTACAACATAACGTCAACGGTTACCGTTACGTCGCGCAACGTGAAGCTCGTAAGAAGCATCATTGCACGTCAGGGCGAACTGCTTAAGCAGGGCGTGGCCGTTGTCGACGGCGGATATGGCAGCGGAGTGTCTTATGAGTATGTTTCGTTCCAGCAGATGAAGCCTAAGATGATGCAGGAGGCTATAAAGAACGCAGAGCAGACGGCGGCACAGTTTGCCGAAAACAGCAACAGCAAACTCGACAAGATTATGACTGCCGACCAGGGACAGTTCTCTATAGAAGACCGCGACAGCAACACGCCTTACATAAAGAAGGTGCGTGTGGTTACCACGGTTACGTATTCGCTGAAGGATTAGCGCGGGGCGATGCGCCGGTGTTTAAGTCATTAGGGTGTTGCAGTCAGATGCGTTGTGCATGCCGTGGATGTAATTTCGCCGTATGGCTTAAACTGTGAAATCGTATGAGAAATGTGATTTTAATTTAGGTTCTTGTAGCCTAAAAAATTGAGTTGGTTTAAATAAACAAAAGACTTCGCCGGACATCAGCCAGCGAAGTCTTTTTTATTTCGTCAGAAGCTCGGCTCTGCTTTCCCTCGCTTCATTTTGTCGAAATAGAACACGTCTGCATGAAGTTCGTTTGCATCGGCATGGTAAAAGTGGCCGATTCTTCCGTTTGCGCAGTTGTTGCCATAGTATATTTCTATTTCAATATATGGTGTCAGATTTCCGTTTTCTTCTGTGCAGTACAATTTCCAGTCTCCTTTGGTCGTATCGTTTTTTAGTATTCGCCAATCAGTGTAGGTGTCTTTTCCGTTGATTTTTACAATTTCTCTTGTCACAATCTTTGTTATATGTACGTTCTTTCTGTCTTTTCCGAGAGATATATATTCGTAAATTTTTCCTGTACTGTCAGACACCTCGTTATACCATTCGCCACAAGTAATGTCGAAATACTTTTCGTTAAGCTCTTTTGTTGCTTTGTTCGCTTCGGTTATGATGAGGTGTGGTTCTGCTCCATCGCATGAGCAAAGGCCGATGGCTGCAATAAGAAAGATGAAAAAATTCTTGACCATAATAATATTTTTTAGTTTAATTTACTGTTGTTATAACGTGCCTTCCGTGACTTTATTGTGTTATCGAATATATTGACATGCGGATTGCTTAACGTCCTGATAATGTGGTGATTAATGCAGGCTTCGGACGCTTTCTCCGGTTGGTGTATGGCAACGTGTTCCAAGTGTCAGTTTAACATCTTTTATCTTGATTTCTTGCCACATGCAACCTGCTTAGTTGGTTGTGCTGAAAATTTTTCGTATATTTGCAGACTTAGATTATAATCTTTTATTCAAGCAAAATAAAAATACAGATGCACAAGGCAGGATTTGTAAACATTGTAGGTAATCCTAATGTGGGCAAGTCGACGCTGATGAATCAGCTTGTAGGCGAGCGCATAAGCATTGCCACATTCAAGGCGCAGACCACGCGCCACCGTATAATGGGCATCGTCAACACGGACGACATGCAGATTGTGTTCTCCGACACCCCGGGAGTGCTCAAGCCAAACTATAAGCTGCAGGAGTCGATGTTGGCTTTCTCTGAGTCGGCACTTAAAGATGCCGACGTGCTGCTCTATGTAACCGACGTGGTGGAGAACCCCGAAAAGAACATGGACTTCCTCGAGAAGGTGCGCAAGATGACTATTCCGGTGCTCCTGCTTATCAACAAGATTGACGAGAGCGACCAGCAGAAGCTCGGCGACCTGGTTGAGCTGTGGCATAAGCTGCTGCCCGAGGCTGAGATTCTGCCCATATCGGCAAAGAATAAGTTTGGCATCGACATGCTGCTGAAGCGCATTAAGGAGCTGCTGCCCGACTCGCCGCCTTATTTCGACAAAGACCAGCTCACCGACAAACCGGCACGTTTCTTTGTGAGCGAGATAATACGCGAGAAGATTCTGCTCTATTACGACAAAGAGATACCTTACTCTGTTGAGGTCAGCGTGCAGTCGTTCAAGGAAGACGAGCGCCACATACACATACGTGCGGTAATATATGTTGAGCGCGACTCGCAGAAAGGCATCATCATCGGACACCAGGGCGTGGCTCTGAAGAAGATGAGCACCGAGGCACGCAAGACTCTCGAGAAGTTCTTCGGCAAGAGCATCTACCTCGAGATGTTCGTCAAGGTTGACAAAGACTGGCGCAGCTCTAAGAAAGAGCTTGACAACTTTGGCTACAATCCGGAGTAATTCCTGATGCCTGTTTCGGGCTTTTGCGGCATGCACACATACGGCATTCCGCATGCTTTGAATAAACAGATAAAGAGTGAAGCTATAATAAATATAAACCAGAGGGAGATGTTTTGGCCTCCGTTTCGGCCGTCGTGCGGCAGGACTCAGCGTCCGGCATGCGTATCAAGGATGAATCCCGGCAGGCTTGATCTCTCTAAAACAAATGACAAATGGCAAATTTAGTAGCAATAGTAGGACGCCCTAATGTAGGTAAGTCTACGCTTTTTAACCGACTCACAAAGTCGCGTCGTGCTATCGTCAGCGACACCGCCGGCACCACACGCGACCGTCAGTACGGCAAGTGCGAGTGGAACGGAAAGGAGTTTTCCGTTGTCGACACCGGAGGATGGGTGGTAAAGTCGGATGACATCTTTGAAGAAGAAATACGCAAGCAGGTGATTATAGCCACCGAAGAGGCCGACCTGGTGCTCTTCCTGGTTGACGTTACAACCGGTCTGACCGACTGGGACGAGGACGTGGCTGCCATCCTGCGCCGTACAAAGCTGCCGGTTATCGTGGTGGTCAATAAGGTTGACAACAACGACCTGCAGTATAGTGCTGCCGAGTTCTATAAGCTCGGACTTGGCGATCCGCAGTGCATAAGCAGCGCCACGGGCAGCGGCACGGGCGATCTGCTCGACCTTATGCTTACAAAGTTCAAGAGCGACAGCGGCGAACTGCTTGAAGACGGCATTCCTCGCTTTGCCGTTGTCGGCCGTCCTAACGCCGGCAAGAGCAGCATCATCAACGCCTTTATCGGCGAAGACCGCAACATCGTAACCGAGATAGCCGGCACTACGCGCGACAGTATCTATACGCGTTACGACAAGTTCGGCTTCGATTTCTACCTTGTCGACACTGCCGGAATACGTCGTAAGAACAAGGTTACTGAAGATCTTGAGTTCTACAGCGTGATGCGTTCTATCCGCGCCATCGAAAACTCGGACGTCTGCATACTTATGATCGACGCTACACGAGGCATCGAGGCACAGGATATGAACATCTTCCAGCTTATACAGAAGAACAACAAATCGCTCGTGGTTGTGGTGAACAAGTGGGATTTGGTAGAGAACAAGGACCAGAAGGTCATCGATACCTTCGTTACTGCCATACGCAACCGCATGGCTCCGTTCACCGACTTCCCTATAATCTTTGCCTCGGCACTTACAAAGCAGCGCATATTCAAGGTGCTCGAAACAGCCAAGCAGGTTTATCTCAACCGCAAGGCCAAGATCGGAACCACCAAGCTCAACGAGGTTATGCTGCCGCTGATTGAGGCTTATCCGCCACCATCGATAAAAGGCAAGTATATCAAGATAAAGTATTGCTCGCAGTTGCCCAACACGCAGATTCCTTCGTTCGTGTTCTACGCCAATCTGCCGCAATACATCAAGGAGCCTTACAGACGTTTCCTCGAGAACAAGATTCGCGAGAACTGGACTCTCACGGGCTCGCCGATAAACATCTTTATCAGGCAAAAATAACTTGTGGCGCGTTGGCCATGTTTTATAGATGCTAATATAATTAAATGAGAAAAATATTTTTCGTCATATTCACTTTTTGCGTTTTTATGTTCTTTGCGTGCAGCGAAGAACATAAAAACGATATCGCTGCAGCCAAGGCCGCAAAGGAGTATTACGACTCGCTGCTGGCCGGAAATTATGCATATTTTGTTCGCGGCATGTATCTTGCCGACACCATCCCCGACGGCTATCGCGAAGAGCTCGAGGCCAATGCCAAGATGTTTGTTGAACGTGTCAAAGAGGAGCATCACGGCATACGCGAAGTCAGGATAATGAACTGTGTCAACGACACAATCCATATTGAAAAGACAGACAAGTCTGTCCATGCAGCCGAAGCTTTCCTTGTGTTCTGTTTCGGCGACAGCCTTAACGAGGAAGTTGTCGTACCAATGGTTTTCCATAAGAACCGTTGGCTTATGCGATAGGGCATTTTAGACGTTGTTTCGGCTAAGTCCTTGGCCCTGTCTGCGGGTTGTACGTTGTGCTGTCGGTTGCGGATGCAGCAGCTTGTCAAAAGTTGAACAACCGTCACGGTAATTAAATTATTTTGCGGTATGGAATTTAATATCAGTCAGTTTGTCCGCAGAAGAACAATGGCCCTTGTATGCCTGTTGTCCTTCGTCTTTCCGGTCTTTGCCCAAGAGCCTTTCGGCAGTTCTAAAATCAACGACGGCGGCAATGACATTACTGATTCCGTGCCGTCAGCATTTCAGGATAAGCTTATGCATGATGCCTATTCGCCTGAGTTTTCGGCGCCTTTGCCCGAAAGCCGTTTTACGAATAGCACATTCAGCAGGATGATGTCGTCGGTTCTGCCTCCCAAACCAAAGTTTCATGTTGACAGTATAGAGCGCATAATGCTTTACGGCATGCCCGAACCGAAGTTTACTGCATCGCCTTATGCCTACGACTTCAGCCGCAGCGGTGTCGTCACTTCATGGAAGAACGGCTATCTTATTGGTTCCGGCTCGCGCACCACCATGCCTGCTCTGATGTCTAACCAGAACGTGTCGTTCAGCGCGGTGCAGAATGTCGGCAACTTCACCTTTGCCGGAGGAGTATCAGCCGACCGCTATTCTATGTGGCGCAACATGAACACCATGTTTGGCTTCAGGGGCTCTGTTACCTATAACTTCAACGAAAACGTCTCGGCCACCATATTTGGCCGTTATTATACCGGGCAGTCGTACTACACGATGGGAGCCATGCCTTATATGGGTTCGAGCGGTTACGGAGGTTTCTTGAGCTTAATGGGCGAAACGTTCGGTATGGATGTGGGTGTTGAGCGATATTATGACTCGTTTGCCGGCCGTTGGGTTACGTCGCCGATAATAACGCCTAAGATAAAATTCAGCGAAAAGTTTACGCTTGAACTGCCTGTGGGCTGGCTGGTAAAAGAAGTGCTTGATGAGACTGTGTTTAAGAACAACAAGAAGCAAGGTCCGATGATTATGCCTGAGTTCGCGCCGATGCCCGGACCGATACCTTTCGGACCGCCGGAAATAAATTATCAAAGATAATAAGAAACGTTTACATACAGCAATATTACTGTTTGCGCATTCAGCAATATTGCCAGTATGTCCTGTTTGTCGAGGATAGTGCTATTCCACTATCCACCTTTCTATATTCCTAGTCTCGCGGCTGAAGTTTACGCCAATCTTGTACAGCTTTCTCGGGTCTGATGCAAACGGGGCTGCATATTGTTTCTCGTTGATTTGCTTTATGGCCTCTTCCGCAGTGCCTTCAAGCTTAAACTCCATGACATAGATATATTCCTTTGTTTTTACCACCATGTCTATTCTTCCCTGCGACGTGTGGTATTCGGCTTCGGTATAAAAGCCCAGCAGGCTGAACATTATGTAGAGCACGTTCTGATAGTGAAGTTCCTGCTGACGTGCCAGTTCGTAGGGCGTGCCGGCCATGAAGCTTTGCAGGCGCGCCATAAAGTCGTCAATCTTTCCGGCTCTTACCTCCTTTACAAAGTTCATTATCTGAAAAGCCGACTCATGTTCGTTTATGTTGACATAGCTCGGCATGAGAAAGTTGATAAATCCGTGTTCAACTTCCTCGTTGGGAAATCCCAGTGTATATGTCTTAAACTCCTTGTCGTAGTCTTTTATTGTCAGATATCCGGTCTGGAAGAACATAGGCACGGGGTTGTTCTCCGTGTTCTCCATTCCGTTGAGCTCATAAGACGAAGCCTGCACGCCTTCTGTAAGATTGCTCAGACGATAGTCGTTCTGCTTCAGCATCTTTACGAGCAGGGTAGGGGTTCCTGTGGCAAACCAGTAGTTGTCGAGTTCCATCCTGTAGAATGTGTTCAGCAGGCTGAACGGATTGTACATGCCTTCGCCGTTTTCGGTGAAATGATATCCGTCATAAAGTTTTTTCAGCCGGTTGCAAGTTTCGTCGAACGATATGTTCATCTTTTCGGCCAGTTGCCTGATGTCAGGTTCAAAGTTGCCCTTCAGTTCCTTTTCGGTTATTCCGCATAAAGCAGAATAATTGTCGTCCATTGTTATGTCGTTCAGGTTGTTCAGGTCGCTGAATATGCTTACCCTGCTGAATCTGGTTACGCCTGTAAGAATGGCAAACTTGATATATCCGTCGCACGATTTCAGGTTGCCGTAGAATGCTTTAAGCGTGTTGCGGTATTCATCTTGCAGCTTTTCGTTTCCGATGGCCTGTATCAGTGGCTTGTCATATTCGTCTATGAGTATTGCCACGTTCTGTCCGGTCTGTTTTGCTGCATGCTCAATTATATATGCAAAACGCTCTTCAGGTGCTCTGTTTTGTTTCTCACATCCATACATCTTTTCCCATTTTTCAAGATGCTGGTTTAATATTGCTTTTAGAGATTCTATCCCATTATAGTTACGGCTGTTCAGATCTAGGTGCAGCACAGGTCTGACTGTCCATTCTTTTTCCAGCTTTTCAATGTCGAGTCCCTTGAACAGTTCGCGTTTTCCCTGGAAATAAGCTTCCAGAGTAGAAATCATCAGACTTTTTCCGAAGCGTCGCGGTCGGCCGAGAAAATAATATTTGCCTGTGCGTACAAGGCGGTGTATCAGTGCCGTCTTGTCTACATATATATACCCGTTGCGTCTCAGGTCTTCAAAGTTTTGTATGCCTATCGGATAAAGTCTTTCCATTTCTCTCTTCATTTTTGTTACGTCATGCGGCATCCGTCTGTAACGTGTTGCCTTCATGCCTTATGCAAAGATAGTGAAAGGCGAGTGAAAAGTCAAAAGAAAAACAATGTTTTTTGTTTTGACAATTCCGAGCCGCGTCCTATATTCTTTGAATTATATGATGAAAAAGTATGATTTTTATAAATACCCGGTAAAAAAGCATGTAAGTATTTGCAGACTTTAATCAGATTTTGTGGAATTATATTTACAGTGAGTTGAAAAGTGCCCGAAAATCGTAACTTTTTATCGGTTTTATGTTTTAGATGATAATTTGTACTACATTTTAACGCCTGTTTGTTAAGATAATCACACTGTTTTGATTTTAAACTGTTAGTGGCTTGTTTACGACTCGTAAATGGGCCACTTTTTATGCAAAAACGGCCCACTTTTTATCCGTAAACCATAGAGTAATTTTGTTTGTATTGCAAGGTTTCATTTTCAGATGGGCGAGGGCATGGCAGAACATCTCTATATGCATGGCTGCTGTGTGTAGCCTTTGCGCCAGTCAGTCGTTGAGTGCCGGCTTCGTCTGTATGCTTGTTATAGCATGAACCATGGTTCCTGCCGAATAAAATAAGCGGACAAAGGCAAAACATTATTGCCTTTGTCCGCTTGTCAGGTTATTGCATGTTGCAGATGCAGACCGAATGTATGTAGATAACTTCCTGCTCCTCAATATTCTTACTTTACCTTGACCGTCGTTATGGGCTGATTCTTTGTAGCGTCGAGCAGTACGGCCTGATATTTCACCTTGTCGAATTTTATTGTCTTCAGGTCAAACTTCCTTATGGCGCTGTTGTGCATCGTGCGGTAGTATATCGCCAAGTTCTTCATGTCCGTGGCTGATGTCCATTGCGTTGCGCTTGGAATGTCAGCTGGAGTCTCGCCGTCGGCAAACTCAATGCCTACGGGTATGTCGAAGTTGTTGAGTATCTGGAAACACTGCAGCACGGTTTCTTCGGCAGTCTGTTTTTTCGGAGCCGTTGCCTGATAGAACGCCGCGCGCACAAAGCGTGAAGGCGGAGTTACGTCGCCCGGTATGCCTAAGAATCCGCTGCCGGCGCCAAACGACGTGAGGGCTGTGCCGTCTAATGTCTTTGCCTGTGCCGTGCCGGGATAGAGGTTTACGTAGTTGTTCAGATTGGTCATCTGCCATTCAAAGCCAGGCGAGTTGGTCAGCACGCCCAGTTTGTTTTCAAACACGTTCACCTTTCCTTCGGTTATCTCTATCACTATCTGACGGCCCGACGGCTCGGTTATGCGCCAGTGAACTGTTGAGGCTCTCGGGTCTATTGCCACCACATGAACGTCTTTCATTCCTTCAATTACCTCGTCTACGGTGCTGAAGTTGCCCAGAATCCATGATACCAGCTGCAGGTCGGCTATGCTCGACTGGCGGTTAGCTTCGCTGTAAGCCTCATACTGTCCGTATCTCGGAAAGTAGAACAGACCGGCCGACAGTCCTTTCTCGTTAAGGCCTTCAGCCACAAATTCCTCCTGCTCAACGGCCAGACCTACATATCCGTATTTGGCTGTAAACTGCAGTCCGTTCTTCTGTCCGCCCGGTATATACGACTGCTGCGTATATCCTCTCGGCACGATTACATACTTGCTGTTAAGGTCGCTTCCGCCCCATTCGATAGTTCTTGCCGGGATGCTTGTTCCGTCGGCAGTCTTCAGTGTTATGCCTGTGCAGGCTTCTGCCTGCTGTGTGCTTGTTGCCATCAGGGCCGCTGCGGCCATTACGGCTAATAGTTTCATTCTCATAATCTCTTTGTTTTTTTGTTGATTATTGTTTCTTTCAGGCAGCTGCCCGGCCCCTTTTTCTTATGCCGGCCTTTCTTTGTTTTCGCCGTAGGGGCTCTTGTCTGCCATTATCCAAAGATACAGAATAGTTTTGACACCGCAATGCATAAGTCCGTTTATTTGTAAATTTAATGATTAAGGTCAAGTCTGTTCATCTTATTAAGGTGTGCTGTCACTGATGTTTTTATCTCATGTCGTCAGACGGTACAATAAAAACGGCATCCGCACAACGCGGATGCCGTCTCTGTTGATATTTCTGTTGTTTACATTTCCTTGTTAATCACGGCGTTGCGCATCTTTTTGAGCAGATCGCTCGCAAATATGAAGTCGGTCAGCTTCTGGTTGCTCGAGCCCATAATGTCGGCGCTCACGCCCTGCCATTCCTTGTGTCCTTCGTATATGAAGATGATGTTCTCGCCTATGCCCATCACCGAGTTCATGTCGTGAGTGTTTATAATCGTGGTTATGTTAAACTCGTGCGTGATGCTGTGCAGCAGTTCGTCAATCACGAGCGACGTCTTAGGGTCGAGTCCTGAGTTAGGCTCGTCGCAGAACAGATATTTAGGATTAAGCGCTATGGCTCTGGCTATGGCCACACGCTTCTGCATACCGCCCGAGAGTTCGCCCGGAAACTTTGATCCGGCGTCCTTCAGATTTACGCGGTCGAGACATGTCTTGGCGCGCTGTATGCGCTCGCGGAGGTTCATGTTAGAGAACATGTCGAGCGGGAACATCACGTTCTCGAGCACCGTCATCGAGTCGAACAGCGCCGCGCTCTGGAAAATCATGCCCATCTCCCTGCGCAGCATTATCTTCTCCTTCTTGTCCATGGCCATGAAGTTGCGTCCGTCGTAGAGCACGTCGCCGCTTGTAGGCTCGAGCAGTCCCACGAGATTCTTTACGAGCACGGTCTTTCCCGAGCCGCTTTGTCCGATTATCAGGTTTGTCTTTCCGCTGTCAAAAACGGTGCTGATGTCTTTCAGCACTTCTTTCTCACCGAAGGATTTGCAGAGGTTCTTAACTTCAATCATGGCCTATGAAAGTATTTGAGTTAAAAATACGTCGGAGAACAGCACAAGCACGCTGCTAGTAACCACGGCGTTGGTGCTCGACTTGCCCACCTCGACCGAGCCTCCCTCAACGGTGTAGCCGTAATAAGACGACACGCTCGTGATGATGAACGCGAAGAAGAGGCTCTTGATGATGCTCATATACATAAACCACGGGTTGAAGTCGTGCTGCAAGCCTATCGTAAGGTCTTCCGCGCTTATCACGTGTCCCAGATACGAGGTGGCGTAGGCGCCGATGATGCCTGATGCCGTGCTGAATATAACCAGGAACGGCATGATGGTTATCATGCCCATGATTTTCGGCAGGATGAGGAAGTTGGCCGAGTTGACGCCCATGATGTCAAGCGCGTCTATCTGCTGCGTCACTCTCATCGTGCCTATCTCCGAGGCAATGTTAGAGCCCACCTTTCCGGCAAGGATAAGACACATTATTGACGATGAAAACTCGAGCAGCATGATTTCGCGCGTTACGTATCCCGTAACGAAGCGCGGCATCCACGGGCTCTGTATGTTCAGCTTTATCTGTATGCAGATTACTGCGCCGATAAAAAACGATATCAGCAGCACAATGCCTATCGAGTTTACGCCCAGCGATGACATTTCCTTCAGATACTGCTTCATGAACATGCGCATGCGTTCAGGCCGCGAGAAGGCACGGCCCATAAGTATCAGGTATTTACCGAAACTTGTTAGATATTTGTCTATCAGCATTGTCTTAAAAAGTCTGTTATATAATTTCTCTTGGCGTGAAACCGCTACAAAAGTAACCAAAAATTGATAAAAAACTGCAACAAGTTCAAGAGTTTTTCGATTCTGTAGATATTATTAGATACAATTTTACTACTTTTGCATAAATAAACATTGTTACAGTCTTAAATGAACGGAGAAAAAGATTTGAATGCGGGCATGCAGCAGGGCGAAGGCATGGTGCTGCGTGCTGAGGGACTGGTGAAGCGCTACGGAAAGCGCACCGTTGTTAACGACGTTTCGATCAACGTGAAGCAGGGCGAGATTGTCGGACTGCTCGGACCTAACGGTGCCGGCAAGACAACGTCGTTCTATATGACCACAGGTCTTATCGTGCCCAATGCGGGCCATATATATCTGGGAGACAAGGAGATAACCGACTTTCCTGTATACAAGCGCGCAAGGGCGGGCATTGGCTATCTGCCGCAGGAGGCAAGCGTGTTCCGCAAGCTGAGCGTTGAAGACAACATCATGGCTGTGCTCGAGATGACGGGGCTGAAGCGTGCCGAGCGCGAGGAAAAGCTGGAGAGCCTCATACGCGAGTTCCGCCTGAACAAGGTGCGCAAGAACAAGGGTGACCAACTTTCGGGAGGTGAGCGTCGCCGTACTGAGATTGCACGCTGCCTGGCCATCGACCCTAAGTTTATCATGCTCGACGAGCCCTTTGCCGGCGTAGACCCTATTGCCGTTGAAGACATTCAGCACATAGTGTGGCAGCTTAAATACCGCAACATCGGCATCCTTATAACCGACCACAACGTGCAGGAGACCCTTAGCATCACCGACCGTGCATATCTGCTGTTCGAGGGCCGCATATTGTTCCGTGGTACGCCTGAGCAGCTTGCCGAGAATAAGATTGTAAGGGAGAAATACCTCAGTAACAGCTTCGTTCTCCGAAAGAAAGACTTCCAGCTTATCGACGAGGAGAAAAAAGCACGCGAGGCAGAGGAAAACGGTTAATTAATTCATAATTCACAATTCATAATTCATAATTCATAATTGGTTGGCGGATATGCCGTTTTGTTTTTTTGAAAATAATCAACCCAATTATGAATTATGAATTAAAAAGATTTATTTATTGAAATAGTACAGGAATGTCGCAATGCCGGTCAGGGCTTTTTTGGGCGAATCCTTTATCTCAATACTGAACTTTATTTCGGCTTTTACCGTTCCGCGCAGGTTCTCAATGCTGTGCAGGTCGGCCACGAGGCGTATTGATTCTCCTGACTTTACAGCCTGTCCGAACTTCATCTTGTCCATGCCGTAGTTCACCATCATCTTCAGGTTGTTTACCTCAATGATCTGGTTCCACAGATAGGGCAGCATCGACAGCGTGAGATAGCCGTGGGCTATAGTTGTCTTGAACGGGCTCTCTGTCTTTGCGCGTTCCTGGTCTACGTGTATCCACTGATGGTCCAGTGTGGCGTCGGCAAACATGTTGATGCGTTCCTGTGTCAGCTCTACATAGTCAGACACTCCGATGTTCTTGCCGAGCAGAGCGGCAAACTCTTCATAACTGTTGATAATTACTTTACTCACTTTTCTTGATGTTTATAGATTTGTAAATTAGTTGATTTCAATCATACTCCGTCGGGACTGTAGAGATACTGCGCCAGCGGGTCGGCATAGTCAAACAGCTCTTCGGACTTGAAGAATCGTTTAATCTCTATTGCGGCGTTCTCCGTGCTGTCAGAAGCATGTATTATGTTCTCCTGTCCGCTCATAGAGTAGTCGCCCCTTATTGTTCCCGGCGCAGCCTTGCGTCCGTTGGTGGCTCCCGTTATGGTGCGCACCACTTCAACTGCCTCGCATCCCTCAACACACAGAGCCACCACCGGGGCAGCCATCATTGAGGCTTTCACGAATTTAAAGAACGGTCTTTCGGCCAGGTGGGCGTAGTGTTCGTTGAGCAGTTCGTCTGTCAGCTGCATCATCTTCATGCCCACAATGCGCAGGCCTTTGCGCTCAATGCGGTTTATTATTTCTCCGATAAGCCTTCTCTGCACGGTGCAGGGCTTCAGCAGTATTAGTGTTCTTTCCATGTTATGTTTTGATATTAAGGTTTTTCTATGTTCAGTTGTTGCCGTTGCGGCGTGTCATTTCAGCTCCTTGCCGTCAGAGAAAGCGTTGCCTGCCTTGGCGCCGATTTTGCGGTATTCGTTGTTGAACGGGTCGAATATCACGGGGGCTGCCTTCTCCACGTCAACCTTTCCGTCTTCGCCTATAACGCTCTCGTCAACACTTACGTTCACAATCTCGCCGCGCAGTATGCACGTATCTGGATTATAGTCTATCAGACGGCACTCAACGGCCACGGCAAGTTCGTCTATCAGCGGAGCGTCGACAAACTCCGACTTGGTGGCATGAAATCCTGCACGCTCAAACTTGTCGGGCACATTGTTTCCCGACACAAGTCCTACATAGTCGCATGCCACGATATGTGCGGCGTCGGCCATGCTCACCGTGAATGCTTTGCGTTTCAGTATGTTCTTCACTGTCTTGTGTCCTGCGCTGAGACACATGCTTATCTCTTTTATCTCGCTTATGCCGCCCCACGCTGCGTTCATGGCGTCGGGTGTGCCGTCTTCGCCGTATGTTGCTATGATGAACACCGGCTGCGGATATGTCAGCGGCTTTGCTCCAAAATTCTTTCTCATAATGCTTAAGTTCTTTGATAACTGAAAGTTAACTTACAAAAATACAAACTTTGTCTGACACGGGCAAATTATTTAAGTGAAAAGCGAACAATCAGATTGAAGATTAAGTGAAGAGTGAAGAACGAAGAGTGAAGAATCCAAATGTTGAGATGTTTTTATGGCAACAAGGCATTTGACTTTAATTCCTAGCCAACTTGTTGGCGATAACTACTTTGACTCCTTTAACTCCCGTCTTGCGAAAGTTAAAGGCGAACAATCTAAATGCGGAGTTGTGAAAGCCGTGAGTGAAGAATTTAAATGTAAGTAGTAAGCCAATTAAAATGAATTTATTATATTTGCACTGCGCAGAAATTGTCTGTTCACTGCCTAAAATGCAAAAACACTATAAAGAACTGATGTCAAACGTTTAAAACAGACTTTGCGGGCAATGCTCACGGTAAGACACAATTCGGATGACTTCACTTAAGATAAAATACTATAGGACATATGACTTTAACTCCTTTAACTACTATAACTTCTTTAACTACAAGAATACTTCCCTTCTTGCTTCTCTGCGCAACATTCTTTTCCTGTCGTGACGGCGGCCGGTCTGAAAGCATATTGCGCACGGCCGACAGCCTTATGGAGGAACATCCCGACAGCGCGTTGGCGATATTGAAGCGCGACTCACTCGAAATATGCCGTTCGGGTAAAGACTTTCGCCTGTGGTATGCTCTGTCGCGCACCGAAGCCGACGACAAATGCTATATCCTGCATGTGTCAGACTCGGCCATACGTATAGCCGCAGGGTGTTATGATTCTTACGGCAGTGCCCTTCAGCGCGTACGTGCTGACTATCTTCTCGGCCGCGTTTATTGCGACATGCATCTCTACGGTCACGCCCTTACATCGTTCAACAAGGTCATTGCCGTTGACGCGGAGAACGATTCTGTCATCAACCGCTACAAAGCCCGTGCCGCCACATGGGCAGGATATGTTTATGAGGTTGAGGGCTTGCATAAAGATGCGTTGCGATATAATAAGTTGGCATACGGATATGCCAAGAAGGCCGGCGCACAGGTTACAGAGATTTATTCGTTGAGAGACATTGGGCGGTCGTACAGCTATCTCAAGCAGAACAACACGGCTATACCTTATTATCGGCAAGCAGCAAAAAAGGCAAAGGCTATTGATGATGCGAACCTTTATAATATGGTTATGGAGGAATTGGCAGGTATATATATTGAAGAAGGTCGGCTTGATGAAGCCTATGCGGCATTGAATACGCCCTTTCTTGCAATGACAGACAAAGACATATCATCTCATTATTATGTTTGGGCATATTATTTTGAGCATACGGGACAACTTGATTCTGCCGTGGCTTATAATAAGAGAGGGATGATTTACAGTAATAATACAGAAAAAAGAGATGCGTGTCAGGATTTAATAAGAATCTTAAATAAGCAGGGCAAGCGTGACGAGGCAATGGAATATTATGAGAAATATTCTGTATATTCTGACTCTGTGGAAGCAAGTGAGCTTAAGGAAACATCGGACATGTTGTCGCAGGTGGAAAAGAGTATAGATGTGGAGCGTAAAAATGCGGCTTTGGCCTCCTCGCAGTTACGCCTTGCGGCAGTAATGTCTATACTGGTTGTTGTGGTGGTTATTGCTTCGGTGGCTTTGCTTGGGATGTATCTCAAGCGCAAGAGAAAGCAACGGGAGCAGCTGGAGCGAGTGAGACGTTATCGCCTCGAGCGCAGTATGAAGGAAAAACAGCGCGCGCAGCAGAACAAGGAGCGCATAGCCTTACTTGAAAATGAACTGACGGCATCAAACCAGACGCTGTCGGAACTGCGGCAGGAACTTATCCGCAATGAGGCCGAGATGCTGAAATATAAAGACGCCTTGACAGCCTTTGAGCAGAAGCACGGCGAGCTGCTTGTGGCAGATCTGGCCGATACGGATGTGTATAAACTTTATCACGATCCTGTCGCAAAACCTACATCTGCCGATTATCACATGCTTGTTGAGGCTCTGAACAAGGCATACAGTGATTTCACCTTGCGCCTAAAGGAGTTTTATCCCGACATACGTAGCAATGAGATGTGGATATGCTGTATGGTAAAGGCCGGTCTGACCTCGAAAGAGATATGCAACATATCGTCTTATTCGTACAGTTCCATCGGCATGGCTAAGGTTCGCCTGTATGGTAAAATGCTCGGCAAGAAAGGTTCGTCGAGAGACTTTGATGCCTTTATCCGTGATTTTTAGATGCTTTGTAATATGTTGATTTCCAAAGTTTTATGGCATGGATAGAACAATATTGTGAAGTTTTGTTAAGCTGATTGTTCACCTAAAGTTTTTTCAATGTTTGTATATTTGACAAACTTTAAAGCGATGAAAAAATCAGCAGGTGATGACATCTGTTGTTATTGCAGATAAAAAACAAGCTGTGTGAGGCAGACATTTAGAATGTAAGTCCGTCGCTTGGTGATTAATGTTTAACTTAAATCTGATTTATCATGCAGAAGTGTGTATTAATGTTTTTCCTGTTGCTGGCACCGTATATGGTTTATGCGCAGACGGACAGCGTATGTTGCGGCGACTCCGTGTCGGAGGCTTGGGCTGAAGCCAACAAAGACAGAATAGAGAAAATGACGCGCAGCGAATGGCTCAAACTTCCGACAGACGGGATTAGGCGTGCTGCATACACAAGGTTTACTCCTGAACAGCGAGTGCAGTTCTGGAAAGATAAGCTGACGGACATCGCAGCTGACGATAAGTTGTCGGAAAAGGAAAAGAGCCATGTGATGAAGCTTTATGGCTTTATAGACAGCCATCAAGGTTTGTTTACTGGTAAGCTGATTACTCCTGAACAGGAAACCGAAGTCAATACGTTTATGGCAGGGTGGATGCAGACGGCAGAACGGCAGTTCAGGTGGAGCCGGCAGATGGTGTATTCGATAGCCGCGTCAGGCGAAGAAATGGTGATAAAATATGAAAACGATTAATTTGTCATGCCTCCGGCAATGCCTTATATTGATGTTTGCCTATGAATTGCAAGGATTATTTATGTTCGTTTTTCGTGATGCTGCTGTCAACAATGGCGGCGTGTATATTTAATTGTTTCGAGTCTCTCTTCATATCCTCATTTGCAGGAGGGCTGTTTTTGTCGGCTGTTGTATGTTGGCGTTTGTCTGCCATACAGCGAAAGAGAGAAAACACAAACAGGCATTTTATGGCGATGTTGGCAGGTGTTCTTGCTTTTATGATACCGTTTTATGCCGTTACTTTCTACGACTCACTCATTTCGCTGATGCAGTCGTTGGGCTGGCTGCTTGCTGCGGTGCTGACGTACATCTGTTTTGTATGCAGAATAAAAGCTGTGTATGTCATTTCTGCGGTTGTCTGGCTTATTTTTATAATATTTGCCGTACCGGCATGGGTGTCTTATTTCATAAACGTTCGCGGATGTGTCGATTAGGCGTGATAAAAGTCTGTTTGAACTTTTTGTCGGATAATCATCTGAATTATGCGCCCGTCGTATGTCTTTCAAAACACGGCAAATGGCCTTCTAAAAGGTATGCTTTTGCAGCATAAGATGTGCCCTTTCATACTGTAAAAGGATGCCTTTTGCAGAGCCATAGCGGGCTATGTCAAGAATAATCCGACAAAAAGACGGGCTGAAAGCTGAATGCACAAAATAGACAATGTTATGTGCGGCCTGATGACAGATTGGTGTTAAAGTCAACTTATTTCAGAACCAGAACTGCATGGAGTCAACCAAAATCAGAAAAAGTCAACGGCAGAAAGCCTAAAAAAGTTTTGATAAAAACTCGTCACTCGTCACAATGCAGTGTAACGTGTTGCCAGTCAGGCTGTTGTGGCGTGATGAGTTGCTGTATGAACTCATCACATCCTTGGCTTGGAGACTTTGGCGTGATGAGTTGAAAACATAACTCGTCACACTGTAATGCGTTGTATTCCAGTGCTTTATATGCCTTTGTGACGAGTGACGAGTTTTTATCAAAACTTTTTGTGTATGCCTTGTTCAGGCAAAGGTTTTTCGGAAAACGCACCTTTTTTGCTGTTGAAATTATAGGAAAACGCACCTTTTGGGAGCCTTGTTTTATAGGAAAACGCAGTTTTTTAGGGCTGATTTTTATAGGAAAACGCACCTTTATGCCAAAAAAACATTATATTTGTATGGATAGGCTGCATGGCAGACGTATCTTTGAGCGGTGCTGTGCACTATTGTAAGAGCATGATACCGTTGGTATAAAATTGTCAAAAAAATATGCTGAAATATTCAGCCGAGATGTTTAAAATGATAAATTTTGCAGGTTTTTTCCTATTATATTAGGTAATTACGTCAATATTGACTAATTTTGCACCTCAATTTGATTAATAATTTAAAAACAATATAAACATTAAACGATGAAAATTTCATTTGAAAATCCCGACAAAGTCAACGGACTGCTGACTTTGACAGTCGAAGAGGCTGACTACAAAGAGAATGTCGAGAAGACACTGAAGAACTACCGCAAGAAGGCTAACGTGCCCGGATTCCGTCCCGGCATGGTGCCCATGGGCATGATAAAGAGACAGTTTGGAACAACTGCCAAGGTTGACGAAATCAATAAGCTGCTGGGCGAGCAGATTTACAAATATGTAAAAGACAACAACATCCAGATGCTGGGCGAGCCGCTGCCTTCAGACAAGCAGGAGCCGGTAGACATGGAGAAGGAAGCTCCCTACACATTTATGTTCGATATAGCTGTTGCTCCTGAGTTCAAGGCTGAACTGACAGGCGACGACACAATAGATTATTACACAATAACTGTTGACGACAAGATCATCGACCAGCAGATAGACGTGTTCGCATCTCGTGCTGGCCACTACGACAAGGTAGAGGACTATCAGGCAAACGACATGCTGAAGGGCGACATCCGCGAGCTCGACGAGAACGGCAACACTAAGGAGGGCGGCATCACAGTTGAGGGTGCAGTGCTCATGCCTGAATATATTAAGGTGGAAGACCAGAAGAAACTCTTCGACGGAGCCAAGCTGGGCGACATCATCACATTCAACCCGAAGAAGGCTTATCCTGAAAGCGACATCGAGGTTTCTTCACTGCTCAAGATGAAGAAGGAAGAAGTTGCCGACCTGACTGCCGACTTCAGCTATCAGATCACTGAGATATCTCGCTATGTTAAGGCTGAGGTAAATCAGGAACTCTTCGACCAGGTTTACGGCAAGGACGTAATCAAGGACGAGAAAGACTTCCGCGAGAAGATTGCAGAGGGACTCAAGGCTCAGTTTGCCGTTGACTCTGACTTCAAGTTCATCCAGGATGTACGCAAGTATCTTGTTGACAAGGTAGGCGCTCTTACATATCCCGATGCCCTGCTGAAGCGCATCATGCTGAACAACAACAAGGACAAGGGCGAGGAGTTTGTTGAGAAGAACTACGAGCAGAGCATCAAGGAGCTTACATGGCACCTCATCAAGGAGCAGCTCGTTAAGGTAAACGGCATTAAGATTGAGGACGCTGACATCGAGGAGACAGCCAAAGAGGCTGCCAAGGCACAGTTTGCTCAGTATGGCATGAACAATATTCCTGAGGAATATATCGAGAACTATGCCAAGGACATGCTGAAAAAGAGAGAGTATATCGACTCTTTCGTTGACCGCAGCATTGACCGCAAGCTGACAGAAATCCTCAAGAACGTTGTTAAGCTCGAGAACAAGACTGCAACACTCGAGGAATTCAACAAAATGATGCAGGCAGAATAAAAAATATTTTTTTATAAAAAACTTCCGCATGTTAGGAGGTTATCGACTTTTTTTATTATCTTTGTTCCTAAGAACAGATAGAAAGGGTCGGTAACCTCCTTTCTTTCTACGAAAAATGAACTATAATAATTATGAACGATTTTAGAAAATACGCTACCGGACATCTTGGCATGAGCGGTATGGTCTTCGATGACGTAATGAAAGCTCAGGCTCAGTATCTGAACCCCTACATCCTGGAGGAGCGCCAGCTCAACGTAACCCAGATGGATGTGTTCTCACGTCTTATGATGGACCGCATCATATTTCTGGGCACACAGATTGACGACTATACAGCCAACACGCTGCAGGCTCAGCTGCTGTATCTCGACTCGACCGATCCCGGCAAAGACATATCTATATATATAAACAGCCCCGGCGGAAGCGTTACGGCCGGACTTGGCATATATGACACCATGCAGTTCATATCGAGCGACGTGGCCACTATATGCACGGGCATGGCCGCGTCTATGGCTGCCGTGTTGCTCGTTGCCGGAACTGAAGGCAAGCGCTCGGCTCTTACGCACAGCCGCGTGATGATACACCAGCCGCTCGGCGGAGTGCAGGGACAGGCTTCAGACATCGAGATTGAGGCCAAGGAGATAATGAAATTCAAGAAAGAGCTCTACACCATAATATCTGACCACTCTCACACTCCTTACGACAAGGTGTGGAAAGACTCTGACCGCAACTACTGGATGACGGCCGAAGAGGCTAAGGAGTATGGCATGATAGACAATGTGCTTATCAGAAAAGGCGGAAAGGCCGCAGCTCCTGTACAGAACGAGGGACAGGAAAAATAATGCATGAAGAGTGAAACTCCAAGCACACGGAGCTTAATCAATACAAATATAAATATACGACAATCGGATGAATAAAGTTTGTAGCTTTTGCGGACGTAGCGAAAAAGACGTCAAGCTGCTCATAACGGGCGTTGACGGATATATATGCGAGAGCTGTGCCGTGCAGGCTTACGAGATAGTTAAGTCGACAGGACTGCTCGACGAAGACAAGCAAAAGCAAAATACTAAGTTTAAACTTAAGAAGGTGCCGAAGCCGCGCGAGATAAAGAAATATCTCGACCAGTATGTCATCGGTCAGGACGACGCAAAGCGCTGTCTGGCCGTGTCGGTGTATAACCACTACAAGAGACTTCAGCAACCGGAAGACGACAACGGCGTAGAGATAGAGAAAAGCAATATAATTATGGTGGGAAGCACCGGTACGGGCAAGACCCTCATGGCGCGCACCATAGCCAAGCTGCTCGATGTCCCCTTCACCATTGTAGATGCCACGGTGTTCACCGAGGCCGGATATGTGGGCGAGGATGTTGAGAGCATACTGAGCCGACTGCTTCAGGTGGCCGACTATGATGTTGAGGCTGCGCAGCGCGGCATCGTGTTCATCGACGAGATAGACAAGATTGCGCGCAAGAGCGACAATCCTTCCATAACACGCGACGTGAGCGGCGGGGGCTTGCAGCAGGGACTGCTCAAGCTGCTTGAAGGCTCGATGGTGAATGTCCCGCCACAGGGCGGGCGCAAGCACCCCGACCAGGAGTATATTCATGTAGACACCAAGAACATCCTGTTTATCTGCGGCGGAGCCTTCGACGGCATCGAGCGCAAGATAGCACAGAGGCTCAACACTCATGTGGTGGGCTATAACTCGGTGCAGAACGTGCGCAACATCGACAAGAACGATCTCATGAAATACATCCTGCCGCAAGACCTCAAGTCGTTCGGACTGATACCTGAGATTATCGGCCGTCTGCCGGTGCTGACATATCTCAACCCGTTAGACCGTCAGGCTCTAAGGTCGATACTCGTAGAACCAAAGAACTCCATAATAAAGCAGTATATCAAACTGTTCGAGATGGACGGCATTGAGCTGTCGTTCACAGAGGATTCGCTCGACTTCATCGTCGACAAGGCCATGGAATACAAGCTCGGAGCACGCGGACTGCGCTCTATCGTGGAGAGCGTTATGATGGATGCAATGTTTGAAGTTCCGTCAAAGCGCGTCAAGACATTTGAAGTAACTCTCGACTATGCACGCCAGCAGCTCGAGAAGGCTCACTTCGAAAAGCTGGAGAGTGCTTAAGCCGGCAAGGCTCTTAAATATAAAGTAACATAAAACCGGGAAACTCTGCTTACTAACTATATGAACAAGGAAGTTAATCTTACAGAAAAACTGAAGCAATATTTCGGCTTTGATAAGTTTAAAGGTGACCAGGAAGCCATTATACGCAATTTGCTCGATGGCAAGAACACGTTTGTGCTTATGCCTACCGGAGGCGGAAAGTCGTTGTGTTATCAGTTGCCGTCGCTCATCATGGACGGCACGACAATAGTGATATCGCCGCTCATTGCACTGATGAAGAATCAGGTTGACGTGATCAACGGCATGAGCGAGAGCGACGGGGTGGCTCATTATCTTAACTCCTCTCTTAACAAGTCGGCCATCGACCATGTTAAGAGCGACATCATGGCCGGCAAGACCAAGCTGCTGTATGTTGCGCCTGAGTCGCTCACAAAGGAGGATAATGTCGACTTCCTCAAGACTGTTAAGATTTCTTTCTATGCCATAGACGAAGCACACTGTATATCTGAATGGGGACACGACTTCCGTCCTGAATACCGCCGTATACGCCCGATTATCAACGAGATCGGCAATGCCCCGGTGATAGCGCTTACGGCTACGGCCACCGACAAGGTGAGAACGGATATAAAGAAGAGCCTCGGAATACTCGACGCAACAGAGTTCAAGAGTTCGTTCAACCGTCCGAACCTTTATTATGAGGTAAGGCATAAGACGAAGGATATAGACAAGCAGATAGTTAAGTTCATAAGGCAGAACCCCGGCAAGAGCGGCATCATTTATTGTCTGTCGCGCAAGAAGGTCGAAGAACTGGCCGCAGTGCTGCGTGCCAACGATATCAAGGCTGCGGCATATCATGCCGGTCTCGACTCGTCTACACGCTCGGCAACACAGGACGATTTCCTGATGGAGCGCCTCGACGTAATCGTTGCCACTATTGCTTTCGGTATGGGAATAGACAAGCCCGACGTGCGCTTTGTGATCCATTATGACATACCCAAAAGTCTTGAAGGCTACTATCAGGAAACTGGCCGTGCCGGTAGAGATGGTGGGGAAGGCAAGTGTATCGCATTCTACTCATATAAAGACCTCAGAAAACTTGAGAAGTTTATGGAGGGAAAGCCTGTTGCCGAACAGGACATCGGCCGCCAGCTGCTGCAGGAGACAGCCGCATACGCTGAGTCTTCCGTGTGCCGCAGAAAGATGCTTCTGCATTATTTCGGCGAGGTGTACGACAAGGACAACTGCGGCAACTGTGACAACTGCCTGCATCCGAAAACGAAGATTGAGGCCAAGGATGCGCTGCTCGTTGTGCTGCAGGCTATCGCGGCAATAAAGGAAGACTTCAGGACAGACTATGTCATAGACTTTGTTGAAGGAAAAGACAACAACGACATAGTGGCTCACAAGCATGACAAGCTTGACGAGTTCGGCTCGGGTGAGGATATGGACGAAAAACTCTGGAATCCGGTAATACGTCAGGCACTCATTGCAGGGTACATCAAGAAGGATGTGGAGAACTACGGCATACTGAAACTTACTGCTGCCGGCAAGAGGTTCATTAAGAATCCTGAGTCGTTCATGATCGTGAAGGACAACGACTTCAACGAAGAGGACGAAGAGGAAGTAAGCGACGGAGCAGGCGCTGCACTCGATCCGATGCTGTATTCCATGCTGAAAGACCTGCGCAAGAAGGTCAGCAGCAAGCATCAGCTGCCGCCTTATGTCATCTTCCAGGATGTGTCGCTGGAGCAGATGGCCACCGTTTATCCTATAACTCTCGAAGAACTTCAGAACATTCAGGGAGTGGGAGCTGGCAAGGCACGCCGCTACGGCAAGGAGTTTGTCGAACTGATAAAGAAACACTGCGAGGAGAACGACATAGAGCGCCCCGAAGACCTGCGTGTGCGTACAGTGGCAAAGAAGTCGGTGCTGAAGGTGAAAATCATACAGAGCATCGACCGGCAGATAGCCCTCGACGACATTGCCGATGCACAGGGCATCGACTTTGAAGACCTGCTCGATGAGGTTGAGGCCATTGTCTACAGCGGAACAAAGATAAATATTGACTACTTCCTCGAGGAAGTGATGGACGACGACCATGTGGATGACATCTACGACTACTTCAAGGAGAGCGAGACCGACGACCTTGAGACTGCCATGGAAGAGCTTGGCGATGATTATAGTGAAGACGAGATTCGTCTGGTTAGAATAAAGTTTATATCAGACATGGGCAACTAATCCTAGGCCGGGACAAGCCGGAACAATGGCGGCTGACATCCTGCGGCTTAGGTACAGATAATAACATAGTTGATGAAAGGTGGCTTTTTGCATTGCGAAAGGCCACCTTTTATTGTGTAATATGCGGCATATTGGCAGGCAAAAGACCATGTATTGCAATGCGCTGTATATCAGGAAGTTCCGTGGCTTGACGTCGGTCGCTGTTTTTGTCCAGGCCGGTTGCTGGCGTTTGGCTGTATTTTCGTGGCGTATTGAGTGCAGTGTCGTATGCTTTTTCGCTGAACAGCGTACTGTGTCAATAGAAGGATGACGGCAAGATTGTAGCAGAAAAAACAAAGACGGATGAAGGAGGTAATGTGCTTGTATGTTTAAACTATATGCGGTCTGTTGGCCGATTTTGTCGACTAAAACATAAAAACCGCCAAACAGTATGCTCAAAAGGCTGCTTTTTAATGTTTTCGGCATGTCGCCGGCCGTTGCCGCGGGCTGCGTTAAATAGCATTAATTAGAAAAGAAAATGACGTTTGTGGCGTCTGATATGGATTTTTTTTGCTAAATTTGCACGCAATAAATTTCTAAATAAATATATGTCATCATTTGTTGCAGATAAAATTGTGATGGACGGTCTGACTTTTGACGACGTCCTCTTAATCCCAGCTTATTCGGAAGTACTGCCAAAGACGGTAGAGTTGAAAACCAAGTTCTCGCGCAACATCAGCCTGAACGTTCCTTTTGTTACGGCCGCAATGGACACCGTGACAGAGTCGGCCATGGCTATCGCCATAGCCCGCGAAGGCGGTATCGGCGTTATACACAAAAACATGTCGATAGAGGAGCAGGCACGCCAGGTTGCCATTGTTAAGCGTGCGGAGAACGGTATGATTTACGACCCTGTTACAATCCGCCGCGGTTCTACCGTAAGAGAGGCTCTGGCCATGATGGCAGAATATCATATCGGTGGTATTCCTGTCGTTGATGACGAAAATCATCTGGTAGGTATCGTTACAAACCGCGACCTGAGATTCGAGCGCACTCTCGACCGTAAGATCGACGAGGTAATGACAAGCGAGAATCTTGTAACGACTAACATCCAGACAGACCTTACAGCTGCGGCTGCCATTCTGCAGGAAAACAAGATAGAGAAGCTGCCAGTTGTTGACAACGACAACAAACTGGTAGGACTTATCACATATAAGGATATCACCAAGGCTAAGGACAAGCCTATGGCATGCAAGGACGCCAAGGGACGTCTGCGCGTTGCTGCCGGAGTAGGCGTTACAGCTGATACGCTCGACCGTATGCAGGCTCTTGTTGACGCCAATGCCGATGCTATCGTGATAGACACAGCTCACGGACATTCTAAATATGTAATCGAGAAGCTTGTTGAGGCTAAGCACTCATTCCCCGGTGTAGACATCGTTGTGGGTAACGTGGCTACAGGCGCTGCTGCCAAGATGCTCGTTGATAACGGTGCCGACGCCGTAAAGGTAGGTATCGGTCCGGGCAGTATCTGTACTACACGTGTCGTTGCCGGTGTGGGCGTTCCTCAGCTCAGCGCTGTTTATGACGTGGCTTGCGCCCTCGAGGGTACAGGCGTTCCTCTCATTGCCGACGGCGGTCTGCGCTATTCAGGCGATGTTGTCAAGGCTCTTGCAGCCGGCGGATATTGCGTCATGATCGGTTCGCTGGTAGCCGGAACAGAAGAGAGCCCCGGCGACACAATAATCTTCAACGGACGTAAGTTCAAGAGCTATCGCGGAATGGGCAGTCTCGAGGCCATGGAGAACGGATCTAAGGACCGCTACTTCCAGTCAGAGACTAAGGATGTTAAGAAACTTGTGCCAGAAGGCATTGCCGGCCGCGTTCCTTATAAAGGCACTCTGCAGGAGGTTATCTATCAGCTCGTGGGCGGTCTGCGCTCAGGTATGGGCTACTGTGGAGCCAACGACATACAGGCACTTCATAATGCCAAGTTTGTGCGCATAACAAATGCAGGCGTGCTCGAGAGCCATCCTCACGACATCTCTATCACAAGTGAGGCTCCCAACTACTCACGCCCTGAATAACCGGCATGTATAGAGGCTCGCATGTGAGCCGAGATGAGTATTATTTAAATACCGCAATATTAAGAAATGAAATCTTTTAAGCTTTTTGTAGCCATGCTCCTCTGTGGGAGCATGGCTCTTGCTCAGCACGACGATCCCGTTGTAATGAAAATCAACGGGGTGCCAGTGACACGCTCTGAGTTTGAGTATTCATATAATAAGAACAATTCTGACGACGTAATCGACAAGAAGACTGTTGACGAATACGTCGACTTGTTTGTCAATTACAAACTTAAGGTCGCAGCAGCCTATGATGCCAAGCTCGACACGCTCAGCTCGTTTAAGAAAGAGTTTGCCATGTATCGCGACCAGCAGGTACGTCCGTCGTTTGTCAACGACTCTGACATCGTGGCCGAGGCACGTCTGGTTTACGACAAGACAAAGGAGCGTATCGGCGAGCGCGGACTGATAAAGCCTGCACACATACTTATATATGTTGAGCAGAAAGCCCCTGCTGAGAAGCTCGAGAAGGCACGCCTGCGCGCCGACTCGCTTTACAACGTGCTGAAAGGCGGAGCCGACTTTGCCGAGCTTGCCAAGAAATATTCGCAGGATCCGGGTTCGGCCAAGAACGGAGGAGAACTGCCCTGGCTTCAACCCGGACAGACGCTCAAGGAGTTTGAAGACGCAGCTTATGCTCTGAAAACCGGCGAAATGAGCAAACCGGTGCTCTCACCTGTGGGCTATCACATCATTCTCATGAAGGACCGCAAGGCATTTGAGCCGTTCGACACGCTGAAGACGGACATCATACGCTTTATCGAGGCACGCGGCGCACGTGAGAGAATTGTTGACAAAAAGCTTGAAGAACTTGTAAAAGAGTCTGACGGAAAACTTACCAAAGAGAACATCCTTGAGGCAAGGGCCGAAGAGATGGCAAGCAAGGACTCTGACCTGAAGAATCTTATCAAGGAATATCATGACGGACTCTTGCTTTATGAGATAAGCAACCGCATGGTGTGGGACAAGGCCGCAAAAGACGATGCCGGACTTGCCGCATATTTCAAGAAGAACAAAAAAAGATATTATTGGGACGAACCCAGATACAAGGGTATGGTATACCACGTCAAGCAGAATGAAGACGTAGAGGCTGTTAAGAACTGCGTGAAGGATGTTCCGTTTGACGAATGGGCTGAGAAGCTGCGTGTTACGTTCAACAACGACTCTGTGTTGAGGATACGCGTCGAGAAAGGTATATTCAAGGCCGGCGACAACGCATTTATCGACAAGATGGTGTTTAAGAAAGACACCGTGGTTACTCCGGTCAAGAACTTCCCTATCGATGCTGTTTACGGAAAGATACTTAAGCGTAAGCCCGAAAGCTACGAGGATGTTCGCGGACTGGTTACGGCCGACTATCAGGACCAGCTGGAGAAGCAGTGGGTGGCCGACCTCAGAAAGAAATATCCCGTGGAAGTATATTATGATGTGTTGAAAACAGTAAATAATCATTCTAAATAATGAGATCTAGAAGCAAAACAGCCTTATGGGCCGTAGTATCGATGGTGTTCTTTGCCACTGTAAGCGCACGGCCTTTACAGGGTGGCGACGATAAAGACGTTGCAAAAACCGACTCGGTTGCAAAGGTTGACACCGTTGATTCTGCCGATCCGGCAAGCGTGGTCGACGAGGTTATATGGGTTGTCGGTGACGAGCCAATACTCTTGTCTGACGTCGAAATGGCCCGTATGCAGGCCGAGATGGAAGGCGTCAAGTGGGAAGGTGATCCCGACTGCACCATTCCTGAGCAGTTGGCCGTGCAGAAGCTGTTCTTGCATCAGGCTGCAATAGACAGTATCGAGGTCAGCGAGTCTGAGGTGGCTCAGAGTGTTGAGCATCAGATAAGCGCATGGCTTCAGATGGTCGACGGCAACAAGGAACGTCTGGAGGAGTATAAGAGAAAGAGTCTTGCTGAGCTGCGAATATCACTTCACGATGACTTCAAAGACCGTCTTCTCATTGAAAGAGAACGCGAGAAGCTCGTTGAGGACATCACAGTTTCGCCTGCCGATGTGCGTCGATATTTCAGCGAATTGCCTGAAGACAGTATCCCTATGGTTCCTACAGAGGTTGAAGTACAGATTATAACACGTACTCCGAAAGTGGAGCAGGCCGAAATAGACCGTATAAAGAACGAACTTCGCAATTACACCGAGATGGTCACTAGCGGCCAGACTTCTTTCACGGCATTGGCAAAGCTTTATTCGGAAGATCCGGGTACAGCCCGTATGGGTGGCGAATTTCCTGATTATGTAGGCCGTGGCATGCTCGATCCGGCTTTCGCTAACGTGGCTTTCAACCTTACAGACCCGAAGAAGATATCTAAAATCGTAGAGACCGACTTCGGATATCATATCATCCAGCTTATAGACAAGCGAGGCGACAAGATTAAGGTAAGACACATCCTTCTTAAGCCTAACGTTTCTAATGAGGCTATCGAGACAGCTTCAATGCAGCTTGACTCTATAGCAGACGAGATACGTGCGGGCAAATTCACCTTCGAGCAGGCTGCGTCATTCCTGTCAGACGATAAGGATACCCGTAACAACAACGGTCTGATGGCCAACACCACCGAGTCAGGACGTACAAGTAAGTTCCAGCTCCGCAATCTGCCTTCAGAGATAGCACGTGTGGTAGACACGCTGAAGGTTGGTGAGGTGTCGGCTCCTTTCCAGATGATCAATGAGAAAAACGGTAAGCTCGTTTGTGTCGTCGCAAAGCTGAAGAGCCGCGTGGAGATGCACAGGGCTACGATAACCGAAGATTTTCAGACGATGAAGAACATCGTGCTTGCCAAGCGCAAGGAAGAGTTCATAAAAGACTGGATAAAGGATAAGATAAAGAATACGTATATACGAATAAACGATCGTTATAAGAATTGTAACTTTGAATATCAAGGTTGGGTTAAATGACAACAAACAATAGAATAAAAGTCTTATTCAGCGGGCATAGGATACTGATTGTGGTACTCCTGTGCCTGTTTGGACTTAGTGTGGTCCAATCACGCCAGCCGAATAAGAAGAAACCGCGCAAGAGTACAAACGAGCGCGTCTATCTTGTTCATGCCGATGTTACCAATTATGACATGTTCGGCGACAACCCTACGGCCCAGGTGCTTAAGGGACGTGTGGCATTCAGGCATAATGGTGCGCGCCTGTTCTGTGACAGTGCGTATCTTTATCAGGAGTCAAACTCGTTTAAGGCTTTCGGACATGTGAAAATGTATCAGGGAGACACCCTCTCGCTGTTCAGCGACTATGCCTATTATGACGGCAACGACCAGATGGCCGAGGCACGCTACAACGTTGTGCTGAAGCATAGGGGCACAACGCTTTACACTGACAGTCTTAACTACGACCGTCTTTACGGCATCGGATATTTCTTTGAGGGCGGAAAGATGGTCGACAAGAAGAACGTATTGGTTTCTGACTGGGGCGAATATGACACGGAAACACGCAACGCCGTGTTCAATTATAATGTAAATCTGAAGAATCCTAAGTTTGTTCTTACAACAGATACGCTCCATTATGACACACGTACTTCAATGGCGCATATCGTTGGACCGTCGAAAATCACTTCGGGAAAGAGCACGATATATACATCTCAGGGATATTATGACACCAATAAGGAGAAAGCCCGCCTATATGGCCGGTCGCGTCTTACAAACAACGGTAAGGAACTTACGGGCGACAGCCTGTTCTATAACGAAAAGACAGGTATAAGTCAGGGCTTTCATAATGTTGTGTACAAGGATTCGCTTAACAAGAATCAGCTGAACAGCAACTACTTCTGGTATAATGAAAAGACAGGTTTTGCCTTCGCAACAGACAGCGCCGTGATGATGGATTTCTCTCAGCGTGACACGCTTTATCTGCATTCTGACACGATGAAGGTTTACACTTTTAATATAAACACCGACTCTGTTTATCGTGTGGCCCATTGTTATAATAAGGTAAGGGCGTTCAGACCGGATGTTCAGGCCGTTTGCGACTCTCTGATTTACAACACGAAAGACTCGTGTCTCATAATGTATAAAGACCCGATAACATGGAATGCTAACCGCCAGCTGTTAGGTGAGGTAATCGAGGTGTTCATGAAAGACTCGACCATTGACCGCGCACATGTTATAAATCAGGCTCTCTCGATAGAGCAGTTGCCCGACAGCATCCATTTTAATCAGATATCTTCGAGAGAGATGTTCGGATATTTTGAAAATGGAGAAATACGCAAGACCGAGGCGATAGGCAACGTGCTTGCCGTGTATTACCTTGAAGAAGACAAGGACAGCTCGCTCACCAACATGGCATATATTGAGACTGACACGATGCGTATGTTCATGAGAAACCGACAGTTGGAAACTCTTTGGACGTGCAAGAGTCAGAATGTTATGTATCCTATCACACAGACGCCCGTTGCAAAGTCTAAGCTGCCGTCGTTTGCATGGTTTGACTATGTCAGGCCGCTTGACAAGAATGACATATTCGTGTGGCGCGGCAAGAAGAGCGGCACAGAGCTAAAGAACATTCCGCGCCGTTCGGCACCGTTGCAGCATATAAGTTCCGGCTCTGTTGTTTCTGTTGAAAGTGAAGTTAAGCCTGTTGCAGGCGCAGAACAGTCGAAGCCGGATGATGGAGCAGACGCAAAGCAAACATCGTCTGCAGATGGCGCGTCAGAAAAACAGAAAACGGCTGGTTCACCGGAAAGTAAGCCAGAATCTGCTCCAGTTCCTGCATCCGACAGCGTAAAGGATTCTGACGTTCAGACTGCGCCGGGTGGAGAAACAAAAACAGAGGCCAAGACCGATGTTGAGCTAAAAGGCAACAAATAAGCTTATGGGACTGTTCAAGCAGCGCAGACCGCGTGGGTTTCAGCATCAATACCTGTATGCTGATGAACGTAAGGATGTATTGAAGGATGTGGAGGAACGTGCGAAACGGGAGCTTGGTGTGGCAGACGACAAAGGCAAGTCAAGCCATGAAGACCGCATAAGAGGCGCTTTCCTTAACGCTACGAAATATGCAAGGCGCCGCAGCGAACGGCGTTTGTTCGGCGGATTCATCCTTAGTACGGGTGTCATCCTGCTGCTGATTGTCCTGCTTGTTGTAGTTTGGAAGTTTTTGCTTTATTTTAATTAGTTGAAAAATCATGAGTGACATTATACAGCTTCTGCCTGATTCTGTGGCAAATCAGATTGCTGCGGGTGAGGTTATACAGCGTCCGGCATCTGTAATCAAGGAACTTGTTGAAAATTCTGTTGATGCCGGAGCAGATACAATTAAGGTACTGGTTACCGATGCAGGGCGCACTTCGATACAGGTAATCGACAACGGCAAGGGCATGTCGGAAACCGATGCGCGCCTGTCGTTTGAACGTCATGCAACATCAAAGATACGCCAGGCAAGTGACCTGTTTGCTCTTCATACAATGGGATTCCGTGGTGAGGCGCTTGCATCCATCGCTGCCGTGGCTCAGGTTGAACTGAAGACACGCACTGCAGATGACGAACTCGGAACGCATATCACTATTTCCGGCTCTAAGGTTATGGCCCAGGAGCCTGTTTCGTGTCCTATAGGAAGCAACTTTTCTGTAAACAATATATTCTTCAACGTCCCTGCAAGACGTAAGTTCTTGAAGTCTAACTCTACGGAACTTAATAACATCCTTGCTGCTTTTGAGCGTATTGTGCTTGTTTATCCGCAGATAAACTTTACGTTCCATAGCAACGGCGTGGAGATGTTCAACCTGCGTAAAGGCAGCCTGAGACAGCGTATAGTAGATGTGTTCGGCAAGAAACTCAATCACGACATACTGCCCGTTAACGTAGAGACAACGGTATGCAATATCTCGGGATTTGTCGGCAAGCCCGAAGCCGCCCGTAAGAAATGCTCTCATCAGTATTTCTTTGTCAACGGGAGATATATGAAGCATCCGTATTTTCATAAGGCCGTGCTTACGGCTTTCGACCGCCTTATACCTATGGGCGAGCAGGTGCCTTATTTCATTTACTTCGATGTCAATCCAGAAGACATCGATGTGAACATCCATCCTACAAAAACCGAGATAAAGTTTGAGAATGAGCAGACTATATGGCAGATACTTATGGCTGCCGTTAAAGACTCTCTCGGCCGCTTTAATGATGTTCCTTCGATAGACTTCGACACCGAAGGAAGACCGGATATACCGGTGTTCGACCCCTCTGTGGGCGGCACTTCAGCTCCCAAACTTGACTTTAATCCGGAGTATAATCCTTTCAAGGAGACGTCAGCAGGCAGTGTGCCATCAAACCGTAGAACGGTTCCAGACTCATGGGAGACGCTCTATGAAGGAGTGAGCGGCGGCGAAGAGCAAAGCCTCTTTATGCCTGATGTGGCCCAGCCTGAACCGGAAGGAACGATAATCTCGGGCGGAGGCAGCGTTATAGACGAGAAGTCACCTGCACATTATCAATATAAGGGAAAGTATATCATGACTGCCGTTAAGTCTGGTTTGATGGTTATCGACCAGTATCGTGCCCATGTGCGCATACTTTATGAACGCTATCTCTCGCAGATTAACGGAAAGGGATGCAGCTCGCAGCAGATATTGTTCCCGGAGATGATACAGTTTTCTCCTTCCGAAACCGTGATTATAGATAAGATAAGCAACGAAATAGCCAATATAGGGTTCGACCTCGCTTCTCTTGGAGGCGGCAGCTACTCGATAAACGGAATTCCCGCCGGACTTGAAGACGTTGACTATGTAAAGCTATTGAAGAATATAGTGGATGATTTTATTGAAACCGGAATAGGGCCGACGGAAGGTATAAACAGCGCACTGGCACTGCAATTGGCCAAAAGTGCAGCCATCCCTTACGGACAAGTGCTAGACAATGCGGAGATGGAAAGTATTGTGAACGAACTGTTTACGTGCTCAAACGTAAACTACACTCCTGACGGCAAGCCTGTGATAGGCATGCTTAAGCAACATGACATTGATAACCTGTTTTGCTGATGCGTTTTAATAATGGTTTACATTCTTTGCTGAAAATGTGAAAATAAAATTACAAAAAAACGTGTTTAATTGAAAAATATTGCTATCTTTGCACTTGAAGATAAGCTTTGTATATAAAGACATTTGACATATTTTTATTGATTGTTTAATATTAAGAGTTATGAAAAAGTTATTAATTGTATTACTTTTAGCAGGTGCTTCTGTTGCCTCAATGGCGCAGGAGAACGACGCTACTGAAAAGTACAGCGTTGCTACAAATTCGTTCTGGAGCAACTGGTTTATTCAGGCCGGTGCTGAATGGAACGCTTGGTATGGTAATTATGAAGATGGCAGAGGCTGGTCAAAGAGCCCCTTCAAGAAATTCCGTTCTAACCCTGGAGCTTCTATCGCCATCGGTAAATGGTTCACACCTGGAATAGGTCTCCGTACAAAGCTGCAGGGAATCTGGGGTAAGGCTGTTTACAGCGATCAGAACAAAGGCAACGGCAACAAGTATTGGATCTTGAATGAGCAGGTAATGTTCAACCTCAGCAATATGTTCTGTGGTTACAATCCTGACCGTGTATGGAACTTCATACCTTTCGCAGGTGCCGGTGTTGGCCGTTCTTGCACATATAACAGATATGCAATGGGCTGGTCAGTAGGTATCTTGAACGAGTTCTGGGTAAGCAGAAAGGTTGCCATCAACTTCGAACTTGGTTGGAACCGCATGGAGAGCGACATCTGCGGCATGCCGGCCGATATGGGCGAAGGCTTCCTGATGAGCCATCCTAACAACGTTTATGCAGAGGTTGGTATCACTTACAACGTAGGTAAGGGCACATGGAACAAAGTTCCTGATGTAGACGCCATCAAGGCTCTTTCACAGTCACAGCTCGACGCTCTCAATGCTCAGCTGGCTGACGAGAAGGCAGAGAACAGCCGTCTGAAGAACGAGCTTGCAAACAGAACTGCTACTGCAGCAACAAAGGTTGAGAAAGAGTATATAACAAATCCTGTTTCTGTATTCTTCAACATCAACAAGTCTACAATCGCTTCAAGAAAAGACCTTGTTAACGTTAAGAATCTTGCAGACTATTCTAAGGACAACAACGCTAAGTTGATTGTTACCGGATATGCTGACAATGCAACAGGTCCTGCTGCATACAACCGTGCTCTGTCACAGAAACGTGCTGAGAGAGTTGCTGACGAATTGGTTAAGATGGGTGTTAAGAGAGAAAACATCCAGATTGAGGCTAAGGGCGGTGTAGACACACTCGTTCCTCCTTCATACAACCGTCGCGCTACTGTTGAGATTGCAAAGTAAAATTCCATATCAGTTAAAGTTTAAATGGTGCCCCGACATGTCGGGGCATCTTTTTTTGAAAAAAGTTTGCGAAAAATTTGGTGGAAAGAAAAAAACACCGTATCTTTGCACTCGCTTACAAGAACAAGGGCGTTTAGCTCAGCTGGTTTAGAGCATCTGCCTTACAAGCAGAGGGTCGGCGGTTCGAATCCGTCAACGCCCACATCAAAACAGAATGCCGGACAATTTGTCCGGCATTTTTCGTTTATTGTCATTGTGCCGCTTGTCTGTCTTTTCTTCGTTTCGCTGCAGTCGTGGCCTGTATGGCATGTCTTCCTGATAGTTTTTGTGTCTTACTTAAACCCCAATCTGTTATTATGATTCGGTCTGAATTATTGCTTTATATTTAGCTCCTTTTTGTTGGATTTTGCAGGCATGGCTGACTATGTCATGAAAAAGCGAACAAAAAGCCGCCAATAGAAACAAAAAGGCGGACTGAAAGCATGAATACACAAAATTGATAACGCTATGTGCGGTCTAATGACCGGTTGAGGGTTAATACAGTGGCGGCTCTATAGATGTGTGTTTGAATTTCGGATCAGCTTTGTTGTCGGCGGTTTTGTATGTATCCTTTTGTCTTTGCTGGTTTATTCTTTTTGTAGAAATACATTGTCGGGTAGTGTAGGTGAGGAGTTCTTGCGTTTGATGTAGAGAGAATGGCTGTAGACGGTTGAGATGCACAATGTCTCGGCTTGATGCATGTATTATTGTATGCCCGGTTGGCGCTCGTTGCACTCGGTTGGCTCGTTGTGCGCTGTCTTATTTCTGATTTGCGTCCTTTTATGTTGCGAAAGGATACAAATTGCAGGCTAAAAGGACACCTTTTGCCGCCTAAAATGTGCCCTTTTGTAATGCGTTGATTGTCAGAAGGTTGTGCGGTGGGTGCGAATGCCTGTTGGCGTCGGCATTTTGCAGACAGTTCTTGTGTCCTTTACCTTGTGCAGGGCATGCAGCCGGTATCCTTTTATTTGTCGTGGTGTTAGGTTGTTTTTGTCGTGTGGCGGCTGTTGCTTTTTCTTTGCGCATGAGTCCTCGTTGGTTTTGCTGATTTCATGTCTTCGTCCGGAATGTTAGTGCCTGTTCCGTATGTCAGCGTCCATTGCTGCTTTCTGTGAGGAGCGCTGAGCGTTATGTGCGGTAAGTCTTGCATAGAACTGGATTATTGGTGCATTCTGGGTAAAAAATGCCTGTTTAGGAACGAAATTTGAGAAAAATGAAAAAAGTTCGCGAAAAATTTGGCGGAAAGAAAAAAACGCCGTATCTTTGCACTCGCTTACAAGAACAAGGGCGTTTAGCTCAGCTGGTTTAGAGCATCTGCCTTACAAGCAGAGGGTCGGCGGTTCGAATCCGTCAACGCCCACACAAAACCGACAACACCAAGGTGCTGTCGGTTTTTTCTTTATGCACACTCTTGTCATGATTTTGCCGCTTGCGTGTGTTGCCTGTCCGGTATTTATAAAAATGCAATTTATAACAAACTTTTATTGTCTGTAAGTGCCATTAAATCGATTTAAATTATTAATTTTGCAACCGTTAATACGTATTAGTTATGAATCTTGACTTACTTACTGCCATCTCTCCGATAGACGGCCGATACAGAGGCAAGACCGAACGGCTTGCAGACTATTTTTCTGAGTATGCTCTCATACGTTACCGTATACGTGTGGAGATCGAATATTTTATTGCGCTGTGCGAGCTTCCGCTCCCTCAGCTCAAGGATTTCGACCATTCGCTGTTTGGACGTCTGCGTGACATCTATCTTACGTTTGACGAAGCCGGTGCGGCACGTGTCAAGGAAATTGAAGGCATCACAAACCACGACGTTAAGGCCGTGGAGTATTACATAAAAGAACAGTTCGACGCCATCGGCGGTCTCGAGCCGTTCAAGGAGTTTATTCATTTCGGACTGACGTCGCAGGACATCAACAACACTTCAGTGCCGCTCTCGCTTAAGGAGGCGCTTTGCGATGTTGTGGTTCCGCAGGTGGAAGAGCTCATAAAGCAGCTCACCGACTATGCCGAAGAGTGGAAAGAGGTGCCCATGCTGGCCAAGACTCACGGACAGCCTGCATCGCCCACACGTCTCGGTAAGGAGGTTATGGTGTTCGCATACCGTCTGCAGAAGCAGCTCGACTCTTTACGTCAGTGTGAGCTTACTGCCAAGTTCGGCGGTGCTACGGGTAACTACAATGCCCATCATGTGGCATATCCCGAGTACGACTGGAAGGCTTTCGGCAATAAGTTTGTCAGCGAGAAACTCGGACTCGTGCGCGAGCAGTGGACCACGCAGATAAGCAACTATGACTGTCTGGGTGCAGTGCTTGATGCCGTGCGCCGCATAAACACGATAATAATAGACCTTGACCGCGACTTCTGGATGTATATCTCAATGGAATACTTCAAGCAGAAGATCAAGGCCGGCGAGGTTGGCTCGAGCGCAATGCCTCATAAGGTTAATCCTATTGACTTCGAGAACAGTGAAGGCAACCTCGGCGTAGCAAACGCTGTGCTGCAGTTCCTGGCACAGAAGCTGCCCGTAAGCCGTCTGCAGCGCGACCTTACCGACTCTACAGTGCTTCGCAACATCGGTGTGCCTCTCGGACACACTGTCATCGCAATACAGAGCACACTGAAAGGACTGCGCAAGCTCATACTCAACGAAGAGAAGATAAGTGCCGACCTCGACAATACATGGGCCGTTGTGGCTGAGGCCATTCAGACCATACTGCGCCGTGAGGCCTATCCGCATCCGTATGAGGCTCTCAAGGCACTTACACGTACTAACCATAAAATGACAGAAGAAACAATACATCAATTTATCAAAGAACTGAATGTAAGCGATGAGGTTAAGGCTGAGCTTATGGCCATAACGCCTCACAATTACACCGGAATATAATAAGCAAGGCATCGCCCGCGGCTTCAGTATTGACTACCGGCCGTGTGGATGCCTGTTTGTTTGAATGTCTTAGTAAATGTAGCAGAACAAAATATAAAAATAACATAATTACAAACCGCCGTGAGGCATTAATCTGAAATAATATGACAGAAGATTTAGAAAACAAGAAAGAAGGTATGTATGCCGGACAAAACGAGGTAAGCCGTGAGGGCTACAAACCGGCTGAAAACACAAACTACCGTAACGGAGAAAGACCTATGCGTCCGCGCATCAAGGTACAGCGTGCATATTCATCTAGCAGAAACTATAATAACGATTCAGCAGGCTTCCGTCCTGAGGGATTCGGCGCAGCGCTCCAGTCAGACGGAGGTCAGCAGCGTTCTTACCGTCCGCGCTACAACAGCGGACAGCAGGGCGGCTATCAGCAGCGTCAGGGCTATCAGCCGCAGCAGCGCGGCGGATATCGTCCGCGTTATAACAGCGATGCCGACGGCAACTATCAGCCCCGCCAGAACCAGTATGGCCAGCGTCAGAGCTCGCCCTACCGCCAGAACTACAATCAGGGCATGGACGGCGGCTATCAGCCCCGCCAGTCGGCAGGCTATCGTCCGCGTTACAACAACGGAGGAGGCGAGGGCGGCTATCAGCCCCGTCAGAACTCTTATCAGCGCGGTGGCTATCAGCGTGGCGGCTATGGTCCGCAGCGTCAGCCGGCATATCAGCAGCGTGGCGGTTACCGTCAGCGTACGCCCGACTATGATCCTAACGCAAAGTACAGCCAGAAGAAGCGTATAGAATATAAAGAGGCCAACATCGACCCGACAGTGCCTGTAAGACTTAACAAGTATCTGGCCAATGCAGGTATCTGCAGCCGCCGTGAGGCCGACGAGTTCATACAGGCAGGCGTGGTCAGCGTTAACGGACAGGTTGTTACAGAGCTCGGAACAAAGGTTCTGCGCACTGATGACATCAGATTCCACGATCAGAAGGTGTCAATGGAGAAGATGGTATATGTGCTTCTTAACAAGCCAAAGGACTGTGTTACAACAAGTGACGACCCGCAGCAGCGCAAGACTGTGATGGATCTCGTAAAGAACGCATGTCCGGAGCGTATCTATCCCGTAGGACGCCTTGACCGAAACACCACAGGAGTGCTCCTGCTCACCAACGACGGCGATCTGGCCAGCAAGCTCACTCATCCTAAATTCCTGAAGAAGAAGATTTATCACGTCTTCCTCGACAAGAAGGTTACTGCTCACGACATGCAGCAGATAGCCACAGGCATAACTCTTGAGGACGGCGAGGTGCATGCCGACGCCATCGAGTATGCCAGCGCAACAGACAAGAGCCAGGTGGGCATCGAGATACACAGCGGCAAGAACCGTATCGTCCGCCGTATCTTCGAAAGCCTCGGATACAGAGTTGTCAAGCTCGACCGTGTGCTCTTTGCAGGTCTGACTAAGAAGAATCTCCGCCGCGGCGACTGGCGCTTCCTCACAGAGAAGGAAGTTGACATGCTGCGCATGGGAGCTTTTGAATAATAGTACAACAATCAGAATTAAAGGCTGAAGCTTTTTAGACGAAGCGTATTTTGGTGCAGGCCTGCGGCTCTGTTTGCGCCCATGGCCGACAGCATGGCTGAGGCATGCGCCGGATTACTGTCAAAACATATAACAAAATGGAAAAAATCAAGAGAACAAAAGTCGTAGACGTGCTTCAGCGCACAGATTTCGGCGCTGTCGTCAACGTAAAAGGATGGGTGCGTACCCACCGTAGCAGCAAGTCAGTAGACTTTATCGCGCTTAACGACGGTTCAACAATAAAGAACGTACAGGTAGTTGTCGATCCGTCAAAGTTCGACGAGAGCATGCTAAAGCAAATAACCACAGGCTCATGCATCAATGTCAACGGCGAACTGGTTGAGAGCCAGGGAGCAGGACAGACGGTAGAGCTGCAGTGCCGTGAGATAGAGATTTACGGTCTCTGCGCCAGCGACTATCCGATGCAGAAAAAAGGACAGAGCTTCGAGTACATGCGCCAGTATGCACATCTGCGCCTTCGTACCAACACCTTCGGAGCCGTGATGCGCATACGCCACAATATGGCCATAGCCATCCACAAGTATTTCCACGATCACGGATTCTTCTATTTCCACACACCGCTCATCACTGCCAGCGACTGTGAGGGTGCAGGACAGATGTTCCAGGTTACAACCAAGAACCTCTACGACCTTAAGAAGAACGACGAAGGCAAGATAACCTACGACGACGACTTCTTCGGCAAGCAGACTTCACTCACCGTGAGCGGACAGCTCGAGGGCGAGCTCGGAGCAACGGCTTTGGGTGCCATCTATACTTTCGGACCAACTTTCCGTGCCGAAAACTCAAACACTCCGCGCCACCTGGCCGAGTTCTGGATGATAGAGCCTGAGGTTGCATTCATCGATCTCAACGACCTGATGGACCTCGAGGAAGACTTCATCAAATACTGCGTTCAGTGGGCTTTGGACAACTGCAAGGACGACCTTGAGTTCCTCAACAAGATGATAGACAAGACGCTGATAGAGCGACTCAAGTCGGTTGTCAGCGGTTCTTTTGTTCGTCTTGAGTACACAGAGGGTATCAATATTCTTGAAGAGGCCGTTAAGAACGGTCATAAGTTCGAGTTCCCCGTAAGCTGGGGCATGGACCTTGCCAGCGAGCACGAGCGTTATCTCGTTGAAGAGCACTTCAAGAAGCCTGTCATCATGACCGGATATCCTAAGGCCATAAAGGCGTTCTACATGAAGATTAATGAGGATGGCAAGACTGTTCAGGGCACCGACGTTCTGTTCCCGCAGATTGGCGAGATTATCGGCGGAAGCGTGCGTGAGGAGAACTACGACAAGCTGATAGGCGAAATCAACGAGCGCAACATCCCGATGAAGGATATGTGGTGGTATCTCGACACACGCAAATACGGATCATGCCCTCACGGAGGATTCGGTCTCGGATTCGAGCGCCTTATCCTGTTCGTTACAGGTATGCAGAACATACGCGACGTGATACCGTTCCCGCGTACTCCGAAAAATGCTGAATTCTAAAGCTAATATTCTTATATACTAATCAATAAGGCGTGTCAGAATGTGCTTTTGTATGCATTCTGACACGCTTTTTTTCGTTGTTTTCCTGTCCGGATTACTGCGCCTGATAAGCCCGTAGGCAGAGCTTGACGCCTGATTTTGGCTGAGCGCTTGTTTGTGATTTGCCGTTCTGCTTAATGTGAGACAAAGAGCCGGCATAAGTATAGTGAGCGGTTGTAGAAAACCGGCAGATGACAGCCGGAAGCATTGTCCACATTTTTTTATAAATAGTTGAAATAATTATTATTTAATTTGTCTATTTTCTTTTTATAATTTATAAATTAGTATATTTGCTGCGGTATGCCGGCAGATGTCATACTTCAAGTGCGCCCTTGCATCAAGGCCGTGCTGCGGCAGCTGCCGGGTGTATGATTGTTTCAAACGTTAATAAAAGAAATCATTATGACAAAAGACGAACTTATGCGTAAGGCCATAGAGCTTTCGATAGATAATGTCAACAATGGCGGAGGACCTTTCGGAGCCGTGATAGCCCGCGACGGCGAGATTGTTGCAACGGGAGTCAACCGCGTGACGGCCAACAACGACCCTACAGCCCATGCCGAGGTGAGCGCCATAAGGGCGGCAGCTGCCGCCTTGGGTACGTTCGACCTAAGCGACTGCGAGATTTTTACGTCGTGTGAGCCGTGCCCCATGTGCCTTGGCGCAATATATTGGGCAAGACTGAAGAAGGTTTATTTTGCCAACAACAAGACCGATGCCAAGAACATCGGATTTGACGACTCGTTTATCTACGACGAGCTGGCTCTGCCGCGTGAAGGCCGCAAGCTGTCGTCAGAGGAGATGATGCGCAACGAGGCCATCAAGGCTTTTGAGATGTGGGCGCAGAAAGACGATAAGATAGAGTATTGACGTATCTTGGCAGATAAGCCCTTTGATTATTGGCTGTGCCGGATATGCTGTGTCCGATACTGTTTCCCGCTTTCTGCCGGACTGCAATCCGGCCGGAAGAGCTGTAAGCTATGAAGCCGGCAGGCTTCTGTAAGTGGTCCTTTTATGTTTCAGGCTTGCGGCTCATGTCTCACGGCAGGCGTGATAGTGTTATTTTAATGCCTTGTTGCCATGACGACAGCAGGCCGGATAACTGACGGAAATAAACAGAAAAAGTTTTTTGTATAAACTCATCACTCATCACATTCATGCGTAAAGTGTTGAACTATAATGCGTTATGGTGTGATGAGTTTCTTTCTCAACTCATCACGCCAGGCTTTCCACCTTGTTGTGTGATGAGTCGGTACGGCAACTTATCACAGTCTAATATGCTGACATGCAGTGAGTTATGAGACTTTGTGACGAGTGATGAGTTTATACAAAAAACTTTTTCGCTTTACTTTCCTGTTTATGTTCTTTGTTGTAAAAGCATACCTTTTACATTCCAATTTGCCGCATTTCATATTGTAAAACATGCCCTTTCGCATTGCGTTTTGGCACCTTTTGCAGTGAATACAACTTGCCGTGTATATGCTACCTGCATTCTGTAACATTATTATTTATGCCAATGTTTCATTGATATAGTAAGGTCCTGTCTGGCTGCAACTAATGTGGAACGCTGCGTTTGATGTGTTGGCCCGTATGTAACACAGTAACGGCGGGAGATGAGTGTAGAGCACATCCTCCGCCGTTTTGTTGTACTTTTTAATTAATAGATTTTTATCAATATTTTGTGTAATGGCGTTCAGCACATCATGATGTTTCACCGGATGCTGTTAGTTAATAGAATGTGTGCCGTTGACAAACGCCATATTTTAGCACCCTTATTATTAATGTGAAAGCCGTCCCGGATAGGGCAGACTCCTGTATTTTAATCTCTGCAACGCCGTCTTTTTTACGGTGGCGTAATGCCTGAGGGTGATTACGTATTGGTAAATTGTGTAAATTGCCACGGATATCTGTTGTGGCTTTTTTACAATGTAGTGCAAGACGTCTTTGTGATGATATTTTCAATCGTTAGAGGTGCTTGCAATGCTGATTGTCTGCGTGCGTAAGACGCAGAAATACCGATTCTCTAAATATTAGATGTTTTAAGTTGTATAAGACATTTCATAATGTTGGCAATTTAAATAAATGATATTAGATTAAATAATTAATAATTAGTTATTCAGAGTTTCATACAGCCTGGGTGTTAGTTTTTCAATTCGGTATGTAAAGTTATTGTTTTTTTTGAAGCACGTGTGCTTAGGCTGTTTGTATTTATATCCAATTAGTCGTTTGCAGGTTTATGAGACTTTTATTTTACGGTTTGCGAAAATCGCTTTGTCTCTTCGTTCCTTTTCTCTATTTTATTCAATATCTTCAGGTTGGCCTTATTTATGACATCCATGTCAATTGCGCTGAGGTAAATCTGTGTGGTCTTTAGCGATGTGTGCCCCATGCTGTCGCTTATCACTCCTATGGGGATGTTCATGTTTTTTGCAATGCTTGCCCATGAGTGACGTGCCACATACATGGTTATGCCTTTTCGCATTTTCAGCATTTTGGATATCTTGTCGAGTTGCATGTTCACGTTCTTCTGGCAACTCTTATACTGCATTCTCTCTTCTTTTCCGGGTATCGTAATTATCGGCAGCAGATAGTCGTTGTAGGATGGCCATTTGTTAACTATTTCCTGCATGCATTTCTCCCATTTTATTGAGAGCTGCTGCTTGGTCTTGCGCCGCTTGTATGTCAATATGCCGTTGCTTAGGTCGGTCTTTTTAAGATAAGCCATGTCTATGAACGACATTCCGCGGGTGTAGAAACTGAAGAGAAACATGTCTCTGGCAAAGTGTAATGCTCTCGACGGCATATAGAGCTCCTTTATGGCCTTTATGGTCTGCAGCGGTATGGCTCTTTTCTCGGTCTTGTCAATCCCGGTGTAGACGTTCCTGAACGGCTGTTTCTCCGTGGCGAGTCCGTCGTTCACCGCCCTGTTGTATACCGCACGCATCACTCTCATGTAGAAGGATATCGTGTTCATCTTTATTCCTTCGTTTTTCAGATACATTTCATATTGCTGCATCATCTTGTCGTTGATTTTGCCGAGCGTGATGTTCTTGCCTTTCCTGAATCGCTTAAAGCTTTTCAGCGTGCTCTTGTAGTTATCTGCCGTGCTGCTTTGCTTGTTGCTTTCAAGTTCTTTGATTATTTTCTCCATGTATAGGAACAAATATCTGTCTTTCTTGACTTGCAGCTTTTCTTCTGACAGAACGCTCTCATCTATTTCGATGAGAAGTTCTTCTTCTCCCGTCTTTATAAGCTGAGGAGAAAGTTTAATTCTAATTGTAGTCATTTTGCTGTTGAAAATTTAAACTTAATAAACAAGTAAATTTACATCCGGTGAAATGAGGAGGTGCATTCCTTAATTGATTGCAGATGCATTCCTCTCGTTTTATTGCAGGTTTTTTGTCTGTCGTTGTTATATTTGTTTTCATTTGTCGTTGCATTTATTGTTAATTAATTTTGTTTTATTGACTTCTTCGGCTGAAATCAAAAAAACAGGGCATAAGCTTTGAGGTGTGTTGGCTTATGCTCTGTTTTGTAGAGGGACTTTGGGATGCTGTGTTTAAGTAAGGTGTTTTAACCGTCAGCCTGTTTGCAGTGCCAGGCTGTGATAATGTCGTTGCATTTTACCGATGCAGGTAATCAAGTCTTCAAAGTTATATATTAACTCCTTTACTTTCACTTCCCTCTTTTATGTTGATGTTCAGCTAGCTCTTAATCTTTCAGATAGTTCTCTATGTTTGCCAGAACTTTTTGGCTGAGCCGTTCATACGACTGCTTTGTAAGTCCTGACGATACGCCCATGCAGTGCATGTGCCTGTGGCTTTGCATGCGCTCGCTGCCGGCCGCTCCTGTGGTGTCGCAGAAGCAGATGTTGTCGCGGTCGAGCCATTTTTCGAATGCAGGTTCGTCCCATGCCGGCGACAGGCCGGTGTTGAATAGTATCTTATGGTCGCCCATAAGTTCAAACTGCTTTTCGTGCAGCAGCACGGTGTTGCGGTTGAGGCAGCAGAATATCACGTCGCTCCATCCAACCAGTTCGTCCAGGGGCATAAACCTGTAGCCTTTAGCCTCGGCTGCGGGTTTCTGGCTGCGTGCAAAGTAGCCCACCTCGGCTCCGAAGAACTTCATGGCGTCTGCTATCATGCCTCCTGACTTGCCCAGGCCCACCACGCCGGCTTTCAGGCCGGTTATCTCGCTTGGTGCGCCGAACCATGCAGGCTGACCGAAGCCGTGAAGGCATCTGGCGAGCTCGCTTACCACGTATTCTATCACGCCCTCGTCGCCGTAGTCGCGTATGCCGGTTACGGTTATTCCGTGTCCGTCGGCATAGTGGATGTCTACGTTTGCGCTTTCGGGTGAATAGAGCGAGCAGCACATGCCTACGTATTTCAGGCATGGGCATTTGGCAAGGATTTCCGCGGTTATGGCCGTAGTGAAGCTTACCAGCGCGGCATCGGCATCGCCTATGCGTGCTGCTGTCTCATCAGCGGTTTGTGGCATATCGCTGTGGATGATCACCTCGTCGGCATACCGCCCGGGGTTGTCTATAGCCTCCGGAATCATCTTTATCGGCTCTATAGCCACTAATTTTCTGAATTTTCTCATTGTCGTTAGCCTTTACTTATAATATACTTTTTTATCGTTTCCGCCACGGCAGACCTGCTGTTGTGCTGCCGTGCGCTTTTGTCATTCGTCCTGTGTGAGCGCTATGCAGTCGTCGAACAGAGAGATAAGCCTGCGCTTGTAGAGATCGCCCACGGCTTTCTTGTAGTTCTTCTTGCTCACCTGGAAGGTCTTGTAGATGTCTTCAGCCGGGCTCTTGTCTGTCAGGCGGCACACGCCGTCGTGTTCCTTCATATATTGCAGGAGCACCTCGCTGAATTCAGTTGTCATCTTGCGTCCCGTAGGCTGCAGCGTCACGTCTATCTTGCCGTCGGGTCTTATTGTGCCTATGTATCCCTTCATCCTGTCGCCGGTGTGTATATCCTTGAATATCTGGTCTTTGTAGACAAGTCCCGGATATTTGTTGTCTATTATCACCTTAAATCCGAGGTCGGTTTTCTGCCATACCAGCAGGCTCACCTCGTCGCCCTGTCTGTATTCGGGCTGCTCGTTGCTGAAGTAGCGCTCTATCTTGGCCGAGGCCACTATGCGGTAGCTCTCGCTGTCGAGGTGTACGTGCACGATGTAGCCTTTGCCTGTTTCCATCTTCATTTTCTGTTCACGGAACGGGCAGAAGAGGTCTTTCATCAGTCCCCAGTTGAGGAAGGCTCCATACTCGTTCACCCATGCCACGCTGAGGAAGGCAAAGTCGCCAACCTTGGCCAGCGGCGTGAGCGTAGTGGCTACGAGCCTTTCTTCGTTGTCGAGATAGATAAACACGTTGAGCTCGTCGCCAACCTTACATCCTTCGGGCACGTAGCGCTGCGGCAGCAGCACCTCGCCTTCGTCGCCTCCGTCGAGATACATTCCGAAGTCTACTTTCTTGACAACCTTCATGAGGTTGCAGTCGCCAAGTTTTATGAAGTCCATATTCTTTATCGGTGTTTGATTTTTATTAATACAAATGTTTGTGGCCTCGCAGTTCTTTTCTGCGTTTTATTCGGCCTTGTCGTCGGCATTTTCGTCCGCACGGTCAGCTCCGTCCGTGTCGTTGTCGGTTGTGGCGGTGCTGCTGCTTGATGCCGTTGCTGCGTCGGCTGCGGCATTGACGTCGGTCTCGAGCATACCGTCGCGCATGGCTATGGTGCGGTCGGTAATTTTTGCCAGGTTTTCGTCATGCGTTACAATCACGAATGTCTGTCCGAGCTTGTCGCGCAGACTGAAGAACAGCTGGTGCAGTTCCTCCTTGTTTTTCGAGTCGAGACTGCCCGACGGTTCGTCGGCAAGAATAACGGCAGGGTCGTTTACCAGTGCGCGTGCCACTGCCACACGCTGCTTCTCGCCGCCTGATAGCTCGTTGGGCTTATGCTTTGCGCGGTCGGCCAGTCCCATGAAGTCGAGCAGGGCTTCGGCCTTCTTCTTTGCCTCGCTGCGCGATTTTCCGCCAATCAAGGCAGGTATCATGATGTTCTCGAGCGCGGTGAATTCAGGCAGAAGCTGGTGAAACTGAAACACGAAGCCTATGCGCTGATTTCTGAACTCTGACAGCTTCTTGCGGTTAAGGCGGCTCACGTCGGTGCCGTCTATTATTATCTGTCCGCTGTCGGGCTTGTCGAGTGTGCCTATTATCTGCAGCAGTGTGGTCTTGCCGGCACCGCTCGGTCCGACGATGCTCACCACTTCGCCCTTGCCTATGTGCAGGTCGATGCCCTTAAGCACCTGCAGTGAGCCGAAGCTCTTGGTTATGCCTTTTATATCTATCATGCTTTTTCTGTTTCTTTGTTTGCTTGTTGTCGTTATGTAGAGAGTTGTTTATATCTTGAATTTTTTCCTTACCCATGTCAGCAGCACCTCGTATGCGCTAGGCTGTTCGTGATGCTGAGGCTCAGCATAGGTCATTGCGCCCAGCGGTTCGCCATACTGGTCGGGGAAGATTATCATGAGGCTCTTGCCTGCGAAGTATCGCGTAATCTCCTCCGGCAGACGCTCAAGCGCGTTCTTGTATGATATGGTGCCCTTACGTGCGGTGATAACCACGAACATGTGGTCTTCGTTCACGTTGTCGGCCAGTCCCGGCAGTTCGTTCCAGTGGGCCATGTATGTGTATTCGGCCCTCACGCCAGGATGGCGGTTCTGTATATACTCGTTGATGAGCGACAGCGTCTCGTGCTTTGCGTGGAACTGTATGCGGCACTCAAGGTTCTCGGCCATGCGCGAGAGACGCTCCAGCCAGCGGTAGAATCCCGGCTCGTATTCGGCTCGCGACGGCACGGCCACCTGTATGCGTCTCAGCGTGTTGAGCGGCGTGAGACACTGCACGATGGTTATCTGGCGGTTAAGGCCGCTGAAGATGCTCTGTATGAACTCGCCCCAGAACTTCTTCGACACCTCCTGGCGTATGTGCATGCCCATGATAAGCTCTGACGCGTTAAACTCCATGAAGGCGTGCTTTATGCCGTTGCTGATGTTTGTGGCTATTCTTACCTGCGTCTGCACCATCATGCCCGAGTAGTTGGCCACCTTGGTTATGTGCTCCAGCAGCTGCCGTCCGCGCTCCTGATACATCAGGCGGTTGTCGTCGTCGTAGACCACGTTGAGCGCCACCACGCCGCGGTTGAGCTTGCGGTTGCGCATCAGCGACGCCATCTTAATCAGATTTTCGGCCGTTTCAGGATACCTCATCGGTATCATTATCTTCTCGTCGTCAGCGGTTTCGTCCTTAGGCAGGCTGCTCTTGGTCTCGAGAGCTATTTTCTTGGCGGCACGCTCCGTTGTGAACGAACTGAATATGCACGTAACGAGGATAAGTATGATAGTGCCGTTGAGCACGTCGTCGTTGAGCAGGCGCTGGCCGTTGGGCAATATCAGGTTGTAGCCCACGAGCACTGCGGCAAGCGTAGCTCCTGCCTGTGCGTTGCTCAAGCCGTATATCAGTTCGCGCTCAATGGCCCGCATGCCGAACAGCTTCTGCGTGAACAGCGATGCTATCCACTTGCTCGACAGGGCCACCACAATCATCACTGCTGCCACCTCGAGCGTGCCCAGTCCGCCGAACAGTATCTTAACGTTGACGAGCATGCCCACGCCGATGAGGAAATAGGGGATGAATATGGCGTTGCCCACAAACTCAAGGTGAGTCATCAGCGGCGATATGTTGGGCACGTATCTGTTGAGCACCAGACCCGTAAGGAAGGCGCCGAGCAGCCCTTCCATGCCAATCATCTCCATCATCACCGAGCCGAGGAACGTCATGGCCAGCACGAAGATAAACTGCGTGACGTTGTCTTCATACCTCTGGAAGAAGTACTGGGCAATGCGCGGAAAATAGAATATTATGATGAAGAACACCACCGCAATCTTCAGAAACAGCATGATCCAGAAGCTGCTGGTTATCTCGCCCTTGAACATTCCGCCCACAATGGCAAGCACGAGCAGCGTAAGCGTGTCGGTGATGGCCGTAGCTCCCACGGCTATCGTGACGCTGCGCTGGTTGGACAGACCGTAGCGCAGGATGGTCGGATAGGCTATCAGCGTGTGAGAGGCATACATACTGGCCAGCAGCACTGATGTTAAGAAACTGTATTTCAGCACGGCCGTGTTGAACACGAAGCCCATGGCCATAGGTATAACGAAGGCCATGATGCCGTGGGTGAACGTCCGCAGCCTGTTTTTTCTGAAGTTGCTCATGTTCATCTCTAGTCCGGCAAGGAACATGATGTAGTAGAGGCCCACATGCCCGAACAGGTCGAACGAGCTGTCCTTGGCAAGGATGTTGAACCCGTGGGGCCCGACGATGACTCCGGCCAGCACCATACCCACGATATGGGGTATGCGCAGCTTGCCCATTATTATGGGTGCGAAGAGAATGATGCACAGCACGACGAAGAATATCAACGTCGGGGCTGTTATGGGGAAAAATTGCGATATATCCGGCATAAATATTCGTTATGTTGCAAATCTATATGCAAAAGTGCAAAAAAAAATCATATTTTTGCAGTGATTGGGCTAAAAGTTGTACTTTTGTACCGAATAATTAGCAGATTAATATATTTTGTAATAAAAATAAGCGATAAATGAAAGTAGCAATTGTTGGCGCGAGCGGCGCTGTTGGACAAGAGTTCCTCCGCGTTCTCGCAGAAAGAAATTTTCCGCTTGACGACCTTGTGCTGTTCGGTTCAGAGCGTTCGGCAGGCCGGAAATATGTTTTTAAGGGAAAAGAGTATGAGGTAAAACTGCTTCAGCATAACGACGACTTCAAGGACGTGGACATAGCTTTCACGTCGGCCGGAGCCGGCACTTCAAAAGAGTTTGCCGCCGACATAACAAAGTATGGAGCCGTGATGATTGACAACTCGAGCGCGTTCCGCATGGACGACGATGTGCCTCTGGTTGTACCTGAGTGCAACGCCGAGGATGCCCTCAAGCGTCCGCGCGGCATCATTGCCAACCCTAACTGTACGACAATAATGATGGTGGTGGTTCTGCAGCCGCTCGAGCAGCTCAGCCACATACGCCGCATACACATAGCAAGCTACCAGAGCGCAAGCGGCGCGGGTGCTGCGGCTATGGCCGAACTGCAGCAGCAGTATAAGGAGATTATCGACGGCAAGCCCGTAACCGTGAGCAAGTTCCCCCATCAGCTGGCTTACAACGTAATTCCTCAGATAGACGTGTTCCAGCCCAACGGATACACCAAGGAGGAGATGAAGATGTTTAACGAGACACGCAAGATTATGCACAGCGACGTTAAGTGTTCTGCCATGTGCGTGCGTGTGTCATCGCTCCGTGCCCACTCTGAGTCAGTGTGGATTGAGACAGAGCGCCCCATCAGCGTTGAGGAGGCTCAGAAGGCTTTGGCCGCTGCTCCCGGCGTAACGCTCGAGGACGATCCCTCTAACCTGGTTTATCCCATGCCGCTCGACACAGCAGGCAAGGACGACGTATATGTTGGCCGTGTAAGAAAAGACCTGGCAGACGAGAACGGACTGACATTCTGGCTCAGCGGCGACCAGATACGCAAGGGCGCTGCGCTCAATGCCGTTCAGATAGCCGAATATCTGATAAAGGTAGGAAACGTGAAATAATTTTAATGTAGCATTCTGATAAACAGATTCAATGCCCGGACACGGCCTTAGCGGCTGTGCCGGGCATTGTCGTTTTCTTATGGCGTCAGCCTTGATTATTGTCCGTTTCGGGCTAATGGCAGACTGTCGTTGATGCGTTTCTGATATACAGAGATAAGGCACGCCTGCCGTACGGATTGCAGCTATGCACATGTAGCAGGATGATGACGTAAGGATTGTCGGCAGAAAGGCTCCGGGCGATAAGTCTGCCGTCAGGTGATTTTTCGCCTCTCCGCGATGCAGTGAGGCAGAGTTTCCGCCATAGTAGTGCAAGTCTGTCGGCATGTTGGCTGCCTGATTGTAACGTGCTGAATATCAGTGGCTTTGTAAAAGGTACCCTTTTAGAGCCTAAAAGACCGTCTTTTGCATCATGAAAGGCCACCTTTTGCAGGCTGATTTGCCGTCTTTTACATTTATGTATGATAACGGCCGTGAATCAGTACGGCATAACGTGCCCCTACAGCAGTATTATTCATGACGTTATTGTGCCTGCTGCGGCCCGGTCGGGTGGGGGCGTTATAGCCTGAAGATAGGGTCGTCTGTATGTGCAAATCATGAAGAATACGTTTATGTCTGTAAACCAGACGTTTACATGTTATGGCCGTTTACCCCTAAAATCTGCTGAAATACATTTCAAAACATTAACAATAACCGTAATTTAATCAAATAAAGATACCTGTTTAAGTAATTTTTTGTTAACTTTGTGTCGGTTTTGTATTATTTGAAGTCATAAGTTTAAGAGATTTTCAGCGTAAGTGAAAGTGACCGGCGCTATCAGTTTATATGTTCATGCCTGTACCTCGTTGTGCAGGCTGGCGGCCGTTTCGGCGGTTGCCGCCTTGCTGTGCATGTCGGTCATGTCGTGTTCAGACGGCGGAAAGCGCGGCGATGAGCGCACGCCGGAGCACGAGGCGGCTCTGAAGAGTCTTGACGACTCGATATTCGTTAAGTCGGAATATGTCATGCGCACCATGCGTGAGGGCATGGCCAATGCTGCCGACAGCCTCGACTATTACGACTTCTACCTGCGCTGGCTGCGCTACAGAGTGTCGCTCGATTCGCCCGACACGATGAGGCTCAACTGGGACGGGCCGTTCGGATTTCTGAAGCGGCAGAAGCCCACGCCGCGCGTCAGGGGCATGATGGGCTTCTTATATAATGCCAAGGGCTCATATTATCACAAGTTTCATTACAATCCGCACGAGACAATAGATTTATATCATAAGTCGTACGAATGTATCATGGGCAGCGACATGGAGTATCGCCTGCCTGACGTATGCGCCAATCTCGGCGATGCCTACGTGGCTGTCAACGACATGCCGCATGCCGCCATGTGGTACAGACGGGCCCTTTATCTTTCTGACTCGCTGCGCCTGCCCAAGGAGACCAACGTTAGCCTGTATATGGGGCTTGGCCGTATATATCTCAATCTGGGCGACTTCAAGGAGGCTCTGCGCTGCTATCAGGTGTCCGACCGCAACTTCGGACTAATGCCGCTCAACCTGAAGCTCTACTTCCTTAACAACTATGGCAACTATTACTATTACGCCGAAGACTATCCGTCGGCCCTGGCCATATTTCTTAGGCTCAAGAAACTGCTTGAGCAGAGCCGCATGGAGCAGAGCTACGAGATGTATCTGTGCAAGGTAAACATGGCCGACGTATATCTCAATCTCGGCAACATGGCAGAGGCATACAGGTATCTCGACGAGGCAGAAACCTTCTTCGGCAGCATAAACGACGACATGGCGATATATTACTGCCACACGATACGCATAGGCCTTGCCCTGAAAAAAGGTGATGTCAATGAGGTCAGACGTATACTCGAGGCGGAAAAGATCAACACCGTGGTTGACTTCAACCTTGTGAACATACGCCAGCGCTATCTGCGCGAGTATTATGCCAAGACCGGAAACTATAAGAAGGCATACGAAAACCTTATGGGGAGCATTGAGCGCAACGACTCGCTCAAGCATAACACCGCAAATATGCGTACGTCGGAAATTATGATGCGATACACGCAGGACACGCTGAAGCTGCATCATCAGATTGTGCTGCAGGGCAAGGACGCCGACATACGCAGGGTGCGATGGGTGATGTATGTGGTGGCGCTGGCTGCCGTCATGCTGGTGTTGCTGTTCCTCTATCTGCTGACATACATGCGCAAGCGCAGGCTGCAGACCTACATGCAGCTCATGCAGCTTAAGCTGGCCAATGCCCGCAGCCGCATATCGCCCCATTTCATCTTCAACGTGCTCAACAACAGCATATCAAAGACCGGAAGCCGTGACGCTGACGAACTGATGGCACTGACCAAGCTTGATAAGGGCCAACCTGAAGATGTCTGACAAATATTACGTGTCGCTTAAGGAGGAACTGGGCTTTGTGCGCTATTATATCAGCGTGGAGCGCTCGTCCATAGGCGACGACTTCGAGTTCAGCATCGAGGCGCCGCCGGATGATGTGCTCCAGAATGTCATGGTGCCGTCGATGTTCATACAGATACTCGTTGAGAATGCCATTAAGCACGGACTGAAAAGGCGAGCCGGACACAAGTCGCTCAGGGTGAGCGTTGTGATGGAAGGCTCACGCTGCAACATAGCCGTGACCGACAATGGCGCCGGATTCGACATACGCCACAGCGACCCTAACTCAACGGGCACCGGACTCAAGGTGATAAGAAGTTCTATAAACATAATTAACCGTAACAACAAGCGCAAGATAAGATTAGGCATAAGAAACCTTACCGGCGATGACGGCAAGGTGGCCGGATGCGAGGTATCGCTGAGCTTGCCGCTTGGACTAAAAAATTCTTAGTATAGCAAACAACCGTATATTATGAACGCAATAATCGTAGACGACACTCAGGCGGCAATAGACAACCTGGTGGACAAGCTGCAGAAATATCCCGATGTGAGCGTCGTTGCCACTGCCGGAACAGGCGAGGAGGGTCTCGACATGATAATGAGACACAAGCCCGACCTGCTCTTTCTCGATGTTGAGCTTCCCGATATGACCGGCATAGAGTTTCTCTCGCAGTTTAACGATCTGGCCGAGTGGCCCTGCCATGTGGTGATATACACCGCCTATACTGACTATATGCTCCCGGCTTTCCGCAACAAGGCGTTCGACTTTCTGCTAAAACCTGTTGACGACAAGGAACTCGACACCGTGATAAGCCGCTTCTATGAGGAGCGCGACAGCGAGAAGGCTGCGGTGATAAAGGACGACAGCATCATAAAAAACGGCAACGACAAACTGCTGTTCTACACTAATACCGTTGACTTCCGTCTGGTGCAGATACGCGACATCTGCGTGTTTTCCTACGATCACGACACGCGGGTATGGATGGCGGTGGCTGCCGGATGCGACAAACCCATGCGCCTGAAGCGCAATGTCAACAAGGACGTGCTGCTCGGCATTGACAGCAGCTTCATACAGGTAAGCCAGAAATACATCATCAACATCAACTATCTTATGGAGGTGTGCGACAACATCTGCCGCTTTTATCCGCCGTTTGACAATATCGACTATGTCAAGGTGGGCCGCTTTTATCGCCGCAAACTTATCAAACGTTTCAGTGCGTTATAAGTCTGCCGGTCATGATAATGGGCCTTTTTATGGCGCATACAGTTCTTATGTCGGTTGTAAAATACTTGATGGGTGCAGTGAAAATAGGTCAGCATTGAATATTATAACCACCGGCCTGCATAGCAGATTTGTTGCAGACAACTAATGTTCGTAGATTGCAACTCATGTTTATGGTGGTCTATGCAAAAATAAAAAAGGCGTCTGACTTTTGGTCGGACGCCATTTTTTGTCTTATATTATCTTAGAAGTTAACTCCAACTCTGAAGAAGAAGTCGCCTGCTTTTCCGTCAATCTCATCAACAAGATTGCAGAAGCCGTATTCATATCCAACCTTAAACGACAGGAACTTATAGGCTGCTGCCACACCTCCCTGCCATCCGATGTCGAATGTGTTGGCGCTTTCCATGTCATCTTTTGCAACGAGGAAGCTTACATACGGACCGGTGAAGAGGCCAACCTTGGCGTCGCCGCCCTTAACGAAGTTCCACGCACCGTTTCCTTCGAGCTGTATGAAGCCCGGATCCCAGTCCTTGCATCCTTTAGTAACATAAGCAGCACCTACCGACCAGTCGAACGAGTTGTCAATTGGAGCTGTATAAGATACACCGATATTCAAAGCTTTAAATTCAGACTTCGTGTTGAAGTCGCCGTCAACGTCAGAAACGTTTCCACCCCACCATATTGTGATGTCCTTCTGTGCACTTGCGCCTATTGCAACTATTGCAAAAAGGGCTACCAATAAAATCTTTTTCATAGTCGATTCTTTTTTGGTTAATAATACTTGATTTAAAACTCTATGCCGCAAATATACGAATTCTTTTTTAATGACAAACACAAAATGTAAGTTAAATATACTTTTTTGTATCAAAATGTGCTTATACTGCCGTCTTATGGCTTATTTGGTCGAAAAATAGAGTGAAGAGACCGGAAATCAAGATGCCTTATCTCTACAAGTCGGCGTAGATAAAATGATGCAAATGTTCAGTCAGATACACGGGTGCAGGTCGTCAATTAATCATCAAATCTGCATTTTTTTGTATATCGGGTGCCTATATCCAAGGGCAAGGCTGATAAACGGAAGTGTTGTTTTGGGTGATATATGAAAAATAAAAGAGGTAAAAAGTCGTTGAAGACATTTCACCTCTTTTTTATATCTGTGCGCCTGATAGGACTCGAAGATGATACGTGAAGATTCTTTCGGTGTCTCGTAAAGTGTTGAAAATGAGTGCTTTATTTCTTGTCGTGTATCATGAGATATCATTAGGTTTCATTTTGGTTGACAAAATTTTTTCCTTTTGTCAACCGATTTTTTTTTGTTTCTTTTGTAAGGGCGAATTTTTTATAATAAGGTTTAAGTTCGCTCCGGATAATTTTTTGATATATATATAATTTTGCAAATAAAAAATTATGACAACGATAAAGTTAACACTTTCAAGAAGACAAAAGGGTGAAATAAACTATAATGAGGTTTATTTTCGTATCTCATTGAATAGGAATCAGGTCTTTCGTATAAAGACTAATATTTATGTTCCTAAAAAGTTTTGGAGTATCTCAAAGGAAAAGGTAATTCTTCCAAGAATTCATAATGAAAATCATGTTAATCTTGTGCATATACAGAATCGTTTAGACTCTTTGAAAAACTACATTATGGAGTATATTGTAAATAATCCAGTAAAGTGTATTAACAAAGAGTGTCTTAATGATTTGGTTCATATTTTTCATTATGGAGTCCCAAAAGAACAGTCTGATGATACATCTTTTGAAGCTGTCTTTAATCTCTTTATATCTTCCCAAATTAAAACAGAGATGCGTGTTAGACAATTTAAATGCGTTTTACGTATGTTAAAGCGTTTTGAAATCTATCGTGGTAATTCGTTTAAGTTAGACATATCTAAATTCTCTGATGAGGATATGGTTAAGTTTGAAAATTTTCTTAGAAAAGAACATACTTTTTTTGATGAGTATGGTCATTGTATAAAGTATGCCTATATATATAAGAAATGTCCAGAGACACGTGTCCCAAAGCCTCGTGGTGGAAATGCTATTTTTTCGATTTTAAAGCGTTTTCGTACATTTTATAATTGGGCAGTAAAAACAGGCCGGACAAAAAATAATCCTTTTAAAAAATACAGTTTGAAGGAGTGTGTATACGGAACGCCTTTTTTTATGACGGTAGAAGAGATAAATCATTTATTTAATTTTGATTTATCTCCTTTTCCGCAATTGGCCGTTCAACGAGATGTCTTTGTCTTACAGAGTTGTATAGGTTTGCGAATAGGTGATTTTTATAACTTGACTCAAGATAATATTGTCAATGACTTTATTGAGTATATACCCAGTAAAACAATAAACGAGTCGGGAAGGACTGTGCGTGTTCCATTATGCTCCCATGCAAAAACAATTATAGAGCGTTATCATACCGGACAACGAAGTTCTTTGGTTCCATTAATATCACAGCAGAAATATAATCAGGCGATAAAAAAATATTGAGATTAGCAGGAATAACCAGAATTGTTACAATAATAAATTCGACAACTCGTATGGAAGAACAGCGTCCTATCTGTGATGTTGCAACTTCTCATATGGCTAGAAGAAATTTTATAGGGAATCTTTATAAAAACACACAAGATCCGGACTCAATAGGCTCAATGACTGGACACGTTGAGGGTAGTAAGGCGTTTGCGCGGTATCGTACAATAGATGATAGTATTAAAAAGAAACTTATTACAGTGTTCGAATAAAATGCTAATGTGTTTTTATATTTTAAGTTTCTTAGCAAGTATGTAAAAAAGTCATGTCATAATCTGAAAAAGTGTATGGTATGATTTTTTTATGTACTTTACTTTTTCATAAATGAGTTGCTTCCTAATATATGTTTTTGTTATAAATGATTAGGCGGTAAAAGTAGATTACATGGTTGAATCTTAAATCATAAAATGGAATTTTATGTTAAGATTATAATATTGAAATTATTATATCTATAATATTCAGGCTGTTTTTCAAAATCTTTTATCACACATATTTTTGGGGGCTTCTGGAATTTGGAGTGATGAATTTTTTTGCTGAATATCAGTATGTATAGTCACTGGTAATCAGCATACGTTATATATCCATGTGTATATACGAGCTTTAAAAACTCTATCACTCCATTTTTCGGATGAACTAAAAATCATTGGTAAAGAATGGTTTTGGAAATACATGGCTTGGAAATCTTGTACAGTATCTTAGCGGTTTCTTTATCTTCATAGAAGAAGTAAGCACCTATTTTATTCTTAATTCCTATTTCATCTTATTATACTCCGAGTTATGATATTCACATGACTAGCTACAGGGTGACTCTAAAACATCATAACGCCATAACTTAGTATTTGAGTTTACTATTAACATTCTGTCAATTAGTATTTTTGTTATTCATAATACTTTAAGATTTTGTTGATAAACTTTTCCAATTATAGTATTCATGCACAAGAGGTCTGTAGCCCAACTCCTTTATCATATCATAATTAAATCGAAATCTTTTATTTGTACGGCTCTCTGTCGCAATATATCTAACGCAGTCTTGCATATAATGATCGAGTATAAGAAGTGAAGTAGATGTATTTATCATCGGGAAAAACCATCTACTCCAGGTTAGTTCAGAATTTACCTGATTGTCATATAATTTTCTATTAAAGGTTTTCACAAATGCTTTAGCTGCATAGATGTTGTCTATTTGTTTACGATTTTTCCATCGTAACAAAGCTCTAGACTTACGCCACATCTTTTTTTTAAGTTTTGTTATTGACATTGGGGAAATATCAAATATACCATCCTTGTATGCAATACCTAAAAAGTCCCATTGTTCATGTGGAAGTGTTACATACTCCTTGTCTTTATTTATACTAAGAGACATTTTTGAAAGTTCCTGATGCATATAATCCCGAGTAGATTGACATTGTTCTAATGAATCAGAAAACACTATTATATCATCTGAATATCTCAAGTATTGTTGCCCTTTGTTATAAAAGCACCAATCCAGTTGATTTAGAAAGACATTTGCAAGGAATGAAGAAATTGGAACTCCTGCCATAATTCCCTTAGATTCATTTATTGTTTCACCTGAGGGCAAGCAAACCAATGAATCTTTCAACAGATTCTCAATGAAAGCATAGGTCTGTTTATTATCATTCATAACTTCTTTTAGGATTGGAAGGAGTCTTTTATTATCTACCGAATTAAAATAGTTCTCCACATCAACTTTATAGACATACTTCTCTGAAAGATTTGGCAAATATCTTAAATAATCGATTGCTTCCTTTACTCCATGGTTTGAACGAAACGAGTATAAGTTTTTTGCAAAGATACAATCATAGCGTCTTATCAACAGATAAGTCATAAGTTTTAATACATAATTCTCTTCTCGAGAAAATGTATAGACAACTCTTTTCTTTTGACAATTTTGTTTGGCAATAAGTTTCCTAAGTGGAGGATTAAATCCTTCACCATTTTGTATTTTTGAGACTACATCTATATATTCTTCATTCATAATAAATGATTCCATGTCCTTAATTTGACTATCAGTCATATTTTGAGACATTTTCTTTCCTTCTAGAAACTTCAGCCAAATATTTTTATTTTGTAGTTTACCTAATATATTCATATCTTTTTTAAAAAGCCGACACCTTCAAAAAAATGAAGATGCCGGCATACAGACGAAAATCTTAAATCCGCTAGGTAGCGGATACTAGACCGTACATGCAGTGATTACCTGCAAAATCTATACTACTGCATGCTGTGCCCTCCACAGGTGCATATTTACTTGCATTCGCCTGTATTGTTCTTATAACGAATTATTAATTTTATCCACAAGCCAGTTCTTACAGAATTCAACAGTGCTAGGATCACATTCATCCTGTATCCAATCACTATATGTACCATCTGCATAAACTCTTACATACTCAATATTATTAACTTCACATGCCCTCTGGGTTTCAACAACCAAAGGTGTCTTGTACCCATTTGATGTAACAGCAACAACGGCAACTTTTGGAACTCCATTTTTCTTAAAAAGGAAATGGATAGGTAATGCATCTTTATGAATTTGAGAATCAAACTCTGAAGGGTGAACCATATATGACACCTCGGCATAGGGAATACGTTCTTGGATTACCTCAGCAATCTTCAACGCAGCAATGGCTATATTCTTCAATGATTCCTTTGGGTATTTTGCTTTTGCAGCTTTTTTAATTTCATCCATAGGAAGTCTTTTGTATTCTTCTATTTGTTTCGATGAAGAATCAGTATCGATTAAAGAAACTACTTTCTTCCGAATGTTTACTAATTTCTTCGATGGGTCTTGTTTATGCAATGTTACATTCCATTCATTGGAACGGAATGTATGTGTAACGCATGAAATAGTAAATGGCAATTCTTCAGAAGCCAGATATAATGGAGTATTGTTCGTTTGATCCCAAGCCATTATAACTAATGTTTTTTCCTGTTTAGCCTGTATATTTAGTATCATAGCATAAGGTATAAAGACTTTGTATTTATACCATACAGTTGAAGTATGGTTTGGTTGCAATGTTTCTAAGTAACAACATTCCATCGGATTTCCAACAGATGTTCCTGGCTTTCTTAAACAACGTTTATTTCCATCCTTTGAAACACAATGTACAGAAATGTTGAGTTTACGTCCGATCATAGCATTGGCAATCATCTTAAACGAAACTACCAATCCTAAAGATCCATTTTCTTTCACGTCTCTATTGACTTTTATATTCGAAATGTCAACAGAAGGAATTGTCATTCGAGCTAATTGATTTACTTCATTGGAATCTGCACCATAAGCTAAAGCCTTTTTCAAATAGGCAATAGCCTTTTCTGTGTCAACTTTTATGTTATTTCCATTATAATCGCATCCAGCATATGCTTCAGCTAATCTCAAACATGACCAAGCATATTCTTGTTCAGCAGATTTTTCGAGCCATGCTATTCCTTCTTTCAAATTTTGTTTTATACCCAATGCATATAATAGACACTTGCCGTAGTTACCTTGAGCACGAGCATTTCCTTTCTCTGCGAGTTTTTTGTATACGTTAATAGCCTCTTTCTGCTTTCCCTCTGCAAAAAGAGAATTAGCTATATCAATTTGTTCATCTTCCTGTGATGATAACATATCATCTTTTATATCATTAACATCTTCAACACCAAACTCTGTTGCTTTTGCAAATAGTTCCTCTGCTTTCTTTAAATCTTGTTTTACGCCACTTCCGTCACGATAGCATATAGCAAGGTTTCGATAGGCCATAGGAACTTCCATCTCGACAGCTTTTTCAAAACACTTTATAGCTTCCTCATAATTACCTTCGTCGTCAATATAAATTACACCGAGATAATTAATAGCTTCCGCGTGTCCTAATTCGGCTGCTTTAAGATACCACATCTTTGCTTTTGAGGAATCTATCAGTACATTTTGATAATATTGCCCCAATTCAAACATAGCGTCAACAGAACCTGTCTCGGCAGATTTTTTTAACCATTCGGCAGCAATCTCTACGTCTTGATCGACCCCAAAACCGTTTTTATAACAGTATGCAAGATTATTCATGCCAACATCAGAGCCTTTTTGTGCTGCTTCATTGAACCAATAGAATGCCTGTTTGGGGTCTGCTTTAAAATCATCACTTCCCATATAGATGATTCCAATCTGGTTCATTGATGTTCCATCACCATGAGCAGCAGCCATCTTATAATTCTCTAAAGCAAATTCTTGATTTTGCTCAACACCCCAACCATTGTGATATAAAGCACCTAAAACTGCATATCCATCTTTAGAATCATCTTCTGCAGCTATTGTTGCATACTCTAATGCTTTTTTATAATCACACTTTTCATCACTAAAAGTATAAAGTTGGGCGAGCATACCTGCTATATCTTCATCTTCAAATTCTTGATAACATTCAAGCAAACGTTTTTCTGCTTCAGTGTGATTCTGCATAACTAAAAAATCATCTAGGCAAAACATGTATGCTATACCCATTAAATAATATGCAAATTTATCACCTGCCTCTTCTGCTTCCTTTAATAATTGGAAACCAGTACTAGGATTCTCCTGAATAAGAATATTTCCTAACAACATTTTGGCTTCAGCGATACCTTGATTTGCAAATGGTTTAAGTTTTTCAATAGCTATGGCACGCTCCTCTTGTGGCAATTCACGAGGGAATCCTTTTCTATTGTAGTATTTTGCAAAGCGTTCGTCCTTCTTATTAAACTTACGCACTTTAGGTTCATTATTTACAACTTCTGTAGGCACAATGCTTTGTTCTGTGAGTTTTGTGCCACATTCGGGACAGAACTTTCCTGCTTTGGTCTTATAACCACAAGAAGGACATACTAGCTCTGGAGAAACTTTTTGTAGTTTTGCTCCACATTCAAGGCAAAACTTGCCTGTTTCATATTGTTTCCCGCAATCTGGACATATTAGTTTCATATGTTAGTATTTATTTTGTTATCTAATTGTAAAAACTGGAATTCCACTTCCATAACCTTGGTGTATTGAATTTCCTTGAATGGTATAAACGGGAATACCGCTTCCATAGCCAGAATATATTGTCACTTTCATACGTATTATCTTGATTTATTTTAATTTAGATAATTTTGACCTCCATACGTTAGCAAGTGTCAAATTTCCCTTGAAGGAATATAGGTCGATTAACATTTGGACGAATATAATATTTCTTTTGTAATCGTCGTCAATTTTTATTCGGCGTTCTGCTTCTTCAAGATTTTGTACAACAACTTTCCCGTAGAGATAGAAATATGCCATATATGCATAAGCTTCATAAACACCATGCTCTGATGCTAACTTTATAGCTTCATAAGCTTGTTTCTGGTTTACTGCCGACTCATTTTCTTGAAGATAGAGTTGTCCTAAATAAAATAAAGCTTGATAATTATCCTTAGGTACAGATGAAAGAATTGCCTTCAAATCAAGTATTTCTGTTTCATTTAGTTTACGCAGATAACCAAACTTGTTGATATATGAGGTGAGTGACTTGATGTCAAAAGCCGATGCCGCTGATGCTCGTTGTTGTTCATCTGCAATACGTTTGGTTTCGGCTTCCTCCTCTATTCTCATTGCTTTTGATTTGCGTGCAATAATATCTGAAAACAAATTATTAGAGTAGAAAGCAATGTCTTTCTGCCATTGTTTCAACTCTTCTGGAGATACAACATCTTTATATAGAATTGTATACAAACAGGTGGTCAGATTAGAGAGGAACGGGGAATATTCTCCACTAATATTGTCATCATAAAGGGACTTTGCCAAATCAAAATCATTATCAATAAGAGCATTAACAGTAGCTAAGATAAATACATTTTCCCGAGGAATAGCATCAATCCATTTATCGCCAACGTCTGCAACGAGTAATTCGGATTTTTCAATGTTTTCTTGATTTCCAATTATACGATACGCAATAGAAGACCAAAAACTCTGCCAGTATTTGTCTTCATGGTGACTTTCATATTCTTCGATACATTCTTTTGGATGAAGAACTGCTTGAAGCATATAGTAAGTAAACTGAATTTCTTCTACTGAGTAACGCTGAGCCATCGCTTTCATCTGTGCCAACAAACGATTAACAAGGTCAAGACGGTTTGAATTGATAGCCGTCTTAATATTATTGAAAGTTATTTGGTGAACTGGTGAGAGGGATGATGATTTGCGTTCAGAACGTTTTGCTACTTCTGAAAGAATTCTAGATGCAGAACATTCTTCAAGTCCCAATCTATACTGGAGGTCTTCTAATTTGAGCTTCTCTTCCGAAGTCATGATACCATTGCTATAAACTTCAATACAAGCTTCGCGAAATGCAACTTCCTTCTCGTGCTTCAATTCATCGACTGTCTTTTCTCTTTCTATTTGAGTTATATTATTAGTAATGACATTATGCGAATCTACATTACTTGTTGTATTTATAGAATGATTATCAGATATGTTTACTCCTCCTGAGATTGCATTAGCATCTCCCAGGTTTAAGCTAAAACCTACTGGTTGTTGTGGCTTATCAAGCGGAGTACCATCTAAAGGACATGCTTTGAACTCATCAGGCCACTTTTTATTGCATTTTGGACAAATTTTCATTGTTATTGATTTAGTATTCCTACTCTTCCGTTTGCAAATTTATTTAATTGCGTTGGTACTCCATCACACGAACCGAAATATCCAACAAAGACACTAAACGTTTCCTTCAAATGGCAGTTGTCTATAATATAGACTTTACCTTCTGAATCCACTAATCGAAAACATAAAGTATCTCCATCTTTGCCGTGATTGATGATTTTAACATCTATAGATTTACTCATATTTATCTTGACTCTAAAACTTCTTTAATAGTTCCTTGTTTATCAGTTTGTACGACAAAGAACTCTGGATACAGAAAGTTTTTTTTAGAATATGTAAGGTTGTATGACTGCTGTCCATTATACTCAACAGACTCTATACGTATTAGATTATCCTCAGTAAGACCAAGTGAACCATATAGTTGTTTACGTATCTTTTTATCAATAGCTTTCAAATTATTGTCTACCAATGTGCGAACACGATTGAGAACTCCGTCAATGCCTTGTTCGAATCGGTCAAACACTGTTTTGTAATTGACATCTGGAAGTTCCTTGCTTTCTACATGGAATGACTTGACTGAATCCAGTAATTGCCGAGTTGCTGTTTGAGGATTCAGATAAATTGTAGGACAACCAAACAAATTAAATTGATTAAGAGTCAAAAAGACCAAATCTTTGTTCTCGTATTTTGCCCTGTAATTGAGATAATCAATCTTTGCATGCAAGAAAGCATATCCTGCAGGTTCTCCCTGAATGAGGTAACAAGCATAAAGTTTTAACATCGCTTCTGCATAACCAGCAGGCATCAAAAGATCGATAGCATTCGTGCTATCATTGATATGGTCAGTTGCAGAGCCGCTGCCAATAACATTACTACACATACTGCAAGTACATGAACCGGTAAAAAGGAGTACATCACTATTATAGAAAGCTGTAAGCAGCATAGAATCTTCTCGGTCATATACTTCGTAATCAGGAACAGAACCATCATTGTTGTCGAAATAATACAGACCATAACGAGCACCATAACAAGGGAACGCATTAATAACAGGAACGCGAAGTTGTTTTATCAGTTCTGTAGTCATTCCCCAATAAGCGGTATGATTCTCTACTCCAAAATATCCTGATATTGCTTTGTTATGGGAGCCGTGCAGATTAATGAATAGCATATCTGTCCTTTCAAGATGCTTTTTGTACTTGTCAACATTCTCGTTACTGATATATTCTTCGCCCAATACATCCAATGAAGGGCAAAGGAACATATTGCCCTTTGTAAGAACACCGTCATTGTCCAATTGTTGCTGTGGTAGTTTTGACATAACATCGGCAGAAGTCCACGTCCAGTCATTTCGATCTGTCTTTCCTGAATTGGCGGTCATCATGGAATAAGTAAACGGTATGCCATTACATAACGATTCTAATGTACGTGAGAAATAGTTACCCAAATCTTGCTGAACTGTAGAGTCAATTTTTCCACGACCTACAAAGTCAAGAGGTAGTCGTGCTACATTGAATATAGCATCCTTGATTGATACCTTTTTCCACGCATAATCGACAGGGAAGCAATATAATAAGTCAGAATCTTCTATGGTCTTTATATCGTGACCTATTGAAGCATAGAAATCTGGCATAGGAATAACATCACTGCCACCTATTATATAAAGAGGCGTATGAGCTGATTTTTTTATGCAAACACCCTCGGCATAGTCAGATAGCAATTGAGCATATTCCATCCATGATGCATCTTTATCTAGTACACCATTCATTTCTTCTGATCCCAAGTCTATTAGTTCCCATTGAAAATCTAACAATTCGATTGATCTGGCAATAAACTCTCTAATGAGATTCTGTACTTCATGCTCCGTAGTATTATTATATTTACGTGCTATGGAGCAAGTATTGGTCAAGATTATGCCATCAGATGTTTTATTCGATGATCGACTAGTCCAAGAAGAATTTTGAGTAGATTGGTACTTAAATAATGTATCTTCAGTATTCAGACTTGAATATTCTTGTTTCTCGCCACGGGCACATGATAGATACTCATTCAGTTTGCTTGCTGGACGAGTGTTATTTATTGCAGTCCTATATCCATGTTGTAGTTGCAGATAGCCTGTTTGACATTGACTGCACTTGAAGCCACCAGTATTGTAGCCATTACCAGGTCCAGAATGACTACCGAAGCAACTCATGCAGATACGATATCCACACTTGTCACAAACATACCAGTTGTGACTGTTTACATATTGTCGTCCACATTTTTGACAAGGAATAAACATAAGCAAATTGTTTTTATTGAATGTTAAGCACCACCATACTTCTTTTCTAAGAATGGAAGCAATTCATCAACTTCTGCTACTGTTAACAATTCACCATTTAATTCTAACTCAGTTTCTGGATCAATAGTTCCGTTAAGAATAAGATTACCCATTTCTTTCAAGGTGTAATCAGCTCCAAAGTCAGGAAGATAATAAGGTGCTTTTACTTGTGGTTCAGAAGAAGTCTTGCCTAACCTTGCTTTTACCTTGGTTTCCTCCTGAGTTACCTTTGTGGTATAATTAAGAGCCTTATCCTGAGCAGCATCAGTACGTTTCTGCTCATGTTCCATCTGCGAGCGGTATTCTTCCTTCATACCCTCTGTTTGAGCAATACGCACTCCTGCAATGTTTTGCATAGCGTCTAGTTGAGCTTGCAGTCCTGCAGCTTGACTAGCAGCCATGTTAGCTGCCATTTTTGCATTTGTTTGCATACCAGATTGTGCAAACTGCATCATTTGCTGCATCATAGCTTGCATCTGCGCCATCTGGGAAGCATTCTGAGCAGTGGTTTCACCAACGTGTTGCTGTTGCATCTGCAACATGCGTTCATACATTTCACGCTCTTTTTCCCCACCTTTACCTGCTGCAAATGACTCGGCAAATGCCTTTTGTGCTGCTGCATCCATTTCTAACATACCTGTTGCCATCAACTGTTCTGCTGACATATTCTGCTGAGCTGCTATGCGGGCCATCTCTTCCTGATGCATCTTCTCTGCCATTTCCTGTTCATGCTGCTGCATTGCTTGCATATTCTGACGGGCAATATCTGCCTTTTGGCGGAGAATATCCATTTCATTTTGGCTGCGCTGTTTTTCTATATCAAGATTATCCTGTGCTTCTCTGTGAACACGAGCATATTCAGCCTCCTTCTGACGCTGTTCAAAATTAAAGTCCTTCTCACGGCGTGAATCAGTGAAGTCTGCATCCTTTTCTCTACGAGCATCATCATATTCATTTCGACGGCGAGCAGAAGCTAATTCGTGTTCCTGTTGTACATCTTCAAGTTGGAATTGACGAGCTAAATCCTTGTATGATTCCTTAAAGCGATTATCATTCAATTCTGCTTCTGCAAGCAATTTACTCTTCTGCAATTGAAATTCAAGTTGAACACGAGCCATGTTCGTGCGATTTGCAGCTCGCATCTGAAACTCTGCAGAAACTTGATCACGATCAAACTTTTTGTCTCGGATGCTTGTTTCAAGAGCGTTAAGTTCGTCTTCACTAAGAAGACGATTTCCCTTAAGTTTAAGCAGAGCTGCAAGTTCTTCATTCTCTGTTTGTGCCTCACGAATACGCTTCTGGCTCTGAAGTAGTAGAACAAAAGCCTCCATCTCATCCTCATGGATAAGTTGGTCATTGTTTATCTGATCCAGTTCTTTACGAAGTTCCAGTTCCGTTTTAGCTTCTGTTATCCTCTGCTGGTTTTCAACCAACTGAAGTCGATTCTTGAACTCGTTGGTGCGAGACAGATAATCAATTTCTTTGTCTGTGCTAAAAAGCTTTTCTTCTATAGCTCGGAACCGCTCAAATGTTTCATTCTCAGTTGTAATATCAAGAACATTGCTTATAGCGATACCATGAAGCAATTCCTTGCTCTGTGACATCAACGCATAGCTTATAGAAGCCATTAAATCTTCAGGCAGCAAATCACCATTAACTGCATAATTTTGCATAGTACGCCGAAGCGTTGTACGCATGAAGGTGTTAAGAGCAACTCTCAAGTCATTTACAGAATAAGAATTGCGATCCATCAGATATGTAGTGCGGAACTCATGGAAGTCATAGATGCGAGCTTCCAGAGCAACTGCTACATCTAAAGTTAGAGTTTGAGTGCGAATTTTGAAAGGAGCAAACTCCATCTTATTGCTTCCGTCTTCTAAAGCAACAGGGCGAATGCCCATTGTAAAATTAACGACACCATCACGTTTGAGAACAACGGATACAACTGATGAAGAAGTTATACGACGAATGTGTTCTTGTACACGTTCTTTGTTTTGATTGCGTTCCTTTCGAATTGAATCATGACTATGATAAAAGAAGTTAGCAACACTTCTGCCAAGACGGCCGAGTTTTTGTATCAATCCTTCTTTTGTACGGATTTCAGCATCTTCTTCTGCTTTTTCCTTATGAGCATCTGTACGAGTTTTCTCGGTGGAAAAGGTATAAACGCCACCCTCCATTTCAGCAGCTTGGACACCATCAATGAAAAGAACAGCACTTACGCCTTCTTGTACATACACTCCATCTGCATTCGACATATCAAGAAATTCCTGAGCCGAAATATTACGAGCAATTTGCCCAGGAGCAACTGACCATGAAACATAGTGCTTCTTGTGATCTTTGCCAACTGTTAACAAATCAACATCCTTACTATTCTTCATAATAGAAACGGACTCTGTTTCTTTCACATTATTAGCTGTTATTTGGGGTGTTGAAGTTTCGTGATGGACAGATGTGATTGAGTAAGGTGCTGTTGGTGTGTTCATAGGATGAGATTCAACAAGAATCCTCACATCCTTGCCATCCTGTTTCCATTTATTGAGCAAGCGAGCACTGTCATTTGGATTCTTTTGAGCATATGTTTTAAACGCTTCTGGGGCTTTAATAGCTTTTGCATAAGACCAAAAGATTCCTGTATACAACTTTGTGCTTGGTTCAGGCTGAGGTTCTTCACTTTTAGGCGTTTCAGCTGTAAAAGCATTCAGTGGTTGCTTGCACTTAGGACAAACCTTGTACATAGGAAGGATTTTATCGAATCCGCAATTTGGGCATTTCATATGATAGATCTATTTATGTTATTTATCTTTGTTTGTTGGTAAAAGGAGGTCTTGAATGTTCATTTCAAGCGCATTCGCAACATCCAATAAAGAATCCATGCTTGGTTGTACCGTATTAGTGCGTCATTTGGAAACTGTTGCAGGGTTCCTTTATATTTGCTCAGACAACCATTTTGCGGTTCGTCTTTTCTCAGCAAGAACAACTTTTATACGATTAATATCTTTCATTATTAGATAATAATAATTTGTTCAGAGTGCAAATATACTAATATTATTTAAAATAACGACAAACAACGTATATTTCCACCAATTTTTGTGAAAGTATTACTACTGTCCCGTAAAAGCGGATAAATAGTTCTTTGAAATTATTGAAGTATAGTCTATTACACGTTTTTTTGAAATGAAATGAACTTGATTCTGCAACTTTGCAGTCTAATACAAATGGCTGCTATGTTCCAAGACAAATACGTATTCTCTCAATTAACCGCTTTTCTGAACAGGACTCAGTTCAACAACTATGTTCGCAAATATGATGACAACAGATATGTGAAACATTTTACTTGCTGGAATCAGATGCTTGCGATGATGTTTGGACAACTGAATAATCGTGAGAGCCTGCGAGACTTAATCGTTGCTTTCGAGGCGCATAGGCCAAGCAATATCATCTTGGGGTAGGTCGTGAACAGATAGCCAAGACAACTCTTGCGACAGCCAACCAGAACCGTGATTACAGTATTTTTGAAGTATTTGCATTCTATATGATGAGGGAAGCCTGCGAGAAGCGAACGACCAACATCCTTGACATTTCCGGAAAGAAATATGCGTTTGATTCAACCAATATTCCGTTATGTCTTGCAACATTCCCATGGGCAAAGTTCCGAAGCAAGAAAGGAGGAGTGTAAGCTCATATCTTATACTACATAGAAGCACAAGTTCCTGCCTTCTATACTGTAACCATTGCATCAAAGCACTATTCTATAGTAATGTATTCAATCCATTATGAGCCAAATGCTTATTATATATTCGACAGGGCTTATGACTCCTTTAAAGAAGTCTATAGGATACATCTTACAGACTCTTTATTTGTTGTCAGAGCCAAGACGAACTTAAAATATAAGACAGTCAAATGAATGCGAAGAATACCAAAGAGCATAATGACGGATGCGGAAGTGAAACTGACCGGCTATCTCTCCGAGAAGAAATATCCGGAGTTATTCAGACTCGTCCGATATTACGATGAAGAAGATGGTCGTGAGTTCACGTTTTTGACGAATGCGAAGCAACTTTCAGCATTGGATGTTGCCAATCTTTACAAGAAAAGATGGTTGATCGAACCGTTCTTCAAATGGCTCAAGCAGCACCTCAAGATAAAGAAATTCTGGGGTGCAATGGAGAACGATGTTCGCATACAAATCAGTGTGGCTATTATCATATGTTGTCTTGTGGCTATTGTCCAACATGATATGAAGCTGAAACGCTCAACCTATGAAGTCTTGCAGATTCTCAGCATATCATTGACTAACAAAATCCACTTGCATGACCTGTTCGACAAGACTAATCATCAATGATGTCAAAGATCTAAATGATTCCCTTATTCCGGGGCTATTTGATTAATTGTTTAACTCGTCCCATTTTAACGGGACACTAATGTGGACGTATAACAAAAAATAATCTAAAATATGGGCCCTTCTGGAATTTGGAGTGATGAATTTTTTTGCTGAATATCAGTATGTATAGTCAC